>LFIK01001643.1_pt1 | contig 17895 bp, 16 predicted proteins | sample 643401 | NCBI WGS metagenome assembly LFIK01 (sample SAMN03777447, study PRJNA286221) | soda lake metagenome | biome: soda lake; feature: Kulunda steppe; material: water; isolation source: sample T5-Br brine of Lake Tanatar-5 | place: Russia: Kulunda steppe | collected 2010-07
CACAATAGACTCTGCCATTTCATTTCGGACATTATGGACTATTTTTTGGCTGGCGAAGACCAGCAACAAACCAATCAGCCTAACGATCTGGCTGGCGGTTAACCCTTTTAAACTTTAAACTTAACAACTGTTGCTTTAACATATATATATATATATATATATAGCTGAAAAAACAGGGACACGAAAAAAGAGAAAGAAATTGGCTTTCAAAGAATATGTCAATACTTACTAATTAGAGGTGCCAGGTGCATCCAATCATTGCTCAAGTGCAGCCTGTTCTTGATGTATTGATAGGCAGGCACGCACGCTTATTCAATGCTTAGGTACACAATTCATCCTGTAGGGTCTAGGCGCAACGGTGCTTGCTTTAGTCATGCTTGCGCTTGTTGATGGGTGAGCGGGGCAGGCTGCGGCTTGCACTGAAGGCCGCAAGCTCCTCCCACACCAAGTGTGGCTGCCCTGGTCGATTGGGCTGTGAAGGGGGATGCATTGACCGCATCTGGGATTGCATCTGGGTCTCGGGTGTCACGTGCTGGTGCAGCCGCGTGCTGGATGGCGGGTGGGGCGGCGGCGGCTGGCTGAGCCTGCTGCTTCTGGCCCAGCCTGGCTGTGACGAGGTAGGGGGTGCTGTGCGGCCTGGAGGGGGAGATAGCATGGGGCCTCTCAGGACCTGCTTTGTGGTAGGCGAGCTGCGCGCTACATCGTCTGCGTCCCGGCTTGTAAGCTTTGAGGGGCTGCCGGCATAGAGAGGAGTCTCAACTGGCCGTGCCACCTACACACAAAGTGTGCATTGCACATCAGTTTTATGCTCATCATACGGCTGCGTGTGTGTGTGTGTGCATGCTTGCGCAGCAGGGAATGAACGGTCCGCCGCGAAATAATCTGGCGGTCTGCACGTGCCTGTACAGAGGCAGCATGCACCAAGCGCACCAGCACCGCATGTGCCGTTCCACAAGCAGCTGAGTCGGTGCGCCTGCCCTGGGGAGCGCACTGCACAGCTGTCAGGGATCTGGGGCTGCACACTGCCTGTGGCCCCGCATCCAGCTTGCAGACGGTGTTCGATGCATTTTGGAGGGCAAGGGCGCACAAGGTCTGGTGGGAATGGGGAGGGGTGGGATTCCGATATTGTACTGATGCCTTGTTGGGGGCACTGATGCAATGCTGGGGGTGCTGACGCCAAGTTGGTTAATGATTTGGTTGGAACTGTAGGCTGCCGATCCGCCGATCTGGCCTGGGGCAGCAGCCACCTCGTAGGATGCGCAGCGGCCAACCCCGTCTAATGCAGCGGCCCATCTCTAGCCATGCAGCGGCGTGGGGCCAGGCACAGGGCCTGCTCAGTGCGCAGCCAGCGGGCGCTGCTCAGGTCAGGGGCATGGCCAGGCCCAGCTACCTGCCTCCAGCGGCATGCACTCCTTCATGCCTTCAATCCCTGCGCGGCACCCTAACTCATTCCACGCAGCACCCCAACTGATTCCACGCAGCGCTCCAGCACAACCCACGCGGCACCACAGCTTTTTCCACGCAGTACCCCAGGACACCCTGCACATCACCCACCTCCTCCACGGGGTAGATGCGCATGAGGCGCTGGCCCAGCGTTTGCCGAAGCGGCAGCGCGCACACCAGGGCCGCAGACACCAGGGATGAGACGCCTAAGCTGCAGCACACCAGCAGCAGGTCCAGCAGCGCCGCCAGGGCTGTACGCACGGGGCCGGCTGCCACTTGGTGTGCAGCATACCTGCATGTGGGGTGGCACACGGTCTGTTGGTGCGCGGCATGTGCTGTTGGTGCACGACTTGCCTGCATGCAGCGTGGCAGGCATGTGCCCGCGCTAAGGGTTCAAGCTGAGCCCGGCTGGGCGCGTGCAAGGAAGCAGGCAGTGCCGCTTCTACTGGCCTGCTTGTCTTGATGATGAGATACAATGGGACTATGCAGGTGGCTATAAATACACACATGCATTGAGTCACAAGCATCCACATAGACACATGCAGCACATTGCCAGTGCTGCTATCGCAACAACCACAGAATGCAGGTAGGTGCCAGACCTGTGTGGAAAGAAGGCAGGAGGATGCCCGTCAAAGTAGCAATTGCTTACCTTGTGCATCTGCATAAGCATATGCATGAGCAACAGTTGCAAACCTACCCCATCCTCCGGGGAGCATGCAGGGCATGGTGTACCCACCTGTCGTCCCCATACACACAGTAGATGGATGCAGTGCATGCCACCAGCGAGGGGTGGCTGGCACGCCATGCCAGCAGCGCCTGCAGCACGGTCCACACCAGCAGCAGGCCTGCAAAGACAGGGGGGCGAGGCAAGCAGCATGCCAAACATACTTCTTCACAAAGTGGCGCGTCACAGCCGCGCTGAAGGTGCAGCATCGCACACTGTGGTGCAACCTGATGATTCCGCTCAGTATGTGCAATCGCGTTCGTTTTGTTCTGCGCTAGTCTGCACTTGAGTACGAGCGAATGCCGTTTGGCTTGTAAGAGATGCAGTGCTGCACCGCCGCCGCACGCTTAGGACAGCAAGGGTCAAGCGGATTCTCACCACCTTGTCTACACATGCGCCAGTAACCCCCAGAGCAGTGGCCACTTAGTGTGGTCACCATCACCCTTGTGCCCCATAGCATTGGCATCTGTAGAGCCTGTTGGTGAAGGATGTGACAGAAGGCAAGATGACAGCATACAGGCAGCAGGTGCAGCCGGGGAATGCAGCCTTCCATCCACGGAGCCAGGAGCATGGAAATGGCGCCCAGGCAGCAGCGCACCCGGGTTGTGCAGGCTGCCATCCTTGAAGCCCGGAGCACAGCAAGGAGGGGGTGCATGAGCAGCTCCTGGGCTGCGCAGGCTGCCTTGCTGTGGGCATGGAGCCTAAGCAACGCACATTGCGCTGACAGCCACGCACCTGGGGTGTGCAGGCTGCCATGCAGCCAGGACAGGAGCAGGGATCCCATGAGGACCGTGCTAGAGGCAAGGTCCACGACCAGCAGTGCACGCGGTGGCGGCAGCTCGTCAAAATCCTGCATGCACAGAGCAGCATCAGCATCAGCATCAGCAGCAGCAGCAGCAGCACACCTGCAAACACAGCAAAGAGATTTGCATACATGAGCAGGATGGCTGCACAGCCTTGCTGTCCAAGTGTATCAAGTCATCGGCATCCATGGTCTCTGCCAGTGTATGTGCATGTGTGTCATTGACATCCTTGGTTTGTGGGTGTATTTGTATGCGTGTGTGTGTGTGCGTGTGCGCGCGCCTGTACGTGTGCGCGCAATTGTGTGTCATCGGCATCCTCAGCCACTGTGTGTGACACCACTGCCACCCTTTTGATCATTGATCGTCCTTTTCAGGGCCTGGTCTCCTTCCACAGGGGTATCGGCCGCGCACCTTGATGTCCTTCCTGGTGTAGGCCTGCACAAAGTTGTCACGGTCGAAGGCCCTCAGATCCCTGTACGTCCTCAACCTTGCATCAGCCTGCTGCAAGTGCAGGTCGAAGTTCTGGTGCGAGGTCGTCGACCTGCAGCACATGCACAGCTTAACTCGCTTGAGCTGCAGCGCAAACAAATACACATGGCAGACAATGTGCGTGAGCGGTGTGATTGGTGTCAGGGAAGCACTGGTATATATGTGAGTTGGCATCAACACGTGCAGGGCACTGTTGCTTACAAACTTGCATGCTCCGGATACTCGAGCAGGCGGCGGGGCACCTGCGATGGAAAGTCGATTATCCACCCTCGCAACCTGTGGGTTCGGGGTTCGAACCTCACTGGAGGCTCACAACTGGCTAAGCTGCCCTCGTTCGGCGTAGCCTTGAAAACCTTAAACCTTACAAACTTGCATCATGGATTTAAAGGCTCATGGTTCTCGTGCCTGCCAATGTCATAATCCTCTTTATGGGTATTAAGCACCACCAGCACCTGCTTTGTCGTTAGTATATCCAGAGACACAATTACCACCCTAGCTCACAGCCGAGTAGAGGTTTGCTTGGCTTATAATAAGGCTTTGCGATGCTGTGGCTTGGGTCACTCAACTGAGGGCTTAGTCAAGGGCCCCTTTGGGACAAGGGCCGCCTAAACACAGCAACATCCGCGCAGGCTCTGCTTGCGAGCATTCTGGCATCAACATATCCGCACGACTGAGCACGACAGGGAATGCACTGGACAGGATAATTTGTGCACACCACCAGGCTTGCGATCACGTTATCATGACCAAGCATCCCCTGTGGAGAGCATCGAGCTTGCTCTTGCTCTTGTGTTGCTGTGCAAATTGCAAGTACATGTCCTATTTCACTGTCAAGGCTGTTTGTGCACCCTCAGAGAGAAATGTTATGTTTTTTCCTATTTTTCCATTCTGTCATATGGCCGGAATCTGTGGAGAACCCATCATACCTTTCTTCACTTGCCTAACCTTTTTTTGACCTCCTCTCTTAGCCGCACAACAAAAGTCATCCGCTGTTGTGCCGATGACTTTGTTGTGTCGTCTTTCTTCTTCGCGTGGCCGCCCCTGTGCTATCTGCTTCCCCAATCTAGCTGCCATTTTATAGCAAATCGAATCTTTTGGCACAATGTACTTTGTGTCTACGCTGCTATCCGCGTAGCTGGCAGCGTAGACACAAAGCCTACGCTCTTGTGGTAGAATGGACCATTTATGGTTGGCGACGTTCAGCCACCAACCAATCAGCCTGATGACCAGGCTGGCAGTTAACTTACGACTCGTTTAGTTACCCATAAATGCTGATTGCAGGGCAGCCTCCTACACCTGCAGGTGGGCTGCTGCCAGCCAGACAAGACAGCTCACCCCTAGAACACACCCTATATCTCCAGCACAATCACACAGCGCAGCTAGCCGTACGAGAAACCAACAGGCATCATGCAGATGCTTTGTAGCATCAGCACCTGTCCGCGCAGTGCTGCCGAGCAGAGGAGCTGCACACCTGACATGCTGCTGCAGCTCACTGGAGCGAAGCAGGCCGTCCAAGCTGCAGATGTGGGCTTCATTCTGCGCACATTGCTGCAGCAGCGCAGGATCCCAGCCTGCACAGAAAGAATGGGTAGAAAAGTAAACTCGCATGCAAACCCGACCTTGACCTGCCCCGACACACTCAACACTGACCTTCAGCCCAGCTGACCCATAAAACACGACTCTGGCGCTACCGTCTACCTCCCTGTCTCAGTACTTTTGCACTGCATCAGTGCATGCCACACAGTGCCAGGAGATCTGGTCCAGGATAATGTCCATTTCTCTTTTGATGGGCTTCAACTGACTGAGGTGGCTGCAGCCCTGGCGTTGGCCGCCTAAAAGGCACATGCACAAGCTGATCCTACACCAGCGAGCTGGGATGGGGGGGGATGCAGCGTTTCAGGAGGACAAGAACCAGAAGGTTATTGGTGATGGCAGTGCTGTCATACAAAAAGTAACCCTCAGACTCGCCTTTCTGGGGAGATGCGGCCTGGTTGGCAGCTGGTGTTCCCTCCACATCAACTGAGGGGCACCCATAAGGGGAGGCCTCGTAAGGGCTTGAAACGCCTGTTGTGGCTGTCAGGGGTGAAGGGGTGATACTCTGAGGGCGTTTGTCGGCCGTGCGTTTGATGGTTTTTGAGATTGAGAAGGGCGGGGTAGGAGTACGTGTCGTCAAGGGGACAGGCGCCTGTTCTTCCAGTTCACTTAACCTGCAGGGTGAGGCGCGGGGCAGTCACTTGCAAGCCAGATAATGACATGAATCAGACGGCAGACAACACTGGTTGCTGCAACACCTAGGCTGCAGCTGCCTGGCAGCCCATGCCATGGAAGGTCAAGGCATAACCGCCGCCAACTCCGCTGTCAGACAACTCTCAGCTTTTGCCTTTAATTTGCTTAAAATTCAAACCTTACTTGCATTGAGTAGAGCAGTGTGCAAATGGGCAGGTTTGCGCGAACCTCATGTGTGCATAACTCCCGCCCAGTACCTGGCCAACGGGGGAGGTGACGGGGGAAGTGTGTTTAGCACCTGAGCCTCCCTCTGCCTCTTGCGCCTGCACAGCCAATGGGCCATTGAGACGTCTCTTGGGTTGGTTGCTGCCAACAGCTTGGACAAATTGGTCAACTGGCCATTGGCCACGCTCCCTAAAGATTTTCCTGCCCCACCTTGCGTGACGGTTGACTGCCAGTCTAAACACAGCTGATATCACGTATAACATCAGAAGTAATATGGAGAGGAGGACATTGGGGCCGAGGAGCTGATGAGGCTGAGGATCAGCTGTCTCCCCCACGTCCATCTCCGCGATCTCCATATTAAAGACGGCTTACCATGAAAATCTACAATTAAATCAGTACATACCATTGGCAAATTGCATAAAACGGGTCGGAGGGCTAGCCTCAAGGAAAGCTCGATGCTTCATGATTCCAACCATCATGTTCTGATTATCAAGTGTAGGTAACAGGCCTAGTGTGCTCTGGATCAGCCCGAACTCGTTTGGCAGATTCATCCTCGCCAGCTAGCACGTTTCATGTGTTAGGCTGGTATCTATCTGAATGTTATTATTTGATGCATATATCATCATATATTTGGAGTACTCACAGGGAGAGGCAAACACCTGGATTTGGTGCAGGGACCCTAACTAGACAGATCACCACAGCTCGCACCATCATCACTGGCGCATTGATGACCATCAAGGCATTATACAAATGCACATGTATGATGCTATGGACACAGTGATAATTGCTTGTACTGTCAATGCACAGGCACACACCGGTGTGGGTACCCGTGTAAGTCACCTGTGTTACTAATCACTCATCGTGATTATGACTCATAATTTATGAGCACACCTTGAAAGGCAGAGCTACCAGGCGTGATGATGCTATCCTAGATGAGTAACGCGTTCTTTTCTACTGCTATCCATCTCCAAGTGATTCACTCTGCAGGGAATATAAACTTCTAAGGATCTGTTACCCCAAGGAGCCCAAGAGCCAGAACCACAAGAAGCCTCCTTTAGAAACTCATTGTTTTCAATGAGCCAGCCGCCCCCATCTTTAACCGAAGGCCTTTTTATTAAACCTTTGACAAGGTAGGGCCTGAGCGTAGAACAACAGACATTAAAGCACATTGAATGATAGAGAGAAGAATGAAATAAGTTCCGACCGGTTTCAAAACAACACAACAACCAGCCCTGAAAGACCAAAAGTTGCTGGTAAAAAACCAGTTAACCAGCAAAACCATGTGCTTCCTGCAAATGCTAGCTAGCCGCTTATGCACGTAAGAGTGTGGAGGCTTATAACGTTTGACGCTTGAATGATTTAACATTTGATAACATAATCATTGTCCATGTTGTTGTTGGCACCAACGACTGATGACATTTACCAATGCTCATTTTTGTGAAATTAGGTACCCAATCCATGTATTGCCGCACTAGAAGCATTGGTATTAGTCAAATTAGGATGCCTCAGGTACTGTACCTGCAACATCCTATCTACAAAATGGGAATGCCTGAATGCTTGCGTTTCCAGCAAGCTTAGTTACACAATATTGGTCTGGAGCCTTGAAATTGTGGGGAAGCTGGACCTGGGCTGGGAGCAGCTGGGGCAAGGGGTAGGCTTTGGGGACTTGCTCCGAGGCTGGATGGTGGTGCTTGTCTCTGCCATTGCTGCTGCTGCTGCTGCCATGATAGTGATTGCATCTGCGAGCAGGAAATAATACATGAATAGCGTATTAGAAATAGGAGTGCTTGTGAACCGAAGCCAGGATTTTCGGAGACCATGGATCCACCCGGTCCTCCCGACTCGATCCTCTTGTCAGTAAGCTGTGATGAGTAGTGAACAGCTCTCCTCTGCATACTTGACATTTCTGGGCCCTATGAAGCACTCCCGGCTCACTTAGCTATCTCATAGTAGTTGAAATATTGTTCACAAAGAATTGTGCAAACCTTGTGCGTCCCACTCACCGGCTCGAGCGGGAGCAGTTCCGCAGCTGGGCTCAGCAAGGGCACTTTCATAACATTTTTCCCGCTGGTCGTGCGGGATTTCCTTAAGGTTCTCTGTGGTGACGAGGAATTCCAAAAGAGGACAAATAAGCACCTCATGAAGGGGGCCTGGCCAGAGAGCACTGACACATCCATCAGTTTGCTTCAAGATCTGTGTCAGAAGGGCGATGTCATTGAAGTGGAGTTCAAACAATGCTCAAATAGTTGCATTCTGCCCGTTTGATCTGGGGAATGATTTGATTTGTTCTTTTGGAGCACTGTTGCTACGCAGCATGATAATGGTTGCGCTAGCGCTTTCTAAATACTAGCGACGCTGAGACTAGTGGGCTGATGGATCAAATGTCAGTAACCTGAGTGGATTCATGGATGAAGTATCTATGGTGTGTTTCCTGTGTACCGGATGTACTCAATTCAACAGCCTGTATGTGTATGCTTGCCTCGGAGAGGCAACATCCATCCACTGGAAGATGTTGCTGGTGTACACAGATATCCTTACTCTGGAAAAGGCTAGCCGGTATATGTTGCTGACTTACTGGGTGCCCTTCGCTTGCGATAGAAGATGATGTGTTTTTCTGGTGCTGTTCCTGCGAGCGGACAATAGGTCAGCGATCGTTATGTGTACGGATGCAAGGCGAGAAGCAGGTTCACGAAAATCTCCATGTTGCATCCTCGGCTGGCGATGGCCGTACCTCGCCGATGCCGAACAAGGACTTGCATTTCCTGAGCAAACCCATGTTTGATTCTCTCACTTGCTGCAAGTATAATATTTAATTGGTGATGGCGGCGGTATTTTCAGCAATGCCACGCGTTTGGCACGAGCTAGAGTGACCAGTTTCTATTCCTATTGCAATGTGGATCATAGTTGTGTCGAAGCCGTTAAAGTGACCAAAATAAGGCTACGCATGTTTGTTTCCCTAGGCGGGTGACCCTTGATATCATGCTCAGAGGAAGACCTGCGCATCCAGGCCTTCCTACCCTGCTGTGGAACCAGGCCCTCCCTGTGTCCCTGTCCTCTCTACACAACCCTTTCGTTGTGTGTCTTGCGCAAGGAACTTTGCCAAAGGCGACGTTCCAGGCGTATGTAGCGCAGGATGCGTCTTTCCTGGAAGCCTTCAGGCAAGCTCTGATGCCCTGGCTTCTGCTCACATGGTTGACCGCTTGCAATGCACACGTAGAAGTCATAGTATCAGAAATGCAAGCTGACAGCGGGCAAGATCAAATGAAAGGTCGTGCAAGGTCAATCCAGAAAGGGGCTGCAAATGCACCGCTCCCTTGCGGATGGATCTCCCTCACCATGGCATAGCCTCTATTACGGATAACAGCCCTCTTCTGCAATATTATGGGAGATGTATCTTGTTTGTGGGTGCCTGCGCATTGACGTATGCAGCTGGAGGGCCTCACAAGCACAGGTTGCTGCAAGTGGACCATGCCGTTCCCTTTTCGTGTGGCACATTTTTGAAGCTCGAGCGCCCCATTCTCTCATTCCTTCAGGCAAGCCTACAGTGCAGCTATTCAGAAAGCAGACGCGGCAGGGTATGGTACTTCACAGGATGTGCAGCCAAGGCTGGCGCGCTTGATGGAGGGTGTGATGGAGGAGCTGCGCTTGCACAGCAGTTATGTGAGTAGAAGGAAAAAGTTGCTGCTGCCATGGCCCTGACCCTCCAGCACGCACCCGCATGGTTGGAGCAGGTGTGAATTTTGCATCATATAGGTGTATCGACTAAGGGTCGTTCCAAGAGTGAACAAATAGCGGATAATTATGGACATCGGGTGTTGAGCTCCACGGAATCTGCGCAATCCTTGTGAGCAGAGTGTAAAGTGGTGTGAAGTGTGATGTGGAGCCCTTGATGCAGAGGAGACCTATCCTGGGTTTGCTGCTGAAAGCGGGTGGGTCCTTGCATCTAGTGACAGCGGGCGCACATCGTGATACCAAGAACCTACGCTTCTTGCTCTGTATGCCCACCACGCGCACCCTAAGGGTGCTGCAGAGCGGGTGCTCCAGCCTCTGATCCCTCACACGTGTGGCATTTCCCTGCTCATCATAGAATTGCCTGTGTTGGTTCTGTGTCATGCGGCATGACTCATGCCGCATCCGCGGAGATGTGCCCCTGGATGCACCGCATTCTGTGTGACCTGTTGCCAAAACAAAAGATTTGCCCATTATTACTATGGGCATCAGGAGCAAATAGTGGATTAGGATTGCGTGCACTAACACTGACACCATCCTTCTGATTCACCCCGCTCATGAGCGCATCCCCCACTGCTTCGCTCGCATTTAGGCTGCAAGGTGGGGGGTTGACCTGCGCCAAGACTTCATCCCTAACCCGGCAACACAAGCATACACCGGTGCGTGCCGCCAACCCTGTAAGCCCTACCCTCCCAACTCAGGAGCAGGCTCTTCCAGCCGTGCTTGCCTGTTCTGGCACGCTGCAGTGTATTGCGGCTTGCTAGCCTGATTTGGCATGCTGGTCAGCTACCGTTTTGCTAAGCAGGAGGCTTAATGCTTCTGGTCCGAGAGTCTCCTAAACTTTGAAACAACAATGGACATATCACTGCATAATCCCGTATACACTGCACATGAAGTTTTATTGTGCTTGAGCTTTTCGTAGTCAATGAGCCTCCTGGTGCTGCAATCAAGTCAATGCATGGATGGAGCCAGGCTGCACTTGTAGCTCCGCAAGACACATTGCCTGCTAGTAGAGGGAGCGATTTGCAATGTTGCAGATGCCAAGCTGCTGTCAACTTGAGGAACAAGAGGCTTATAAGGGGGGGGGTGCATGGTGGCCGACAGAGACATACTTCATAAATGATGAAGACTCAAGCACACAGACGCAGCTGCTTGCCCCTGAATGGCAGCATGCGTCATAGAATTGGGAGGGGCACATGAGTGAAACAGGTCAGAAAGGGACGCTGCTGCACGCGCACATTGCAACCATCCCTCTTCCACTACATCGATGAGGCGTGCTTTGCCTTTTCGGTACCCTTGCTGATCAATCAGTGTGGGGGCTGGTTGATGCGGGGCTTGTGCCGGTGCCAGCTGCAAGTGCCTGTGATGGATGAATAGTGGCATCCTGTGCACTTGCCTGAGTTTGAGCACGCCAGCCCAGGTACGCACCCCGTGACCTGCTGCTGCTGCCTGGCGCCCTCCACGCCATGCCATGCTGCCATGTCCTGCCGCACAAACAACCTGCGCACGTTGCCCATCCTCATCTCTGCCCCTTGTGTTCCATCTTGCCCTGCTGAGCAGACTTCTTGCACGAGGTGGCCAAAGCCCCCGACACCGGAGTGCCTGACATCCTTGCAGCCATGACCCCGTGCTCCCGCCTGTATGGCTGGCTCGGGTGCACGCTGGCAGACGCATTCCCAGGTGAATCATGGTATCGCAAGGGTGAGCATCAGTCCAATCTTTGGCACCTTGGTTGCATGCTAGCAACTGCACCTCTGTGTAGAGCTCCAGGGACTTCAACGGCTTCCTGCACTTGAGCCCTCTACCCACCCGTAGAACTCAGGAAAACTTCAAGACTTGATTGGCAGAAAGCCAGAACGCTGGGCTCATTGGTTTGTCGCTGATCACTACCTGCTGAGGATGAGACTGAGGTGCTTGCTGGCCACCTGTACGTGTGAAGCATGAGAAGAGGCACTTGAGCTGAGGGGCTGGCAAGCCAGCACCCCGTCACAGCCAGTCTCCAGCTCTAGAGGGCGTTGACAGATCTGTCAGTCCCGTGCCTAAATTGTTGAAGTAGGGTCACATGCATTTGCCTGCAAACATTTTTGAAGTGCTGATGCTTCTTGGGCTGGAGCCTCTCCCACCAACCACTCGGCCCGCCAAATTGCTTACCTTACTTGCAAGCTGTGGCCGCGACTTGACAACTGGAGCACCTCGCGTGTGCCGTCCCTAAGCGTGCGTGTCTCACTGGCGCACCTCCCACGCTCCACAGCTGTGCTGAGCCTTTGCATTTGTGTCTGGCAATGTGTGAGAGCGAGTGGCAAGCGCGGAAGAAGGGCAAGCGTGCTGTTCCGACATATGCTTGTGCGAGGTCCAGACATGAGGTTGACCAGATCTGGGCGACAATGCAGACGGTTGAGAGCAGGTTCAAGGGCGTGCCAGCGCAGTGCAGATACCCTGCTGCCCCGCCCCCGCCACCCCCTTCTCCCCAACAGCCCCAAATGAGGCTGGCAGCTAAAGCCTCAGCACTGTCCCACAGGGCTTAGTATCAAACGAGCAAGGGCAGATGAGCTGAGGCCTGCAACCTGAATGTACCTGCTGGAGTAGAGCGCCTCGCTTGCACACAGCTTCACCGGTCCATATGTCACTCCCTGCACCAGAACAGGCAGTGCTGACTGTGAAGACAGCTCCCAACCACGATGTAGCGCAGCAGATGTGATACAGCACCAAACCTGATGCTCCGCCGGGAGCGGCCCTGCATCTGGTATGCTGCTGCGCCAAGTGTGACACTGCACCAGGTGTGACACTGCACCAGGTGTGGCACTGCACCAGGTGTGGCACTGCGCCAAGTGTGGCACTGCACCAGGTGTGGCACTGCACCAGGTGTGGCACTGCACCAGGTGTGGCACTGCACCAGGTGTGGCACCGCACAGCACACCAATTCATGTGCCGCACTTGGAGCACAGCGGGTGGTGGAACCTTGGCGTGCTGGGGGTGGCTTGCTTGACAATGCAGGCCTCAGCATCGCAATGCGCTCTCTGGGTACAGCTGCTTGCTCAAGACGCTAAAAGGCTCCAACGTCACACAAAGCTTTTGAGCCTCCACTTGCCTGCGCCCGTGCAGTTGCGCTTTGGTGCGCTGCGTGCGCTGTGTCCAAACTCAAGCCAGCCCAGTACTTAAAACTGTGAGCTCAAAGCTGACCGCCAGCCAGAATATTGGACTAATAGGTTTGTGAGGCAAGAAAGACCACCCACCTAGTCTACGCTTTGGCCAAAACAAGCTCAATCAAAGGAGCAGGCTTGTCGTCTGCAAGAAGCCAGGGACAAACGATGCGTCTGGAAAAGGAAAGCAGCACTCAAGCATGTGCAAACCCGTGAGAATCATGGCACGTGCCCTCTTGTGAGTGCCATAGCACACAGCAAATGATGTGGCCGTGCAGGTGTCAGCCACCAGTATGCAGAGTGGGTGGAGACGTACAACAGCCCCGGCTACCTGGCGCTGCCGGATATCAAGGAGGGTCTGCTGCGCGAGCTCACCCACGACCAGCCTCCTGCAGCAGCAGCTACCACCATCAGTGCCCGCTTGGCCGCAGGCCCTCCAGCACAGTGCACAGGCGTGCCTGGCAGCAGCAGGGGAGGCAGGGTGTGCACTGGAGATGGGGCTGCGGTAGGCGCTCCGCAACAGATCCTTGCTACAAGTGCGGGGCCTGCTGCTGCTGAGGCCCCTCATCCACTGCAGGAGCAGCAGCTGTCAGCTTCAGAGCGGACATGGGCGGAACGCCTGCAGGTGAAACGGGCGGCTGCCTGGTGTCTTAGTAGGTCAGGTTAGGTCACATAGCTGTATCCGCCGGACGAGGGTAGCCTAGCGTTTGAAACCTAAATGGCCTTCTGCCTGAACCAAATCTTCAAAGTGTCTCAGTGGACTGGCCTGCGTGTCTTTGTGTGGAGCCCTTTCAATGGGTGGCTGCTTGAGGCCTGAGAAGACAGAGCTGCACATTTGTGTGTGTGTGTATGTGTGAGGTGCTGCTGATGTATGTGCACTAGGGGTGTGGCAGCTGCACTTGCGTCTATGTGCTTGCTGTTAAATACATAGTAAAGCGCACTGGATCGAGTCTTAAGATGTAAGGTGACCAGGCTTTCCTTGATCACCAGATCACCTCCATCTACCTAATTAACCACCAGGCGGGCTGGACTGGGGTCAGGATCGTTCCCCGGCAAGACCATTAAAAGACCTTTCTGTAAAGGGTTCCTTACAAGACTTGCCCCTTAGATATGTGCTTCGTGCCTGGCTGAAATGTTATGGCATCAGCTGGCAAGTACATGCAATCACGCATGCACACACACATAAGGGTGTATGCACGCTTACATGCAAACATCCGCATGTATGTACGTACCCAAGCTTGCACATGTACACACATAGCCACGCTCACACAGGTGTCTTGTGATTGTGGAGCTTGCAGCCTTTGTACCTGCAAGCCATGCGCCTAGAGCGCAACTTCTTCAATGCTCAACCGGACCTGCCCCCCTTCAGAAAAGTCAAGGTAAAAAGGCTTCATGGGACCTTTCCACAAGTGTGTACACTGTGTGGGAGAAGCCTTTTGCTCCCCATTTGGCACATGATGTTGCTTTTGTATGCATGGGCTTCCAGAAATTTTTAGGATTGCACCAGGCTGAGACATATTCAACCTGACCTGACCCGGTTGAGGTGTTAAGAAAGCTTGGTTAGAAATGTTTGACCCATGTCACAATGTCCTAGCTCAGGCAGGACCTGGCCATACAATCTCTCACAATATCAACACAGGTCCTGCAGGTGGTGCGTAAGGTAAGGAGTGCATGGCTTGCGCGCGTACAAACTTGCAAGACATGTGCGGGTGATGTCTGCAATGATATGTGCATATGTATCTTTATCTTCATACCTGGAGTTATATGTATTGCAGAAATCATGTGCACACATGTGTGTGCCTGGATTTGTCCTTGGGCTTTGACATGTGCACATGCTGCTGTGCTCTTGATGGACATATTCACATGCCGCTGTGCCCCTGATGGGCGTCCAGGTGTTGATGGTGGACTTTGATGACACCTGCAGCTCTGAAGACACGTGCAGCATCCTTCTTGATGCTGCAGCAGCCGCACGCGTGCAGCATGCTTGTTCTCCGGAGGAGAAAGAGGAGCTGCAGATCCAGGTGCAAGCTTGGGCAATGATATGAGGCTGCGCAGTACGGAAACCAGCAGGGCACAGGCTCTTGTGCAGGCCTGTGCTGTACGGTCTGCCCACGGCCTTTCCTGGTTTACAAAAAGGTGCAAGTTGGGAAGATGAGTGCTAAGCTTCTGTGCCCCCCGCATCCGCTCCTACATCCCTTGCATGCCTGCAATGAGGCCTCCCTCAGCGCCCCTGCAGTGCCATAGTAGCGCCCTCACTGTGCTTATGCTCCACCATGCGCTCCCTGATGCCATGCTGTGTCACCGCGCACATTCCCTGTTCCCGCTTTGTGCCTCTTCTGCACCCGAGTGTGCCTCCCTGATCTCAATCTGTGCTTTGCATTTTCTTTTCCTAATGGGCTTCATCTGCGTCCCTCTGCGCCTGCTCCATACCTCCCTCATGCCCACCCCTATCGTACCTTGTGAGCATGCTGGTTCCTCCTTTTGCTCAATTTGTGCCTTCTTTGTATTGTCCTGTGCCCTGTTGTATGCGTACTCACCGCCCCGCTCGTCGCTGCCCCCCCCGCTTCACTCCAGGCGCGCACGACTGTTAAGCGCCTCGCTGCAGAGTACTCCACCAAGCAGCATGCGCTGCTGGCGCAACTTCTGGGCGCCTCTGCGCAGCTCCAGGTCACCCCTGCATCAGAGGGTGCTCACCATACGGACAGTCACGAGGGGGGACAGGCAGAGGCACACCAAGGGCCTGCTGGCAACCTGCACAGCAGCAGCAATGGCCCGGTTGATGGCAGCCGCGGTAGCACAGGCAGGCCAATGGGGGGAGGTGAGGATGGAGGAGTGGCCCGCGCAAGTGTGGCCAGCATGGGCGAGCAGGGTGACGGAGCGGGGGCTGGACCAGCCTTTGACCCGGACGCGCTGCAGCACTTCTTGGGCCACCTCAGCAACTTTGACCGCGCCATGAATGATCCCTTGGTGGCTTCTGGTGTGCTGGCAGGTGGGCTTGTATGTCAGCACCTATTCCTCTGCTTTGCTTTGGGAGATGTTTTGTAGTGACTATACACGCATGCATGTTGCAGCAGAGCTTCAAGGGACAGGGGAATGCAGGTGCCAAAGTGTCTGCAATGATCTCATTGGCAGACCCTGGTTTGAATGGCTTCTCCACAGAATACTGTCATTGTTGGAATATTGTGAGCGCTAAGGAACATGCAAATTGGGATGTTGTCCAGGACTTGATGATCTTTTCCTACTCTTGTAAGGGCGCTAGTACTTGGGTTTGTCCATTTCCACCTTCCAAGCTCCCATTGTCATGTGTACTTTTAATGGTAATCATAAGGATCCCTTGTCCCTTATGTACAAACAAGTGCACTACGATCTAAAAAGCAGAATGCCAAATCCCATAACCTACTTCAAAGTGCCCCACAAACTCATTTCACTCATTTTGAGCGAGGTGCATCTGCAGCGCTTGTGGGATTTGCCTCTTGAAAGATACAGCAAGCTTGCTGTCTATGAACTCAGTTTTTTTACGCAGATGCGTAAAAACAAAAAGGCTCCATCTCTGGATGCAGGTGTTACTCAAGAGCAACTGCTTTGTGCAGCAAAAGGTGTGGAGCTGAAGCCAGGGTGTAGAGACACACTGCAGCATGCTAGGTGAGTGGACTGCACCCGCAACTTGGGTTTTTTATGCACTCTATAGCAGCCATGAGGTCGGTGCCTTCTTAGTCTGATTTACAGAGCCTGGGAGGATGTTTCCTACTCTTATCTTCCATTTGCCTCGCTGTCCTCTGCTTGTACTGAGCATGTCTTGCGCTGGTGAAGTGGGGTCAACTTGCAGCTGTCCTTTTCATGCATAGGGGTACTGAGCCATACATTGGGATTAGCCTCTGCTTCAATATGTTTGAGCATAGAGGTTGCCTTTACATCCGAGCAGCCACAGTAGCAACCTGTAGCACTTCAGTGAGTAGCCTTCACCAATTCCTGCAGGAGCCTGCATGTTCCAGTGCACGTTGTTTCAGTCAGCTGGTCGGGTACCTTTGTAGCTGAATCCTTAAGAGCTGATCCCTCCAGGGAGCTCCCTCAGCAACAGCTACAGGGTCCTTTAAGCGGGAGCACGGGTCAACTGACAGTACATGCAAATGAGCTTGTGATGGGTGGCGACGGTTGCAGCACGGGCGGCTTGGTGAGGCGTGTGCAGGTGGGTGTCTTCAGGGCTGGAGAGTGTAATCTGTGTGATCTACAGGGTAGGGAAGATAAAAGGCCTTCGCTGAAGGCTTCAGTCAAAATTCACGACTGCTAGCCTGTTCATAAAAAGTAACTATTTCATGATAAAATAAGCAAGTTTGTTACTATCCTGAAGGAGAAAATCACAGACATCTTGAGCCTCCTGGTTATTGAATAAGAAGGCATACTTAGCATGCAATGCAACGACATGCGGGCGAGTACAGTGAAAAATCACATGTTTTTCATCTTGAAAACGATCTACATCCTGACACAAATCGCAATGAGAGGAAGAGCCCAAGGTCCAAGTAGATGTTTCATACCGAAGAGTATGGACTTGGAGCCTAAAGCGGGCAACATTGCGAAGGACACTGTGTGATCTACAATCAGATCAGAAGGAATCTATTATCCTAGAAATAAATATTTAAAACATGTCTTTTGCTGATATCGTCTGGATGTGGTATGACTTGCGACAGTTTTCTGTATTGCTTTGCACTGCACGTTTCAAGGGTGTGGGCTTTCAAATTTTGAACGTTGACAATGTGCATGCAAAAGAAAATTAGACAAGCTAGCTTTTCCTCCAAGGAGTGTCTGCAATTGTTCATTGAATTGTTCATTGAATTCTCCAAGCCTTTTTGTTCAGAATTGACCGTCTTCACTGAGTCACTTTGCTTGGAACGATTTCAGTGAATAACAGCCTGCTTATTTCCTTTTGATTTGCGCACAGTGTGCGTCTGATAAGGTGTTGGTGCTTGAGGGCCTTCTCTGCAAAGATGCTTTGAGGGACAGGCAGGGTGGGTGTTAGCTGATTGTAATTCATCTGTTCAAGCGTATGTGTAAACATGTGTGTGTGGGTCTCCCTCTCTCTCTCTCTCTCTCTCTCTCTCTCTCTCTCTCTCTCTCCCCTTCA
>LFIK01001644.1_pt1 | contig 17893 bp, 18 predicted proteins | sample 643401 | NCBI WGS metagenome assembly LFIK01 (sample SAMN03777447, study PRJNA286221) | soda lake metagenome | biome: soda lake; feature: Kulunda steppe; material: water; isolation source: sample T5-Br brine of Lake Tanatar-5 | place: Russia: Kulunda steppe | collected 2010-07
AATTCTTCCTGCAATTCGATTCGATCCTGTTTCCATATTGATCGTAAATAATCAGAAACTTCACCAGGCGAACATAATTGCGGTTTATTCGTATTTGAAGTTGATGTGCGATACACAAGCTCAACCTCATGGAGTTGTGGATCTACAGCCCATTTCTCAGAAAAGTTTTTCATTTGTTTTTATTTAAAGATTAACAATAAAAAAGGGAGCCGAAGCTCCCTCTGTTTTAAACTATTTCAGGTTGGTTGACGCCATTTTTTTCAAATATGGCATCCTCCATTTGTCCTTCTGGTACATATTCATATCTGTGGGACAGTTGGATTTCCTCATTTGTTTCAGGTAGCACGTAATTATACGCTTCGCACTCAACCCTTTGTATGGAACCAGGCATTTGTTTCCCGATCAGTTGCTTGCAGCGTTCTTCAGTAAATGTAGAAGTGATTGAAGCTCTGCGCGCAGTAGCGTAATGCCTTCCAGTTTCAGAAGATTGAACCATTTCGATATCTCCTTCGAGGATTAATGCGAAAAAGGTTTCATCGTCAGCGTTTTTTCGTTCTTTGAAATCGACTATTGTAACCATGATAATGTAGGTTTTAATTAATGTTTAAATGTTGTACTGGGGGTGTTTAAAAACCCGAGAGTTAGGGGGAGTTTTTGATACACATGGACTACGCTCTCACGAAATAGGAAAGTTATTCGGGGGTGGGGGTGTTTCTTCAAATACTAATCAGGGGGCTGTGTAAAAGCGATTGAAAAAAAATTTTATAAAAAAATTTTAAATCACTTTTTAGTCAAGTGCTATATTTTTTAATCAGCTCTGACTATGTAGAAGTGCTCAGATCCCATTTTTTTATATTTGAAGATAGGCTAGTGTCCTCACGTAGACATGCTTTAAAATTAAAGCATGTATAGTATCTATAAATAAATATTAATATATAATATATACTATATATACTTTAAAATTAAAGTAGGAATCTCTCTATATGTAAAAATCATCATCTGATATTTCATCAGATTTAGGAGCAATAGTTGGCTTTTCAGATTTCTTATAACCACTGGAAGCGTGATAATTTATAAATTCTTTCATGATCTCTATTAAATCTTCTTCGTCTTCAGTTATTTCTTCAAAATTATATATTTCTTTGATTGATGATAAAATATTGTTGAAATTAACTTTGTATATATTAAGCTGACTTACACCCTTCTTTTTACTTTTTTCAACCGCTAAGTATCCCTCTTGCTCAAGTTCAGATATAATTGTCCCAAGCCTTACTGTAGAGCATCGAATAAATTTGAGTAAATCAGGATATTTCTGAGTAAATGTATTATGACCGTATTTTTTACTCAAAAACATAAAACGCTCAAAGGCAATTATTTTATCTAATTTCCAACTAGGATTGTAATTTCTTAAACGGTTAAAATGTATACTGAAAATATTCGTTCGATGAACGAACCCTTTTTTTTCGATATCTGAAATTGACTTTTTATCTATGTAGATGAAATCATAGTAATCACTGTATTCAAGCATAGTATTAGTTTTTAATGTAGTTGTTATTGAAGAATTCATCCAGATCCTCAGCCTTGAAATAGACTTTCCTTCCATGTTGGACGAATGAAATTTGATTGGTATCTCGGAGATATTGTAAGTGTCGACGTGTTACAGATAAGATTCCACACGCTTCATCAATTGTATAGTAGGGCTTACGTGTTGCCTTACGGATTATGGTTGGTAATTTGCTCGTTACTGCTGCTTCCACAGCTTCGGAGATGGCTTTTTGAAGCTCATCTTTGGATGGGATATATGTATTCATATCGCTCCTGTATTTCGTTGATTTTTTAGTTCAACAGTAAATTTATCAGGAGTAAGAATCTCTCTCGCTCAGAACCTTATCGTAGGGTCATCGTAATCTTGTCGCAATTTAGAAATAGGCTATTTTTCTGTGCGTGCTTCTTTGAAATGAGTCCATTTATGTTCCCAATTTCGTATTGTATCATCTGACGGCATATCATCAACTTGCTCTTCGATGCTGCGTTTTGCTATTGCTCTCGGATAAGATCTCCCTTGATTATTTTCCCATACATGCAAATAGGTTCGAATTACACTTGCTGTGTATGTTGTTTTTTTTGAGAACTCTTCCACAAACTCTTTAATCCATTGATCAATACCTGGGCTGTCTTTAATGTAGATATGCTTCTTATAACGGTTTATATGGCTTAATGTGATATTTAATGCATTAATTGGCACTTCTTGAACAATTTTTGATTTTTCTAACGCTGAATTGATTTCGCTTTCATGAAGCTCAGTAACTGATTTAAAAGTTTGTATGTCAGAATTTTCAAATTTCAACCGCAACCATCTTTTGTATTGATTCAATTCTAGTTCGACCTTTTTACGAATATGGTCTTTAAATGAATATGGCTTTGACGACTTTGAAATTCCAACTGGTCCATCAATACCTTGTTGATAATTGTAATTACAGTAATAAATGACTTGTTCTTCTTCATTGTATTCGTGTGAGCAATCACGCATATGACTACTTAGACCTTGTTTGAAATCGTTGTATAACGATTCAATGCCTTTTTCAGTTGCATAAAACAACAACAAATTTAAGGGAAACTGTTTCACAGAGAGGTTAATTATTTTTTATTGTTATGCCCAAACAACTTACTCATACTTTTATCCAAACTCTGTTCATCAAAAGAGGATAGGTATGATTCGGTTATTGAGATATCAGAATGACCTAATGCTTTAGAGATGTCATATAAGCTCATTTCACTTTTTCTCGCATAATCTGCGAAACTGTGCCTGGCAACATGAAATGTAACATTTGCTTCTATTCCGGCAAGAGATGCGATTCTCTTTAACACCTTGTTGGTTAGAGCGTTTTTGCTGCTGATCTGGCGTTTTAGAAAAATTTCATCAGAATAATCAACATTGTTGTCCAGGAAATTAAAAATGAAGTCTTTTTCAGATTGGTTTGAGTTCTTATGCAGATCTAAAATTTCCAATGCGGGTGGAGTGAGCAAGATATTTTTGATATTACCAGTTTTTCCCATTCTGTACACCAAACGACCATCAATTATGTTTTTCCACTTCAATTGACATAAATCCCCGAACCTAATACCTGCGTTATAATAACTGAATAAAAAAGCATTTTGAACATTCCACTTTAATGATCCAGTTTTTAAATCCAAGTCTGATATGGATTTGATTTGTTCAGTGCTTAACCTTGTTTTTTCAACTTTATTTGAGGGTAATGGGGTGTAATTTCTGAATGGATCAATGGAAATAACTTCTTCTAGGGCGGCATTTTTAAATATTCGCTTAAGCCTCTTCATCTTTTTATTGATTGTATTAGGATTGTTTTCCTTAACCAATCTGAGATATTCTCGAAATTCGTTTATTTTTTTGAGGGTGAGATCGCCAAATTCAATATTTTTTGTTTTGAAGAAGTCTGATAGCTGCCTCATTAGGACCATCGTTTGACGGCTTTCAAATAAATTGCCTTCACGTTTAATCTTTTTGCTGAATTCCTCAGCATATTTGAAGAGGTTGAGATTGTCGTCTTGTGTAAGTAGTTCTTTTGCTCTGTTAAGAGTTTGCTGATCTGGCGGAAGTTCAGAGATTCTATCTTCTGCACCATCCAGGAGTTTCTTTAATTGACTATTTAGAACCCTGTTTCTGGGGTGAGACTTCCTGATTGTCTGAGCTGATTTATTCCAGTATTTCTCCTCAACCGAAATCCCGGTGCTTAAAAGCCGGTACTTACCATTTTTGGTCATCCGGAGATAGATAGGAACTTCACCATCTGTGTTTTTTCTTCTTTTTAAAGCATACAGCTTGAAAGATATGGATATAGGCATTTTTATAAGTTTGTTACCAATCTTGTTACCAATCAAAACTCATTTGGACTTCCCGTAATATCGGAAATACAAACAAGAAATGCTTAAAATGTGTTAATTAAAGAGACTTATGGGAAGTGCAATGAAGGGGATAACAGGTATTCGATTCCGCCCGGTCCCACTTAACAAGCCTGTTAAAGCGTTAATATTTAATGTTTTAATAGGCTTTTTTTATTATTTGTTACCAATATTGTTACCAATTAAATAGTGTTTATCTATTTCTAAAATTACTCTTTCCTATAATAGGTGAATCGGTCAATTAACTTTTTTAAAGTTATTAAACACCTCGTCCAACTCTTCTTACTATTTTAACTGATTATACCGTGCGAAAAGTACCGTTTTATAATCTTTCGGGTACAAATTAAGATCATAAAACCTTGTAAATATTATTTTTACAAGGCTTTTTTTTATTAGGTACAAACAAATCTGCTATGCTGAACTTATTTATTAGAATTTAATTCTTTAATCTTGTTTGCTATTTCAGATATTCTTTTACCTACTTCTCTGGAAATTTTATTCGCTTCAGAATTTTTTATCTTACCATTGGTTAATGCATCCAATGTCTGATCCAATTTATTGTGAAGTTCTTCCATCTCTTCATTAAAATCATCTATTTTACTCATGTATCATTGGTTTTAAACATGGGCTACAATTTATAATAATACTGTTTGTTACAAATTCTCAAAATCAATTTTTGGTAGAGAATTTACAATATCCACTGTTTGAATACTGACATTTATCACGCTTAAAAGGAGAGTTAATATATATGTTGGCTTATCGTGCTCTTCAGCCCAATCATTCGGATCATTCACAATCCCGCTCTTCTTGTCAGTTTTTACACGATATCTATCCATTATCCATTCAATTGCACTTTTACCATTAACAATGTACTCATATGCTTTATCAGGAATATTCTCAATTCGTATTTTACTATTATAAATGATTGTTCCTTTCTGGTCTTTCTTTGGGAATTTCATTTTCTGAACTTTAAAATGAGTTCCATTTGAGTCAATTCCCTTTATATTAACACCTTTGTATGGTGGAACATCATCATAGTTAATATGTAATTCTGCCAACTCTCTTCCAGCTTTACTGAATGCCCAGAAATCTTTAGGCTTATCAACAAGTGGAATCCTTGGTAGTAATTTTCTTAAATCATTCTCATACGTCGATCGATATTCTTTATTATGTAAAATACCATACACATAATAGAATATATCTTCTTTTATTACCCTATTTCCATACAGTTTTTTTGCATTATGAAGAATAAAATCACTTATACAGTCCTTCCGAACATATTCACTACCTCCCTCTACATCAAAAATTGATGGATTTTGTTTTTTTTGTTTTTCATAATAATAAAGTGGGAAAAATTTACAGCCACCATCATACATATTGTAGTCAGGTAACTTATCAGAAAGCAATACAGAGAAATTTTTTCTATTCCCCTTACCTGGTATAGTTATTACTAGATTTTCAGTATTTGAATTAGGAAAAGCTAAATTTCCTTTACCAGGGCTTTCGATAAAGGGTTTATGATAGTAAAAAGGTAACTTGGTAAATGGTCTGTACAGCCCCAAAATAATTTTATGATGTTTGAATGTATAGCTTATACTTTTTTCAGCATCTTTCCTTAGTCCTCTAGACCAATTAATTTTATCTGGTGAAAGATCAACTACATTTTCTATTTTTTCATTTTTCCGTGATTTATAAACCTCCATTTGTTGGTTATAAGTCTCAATCATACTGTTCATATTTTGAGCAAGCCGCTGCTTTGAAAAGTTGTATACCCAAACATCTCTACTACTTGCGGCACCAACACCAGTAAGTTTAAATATTGATTTAGTTTTATTATCAAAATCTTTAATTGGATCTAAGCGTAAGAATTCATTAAATCCTTCATTCCTTTTATTTATCCAATCACTAGATTCATTCGGATCAATGCTTTTTAATGGTAACAATCCTATTGATTTATTCTCTCTTAGAAATGTCAGCTTATCGTTTCTATTTAAGTAATCTTTTAAAGTGTAATATTTAATGGAAGCTTTCTTTGTACTATTTGGCTTTGAAACAAGAATGGTTATCGATACACCAGTCATAATTTCAAAAACATTTTGTCCCTCTTGTTTTGCTTTTTTGCGCGATTTCCCACGAATATCACCTCTTAGATTAATTACATAAATTGATGAAAATTCTTTTTCCAAAGATTTTCTAAAACCTGCATAACCTCCTTTATCAATCCATCCACTTCCTGTAACAAATGCGATAATTCCACCTTCATTATTACTAATCCTATCTGATGCCCATCGAAATGCTTTGATGTAACTATTATACAAATTTCTACTTAACGTCGAATCATTGCCAACTGCATAAGTATTTTCAATTTTTTCTTCTAACTTTGGATATATTTGGTTTTGAGCATTATCATTCGCGCTTGTTTGTCCTCTTGAATAAGGTGGGTTTCCAATAATTACCTTAATTGGAGTATTCATTTGTTCTTCTACCCTTTTTGAGTTTTTAGGGAACATATTTGAAAAAACCTGTTGACTTCTATCCTCTTCACCAAGCTGAAATGTATCTGTGAGACAGATTCCGTCAAAACTTTCAAAATCATCTATATCCATTACATCATGAAATGCATTTTCGATATTTACAGCTGCGATATAATAAGCTAATAGTACAATCTCATTTGCATGAATTTCACTTTTATATTTATTGGGCATCTGCTTTTTACTGATCAGTCCACTCTGAATAAGGCGAGTAATAAATGTTCCAGTGCCCGTAAATGGATCTAAAATATGGACATTTTTATTACCTAAAGTACTTTCAAATTCTGATTCTAATACATCATTAACTGAGTGTATAATAAAATCAACGACTTCAACGGGTGTATATACAATGCCTAATTTTTCAACTAATTTTGGAAAAGCCGTTTTAAAAAACTTGTCATAAAGCTCAAGAATAATCTGCTGTTTTCCTTCAGCATTATCTATACCCTCTGCCCTCATTCTTACTGAACTATAAAATTTTTCAAGCGCTACAGTATCTTTCTCGATAGCCTCTTCTTCTAGTAGGTCAAGCATCTTTTGCATCGATTGAGACATTGCATTGTTTTCTACAAAAGAATAGCCTTCGAACAGTGCATCAAAAACAGGTTTCGTAATAATATGTTGAGAAAGCATTTCTACAGCTTCATTTTCTGATAAAGAGGGATTAATGTTTTTATGTAATCCTTCCATAAAGTGCTTGAAAGCTTCTTTATGTTTTTCACCTTCTGAAATTAGTCTTGTTATTCTATCATACTGTTTCTGAGCAATCTCCCCTACACTTTGAGCCCACTGCTCCCAGTACCTTTTATTTCCAACCTTTTCCACCATTCGGGCATACATTATACCCTGCAGCTGTTCAAACTGAAGTGCAAACTGAGAATCTAATTTTGAGCCTGCCTCATTCTCACTTTTTAATTTTGGCTTTCCATCTTCGAAAGTAGTTTCTGCACCTCCGATTAAGATGTTACTTGGTTTCTTTTTATTAAGATCAATTTTATTAATAGTAGCATTAAATCTATCGTCGTGTGCTCGAAGTGCATTTAATACAGACCAAACAACTTTAAATCGTTTATTATCATCAAGAGCTTTTCCTGCATCAAGATTGGAAGGAACAACAACTGGTATGATGATATAACCATACTTTTTCCCAGGGGATCTTCTCATTACTCTACCGACAGACTGAACAACATCAACCTGCGAATTTCTAGCAGACAAAAACATAACTGAGTCAAGAGATGGAACATCAACTCCTTCACTTAAACATCGAACGTTTGTAATTACTCTACATTCATTTTTACTACTTTCACTGTCTTTAAGCCAACCTAGTAATGAATCTCTCTCTGGTGCTGACATCGTACCATCAATATGCTTTGATGACACACTGACCATTTCTTCCTTTTTTTCATTTGGAAGAGAGTCTACATAAACTTCAGAGGTCGAATTAAAAATTGAAGTGATTTTCTTTGAAGCTGATATTTTAGATGTAAATGCAACTGCTCTTCGCATTGGTTCAGGGTCACTGCTTTTAATTATACCCTGATCTCCAATTACTTGTTTAGATAATGCATTGATACATCCGATTAATTTAGAAGCATCATCGGAGTCAATTTCTTCGTCCCTACTTGATATCATATTTTGAACTGCAGGTGGAATATCTTTGTCGTTAAGTGTTAGAATTAACACTTTGTAATCTGTCAACAAATTCAAATCGACAGCTTCACCAAAACCTATTCTGTACATCTCCACTCCATACTTTTCGGGATCGTCCATTGAACAGATTATGGCTTCAGATTCCTCTGCTTTCACTTTTGCATCTTCACTATAAAGTCGTGGAGTAGCCGTCATATAAATACGCTTCTTAGACTTTATAAAATCGTTATCATGAACTTTAATAAAAGCGGATGAATCTTCTGGAGTTAATGCAACACCAGTAGTTCTATGTGCCTCATCACATATAATTAGATCAAATACACCTCCCTCACCTTCACTATCAATGATCTTACTTTGTGCTTCAGCAATTACCTCAATTGATTGGTAAGTGGAAAAAACAACAGTCATTCCCTCTTTCTTGCTTTTTTGTATTTGCCGATATTGTTGCAAAATATTTTGAGGATCTGTTGAAGCAGGTAAAGCAAGATCTACTACACTCGTTAAATCTCTATCTTCGTCATTTTGACGTTCAGTACTAACACGTGGGTCTGAACAGATAGCAATTGCATCAATGGTATGTATAGCTTGAGAAGTCCACTCTCGTAAAGTTTGTCCTAATAGTGCAATTGACGGTACTAAAAATAAGACAAATCCTTTATGGTCAGTTTCATGCTCTGCAATTCGTAAAGAGGTGAAAGTCTTTCCTGTACCGCAAGCCATAATTAATTTACCACGATCAGCATTTTTGAAATGCTCGTGAGTAGCATTAAGGGCTTCCTTTTGATGATCTCTTAATTCAAATTTTTCGGTACGTGACTCTTTACCGTGTATACCTTGATCTAATTTTTCCCAGTCTACAGGAGCTTCCTGTAACTCAAATAAATTCAGTCTAGTAACAGGTGGATGTTGATTTTTGATAGCCTCAGTTGCTCCAGATCCCCAGTTATTTGAAGTAGAAATCCAAAGACGGTGAGAAAATTTAGTTGTTTGAAGGTTTTCACCTTTAAACGTCCGACTTGATGTTGCTAAAAATGAGTCTACTGCTGGTTTATCTATCCGAGTTTGCTCATCGTAACATTTACACTGAATAGCCCAATAGTCTCCTTCGTTTGTTAGTGCAACAAGATCAATACCAGTATCTTTACCACCAAGATCTCTCTTTGCGATGAATTCATCCCACAACCATACTTTTTTAAATTTATCAGCAAACTTTGGATCTGTGTACAGGTAAGCTTTCATGAGACGTTCAAATTTATCTCCTTTATGTCTCTCTGAAAATGAATATTCCCTGTACTTTTTGAGGACTTTATTAAAACTCATCCTGTAGATTTTGTTTATAAGATTAACATTTGATGGCAGTCTAAAATATGAGAATTTTTATGATCCAAAAACTTGCTTCATACTTTCAGCTTTATCCATCATCCAGTTATTATAGTCTGACCAACTGAATCTGTAGGACCAGGATAACAAAAAGTGAAAGTAGTTTGAATTAATACTCCCAAAACTTCAATTGTAAAGTATATTAACTTCTCATCACATATCTCCATTTTTTTAAACTTCAGATATCTTCTCTTTACCTAAATATCTAATCATCAATTGAATCTCGAAATGATTATACAGTTCGGGTTTATTTATAAATTCCTCCCACAAGTTTTCTATCTCTTCACCATCCAGTCTGCCTAATATGTAGTTTTCTATTTTTTCCAGCTCCTGCCTTTGATTTTCTGAAATCATAACTCCCTCCTATTTATTTTACTGTATCTCTAATTCTCTGTGAGCTGCCACATTGCATTTAGCTCCAATATTTCAAGACTGTCTGCAATATTCTCATCCAATAATGGATTGAAATTAAAGCCTGTCAGCTCTTCAATTTCTCTTACCGTCGTCAAATATGGAATGTGTGGTTCGCTGCTTTCAACATCCTGGTGAACTAAAAATGCCTTCATTTTCACATCACCATTTTCTTCTGTTTTGATAATCATAAAATTATGACTTGGTACTTTAACCTTATCATTTAACCATTCGCTGTTCTCTTTAAATACAGGACCAATAATAACCCAAACTTCATCATATTTCTCCGAGTAATCACGTGCAATTAACCGCTCTAACCTTTGCCACCAATGCCTATTTAGCGAAGGTTTCTGCGGAATAATATTTGTCATATAAAATGTTTCTCTCTGTGCCTCTTGTCCGAATCTTGTAACTATAGCAAAATTTGGTGCCATATGACCACGATCATACCCTGAATTCGTGTAATCATCGTGTGATACTCTGTTATCAGTTCTAGAATCAATTAAAAAGCGACTTGGTCTTGAAAAAGTAGTATACTCATCGACTTTAAATACTCTATACCCTACCCATGCAGGTATTCCCCTTTCTTCATCATATCCTAATACGTATCCTTCATTGTAATAAACATCAACTGGATTAGGGTAGGATGAATTCTCTGGCTCTCCAGCATAAAAAAATGTTTGATCAACTTCACTGCTGACACTGTAAGCTTCTACTGATCTGGGTTCACTATCCACCTGTTTTTCAGTCGATTTACAACCACTGAAAAATAGAAGCAAAATGACCAGTGAAGAGTATTTGTAGAGAAATTTCATCATATCAGTATCCGCAATTCTCATGTATTCTTTTTTGGGTCCTTGGTAATATTAAAAGAAAGGAATGACAGTCTCACTGCCATTCCCTCGTTGATGTGTTCTCCACAAGAAGTTGCTCAATCCTTCTTGTAAAGCTCTTTAATCAATATGCTATTCACAAAGCACCTTACTGTTAAGAAACATATTTCTGAAAATCCTTACAGAAATTGTTGAGCTTTTTTATGAGAGTGACACTATGTTGTCATTCAGGTACCGTAGATTTAGATTCAATTTCCACATGTTATTATGTAAATTCTTAAAAAAACAATGCATATAAAGCGTCAAATGGTGCTATAACAGAGATAGTTACTTTTTTAAAAAAATGAGAACAGAAATACTTTATACAACTGCTATAAATGAAAGAGGTGATTTGGTTCATGTCAATAAAGCTGAAGGAGACAGAACTTATTATTGTCCTACATGTAAAGGTGAGTTTATTCTAAAAAAGAGTGGTAACACAGGAAAAGGTTCAAAGCGACCACACTTTGCTCATAAAAATGTGACTCAAAACTGTACAGCAGAAGGTGTATTGCATTATTCTTTCAAAAAACAACTTACCGATTTGTTAAATAGTCAGATATCTGAGAAAAATGAACTTTTAATAAACTGGAATTGCGTTACTTGTTCTGAGAAAAATGAAGCAAACTTGTTGGCAAAAGTTACTTCAGTTAGAGAAGAATATAATTTAAAAGAGTGTCAACCTGATATTGCGTTATTAGATACAGATGATAATGTTATTGCAGTTATTGAAATTGTGGTTACACATAGTCCTGAGTCAAAGGTAGTGGAGTTCTATAGAGATAATAATATCATTCTTCTCCAGATTAATTTATCATCTGAAGATGACTTAAATAATATTGAAAAATTTATCTCGGCACCTGGTCTTGTTGACTATTGTCTTAGTCACAAGTGTCCCAGTTTTGGGAGGTACTCCATTGTCAGAACAGTGTTTTCTTATCTTGATAAATGTAACAGATGTTATTCGTCGATTGAAAGATACGCCATTGAGGTAAACAGTGCTTTTGGGATATGGCAAACATTCGACTTTACAGATAATGAAATAAACTTTGTAAAATCAAAGCGTAAAAATATAAAGGTGGTTACTAATCCGTCGACAAATGAGAAACGTCCAGCTTCGATTTGCATTAACTGCAAGCGAATTAAAAGCAGATATGGAAGACGTAGACGCTTATAGTTTACTCAAGATAATGTACTACCTGCCTTATTTTTGTAATTATGAAACTTATAGTAGATAATGAAACCATGATAAAGCAGCTATTGATATTAATTGTACTAATGTCTGTTTCATTTACAGCAAATGGACAAAACTTATTTTTCATTGGAGATAAAAGCTACCCTAGTACAGAAATATATTCATTAGAAGCCAATTCAAATAACGTAAATGACTTGAATGTAGCTTTTGTCAAGGATGCAAATTCTGAATTTGTAGGCGTGCGCACAAAAATTCCTAATGATCAATTTCATGGCAGACTAATCATTTATTTAGATGATGGAACGGTCATATCCTTAGAAGATCAAGAAATTCGTGATTATGTAGATGGTATAGCTTCTGCTGTGTACTTATTACAAAATGATGATTTGATAAAAATGAAAAACAGCAATATCAATACAATTAGATATTCTTTATTGGATGAAGGTGGTTTTGAGAGTGCGTGGAGCGGAAATTTTTCGTCTTCGAACAAATCAAATATTGATTTTTCTGCTATAGTTGCTGAATTTTTTGAATAGCAAATAAGTAAATCTAGAGAAAAAAACGATTGTGGCTAAGGGTATCAAATCGACATCGATATCGAAACCAAAGATGGTATCTACAGCTTACTGCTATTTGACTATACCTTTACCTGAAGACTAGTCCAGAAAGTTATTGAAACAAGAATTTATATTCTTTAATCATAGAAACCAGTTATTTATTTTTTCCTTTTAATCTTTAACTGATAGTAGTACATGTAAACGTAACGCCAAATGCTTTGAAATAATGATTTTACAATGTGAAGCTCATTGTTTGACGTATCTGATATAGAAATTGGTAATTCTTTTAAAATTTGAAAAACCTCATTAAAAGTGGACAATAACTCGTAATGATCTTTTGAATCAGTTTCTGATAGTTTTTGCATGTTTACATTTAACTCTGACTTATCTTCAGAAATGGTTTTTAGATATTGTTGAGCTAATAGTTTTGCGGCACCAATCAAATTGTCTATTTCTAATCCATGTTCTGGAATAAATCGATACGCTTCAATTTCATATACTTCTTTACTTACAGCTGAAATACGTTCTTTAGGCGTACCTTTTCTTTTGCTAAGTTTTTGACAAATACTTTCTAATCTTTGCTTATTAGTTACTAATTGAGAAGACAATCTCATCTCTTCAGAAAGTCTTGCGCCAGTAAGTATTGTTGCAACACAAGCCTGAAATATTTGCCTGCCATAAGATACTAAAGGACGATAAATTAGCTCATTGGTATTATTATTTTTAGGTTTATCAGTCGCAATAAATGACAATCTGTGTGACTTTCCTTCGTGTACAATATCTGACCGTGCATTATAAAATTGGATTGCCCAGCTTTCTAATCGTGGAAATCCACCCAATATAACATTCACAGATTCTTTAAATCTATTAGTAATATTATTTCCTTGGTCTAGCCCTAGTAAACTTTCAAAGGCAATAGAGAGATTCACCAAGGCAACCTCTTCCTCAAGATCCATTGACAAAGAACGATTATACCAATTGATAGCAGTTAATACACGTTGACCTAATTGATTGTTCTCTTTTCGTCTCGTGAAATAACTTATTACTGAATTATAACGAGATGAATTATTGAAAAAGTCAGAACTTATATCTTGTGATATATTCAACCACATATGAGCAGCTGGAGGAAAAATTTTATCTTTATGAGTAACCCAAAAATATGTTTTATTATTTAGTCTTCCTTCATAACCTGAAATATCACCTATTTCATCAACTTCGAATTGATCAATATCTGCCAAGATATTCACATTATGATTTGCAAATATGAAGTCTTCTGAAACCTTAGTAGGTCTAAATAAATAATAGCTTGAATGTTCTCTACTTAAAAAGGGATCTCCCAAGGTCGGATGTGGAGATGAATAAAGGTAACATAATAGTGTTTGAAATTCATTTAGCTCACTAACGAATTCTATAGGAGATTGTACTTCATTTTCAGAAATGTTAAACGCAAAAGATAGATTATCAATTTGAACATCACTTCTTAAGTAAAACATTTTGCATAACTCATCAACAAAATCTGAAATTTCATTAGGTAAACCCGACTTATCTCCGCTATTTTTAATCACGATATTTTTATATCGAAGATCATCAGAAGTTTTTAAATACGGAAAAATAGCTACCCAATATTTACTCTTGAAATCCATCTAAATAATTCTTTGATTTTCTAGCGTGTCACAGTTAACGCTTAACAGTTTAGGGGTGAAACGCCCTATTTCTATAATTTAGGTTCTATATTCGTCCATTTGAGCCACATTAATAAGCATACTATTAATCATCATCAAACTCGGCTTCTTCTTCTGTTACTTCAACCAGTGCTGCTTTAAAAGCACTTAATATTTTCAGAAGACGGAAATAGAATTTCTTAGTTTCAACATCCTTACTATTCCTATACTCATATTCCCAAAAAAGAGCTTTTATTTTTCTTTCTATTGTTTTACCCTTTCTCGTTTTTTTTGTAAAACCATAAGGTATAAACCCCACAACAGCTATAGATATCCCAAGTATTGATTCAGCAAGAGGATCTTCAATAATTTCCTTTTCAACTAGGTCTTCATAAGCTCTAATAGTGAGTTTTTTTGAGTTCTCAATAAGATCGTTATCAAATTCTAATTTTCTGACAAAATCTGATAAGATTAAAGAACGAAGATTGTTTTCAGAATTTGTACTATCAAAATTTAATCTCTCATAATTGTCTTTAAGTGCTTGGCGATTATTTTTCAATGCGAAATGATAGGCATTTATTATTTCTCTACTATTTATATGACGGCGTTTTTCTACAATCTTTGCTAAAATGACCCCCCACAGATAAATGTCTTTTGTAGTCAAAATAAATGGAATACCTGTTGGGTGTGATAATAGTGGATAATGAATAGGGTATTCTCTTGAGGTGAAATCACTATTAGTTAATTCGAAAACTGCGAATTGCTCTATTGTTAAATCAAATAATTTATTATCTGGCATTACATTTAATAATTAATAATTAATAGGACATACTACTTTCCTGTTATAGCTATTCTTTTACCAACTTCATTAATACAAAAAAATTTTTAGTCGATTTTTCAAAGTTTTCTTCAAAATGAAAAACAACTATATCTTCAATATTATAATATTTAGCATGGTATTTAAGAAACTCAGTTTCAAAAGGTGGCGCAAATATTTGATAAGTTATATTCCCAAAGAATGAAATTAGTAGATGGGTGAAAGCATCGTTTATTTCTAAAACAACAGTATGTATGGTTGGTATTCATCAAATGGTGATTCAACACGTTCGATCACAAGCCCCTTTTGAACTTCTTTTAGATTGATTATATCAAATAATAATTACATGGATTAAATCATTTAAGGTATGGAAACACATGGATAGATATATTTCCTTTAAATTTGTTATTAAATGGTTAAGTAAAATCCACCAACCATTTACATAACAATCTCACAAGATAGCTGCTGAGATAATGACACTACTCAAAAACAAAATTGAAAAATAGCTCTACCCTTTAAAAGAGCAGAGCTATTATGAATTTATACTCCATTCAACTCTGGTGCTGACTTTTGAACGTTAGGAGATTTGCTTTCAGAAGTCTGATTTAACCACTGAATAATTTGCTGACCAGTTTTTTCAGTTATCTGAAATATCTTATCTCCAAATAACTGCGTTCGGTCTTTGGTAGCTTGTGCCTGGTGAGCGATATCTACATCAAATACGGTTGTAAATTCGTACTCAACTCCATCACGCATTACTGGAGCCATCCCTACCTTCTTTGGGATATGCTTTCCTTTGTCATTCTGCTCCAGGATGTACTCCATTTTAGAACGCAGGCAAACAATCACATGGATTTTAGAGAATAGAATAGCTCGAAGCATTAGCTCGTAATGTTTGTTGGCTTCATTCCAGTTTGCAAAACTGTTTCCACCTCGTTTATCGAGTTTATCCTTGTAATCTAAAATACCGTTCCAGAAGTGAGTAGCTGAATCAATGATGAGCACATCATAGTCACTATTCAGCACATGCTTTGTAGGCTGAACCAATTTATCTATGGTGTATGGTGGTTCAACATTGGCTACATCAAATTCAAACTCTCCTGCATACAGACTGGCGCTTTCATTTTCGGTATCTATCAGAGCTATCTTACCGTTGTCGGACAGCCCTCTGGCTAATCGAAGTGCTGAGTAGGTTTTACCGCTACCACTTGGACCCATGATAGCAAGTTTAATATGTGTTCCTTTCCGTTTGGCTTTCTTAAACATAATGATCTCCGTTAGGTTATTTGATTCTCAGGTGTGTTCCTCTGGGAAGTAGTTTTGCGAATCTCATTGCCTCCTGATTTCCATCTAAAATAGATTCACGAAGAGCATTGAGGTCGGGTTCTCTGTAAATGCGTACAAATGGATCAGGCAGTAGATCAGAACGTACATCTTCATGCAGGTGAATAGGAAGTTTTCCTCCATTGGTGCAGATCCGAATCGTAAACCGCTGAGTTTCGACTTTATCTTTTCCTCGTTTTTCGAGGTAGTATTTGAGCCGATCTTTCAGTTGCTTCGCTTTTTTGCTGTATGAGGAAGAGCGTTCGGCTAAACGTTCGGCTTCTGCAGAAATCTCTTCGAACTTCTGAATGATGTAGCAGTATGCATCAAGCTTGTGCTCCTCTTTTGCCCGATATTCTTCCAGCCATTGATCAATGGTTTTATCAATCTCTCCTTCGTTATCAATAATCAGAGATTCCAATGCGCAGAAGTGTTCCCCTATTGAAAACAGAGACTCTTTTGTTGTTGGTTTTTGTGTGGTTTTATCCACGTTTTCTATATGTGTCATAATTCAGTACGGTTTTATAATGAAATTTTATACGGTTCTGTAAGACATAAAAAAAGCCACCGTTTGGTAGCTGATCTTTTGTCCGATATTTGATTGGATATTTAGAGTGCGAGCGCTTTACTCACTTTTAATTGGAGATCACCTCTTCGCGGTTTTTCCACCTCGTGTGATATATAGTAGGTGATATCATTAAGCAGATCCCATTGAGATTGATCAGGGATTCGATCTGATTGGGTAATCTCCTCCAAACGTCTGATTCCAAGTGCCTGCTGAAGATCTTTCATCAGTTTCTCATCAACAGATCGATCTTCCATCTGACGAATACGCTGCTGAACTTCTTCGATTTTATCAGATGCGTAACCGAATTCTTCATAAAAGTTCTCGAAAGAGAACCCTTTTGTATGTCGGGCATAAATGGAACCTAGTACGGTTCCGAATACACAACCATTCTGGCAGATTCCTCGAATAGCTCCCCAGTAAGCTCTAACTCCCTCAGACTGATCGTAGGAGTTATGAAGATAAACTGAGAGTGCTATATCAGATTCATCATCTTTGATTAGTATATCTGGAAAGGTAATTTGAAGCCTCATTCGATTAAGTTGACAGAATGAATGGGATGGATCTATTTTCCATCGTACCCCAAGCTTTGTTACCTGGTCGACAAATGGTTCAATCAAATCTCTGTTACGAACCAACTGATAACTGTTTTTTACTACAGAAATCACTTTGTCGTTATCATCATTTGGAGATACGATTGCTTTATACCCTTTGATCTGCTTCTCCCAGGGAGCTCGATCAGCGAGTGCTATATTCTGTTCCTCAACGGGAAAAAAATATGAGTGAATATTCATTGTTCTAGTGGTTTAAATGTTCAGTATGAAATAGTGATGTGGTAATGTTAGCCCATCAATCAAGTAGAGTAGTTGGTCGTCATTCTGATAAATCCCTTCAATAGAGACATTATCTCCTTGTTTATATCCTGCTATTGGATCTTTACAGATTGCAGGAATGGGACAGTAGAATCGGATCAGTGATTGATGGGGAGTGGATACAAGCAGGCTGTTAGT
>LFIK01001645.1_pt1 | contig 17888 bp, 13 predicted proteins | sample 643401 | NCBI WGS metagenome assembly LFIK01 (sample SAMN03777447, study PRJNA286221) | soda lake metagenome | biome: soda lake; feature: Kulunda steppe; material: water; isolation source: sample T5-Br brine of Lake Tanatar-5 | place: Russia: Kulunda steppe | collected 2010-07
CCCGGAGGGAGCGAGCGTCCTCCCTCGTGCGCGCGAGAGAGGCCGAAAAACCGCGCTGACGGGCCGAAACGGACGTCCCGTGTGTCCTGTCGTCCTTCCGACCAGCGTGATCGATGGCGGTTAACTTCCGTATTAACTCCCCCCGGCCCGGTCCGGACCAACCCCTAAGTCCTACATGGTCCCATTGCAATCGCAAAACCGGTCTACCTAAACGGAGATATCGCCAATCTTTCACTCCTGGTGCTTAGATCGCGCACTCTCCTCCGTTTTCCATCCGTGTCCCTTGCCCCACCCCAAGCATACTTGCTGCTTCCATGTCAAGTGCCCAACGAAGTGCAAACCGCTCGCTTCCCCTTTTTTCGTGGCCATTGCAGAAGCGTGGAGAGTGCAAAACGCCTTTGCGCTCTCCACGACCCCTCCGTGGCTTCTCCCGGTCCCTAGCAAAGCCGTCCATCTGCTTCCCCAACCGTTGTTCGAAGGCTTCCTTCTGTTTCGTCCACGACTTTGTTCGTCTTTTCTCCGTTCGTCTTGTCGACACCGAAAACTGTGTGTGTTCGTCGGCTGCGTCCTAAAAGACGGATTTGCCTCTTCAGCTGTCGTCCAACGTGGGCAGAAACGGGACCATGTCTGCAATGGAAAACGATCGGACGTAGAGGTCCCCATCCAAATCGAATGGGTTCTGGTTCTAGACCCAAATTCGTCTTCCTTTGGCTCGGGTTCGAGGAGTTAAGTCAACCCTCCCCACCGGGATATGGCACGGTGAGGTTTGTTAGAGGGGTTTACGGTACCTAGACCACCTATTTTTAGGGTACAACTGTCCGCACCTAACCCCCCCCCCGAAAAGCTCTAAAAAAGAAAAGGATTGCCAAAAAACGAGAATTTCAGACGCTGCAAAAAAAGTTACCCTGGAATGTTCGGCCTCTCTTGGACAAAGCACGTGTCTGTTTCGAGGGGAGAAGAGTGGAATCGCGTCTACGAGAATTTCAGAGCATAAACCAAAAAAAAAAGGACGAAACGTCCATGTCAAGGAAAATCTACCGCCCCTGAAGCATGGCCAGGGGGGTGTGGCCCTGGGGTGTACCCCTCTCCCACCTTCTCCCGTAAAAGTTCGAAGCACGTAAGAGCAAACCGTGTGTATAGGTCTTCCTCACGGACACTTGGTAACAACATGTATACGGGTCCATAATGCTTAGCATCGACCTCCCGGATAGTATGGAAGCTTTCTATCCGAATCAGTTTTTGAATGAGATAAATAGCAAGTGATGGTCATCTTTGCACTTTATCAGTGCCAAGTTCAAGTAAGATGTGTTGTTGCTCAGGCAAATTCGATTTCGAAGCAAAGTTGCACAACGCGAAGCATGCGACGATGCAAGCGTAGGTTGAGCAAGTTGTGTGCAAGGCAGAAGATAGAGCTTGAATAATAGGGCTATCGTTCCCTTCACTTCCACTCCATCTTCCTTCCTATTTCTTGCTATCCTTTTCTCCAGCCGTTGATAATTGCGCTCACCGTTGGTGCTATGGCTTGCCACACACCTCTTTTCTCAAATCATTTGAACACTGATTCAATGGCCACCTTCTACGCATTGATCTTGCCAATGGATATTGTCGAATTCTGTCTTCGTAAGTTGGTTTTTGGTGTTAGGACAACTTGTGCAACCGTTCTCTTTCAAATGAAAGGTTCTAATGTCCCCCTTGGCTATGGCTTCGAAACAGATCCAATGCCAAGGTCACGTCCACGCACTACCCACAAGTTGCGGGCCCTCCAACAGTTTCTTCACCTCTTACACAAAGGTAAGATTAAGAGTCCGGTGGTTACGATGCTGCAACTGTAGGAAAAAATGTTGGTCGATGACTTTTGTTGGTCTCTTGTGAGCACCATCGTACTCTTACGGAGTTCCTCCACGAAACGTAGCACCTCTCGTTCTTCATTGAAACACTCGAGCACCGGTTCCACACACCCGCTTTCCTCTTGCATCCACCATTCATCGCGTGGGGTTGGTCCCCCTCCCTATTGGCACGAAGGAAAGTTGCTTGTTGGAGGTACTTCCTTTGCGACGGTAGCCCTACCCGTTTCACTCGTGAGGATTTACCACCCCACTAGTGCAATGCAACTACCCGAATATCCGGATCCCTTCCATTGTGAGCGAAGAACAGAGAATTTCTGGAATATCACGAGGATGACCCACCCAAGCGAGCAGTTATTGAACCGCATCGAACTTTACATGCCAGAAAAGTCCATATCTTCATCCAAACTGTTCCCATTGGCACAGGCAAAACATGTATGGTGGTCAGCATTTTGAAATGACCAAGCATTGAGAAAGGGGTGGAAGATGGGGATACGTCAATGGACTGTTGCATGCAGCAAGAGAAAACTGTTCCTGACAAATAACAAGTATTTACCATTCAAGCGAGTTATTCGAATACAACTGTGGCAGGAAGAATGAAAGGCAACCATCCTCCCCCTTGTGGAGCAGGCCCCCTCATAGCGACTGCTCGCTTGCCTGGGTTTCATAGCAAATTGTGATGACAACGGCTTTCCTTCAGGAGAAGGTCAATGCTTGCCTTTATATCAGACCAACGAAGGATGAAATAATCTACGATGAGCTCAACTGCATTTACTTGACAAGTTGAACCGTACCAACTCGTGTATTTACTTAGGTTGGTCTTCAATGCTGTTTGAAAGAAGTTTGCATAGGTCGGTCCAAGGATATCTGCTGCACAACCTTGTGTATCATTGCCGATACCGAACCTGCATGATAGCAACTTCAGGACAGGATCTCTGATGAAGGCTTTCTCCAGCCGTTGTTTTGCTCGAGTGACGTTGACTGAATAGACTATCTCTCTCGTGATGCGTAGTCGTCTACAACCAGATAGTGTTGCGATTTCTTCTTTTGATAATCCAGCCATACACTTTCGAATAGCTGTGGGTCGCCTCAGTAGATCTAAGCTATCCTTGTATTTATAAAAACCAGCTCCATTATCAAGTGCAAACAATGTGCCCTTTGGTTCCCAGAAACAATTCCGCGGGCTTCGATCAAAGTTACTGATAAGCGTGTCGAGAATTGATACCTTGCAGATTGAGATGATGAAATCATTGAAAGATGCGGAAGTTTCGACCAGCAGTTTGCTTTGCATAATGGTATGGAACTTGGGTGAAGTGCTTGCTGTCAAATTCCAGCCTAAGAATCCCATTAAAGCACCATAAACACAAGGAGCACTGTTTGGGCAACTGTCTTGTGTAATAAGTTTCCATGTAGCACTATCCACAGAAAGATTTGGTTCACTCATATCGAGCAACACCCCTTTTGGCGCAGACTTCACAACTAACAAAGAGAATGCTTCATCGGAAGCCCCTGCAAGTATCTCTGACAATGCTTGTAAAAAGCCCTGCGACTTTGATGTATCCTCCACTCCTTGAATACTGTGTACGAGTTTTCCACTTTGAAGATTCAGGAGCTTAAGAACATAAACTGGCTCCTTTGCCTCTAAGCTACCATCAAGAACTTGCGTCTCCAATATACAAATCTTCGAATCACTGTGCAATTGGAGCGTATCCCCTGCTGCTCTCAGTGACCATCGTCCAGGAAGAAGAGTCGTGTAGTGCTCAATATTGGCAGCAGACCAACAATCTGACAAACTGGAAGGTATCTGAGTTAAGCATGCAAGATAGAAGAATACTGCTGAGACAAATCCTCCATTTGTGAGTAGACTACATGGAGACATTTACCTGCCTCGCTCAGAAAACCTGAATCTGTAGTGCTTTTCCTCCGAAGCACTGATCAATTGTACAAATCCCTCATTGAAGTTCAACAGTATCCCCAAGCAAGTTCGAACGGTAACGGTTACTCTTCCAGGCACTACACGGCACGTGTTAGGTCGACCAACAGGATCAAGCACCCAAGTCTATCAAGCACGTGTTCGAGAGAGCATTATATTCCCCGTCTGATGAAAGATGTGTTTCGATTTTTTTGCATTGTCGCGTACAATGAAGTACCACCTACGCCGTTCCCCGCCAAGGATAGATTCCGAAACTGGCGAGTTTGTGAACGCCGACGTGATCTCCTGTAGAGCAAGAGGACGAATCGATGAACTGATACGCCCACCCAGCCCAGGGTCGCGGACTTCGGAAATGGTGTGAATGGCACGGGAGGCTAGTATCCTTCCCGCGTGCTCCACGTAGTTCGGACTCACAAGGGCCATAGTGTAAGGGAACGCCCTTATCCCAACCATCCATTAAAGCAAGCAATTCTAGTACCCTTCCCTATACTTGTTGGAAATAGCTCGTGGTTTCACGTTTCATGAGAGTATCTTAAGGTGTCGTCGAGTCGTATCCTTTGCACGTCTTCTTCACTTGGCCTTTAGCCGGTATTCACTGTTGAAAGAAGCTCGTACAAAACAAGCATGGGAGTGTCACATACACTACACTACTCTCTATTACACGATAATGGGCTTTATATAGTCGCCCAAGCTCAACGGAAGTTCAAACGTCGGTCCACGTGTGACCCTGCAATTTTCCTTCTTCCAGGGACAGATTTTTCCCTTCGTCTCCTATGAGATGATCATAGCCACTCGGTGGCAGCTTGGTTGTTAACTTGACTCAACAGTAACAAGACTAGGCAACCAGGGACAATATGGCGAAAGAGAGCCCTCAGAGGGTGGAGTAGGACGAGTCTATCACACTTGGGAATGTCCTCTCAAAGGCACATCGTCCCGTTGTATGCTTGTTGCTTCCCTTTTTCGTCCCTCTCTCCTATTGGGTCAACCTTCCATTTCGACCCTTTCCACCCTATTTGGTTGCGCTTGCACCGCAAGGTTCCCCTTTTCTCTAGACGTTTCCATGTCCCTACATTCTCGTGGGGGCGTCCAGTTGGAGCACTATTCTTCCTACGTGCTAAAGTACCATTATACGGGTGCACGCTTAGACGCCCTCGTTGTGCACTCCCCGCGTTTCTTCTTCCTCTCCACGTCCTAGTTGGTCTTGTGCCGTCAACCCTTCGTCCTTCCGCTCTTGGTAGAGTGTCTCCTTCTCATGGCAAGTTCTACGCATCACGTGGCCGCATAGGATGGTTCCATCGTCCGATTACGATTGACCCACGGTGCACACCTAGTTTGCGCAATCGGAATCACCCCCGATACGATCAAGGTGGTCTTTTGCATCCGTTGAGAGGCATAGTTTTCAAGGGTTTTGGTCCCCACTCGGATCGAACCGATTGATGGAGAGACCAAGGGTCAAATCGATAGACGGGGCGCATTTGGTTGAAAATGCAATTGGATTGGGTAGACCGAAATTCCGCCCCTAGGGGTCACCACTTTTGTAAGTGCTTAAGCTTGTGAAGCGACCAAGGTGCCATTGACTAGCCTTGATAGTCGCATACGAGATGGATGGACAACTCCCTCCTCATACGGATGAACATTGTAAGTCCGCATGTGGACCGCCGTTTCACCTTCCATTGGTTGTGGACAACCTAATTCCTACGTTGTCGTGGTGGAAATTAGAGTAGTCTATGTAGCACGCGCATGCTTGCTTCCTATGTCCTTCACAAAACAGAGAATGACAATAAAAGACCAAGTGTACAAGACGTGCAAGGGACACGAGTGGAACATACTACGGGATACTCTTATGAAACACCAAATACAAGCTATTTTCAACAATTTTGAAGTCATTACCATGCACCTCTTGGTTCGATTCGTAACATTCTACGCAATTCCCTCCATATTTCTAGTTGTAAAACGTTCTTGCACAATGTTTTATCTACAATTGCACCTAGTCGTTAGATTAGATGACATCGAGAAATCTATCAGAAGAGGTTGACTTTGGTCCTTTTGTTTCTAACGAATGGTTCACGCTATGGGTTTGATCGATGAGTTCGTTTTCTTCACGATGTCTATTTCATTGTGACGATTCGCTAGAGGTGCACTTCTTTGAGTCCGTGCATACAATTGTAGGAAGTAGATGGGAAGTGACATGAGGCAGTGCATAGGGTGTTGAATAGGTTCAAACGTGAGCACTCTTGAAAGTGCTATTCAGCAAGGTCAACATGCTCTTGCAAGCATCGGTTTTCCCACAAGTAGAGTGTTCTTTCTGTTATATCTTGCCTGGTTCTTCAAGCGTGCCCAAAGGCTGCTTGTCTTCCTCACGTGTGCTCGATTCACGGCCTTGACTTGCAAGGAGCACTTGTTTTGTCGCGTCCTTGTCTATGTTTGATATTGCACCGGGATGCATGTAGAAGAAGGGTAGTTTCCCTACTAGATCGAGTTTGTTTCTTTTGGAGGAACTGCTTGTAGAAATTGAGCGAACATCGTCCGGAAACAGAAACAAATGCAAGTCGATGGGCAAGAATAAGGAAGTTTATTCGATGCGACATGTGTATTTCAAGAGTTGTGTTGTGTATTTGCTAGACAATAGCTTGTGCCCAACATCCGGGAGGTAGCATCTGCTGAAGGCAATATCTTGCTTGAAGAGAAAGGCTACACCTTCGCGAACTATGATTACCAAGCCTTCAATAACTATCTCTACGTTGATTGGGTGCTGTGGTAATTTGTTCCTCCAATGCACACCGGATATTATAGGACTGGTTACTACCACTGTAGATGGAAGAAGAATCGTTGTGCCACAACCAAGCCAAGTTCAACATGGTGCCCGATTTACATGCTAGACTCACTATCTAAAGGGATTTTAGTTATGGAATACATATCTTCACGGTCTCTTGTGGTTGACGGAGGCAAATTGAAAAATGGTTAAGCGGACATCTTGGCCACAACAAATGCCAAAGGAAATGCGAGTGGAACTTGTATCAGCATGTAGTGTACCATATTCTCTCGTTATTGCAAGCTGACCCGCTTCTTACAACTAGCAGTGTTGAATACTTGAGCACTTTTAATTATTCTTATGCAAAATTGACCATTGCCAACTAGGACATACACCTAGAAGAACCTAGCATGGGTGTGGGAAGGAGAATCCCACAAGATTTTTCCAACAAGAAAAACCTATGGCCCAATAGCACATTCAGCTCAAACAAGTGCTTTGCAGAAAGCAGGGCAGCTCCTCTGCGTGCGCTTCAAGCCTGCTTCTGCAGCTAGCAGAGAAAATGTTGAGTGGGTGGGCGAAAAGACTTTCTCGGCCAACATGAGTCCCAGGAAGTCCCGAAAAGCATGCTTGTAAGCAGACTGTATCACAGTCACATTGTTGTTAAGTTTTCCAGTGTGCCAGTGTCCCTCATCCACTGAAAAGTTATTAGCATTGCTCTCTACAGTCTTTAGAATGTGCTTGAGGACTTTTTTCGTGCCAACAGGGTTGTCTGTGGCCACAAACAAATACTTTCCTGCACCAACCTTGTTGATGCAGTGAGGCTGGAAGATAACACATTGTCCCATCAACTCCTTGCTGATCCTTACCTCACGCTTAAACTGCTGGTAGGATGGCTGACGTCCAATGTACTGAGCATCGCCCCATCGCAGGTGCAATCCCAGTTTGTGAGGTGCTTCGAGGTATCCCGGTGGCAAGTGTTGATAAAAGGTTTGGTTGAACCGGAAGAAATACTGAAAGAAGCAACTACTAGAGTGAGCAATGTTTGAGATTCTTGCGTACTGTTTTTGAGGTAGAAGTCCTGCGTTGCGAAGTTTACGAAACACGCTCCCAAAATTACATCTCCAACCATTGCTTCCATCAACAGTCCTGATGCGTATGTTTGGCTCCATAATTTTGAAAGCAGAACCATCAGTCAGATTCGAACAATACATCAAGTAGTGCTTGGGTAGCGGCACAGCACCTGCAGCTTGCGACCGCCAATCGTACTGACCGGGTGTGATGATGGAATGAATGTCGACACGTGGATCAAATGAGAGCTCCACCCTTCGATTCAGGGCTAATCCATACATGAAGATGTATCGGATTGCAAAGAGGACATTTCCAACTCCACCACCACTGAGATGTACATGCATGGAGATCACTTTGTCCAATTCTGGAAGTTGAAGCTTGTCCCAACTTGCACAATCTCTGCTCCAGGTGCGTCTCAAGACGTCGTCGATTCCTATCATCGTGTACAAGAGATGGCGTATGCCTCACCACGTACCGCGAGTTTCGATGGACCTGGGTACATGCAAGAAGGGCACCATCCTTGTTCGCGATGGGTTGGATCGGACGTAGTCCCAAACGCACGGATGTTGTGTCACAAACCTTCGTGTGTTCCGAGAGACGCTTTGCATCAGGTGTGCATCGGAGATCACCGTTCCATTTTGTCCGCTTTATCTGTGCGTCGTATGAACCTCTTCTTTCTGGTGGTGCAAAGTCGTTGGCCTCGCAAATACAACTGCTGAGGCGTTGTGGGTACAGACGAACTCACGCGCCGTCTCTTCCCTAATTGCTAGGCTGTTCACAATCCACCCACTTCAGTCGCGGTCACCACCATCGACCAGACCATGACCCTGACGAAAAGTTGATGTATTAGAGGTATTCGGATTTGCCAAAATATTTCTTTTCCTTCGGTTTTCGACTCCCTTGCCGAAAAAAATATTCTCCTCCTCAAACAGGTATTCGGATTTTTTCCCTAAAAATATTGCGTTGGTAGGGGACCCGTTCCTCTGCGACGACTGTAAGTTTTATGGTAATTAATAGGGAAAGCAGGTATGGTCTGGTTTCGGCGCGAATGGCCAGACTGTCCGTTTCCAAATGCACATGGCATCTAATTGAAATACAACAATTGCACTTGCAGAGCCAACTCTGCTTCAAGCCATGGCTCGAAGAGGAAGCAGGACTGATTGTGCGGGTCGATTGCGGTTTGAATTGCGCGCAAGATCGACTGTTGAAAAGTTAAGTGCAGGACCCGTTCCATGGAGTTTATTCTCAGAGGGATTGGTCGTGCAAGTCGTCCCCTCCGACCAAGACAGCCGCACGTTCGACCGCGGCTGTGGATAGAGTACCCGATCCACCATGCCACGTAGGCATGGTGGCGGCTAGTAGGGCCTAAGGGGCCACCCCTTGAATGCATCTAGTGCACTCTTCCCTACCTCGCTCCTCCGTGCACCTTCGTGCTCCGAACTCCCAAGGACCCTCACGAACCCAGGTCCTTCAACGCTGCCTGTTAACCTTGCGGTTAAACAGCAGATCCTTTCAACATGTATACCGATGATTGCCTCTGATGAACGTAGTTATCGAAAGCCTGAGGAGCATGACGACCCTGAGGCGGTTTGGAGGTATACTCGTCCTCGCTAAAAATGAGGTCCGAGACCTTTTGGTTGGACTTTGCAGATGCTACTTCTAGTAGGATGGGCTAGGAGTGGCGTTGCAATGGCAAGAGTAGCCCATAAGCACGAATACCAACATCGAGCAAGTCGTGGTGTCAAGAAGCTGCTCATGGGCAACGATGAAATGCAGATCATGTCAAAAAAATGGTTCAATGGGAGAGATTTACAATCTTACCGAACTCCAAGAAGATGCATTGTGACCTCTTCAGAATCATGTCCGGTTGGGAAGTACTTTGGTGTCAAAGTGACTTATCATATGCCCATGCATCTCCTTTTTGCGAAGTGAGGATTGTGATGGAAGAAATCAAGCAATGGGTGTCGTGCAAAGGACAGGTTACCTTTGCAGTGCAGACGTTGACAAGGTATCCCAAGGATATTCTCGACTTGGATTTCCATCAACCCTTCCTTGTCTACCGAGTGTAAAGCTTTCAATCTTTAGAATGAAGACACCGATAATACCTGCGAGTGTCTCTGATATCGCTCTACCACCCACCTTAAGTGGCCTACATGGAATGCGTCAATCTCGGTCTGAATCCTCGATGGGGAACTCCTGTACAGGAACCTCACCCTTATAGACCGGTCTCGTGTAACCAGTTAATCCTCGATTCAGCGAGGATTCCCTTGGGCTGGTTGGTCAGTCTGAATCGACAGAGTTCGGCCGATGGGTCCAATGGACGAGCGTCTTGATGGCGGGAGTGCTTGGTGGCAGCTTTGGAGCGTGTGATCCATCGATTCATTCATGCATGTGAAATATCCTAGGTCGCATTCTTGCGACTCATCGAGAGCGCGACAACAGATGGTCTGCTCGTGTTAGGAGCGAAGCTCCTTGCTCTTGAACTCCCCCGGTGCGGAGGAAGTTACCTCGGAGGTTGAGGAGGCGCTTGGGAGGCGGCTCTACCTTCGAGGTCAAGATCAACTTAATTACAAGGTGTGTGAGAGAGAGGTTAAGTACTCCTCTCCATAGAGGAATAACTATCCATTGAAGGGGTTCAATGGGTGAGGAATCAAGGTGGGAGTATTGAGAAAAGGGGTGCAGGATCCCTCTGTGGGAGTTTATTCTCTACTGCAGACGACGACCTCGTCCCCAAGAATCAAGCCATGTACGCACGCGTCCTATCATGCGCGTGATTTAACTTTGAAGTAAAACCACCCACCATATGTACGGAGTGGGTTAATGCATGTATTACACTCTCTGATACCCACGTCAAGCAGCCCTCCGTGCGCTCACGCCATCGTCTCATCTACCGACCGAAACTGCCACGCACAGTTCGTCCAGGGGATTTTTGTTCCCCTTTTCAGCTAGGACAGACGGGTCTTACAATAGGGGATGCCCTGGTTCCTAACAGCTCGAGACCGTCGTCCCTTCCTGCCTGCACGGTAGAGTTTCTTCTCCCAGTCAAGAAGAAACTCCCACCGAAGGCTCCCTGGACCCAGGTCTCTCAATAGAATCCAACCATCCGAGGCGTCATTTGCATTCGAGCGTGTTGGCCCTGAAAGGATCTCGGACGTATGGCCACCCAGCATTCTGAGCTATGTGGATCTTGCACATTCGTCATCCGATCTGGTGTTTCAGGCTCGAGACAAGGAATACGAGTGACAAGTTTCAGTGGGACTGGGCGCACCGGTAACTCGGTATATGCAGTTTTCAAAGCCTTTGTTCTTGCATACTATTGTGGCATGTATATCGAGCTACCAGACAAAGACCATGTTCACTATGCCTTTGAAATACGCCGGGAATTTCGTGTATTTGCATTTCCACAGAACGGTGCACGATCCGCACTCTGTTATCCTCAGAAGGGAAATGCTGGACTTTTTTGGGACTTGAAGTTACCTTTTTTCCCAATATCACAAGCCTTGGAGGATGAACTGCTGTCCTGCTTCAGGACCTACCTCGGGATATGCAAAAGAAGCTACTGCAAGGATCACAAACTCCTGCTTGATAAAGTGCTCGTTGCACATGTCCGGAACGGGGACGCATTCAGGCAAAATTATTCAAGGGATGTTCATAGAAGCTACTGGCAGCCACCCCTTTCATACTATTTGGCTGCTGTTACTTTTTCTTCACCAAGATTGACAGTGATGGTCGGAGAAGATACCCTTGATCTAAGTCCAGTTTGGATCATGATGAAAAGATTGCAAGCAGCAAAAGTGCTCTCCACTAGGCTGCAATTTCAAAACGCCAGTATCAAGGAAGATATCCGGGTAATGTTGTGTGCAAGGAATCTTGTTGAAAGCAGGAGCTCACTGAGCATCATAACCCGACTTGGGTTTGCGCAACAAGTCTTCTCCTACCGATGCTTTGCTCCACTTTCTACCGGTGCGGCCGTGTACATTTCAAACTTTTCGCACCCTGCAGAGCACACCAATCAACCAGATGAATGGGTACATTTACTGACAGATCCAGCACAATCTTTCCAGAGGTGTGAGCCTAATCACCATGGAGGAAAGATACAGTCTTTGCTATCTGTGCTTTGCTACATCAATAAGGAGCATTGTATGCAGGTTGGGCAAACTGCCCATTCATCTGACCACCATACACAAGAATAAATGGATGCAGCAATGCTTCGTGTCGTAAATCAGGTCAATGTGATTTTCTTGATCCAGAGACAAACTCATGTCTAGAGAATTTGAAGCATGAATTTGAAGCTTTTACCAAATATAGCATAATGCAAAGAGCTTCATTGCTTCGAGAACTTCAATGCTGTAAGAGTTTGCTAGTACTTTCTCAAACTAAAAAGTGTGGTGTATAATTTTGCAAAAGGTTCTCTTGCGTGACTTTGGTTGTGTGTTTTGACGTTACCATTTTTCGTGAAGAGGACCATATGCGAGCACCAGAATTATGATAGAAGTATTGTTGGATACCGAGAGGAATGTTGCTACTTTTTCCATTTCCACAAGTAATCGAATGCAGGGAACTTTGATACCCTGGAGATTACTATGAAGCATACCTAGATATGCAGTAATGCTGCAATACGGTCACGTCGTTGAGTCAACAACTATGTACCAAACCGCAATGACGTTTGAAGCTAAATTGATCTACAGAATCCACGACATGAGCTATACTTCGGGATAGTTACTTTTTAGATTTCTTGTCGTATCGGTAGATGTGCCATTGAGAATAGAAGCCTGTAGAACAGACTGTTGCAAGACTCAATGTTCTGAACCATGCTGGACAGGATAAATTACATGTAGTCCACCGTATACAGCAATCTAGAAGTGTCCTTCCAATGTGGCAGATTAATACGCAGGTTTCTTCTAGCGTCGTGTTGTAGGAAGGAATCATAAACATGAAAACGTGACCCTGGCATTTGTCAAGCAAAAACAGCAGTAGTACAAATCCCAAATCGTAACACTCTTCCTTCTTGGAATCGACAAATGCAGCATTGATCACCAGGCAAATACTCCGTTCGTAGAAGGATGTCTAGAAAAACTATTATTCGTCTCCACGTAGAAATTCCAAGTGTACTTTTGGAATGGAATCAATACTGCTTGTGGCCAAACAATACCTACACTTTATTGAGCAACAAAAATTGCATTCACCATGAAGAATGACCTGAATTGCATAGGTATTCGTGTCCCTTTTCAAATTTGCAGGAGCTCTGTAAATGCGTGAGTGGCATCCTTGAGCAATGATACGTGGACGTTATGCTGGCACAGTTGCATCGACGCCGCAGTAGCACTTCCTGGTATCATGAGTATCATGGCACATCTCTATCAGCAGTGCTTCCACGTGGAAAGCCTTAAAAGTCAAGTCCCTGTGACCACATTGAGTGCCCGTCAATGATACCGATTTTGATGAAAGATTCCCCATCAATGTCCCACACAGTTGACGATTCAAACTTGTTCTCCAGCATGGCATTGTTCTTTCAGTTAGGGCATCCATTGAGAGACTTTGGTATGGGGATCCTTCTGTGGCAGTTCCTCCCTTTGGAGAAGACAGGGTTAATACTTACTGTACACCCTTGTGCCACTTTTTGGGGGATGAGTCTCTAGTCCTCCCGTTCCAACACATCATGCTTTGCCAATAAATGTAGGAATCTTCCTCATTTTCAACGCTCTTTCACGTGTTCGGTGTGTGCTGATCCGAATGCTCGTGTATCTTGCTTCCTTTTGCCTTGCAAGGAGGCGTGACGTTTGGAAATGGGGCATTTCGGGCCTTTTCAGAGTCCAATTGGCAATTCATGTCGTTCGGCTACGCGACATGTTTGCCTCTTCTTATTTCTCTAAGTTGTATCACTTGCTTCCGCTCTTTCTTTGAAGGTCGTGCTTGGGTTCGTGATTGGGGAACTACCGAGCCAAACGTGTTTGTGAAGTAGGTTGGAGCATCCTATTTGGCTGCATCTAGTTTTTGGCTCTCAAAATCACGTCAAGGCAATTTGCGACCCCACGAATGGTACCATGCGACAAAACACGTGACGGATTCTCGAACTATAGGTGATACGTGTCCATCTTACACGTAAATGAAAAGATGACGAGGGCTAAACACGTACTACTTCACCAAGACGAAGGGGAATAGCAATGGACCCAGCGGTGAACCGGGCAGAATCACCGCCTTGCAGGCACAGAAGCGAGTTTGAGGGCAAGATTGCTCGATCAGAAAGTTGCGATGTGCCACAGAGAACAACTTCCATCGAATGTTTGAACGAGGACTCAATCGCCTTCAACAACTACGGTTACATGCATAGGCACCCCTTCACAACTCGCCAAAAAAAGTGGCACAAAGGTGGGACAGACCGGGACTCGAACTGACATAGACAATTGCCATATCTTTCGAAATCTTTGATAAGGCAACGAAAGGGTGATGATGTTGTCCGGCTTGATTGCATCAATTGCAAGCTCGGTGCTAGACCGTTCAATCATGACGCGGGGTCCACGTGACCAGCATCAACCGCTGGATTGTGGGGGCTCCACTTCGATCACTCCCCCTATGATGGACCTAAGGGGCATCCTTTGCCAGGAAAAAGATGAAGCTTGCTTGGCCTTGGGAAAGACACGGTGCCTCTCCCACGGGCTTGGCAAGCCCTCTTTGTGCACCAAATGCTCTTGATGCCCACCGAAAGCTTGCTCTCGGCATCCTTCACGCTATGGAGCCGAAGAGCCCCCCTTTTGGGCGACGCAAAAGGCCCAAGAAGGGTGAAGAAAGAGGTCTCACTCCGGCCCAAATGGCCTCTCCCGCCTTCCGCGGAAGGTCAAAATGCATTAGAGTAAACCCAGCGTAAAAAAGCTCCTCACGGACGCTTTTCATCAACAAGGCCATACTCCAATAGACATCTTCAATAGACAATGAGTCCCATGTGAGGGGAATCGTGTCTTCTACACCATATGGCTCGTTCTTGCATGTTTTTAAGTCTAAAGCCCTTCTCTGCCAAACTCTCGAACCAATGGACGTCTTGTTCAAAATTCTGGTGGGTGTTGAGAAAAAGTGCGCAAGATCTTTCAATGGGGGTTCTTTCTTATTAGAGACTACATCCTTGTACGCGAGACCCGATCCTTGGACGAAGAACCCTCTTTGTGAACTTGACTTAGCTAAAGTGAAGCACTGACGACTTGGTGCGCGAAATGGGCAAGTGTATGCAGCAAGTTGTTTGCCTTCCTCGTCAAGCAACCCACCGAGCACTTTTCCAATGTCCTATACAGAGCAAAACCGCTAGTTGGTTTGACAAGGGGGGTTCGGAATCCATGTGAGGTAGGATAGCTCCATGTCACATTACTTGGAACCACTGGGTTTCCTCCTCAAAGACAGATTGTGTGGCTGGGAAAGAAGCGAAAAATGATGCTTCGTGGTGGGTACGTTACGTAATGAAAATTCTTTGTAATACGAATGACGCTTGAAGGGAACATTTACAAAGTGACAAAGCGGTCCTCGATGTTCCACACAACAACGTAAACCACCGCTGCAATAAAAGTGAGGAGTTGCGCCCGCACTTTTGCTAAAGCACCATAGGAGTAGGGGTTGAGGGCCCTGAAAACGATTGTGAGGACATTGAAGGCGTCCTTTTTTTGACGAGTCACCAATTTGTACGATGTGAATGACATTCAAATTTATGCTCGCTATGGCAATGGGGGAGATGCCTATTCATTTCCAATCTTCAATTGTGACTTCGTGTAAGGTTGTTCTTAATTGGTGAAAGTGCCAAAGCTATGAAAGCTCCAAAGCTTATGGCGCGGAAAACGTGCAAAACCATTTGTACTCGTTGAAACGAGCTATTGTGCCTTTGCATAGGACTTCATTTCTATGCACTTCTTCAACGACAGGATGTGAGGTAAGAGGAGTTGCTATACTATAACCTAGAAATTATGGAAGGTTGCAACTTTTGAAAGCTTACAAAAATTATGTCCTTCCTTTCGTAAGCCTCCAAGTCTCGCTACACTTGATATGTCGTTTGTGTTCATAGACTCACCTCATACACAAACTTACAGGGGCTGCTTTCCCATCAACGTGGTTCCAGCCACGATGACACGAGGAAGCATATACAACGTTCAGGATTCAATTCGAAATCAGCATTACAAATGAAACCTCCGTCTTGGGATCTTCAACCTCCGTTATAGCACCTCGTCTTTTGTATTGGTTGCATCGGAGGGTGTGTTTTGTTTCACCACCAAACCAGTGTGGACCATCGTTTGTGGGAGCAGAAGGGTCTGGTGTGGCGCAGACGCGAACCCACCTGCACGTCCACGAAGGAACGCACTTTCGACCCGTGGTTCCCTCGTTTGCTTCGGGATCGTCTTCATGAACGTCGCATCGCATCGACATCGTTGATGTCCCGTGCAGATCGTAGGAACGACGGGGATGGCGATGCGATTGGACGAGAGGAGATCGACGATCACGCGGAGGTGGACGTTCGCAATCCTGGCCTGGCTCTTACGCGTGCAGTCCGTGAAGGTCGTTGCAGAACCCACCCCCTTGCCGAGGAGGAGTGTGACTGCCGATGCGAAGTTGTTGGTGGTGGTGATCTCGAACGAAACGCCGGATTTCGACAAGGACCCTGCCATACTCGACCTCGCGCTCACTAGTTTTTTAACCACAGTGTTGAGGCATCCTTTCCGCTTGCGCCTCGATCTCGCTGTGTACCTACAATGCACAAAAATACTCAGGAGGTACATCACTCCATGCGAGGATGGGTCCATAGACAAAGAGCTGTCCTCCTATGTGAGAGCCGTAAAGGACACCGTCTCCGTGTTTGCTCAGCATTTTTACACCACGCACCTCTTTTGCTCACCAAGGTTTGCGGATGCTATTTGTCATGCACGGCACCTCCTGTCAAGAGATGATTTCATTTTCGTGTTGGAACACGATTGGCTTTTGCGCCCCTCACAAATGCAAATCCCATTTGCCATACTGCTTAGTGTCTTGGAGACTGGAAGGCCATACATTCTGTTGAACAGGGGAGACCGAAAAGGGGAGCTTTCAACAACCGTTCCTTTTGCACTGCGGTCGGGGTCTTACTCAAACAATCCATTCTTTGCTCATGGTTCTTTCATCAAGTCACTGTTCCACAACAAGACAAGGTTATGCCGCATTACTAGGGTGAAGATATGGGAGAAGGTCGCAAAAGATTATGCCAGTCGATTGGACTTCCCCACCTTTGTATTAGGCTCCAATATCACCGATGTGACAGTTTACCACTTAGATGGGAAGTACTTCTCATTTGCAAAGGAGCACAGGATTGGGCCTCTGTTCGGCGCGCTCAAGAGAGAAATGAGTTTGTACTACAGCAACTCCATCTCAACCTCCATGCTTGTGAGAAAGATAGATAGAAGATGTTCACAGCATGCGTATCTCTGCAGCCCATACTTTTTACGGACAAAGTTTGTTGATTTGGTGCACAAGTTTTGGGGTAGGCTTCCTGAAGATCGTGCAGAGTTGAAACGTGCAGCAACTGCATTTTTAGGGGATGCGCAAACTGCCAACTGGTATCTTGAAGGGGAGATTCCCCATTTCAGAGTTGAAGGAGAGCAGGAAGAGAGGCAAGCATTGGTAGAGAAACTAAGGCTGGGGCCGAAGATGAGACAGCGATTCTCTGGTAAAGCACAACGTCGTTGTTAAGCACCTTCGTACGGCGGCATCACAAAGGAGAAACCGAGCATCAAAGCACACTTCCTGCGCACAAAGAAGCGCAGGATGCCTGATTTCACCCAGTTGTCAAACATCCCACATGAAGGCTACCTCTTTTGCTATTTAATCTAGACGGTGGTAGTAGAATAAGACCTAAATACCCCCCGCATTCCCTCCGAGGTCAGCCACCCAGCTTCTCCAATGAGTACCGTGCGGGAAGCAGGTTCTAGTGGAAGTAGCCCGCGTTATTGCGCGTGCCCCTGCCTTTCCCTTCGTAAATTCAACGCTTTTTCTCATCCCGAGCTGTGAGAAGCAGTGTGCTTGCATTCAGGCTTGATTGGCACCGTAGGGGACAAATTACTTGCATTCACCAGTCATGGACTCGAAGTGGTCCCTGGTCCTCTTCGGAAGAATACCATACTAGGTGAGAACGACTGTCGCCAGCAAGGTAACCACACACTCCACCTCTGTTTCTTCCATCGATCCTGTAGAGAAAACTCGCTTCAGTCATATTCAAGGCTTGAGGACGTGTCTGGGAGTGACGCGTCCACCAATTTTGTCCCCTACGGTGCCAATCAAGCCTGAATGC
>LFIK01001646.1_pt1 | contig 17886 bp, 18 predicted proteins | sample 643401 | NCBI WGS metagenome assembly LFIK01 (sample SAMN03777447, study PRJNA286221) | soda lake metagenome | biome: soda lake; feature: Kulunda steppe; material: water; isolation source: sample T5-Br brine of Lake Tanatar-5 | place: Russia: Kulunda steppe | collected 2010-07
AGCAGAGTGCGTGCTCTCCAGCTCAGGGAGCATGTCTTCTGGGGGTGCGCTGGAGCGCGCGAGGTCAGAAGAGTCCTGCAGAGGCAGCTACCGCAGGGGGTGGAGCTACTGCCCAAGCATGTCTGGCAGCTGGAGCCCCCTGCTACAGAGCTGCATCCCCTGGTGTGGGCGGCAGTGTGCCTGGCCGCCTTGACGGTCATGCTGTCTGTCAGCAAGCAGCTGCGCCGCTGCTCTGATCTGGGCCAAGCTCCAGGAGTAGTGGATCAAGTCCCTGCCCTCATGTTAGAGGCCTTGAAGGACTTTGCGGCCTGCTAAGGCCCACAGAGTTCTGTGGGTGATATAGGGTCAGGTCATCCTTACCTCCGAGCTAGGCCGGGGGAGGGCCTGGAGTGTGTTCTGCTCTAGCGCGCTGGTGCCTCTGTAGTTAGTTCCTAGTCTCGGTACCCTTAGGAGGTCCCTTCTCTTTGCTTTCCTTGGTGCGAGCTCTTAGCCGTAGTGGTAGCTGAGCCTGAGCTGGCCTGCCCGCGGGCCAACTGTTAGCCCAAGCCTGAGCTGTCCTCGTAGCCTTGGGGGCGTCCTCTTAGCTAGTTGGCTGGCAGCTCTCCTTTTCCTAGCATTTTTCAGCTCTTCTGCCTTGCCTGCCTTAAGGACATTGCTGTGTCCGCTCGCGTCTTGTAACAAACAAACGAACAATTCTTGGTTTGCCTGTCCCCTCCTAGATCTTCAAGCTGATTCACGCACTCGTTTGCAGAATGGGGGTGCACCCCTGATGCCACCTCGCTATCTGCACCTAAGCATGCTATGAGAAATGTGAGCAGGTTTCAATTGCGAGCACATACTCTCGCAGTGGAATCCTCCGTCTGGCGTGGTGGAAATGCCCACTGTGACAAGTGTTCATGTGCTGCTGTTCAAAATGAGGTCCATGTTCTTAGTCACTGCCAAGACTTTGTGTGCCCTCTTAGAAAGAAGTACTCATTCCTTTTATTCCCTTTCTGCCAGTCCTTTTCTGTGGAGGTCCCTTATATTTTACATGCCTTGCCTAGTCAGATGGTCTTTTATTTTCTTTCTCAACGGCAAAACAACTGCCATTTCATCTCGAACATTATGGACTATTTTTGCTGACGAAGACCAGCAACAAACCAATCAGCCTAACAACCAGGCTGGTGGTTAACCCCCACTTGTAACTTGCTTCCAGTCAATCTCAGACTTGTGAACATCAATTAAATGATCCCGTATATATGGCAAGCTAATAACTAGCAGGCTGACACAAGTTGGGGACTAGCAGGCAGGGTGTGACGAGTTTGGGACAACCAGGCGATTGCACTGAAGGCCCCCACTCCTCCCTCTCTCTCTTTCTCACACACACACACACACATTCACACACAACACACACATTGAGAGTTCCAACTGGAATTCATAACTGGCCAAGGCTTTATAAGTCGTCGCTGCTCTCATCCTCCTCTTCCTTCTGAGCCACCACGCGCTTGACCAGCTGCCGCACAAGCCGGAAGTCCTCCCCCTTTTTCAGATCTCCGTTTTCCTCATTCTCGCTTCCTTTGCAAATTGGACCAATGGTATTTAAAACCAACGCAACCTCTGCAACCGGGGCAAAGTGCAGCTGATGGGTGATAGGCAGAAATTAAGTGATGGGTTTGCAACTCTACTGGCAACGACATGTGTACAACTACAGGAGCAGGTCACTCACGTTCAGGAGTTATGCGCTGCCCTCCAAAAGCGCTAAGCCCTACCAAATGCTGTTTGCATGCTCCTCCATAGTAGATTAAAAGTGTTGGGAGATTGGCATCTGGATACTGCGGACATCAAGGGTGGATATTTCAGTTAGCTGAAAGCTGCATGAAGTCCGCAATCGCAGCTTAAACATTCAGGATCCCATGGCTTGATGAAGGGCACTATAGCGCCATGGGAATGAACAGGTACAAGCAACTGCCTCAAAAAGCATGCAAGTGTAAACCCTTGGGTTGCAAAAGCGATTGCAATTAAAATGCAGTGAAGCTAAAGTTCCACAAAAATCGCCCCCCCTCTCCTCCTTTTCCTAATCGTCGTCAACATCATTATCATTATCATCAGCATCAGCATCAGCATCATCCGCATCAGCATCAGCATCAACAGCATTCAGCTTTGCTTGCATGCTCAAGTTACTTGCGTTCCGCCAGTCACTGCAATACTACAGGTCGACGGGATGGCCAGATGACATCTTCCAACTCATGTCATACCACCGTATTCACACAGGTACGCACCTTTTGTATGCAGTCTGTGGAGACTATGCGAACAAACTTTGTTCCGGGGTATCGCTCAGCCAATTCATCTATGCAGGGAGACATGCGTGCACTAGTTGCATGCCTGCAAGCACAGTGCAGGGCAGATTTCAAGCTGGGGTTGGCCTCAGAATAGCAGCAGACGAGTGGGCATTGAGCTCCAAAGAGTAATGTTGCTGTAGATCTGGCGGACTACTTGTGAGTGCAAGCGACCCCAATCACCGGCTCGGCAGCTATAGCCTTCTTACTGAGCACCTTCTTACTGAGCATCAGTGAGATAACGGGAATCATATCCTTGGTCGAGACCAACTGACCAACCAAATCAGTACCATCCCACGATGCATGAGTACAATGTTGAGATGTTGCAGAATTATGCTCTCCTGTTGCAGGTTCAGGGGTCAAGGACAGATGGCTGCAAGGCATGGCCTTCTGGTGACCTGGTATTGCAACAGCATGTCAGACCTGATGCATAAGTTATGACGACGACTTCAAGCGCATGGCTCTTGTGATGTCCCAGTTCCTGTGATGCAGCCTTGCAGGCAAGCACGTGCGTTTCACTTACCCTGGCTTGTACAGCTCAACAACAACCCAAACACCCTCTGGGTCTCGCCCACTGCTGCTCTCGCCTTGCTGCCTACCAGCTGCATGGCTGCCTGAGCCTGATGCCATTGCAGGAGGTAGCATTTGGGCGCCTTGGCTAGCTTGGGTGACCTGTCAGTGCCGCGGCAGAGTGGGTGTGGGCATCCGCAGACATAGCCGACGGTCTGATCAACAAAAGATGGGGATACGCTGCAGGCGTCATGCTTGACCATGTGTGCATGCAGGCATAAACCTGACCATGTGTGCATGCAGGCATAAACCTGACCATGCGTGCATGCAGGCATAAACCTGACCATGCGTGCATGCAGGCATAAACCTGACCATGTGTGCATGCAGGCATAAACCTGACCATGTGTGTATGCAGGCATAAACCTGACCATGTGTGCATGCAGGCATAAACCTGACCATGTGTGCATTAAAGGGGGAGGCTTCTTCTCCCCCTTAGATGCACACATGCGCTTCTAAAGGGGATAAACTGAGCCCACCACTTGCAGCAGGGTTGGGTGGTGAGACGCTGCAAAGCATGTCACGAGGCTGATCATATTGGATTGCATGTGCACTGTGGCCTTAACACTCAGGCCCTCCATGCTGTCGGGAGTGTGTGAAGCATGCAACTAGCAAGCAGCAGGATCAGGACTTACTTTTTGGACGAACTCTGCGGCACGAATCTCCTCCACAGACCCGAAGCGAGGTCTTGTGGAGGCCTCCTGCAGTTCTCGAATGCGGCGCTGCCTGCAGGCACATGCAGAACGTCAACTTGTGCCAAATTGGCCCAGCAATCCATTGTGGACCACAAGCACCAATTTTGCTGCTACACATCACATTAGTCAATGACTAGTCATCGGTGCGACATTTATTGCTAACTGGCAGCCCCACAGCTCTCTTCCCTGTGGATAATTCACCAACCCCTGCAGTTACTCTTGCGCGTGCTATCTGGTGAGCACCTGTACTGCTCCATGAAGCGGTCATCAGCAAATTCATCCTCCAACTCGGACAGTTCCTCAGCCTCCTGGTGCCCATCAATCCAAGCTTTGTCCTTGACGACCTCAGGGGCTGGTGCGTACTTCTCGGGCTTCCATACCTCCTCTTTTGGAGGCAGGTTCCCATACTTGCGCTGCAGGTCCTCCCACTCGGTAGGCTCTTTGTGCCTGCAAAGAGGACGGACACGTGTGCATGCAGCCTGTGACTCGTGCTTCAAGGTAGAACGCATCAACCGTTCATGCGCATGGAGATCTTGAACACTCATCAGCCATCTTGCACACCCTTTGCAAACTCACGCATTCTTGTACACAGTGTGATAGTCTGCCATAGTCTGCCCCTGTAACCAGATGCTTTAACATTAAAACAGGCCAGGCCAGTTGCAAGATCTATGAAGTATACAGATGATAAGATGCAGCAAAGCTATCGATGCGCCTATGGATTCCGTGCGTATAATCATACGGGTATTTTTGAGCGGGTCAAGGATTGAATTTTTAATCAGCTACATTTGGATCGAACACTGTAAATTTTTTCCTATGCCCCAATTTAACATTGCACTACACTGAGAGCAGCCCAAATCCCACATAGCCGTTTTTCATAATGGGGTGAGGCCACTGACATCAAGCTGCTGGCAGCAGCAATGGCAACCAATGGGGGACACTTGACCGAGCCCCTCTTGAATGGAGAAGGCGAGGGCCATGCTGTTGCTAGCCATCAGAAGCAGGCAAACGAGCAACACCGAGCAGGCGCACCCCTGTCCCCCACCCTCTCCGCCACCAGCAGCTTGTTCTCCAGCTTGAAGAGCGCCCTGCCCCCTTTGTCGCTATGGTGCGAGCCTTGCCCTACACAGTTCCTGCCTCCAGTATGCCTTTCAAGATACTTACCCTGCATGGGTTTTGAGCACATATGGTGCGGGCAAATCAGCCTGTTCACAGCCCGCCCTCTGCTCGTGCATGCATGCGGGCAGGCCTTTGGTTGTGCTCATCTTCTTCGAAGTCAGCGGTGGCCCCTTTGGCACTGAGGTGCGTGGCTTGCGCGCCTGAGCTGAGGATGTGCATGAGCTTCTTTCTGTGGTCAGGCCATGGGCATTATAACAGGGCTTGGCCTTGCGCGGGCAAGCTGTGCACGCTCCCGAAGCTGCTGCAAGTACCAGCTTACCCCTTAGCTGCATGAGCTGGCACTGTAAATTGTGCATGTAGGCAAGGGCTGGTACATAGAAATGCTGCAGATGCAGATGCCATTTAAGCTTGCGCGAGCTCGTGCTTGCACAGGATGCTGTGTCCTCTGGAGGGCCCCTGCTGACCATCCTAGGCTCGTACATAGAAATGCTGCAGATGCGGATGCCGTTAAAGCTTTCGCAAGCTCGTGCTTGCACAGGATGCTGTGTCCTCTGGAGGGCCCCTGTTGACCATCCTGGGCTTCCTGATCTTGCCGCTGGTTTGGAGCGTACCTGAAGCGCTCATCACAGCCGAATGCGCCACCATGTTCCCCGAAAACAGGTGAGTTACTGCCCTGCGAGGCTGGAAGGCAGGGAATGCATGGGGAGAGAGCGAGCCTTGTGGGGGCTGTGTGCCAGCGCAGCGGTTTATGCTCAAAGGCCTGCTCATTTCGATGAAATAGCAAGCCCTCACCTGCAGTGCCCATGCTGACCTTCCTCTGCTCTCTGCCTGTGGGTGCCTCCTGCTTTGACGTGCCTTGGTCCTTGCCTCTGGGCTTTCCTTGGGGTGCTGCTTTGACATGCCTTGGTCCTTGCCTCTGGGTTTTTCTTGGGGTGCTGCTTTGAACATGCCTTGCCTTTGCCCCTGGGCTTCTCTTGGGGTGGCTTGTCTCTGCCTCCGGGCTTTTCTTGGGGTGCTTCTGCTCTAAACGTGCCTTGCGCATGCCTCCAGGCTCCTCTCGGCTTGCGCCTGCTCGGGTATGCCTTGCCTTTGATTTAAGGTGGCCACCAGCCGCTGGCCACCCAGCCTGCAGAGCCTCCAGAGCCACAGACCACCCAGCGTGCAGAGCCTGCAGTCTCAATTTGCCTGCCTGCCTTTCCCCATGGGACAACAAGAGCTCCCTTGTTTGATTGTGGGGCCCTCCTTGTTTGCGGCCAGACCCTGCTCTGAGGGAGCTGTCCCCTGCGTGCTTTTGCATTCGCGCGGCAGCAGCGTGGCACAGGCCGCTGCTGCTGCGCCCTAGCCTGTGCGCATGCATGGGCAACTGCTGCTGCGCTCGGGCCCATGCCATTGCGCGGTCCTCTGCTGCTGCGCCCTGGCGCCCGTACTCATGCAGCCTGTGGCATGCGGCCCCCTCAGAGGCCATGCAGCCCAATGTGCCCATGCAACCTGAGCTGCCTCTCCCTGTCTTGCATCTGTGCCCTCGGCAGCGGCTACGTGGCGTGGGTCACGGCCGCGTTCGGGCCATTCTGGGGCTTCCAGGAGGGCGTGTGGTCGTGGCTGAGTGGCGTGACTGACAACAGCTTGTACCCGGTCATGCTCGCCGCCAACCTGCAGCTGTTTGTGCCTGAGCTTGGGGAGCCTGGCTGGCCGCGGAGGTGAGAGAAAGGGCGGCCTGGCTGGGTCCCTGCCCCTAGGGTTCTGTGCCGCCAAGCGGCAGGGTCTTACTCGTGGGCTGATCAGGCTTGTGCAGACTCAGGCGTGTGTGTGCAGCTCAAAGTGCTTTGCCAGCCCAGGAGGTGAAGCAAGCTCTGGAGGGGGCCGCAAGGGGGGCATGCGTCAAGCATGCAAAGGCTGCATCTTGGGGAGGGAAGGGGTGGTGACCGTCACTCACAGAACAGCTGTGCTCTGGAGGGGTGCGCAGGGGTGGCATGCTACAAGCGTATAAGGGCTGCGTCTTTTTTGGAAGGCGGCGTGCATCGCCCACCACAGCGGTGCTCCTCTGGAAAAGGGCACGGCAGCAGCCTGCCCCTATTGCAGCGGCACACATGTGAGCATTCAGCACAAGATCTGAAGGAGTCACAATGATACTGATGACTGCGGGCAGCTCCGCGGACGGTGCTTGATCTGGCGCTTGTGCCTCAGCCTGCGAAGTGATGCTGATGACTGCGGGCTGCGCTGCAGACTCTGAGCTCGTTCTCAGAATGCTATTAAGAGTCCGCTGCAGGCCTCCGTGTGAGAGAAGTGTGAGAGGCAGCCAAGGGATGTGATGTGTCCTTTACTCAGTGCTTTGCTGCTCGCCACTCACTCCCCACGCCAGCTGCACTGTGTCCCAAGGCTTGCAGTGCGCGTCAGCCGCCCAGCCTGCAAGCCCCTTGTGAAAGCGCATCTTGCAGAGCAGGAGGGCTGCTGTCCGTGGCCTGTGGTTACGGGCTTTGCTTCCTGCACAAATGAGGCGTGCTTGGTGTGGCTGGACGCGCCTCATGCTTTAGGGTGCCTACTACTCTTAACCAAAAACAGCTCAACTCTACACCCTCCTGCATCCACTTGCAGGCGTACACAACAAATACAAAACACACACCCAGTACGCGCTAACACTTGCTATGGCATGCGCACATGTTCCACACCTACGCAGCGCCTTCCTGGTTGGGATGGCCCTACTTCTCTCGTACATGAACTTCAGAGGCTTGACAGTTGTGGGCCACAGCCTGGTGGCCAGCTGCCTTGCCATCCTCGTGCCCTTTGTGCTGCTGGTGGTGCTGGCTGTACCCCACGTCAGGCCGGCCAACTGGCTGGTGTTTGAGCCAAAGGAGGTGGACTGGACGACCTTTATCAATGTCATGTTCTGGTGAGTGGCGCGCGCCTTAGCTGCCGCCTGCTCGGGCGGCAGCACGCGCGTGAGGGCCGCCGCGCGTCGCGCTGCTAAGGCACCCCAGGGATTGGATCGTGTGCAGCCACAGCTGTGCTGCAGGCCACGGAGATGCGCCTGGGCCTCTGCAGATCCGCTTTGCTTTGCTGACGCACGCGGGTGGCTGCAGAAGCCTGGGCTGCCGGGACAGTGTTTTGACGCTCTATAAGACTGGCACACCAACAGGCGGCGACCTGACAATGTCCGACTTGGCGCAGACGGCAGCACTGCAGGCTGCCTATGGATTTGAAACACACACGCCAAGTGTTGCTGCACACGCACGCGCGCGCACAGAGCTGCACGTACAACATAAGAAACCGCACACCGAAAATACGTGCGCACGATTCCATACACACGCAACACACAATACACACATAAAACACACACCCCAAAAACATGTGCGCGCGCAGGAACCTGAACTACTGGGACAGCGTGTCCACGCTGGCCGGGGAGGTGCGGGACCCCGGCAAGACCTTCCCGCGCGCGCTGCTGCTGGCAGTGGTGTTGGTGGTGGCGATGTACCTGCTGCCGACGATGGCGGCGCTCGGCATCCAGGCAGCAGACAGCAAGGGCAGCGACTGGGGCTTGGGCTACTATGGCCTGGTAGCGCAGCAGGTGCGCGCATGCGTGTGGAACTTTGGGGGCAGGCGCACGGGAGAGTGGTGCAGCAGGGGTGTGCTTGCCACCACCAATATCGGGGGCAGACGCGCAGCAGGGTTGCGAAGCAGAGGTGTGGAGAGGCGTGTCTGGCCCAAAGTGCCTGAAAATGCCCTGTAATATGCGCATGCAGGCAGCAGTCAGCCGACCATTCTGTCTCTCAGTCTCCATCCAGCTGCCATACCACATTGTGTGCTGTGTGAGGATGTGTCGACTGTTGGGCGCGTTGCTTGCCTGGGCGGCCGGCAGGCCATGTAGCTTGTGGGCGTGTTGGCTGCCTGAGCGGCCGCCGCAGTGCTGCTGCTACTGCTGCTGCTGCTGCCGCCGCTGTCAGCCACCTGTGCAGCATCATAATCCCTTAGGCGCAAGCAAGCGCATGCCAGCATTGTCATCTGGGGCGGGTAGGGGCCCAATGCTGCGCGTGAGGGCGGAAGCCACGGCACCCGGGGCCCGTGGAGCAGCACCTGCTGAAGCACCACTGCGGCAGCAGGCGCGGGTGCGGGTGCGCGCATGAGCTTTTCCTGGCGGCGCCGGTGAAAGGGCCGGGGGATGAGGGCTGGTCTACTCCCAGTTCTGGAACGCCGATGCCTGTGTGCTCTTGAGAGGGGACCCCACCTGCGCCACCAGAGGCCCGTTGTCCTGCTGTTTGTCCCACGCGATCTGTTCAGTATCAACATCATTATCATCACTGTAACTTCCGCCATTGACGTTGACGTCCCGGTCCCAATGCCCGTGCCAATCCCAACCCCAATGCCTGCTGTGCCAACCCCAACCACGTCTGCGCCCACCCCAACCGTGCCAATGCCTGTCGTGCCAAATCCAACCACGCCGACCCCAATGCCTGTTGTGCCAACCCCTTCCGTGCCAACCCCACAACCAATGCCTGCACCGACTACGCCAACCCCAATGCCTGTTGTACCAACCCAAACCCCAATGCCTGCTTTGCCAACCACGCCAACCCAAATGCCTGTGCCAACCTCTGTTGCGCCAACCCCAACCATATCTGCGCCCACCCCAACCGTGCCAACGCGTGTTGTGCCAGCCCAAATCCCAACGCCTGTTGCGCCAACCCAAACCGCACCGCCTGTTGCGCTGACCCTAACCAGACCAACGCCAACCCCAACGCCTGTTGCGCCAATCCCACCAACACCTGCGCCAACCCCAACATTTGCGCCAACCAAGCGCGCCGCTTATTGCGCCATCCCCAACCAGACCTGCGCCAACCCCAACGCCTGTTGCGCTTACCCCACCAATTCCTGCGCCAACCCCAACGTCTGTTGCGGCAACCTGACCAAACCTGTGCCAACCCAACCCACACCTACACCAACCTCACCCACACCTGCGCCAACCCCAACCCTTATTGCGCCAACCCAAACCACACCTGCGCCAACCCAAACCACACTTGCGCCAACCCAAACCACACTTGCGCCAACCCCAAGCGCGCCGCCTGTTGTGCCAACCCCAACCAGACCTGCGGTAATGCCTGTTGCGCCTGCGCCCACCCCAGCCACACTTGCACCAACCCCACCTACACCTGTGCCAACCCCTGCCGCGCCAACCCCAACCCCTACCATGCCAGCCCCAACCACGTCTGCACCATCCCCTACCCCTGCCTGCTGTGCCAACCCCAACCCCTACTGCACCAACCCTAATTCCTGCTGTGCCAACCTCAATGCCTGTGCCAACCCCAACCCCTACTGCACCATCCCCCGTGCCTGTGCCAACCCTAGTGGTTGTGCCAACCCCAAACCCTATTGCACCAACCCAATGCCTGCTGTGCTAACCCCAACCCTTACTGCACCAACCCCCATGCCTGTGTCCATTCCAGTGGCTGTGCCAACCCCAAACGCTATTGCACCAACCCAATGCCTGCTGTGCCAACCCCAACCCTTACTGCACCAACCCCCATGCCTGTGTCCATTCCAGTGGCTGTGCCAACCCCAAACGCTATTGCACCAACCCAATGCCTGCTGTGCCAACCCTGATGCCTACTGTGCCAGCCCCTTGTCAGAGCCAATTGGCATTTGCTATCTGCCATGCTCTGATTGGGTCACATCACATGCTTTTGCTGGGGCGCGTGCAGGTGGGAGGCAGGTGGCTGGCGGTGTGGGTCCTGGGGGCTGCTGCGTTCAGCCAGGTCGGGCAGTACCAGGCAGAGATGGCCAGCGACAGCTACCAGCTGCAGGGCATGGCGGAGAGGGGCTTCCTGCCGCTGGTGCTGGCCAAGAAGTCAAAGCATGGGACGCCCACGCTGGGTGGGTGGCAGCAGCGGACGCATGCACAGGGGCAGGACTGCATGCCCCCCTGTTGCCTTGCAGCGCCCTACAGAGTGCACGCTGGCCATCATGAGCTAGGTCGGGGACAGAAAAGGCTGAAGGGCAATAAGAGGCAAAAGAGGCCTGTGAAAAACTGGGCACGCGCTCGTGTGTGCTGGGTTGTGTGTACTCGGCTGTCCTCTGTAGCTCCCTGTACCACAAACTGTGCTGCTTAACCTGCCTAGGCGTATACCCTGCTGCGTGAGGCCGCGCCCTCAACCTCAAGTGGACCCTGAGTACACCACGACTTGCATGACCGCGAGAGCACCTCAACTAGCTTGACCCCGCGCGTGTGACTTGCATAATCGCGAGTGCACCTCAACTAGCACGACCTCGAGTGAACCTTGAATTGCATGCCCTTGCGCGTGTGACTCGCATGCCCCTGCGCGTGTGACTCGCATGCCCCTGCGCATGTGACTCGCATGCCCCTGCGCGTGTGACTTGCATGACCCCGCGTGTGCAACTCAGCACAAACCGCAAGCGACCAGCTCCCTGCACATGCATGCCCAGAGCATGGCAGCCTTGGGGGGCTTCCTTTATTGCGCATGTTGTTGCTGTTGAAAGGAATTGTGCTGGTCAAGAGTGCTCTAGGAGCCATCGGCCCATAGATTGTTGGCGGGGGAGGAATGGTGTGTGGGTTGGTAAAAAAAGAAATCAAGGAATTTAGTGACAGAAGCATACCGCATTCCTGAACCTTAACCCTGCAGGCATCATCCTCTCATCCTTGGGCGTGCTGATGCTGGCAACGCTGAGCTTCATGGAGATTGTTGAGCTGTTGAATGGTGCGTGGTCTGGCACAGCACCTGCCGTGCGCATCTAAGTGTTGCTGTGGGCCAGCACGCGCGAGGCATGCCAGGCCCACACCATATGCCCATGTGGCCTGGCACAGCACCTGCAGTGCGCATCTAAGTGTTGCTGTGGGCCAGCACATGCGAGGCATGCCAGGCCCACACCATATGCCCACTGTGCATGTCGTGAGCGTGGCTGTGGGCCAGAGTGCTTGAAGCATGTCAGAACCCAAGCGGGTGTGCCGGGACCCAAGCATTGCTCCAGCGGGCCTGCCTGCAGCTCTCACCACGGCCAAGGACTAGCCTGCCCACAGCTCTCACGATGACCAAGGACTAGCCTGCCCACAGCTCTCACGATGACAAAGGACTAGCCTGCCCACAGCTCTCACCACGACAAAGAACTAGCCTGCCCACAGCTCTCACGATGACAAAGAACTAGCCTGCCCACAGCTCTCACAATGACAAAGAACTAGCCTGCCCGCAGCTCTCACGATGACAAAGAACTAGCCTGCCCGCAGCTCTCACCACGACAAAGGACTAGCCTGCCCACAGCTCTCACGATGACAAAGGACTAGCCTGCCCACAGCTCTCACCACGACAAAGGACTAGCCTGCCCACAGCTCTCACGATGACAAAGGACTAGCCTGCCCACAGCTCTCATGATGACAAAGAACTAGCCTGCCCGCAGCTCTCACCACAACAAAGAACTAGCCTGCCCGCAGCTCTCATGATGACAAAGAACTAGCCTGCCCGCAGCTCTCACCACTGCAAAGGACACAGGGTCCCAACGGCACCCTCACGCTTGGCACGCTTTTATTTTTCCAGGCTGCCGCATGGCACGCACGTCGTGTCAGGCCCGCCCCTTGGCGTGCCATGCACAGGGCTCTGTTGCCCCCCATGAAGCGCATTGCATGTCGAGCGTGCATGCCTCTGCTTGGTGCAGCGCGCAGCGCTGCATGCCGTGCACTGGAGCACTATGCCAGGCTGTGTGGGGTCCGCTGTACCCCCCCATCCCGCGGCTGGGTGTGTGCGGCTGTGTGCTATCTACGCATGCCGACTCTCACCTCCTGCTGCTCCCTTGCCTGCTGCGCCCTCAGCCATCTACTGTTTGGCGGAGCTCCTGGAGTTTGCCGCATTTGTCAAGCTGCGTATCTCCAAGCCGGACTTTCCACGGCCCTACAGGCAAGTGCAGCCGCCTCGCGGTGCAGTTGCTGTCTCCTCCGCGCTGCTGTGGCTGTGCGGCGCTGCAGAGGCTGAGGGTGCAAGGGTCTGGCTTCTGTGGCCACCAGTATCCCACCTTCCCAAGCCTGCTGCTGACAAGGGACGTGCTGCAATCGTTTGCATGCTGAGCATATGCCACATACATATCATATGCCTGCGCCAGCCCCACGTGCAAAGTAGGCACGAGTCTTTCCGGCGTGCCTCGTACGTGGGCATGCCATATGCAAATCATGCCTGCGCCAGCCCTGCATACCATATGGCTGTGTGCACTGTGTGCCTCATGCATGAGCATGGCTGGAAGTCCTCATCCAGCGCTAGCACCGTCTGTCTGAAAACAATCCGCCCTGGGTCTGCAGACTACCCTTACGTGCTCGCACAAACGCAGTCCATGTCTTGCTGCACACTGCCGTGCAGGGTGCCGCTCCCTTGGTGGGGGACTGTGCTGATGCTGCTGCCCGCAAGCCTGCTCCTCCTCTTCGTACTGCTGCTCCCCTTCTACCAGCTGCGCATCGTCAACATCTGCACTACGCTGGGCGCGATCCTCTTTGGCTCCCTCCTGTACTACGTCCTCCACGTGCGTCACTGGGCTGTCTGGAGGCTGACTGTGCCTCAACCTGTGCAGCCCTACTTGCCTGGTCCTGCCAGAGGGTTGCTGGGCCAGCATGGCAAGCAATTTGCTATGCAGCATGGGGCATGCATGCACTCTTGCTTTTTCAGTGCCAGGCGGGAGCGTTAAGGGGACGCGTTCCTCAGCCGACTGCACCCAGAAAAGCCACAACATTGTCCCGCAGGGCCTGAAGTGGATGTCTGCTAGGCTTGTCTAGCTCAGCAAGCACCTTCATGCAATTTTGCCGCATGACTAATGGTTACCACCTTATTGCGTGGATGCTAGACCCACTGCTTGATCACCTGCTCAATGCATAAGTTGCTAGACCCACAGCTTGACGACCATCTGGGTGTAAATGCCAGGAAAGCACAGGTTTCTGCAACTAACTGGGTGTGGATGCCAGGAAAGCACAGGTATCTGCAATTAAGCCTGTGTGCAGGAACAGGAGCAGGCAAGGGGGGGGGCATATGGCCGCAGCGCCACGTGCACGGCACAGCAGACCTCTATGCGTGCTTGCTGCAGGTTGCACGGGAGCGCAAGTGGTGTGAGTTCAATCCTCTCCACTTTGACGTCGAGGGCGTCTGGGGCCCGCGCGTCAGCTGCTCGCCTGCTTGGTGCGCAGGGGGGGGGAAGGGGGAAGGAGGAGTATGGCAGAGTACCTTGGAATCTGTGGGTGCACAAACTGGTAGCAGGGACACGTGCCGCATAAATGGAGCCTCTGCTTGGCGCGCCGTGCTCAGCCCTCCATACGCCAAGTGCTGCCTCAAGCGCCATCGCAGTGCCGTGCACCAGGTGCTGTCTCAGATGCCATTCCAGTGCCGTCACTTGGAGTGAGGGAGGGGAAGTGCTGGGCTGCTGCGGATTCTGTGGGTGCTGACTTGAAAGGGCACAGGTTTGTGGCCCGCGCCTGCTACTTGGACGGCCCTGATGTCTACGGCACTTCACTGCCAGATTTTAATGACCAGCACGCGCTGTGCGACTGACTGTCCCTCTGCAACCTGGCTATTGGCCGAGGGAGGCTAGGGCTTGTACAACCATCCATGGCTGAGTGGGGATGCCATCTTGGCATGCCTGGATGCCTGTGCTGCACGCAGGCCTGAGGACAACTATGGCGTTGTCGGCGTGCAGCCAGAGATGGATGAGCAGGAGGCGGAGGAGACGGAGCGCCTGAATGAGTTTGCGCCCTTACTGGGGCCCTCAAGGATCTCCATCTCCAGGTGCGCATGTGCCACCCTGCTGATGCACTGGGTCATGCCTGTGCAGCCCGTGCGCTGGGCGGCTTCTCGCAGCCTCACAGGGGCAAGCTGGGAGGTGCTGGCGGACACCGTACGATGAGCCCTGACACCCACTGAGCTGAGTTGCTGAGTCGCTGAGCTCTGAGCTGGCGCCGTCTGCTGGCAGTGCAATGCATTGGCGCTGCACGATGTGGGTCATGCTTCCATCAGACCCTCCCAGAGTCATCTTGCGAGCATAAACGGCAGTTACCTGGGTTGTTGCTGGTCCTTAAGTTACGGCAAGCCTTTTTTGAAGCCGTTGAAAAGCCATTGCATGGCCCTTGCCATGCAACAGCTCTGAGACGCTGGCTGAGACGACGCTGGCTGCGCATGGCATGGGTGGGCAGGTTGGGCTTGGCTTTCCTCAGTGGCTATGGCAGCGCTGAGGAGCTCAGCAAGCTCTTTATAGGGGCTCCGTGGAGCAGCCACATCCACCCTCTTGAGCTCCTAACATCTTGCACCCACAGCCCACTGTTCCTGGTCTTTGCGCCTAGGCTCTTAAGGCTCCTCCTCCAGGCAGGCAGTGTGTGTTGGTGCTGGAGGTGCTCCACAGGCCCTAGTGGAGGGGAGCTGTACGTGGCACTGGGGTGCCATGGTCGCTGACTCCTGGTTGCATGTAGCCCACTGGAAGGAGAAGCTGGAGACACGCATTCATGCCAGGCTTCTGGAACCCCTTGTGCACTGAGGCACACCTTTCTTTCTTTCCGGGCTCATGACTCTGGACATGAGGCATCACCCTCTCAGCCAGCTGATTGCCGCTGAAATGAGCGTGTTTTTTTTTGTTCTGGCAGGGGGGCCAGCGGGGGCAGTAACCACGGCAGGAGTGTGCGAGGAGGGAGCACTGATGGCATGATGAGCAGGTTGGTTTCTCATGGCGCGATGCTTGGAAATGGTCAGCCGCTCCTGAGTTCTGGACCGACTCGTGCTTATCCTGAGCTGAAGGTTGCGGGGGAATAACAGTTGATGGTTTGACTTCCTTAGAAGCCTCGCAAGCTGCGAGGAAGGCGTTTGCGCGTTTCGACAGAACATTCAGGCAAACATGGAGACAAATGAAGGCATGCACCGCATTGCCTATCGATTGTCATGTTATGCAAGAAGCACAAAATACCACTCTTGCCTGCCTGCAATGGCGCATGCGTAGCAACTTTTCTGCAGGAACAAATGCCATCAACTCTGTGAAAATGTAGGAGGTCAGCATGAAGAAAGGATTCATAATACATACGCATCTGCTCCTGCGTCAAGTCGTATGCACATGTGCTTGTCCCTGCATGTGCACACACAAACGTGCAGGTCAGTCCCCAAGGCAACCAGCAAAGCTGCAAGGCGAGCAAGCTTGCAGGGCCCCTCGAGCTCCTCGACAAATCTTCACACTTCTGTCATTGTGCCTCCCAGCCACCCTGACGCAAGTGGGGTGGCAAAAAGGGACATCAGCAACCAGGCTCCGTCTGATGTGCGAGCAATAGCTGTTACTCGTGGTGCAGATGAGTCAGGCAGCTAGGGGAGACCAGCCCTCTTGGGGCTAAGAAGGGGGCGAGCTTATGCGACAATTAAGTGATCAAATTGCTCAAAGATGCGCACCAGTACTACCAGTTAGTAACTGATGCAACGGTTGGATTGGAACTTTTTTTATTAAAGCCGCACACTTTTTCCCATTCTAATTCAATAGCTCAAACAGGCTGTAGGCGCTTGCTTGGGCTTGGAATGTTATCATTGTTAACCCTAATCAGGCAACCGGCAGCAGGCACTAAGGATTTACAGCCTTGCAGACTGCCAAAGTCTCCCATCGTGAATACGCAGATGACATTGCCCTAACTACCAACACTGCCCACCACCTCCAACTCCAACTCGACCGATTCCATACCTACTCGGCTCGAAAAGTTTACAAGTTTACAAGTTTAAGTTTGACCTCGGCTCGAAAAGGGCTGACGCTGAATGTGCACAAGACCAAAACCATGGCCTTCTTTTGCTCCAACCCACCGATATTCCCCTACAGTGGCATTCAACTTGAGAATGTGCAAGAATTTAAATACCTGGGCACGACCCTCAGCCACACTGGGAAGATGACAATTGTCTCAAACCAGATGGCCCGCAATTTTGCTGGAGCCATAGCCAGAGTGTGGAGGATTTGCTCAGATCTGATCATCAAGAACAGGAAGCATGCCATGCTCTGGATCTTTCAAGTCTTTGCACTCTCAGCTGGCCTTTATGGATGTCAAGTGTGGGCTACAAAGGTTACAAGGTTACAAGAATAAGGCCTCAGTCAAGTAGTTCGACTGTTGGCCTGCTTTTAAAAAACAGTAAAAATGTAATCGAGTCTTGAACAGTAGCACCACAAAAGTTTACCTTGAACAAACCCCTTGAAACAAGGGGGAAAATGGGCTTTTAGTTTTAGAACCTTGCAGCACTGAAGAAAAATCAGTCAAGGAATGTGTCAGGACCGACTGACCGCATCAAAGAGAGAGGGGGGTTATCATTTTAGCGATTGGGCAAGTTAGGAAGGAGCACAGGATCTATCTATCACACTGAGGAAACCGAGAATGAGGGAGGCAAAAATAAAAACGTAAAAATCATGTGTGAGGTGTACTACATACTGCTAGTAGCACATGCACAACGAGAGGATCTGGGACATCAAACATGATCTGATTCATCACTCTCTTGCTGCGGGCCCTGCTGCTAGATGCGCCTAGAACCAGCTCTTGCCTGGCTTAAAGAATGTGTTTTAAGTTTGTAGAATCATACTGCAACATATTCAAAAAATGTACAAGCAGGCACTCCCTAGTTCATCGTTCACCACCAAGCAGCGAAGCACACTCGGGAACCAAGGACTTCCTCATTTAAAAACATCATGTATTTCTCATTTATATCTGCCTTGGACCCAATGCACCTCACAGTCAAGATGGAGTAATGTTTGCTCTTCTCACACAGGGAAGCACAATACTGTTTGAGTAGCATACTGTGCTGTAGTACAGCATTTGTGCGCAGGCAAGCGTTTACATGATTGAAACCTCTCTCATCAATGCACACACCACACCTCTGTTCTGGGAGCCAACCCAACCGGTCATTATGCATGCAGGTTCACGGGCACCTCAGTTCTGTGAAGAAGCTTCATTCATTGTAGGTTCTGTGCTCCTCATGTTGTGCCCCCTCTCTTGTGCTTGCATGTCAGGTGCCAGCGCTTGCGTCCCACGTCCTTTTGCATTGTTTGGGAGGCACTGCATGTAGGATTGCCCAGGACTTCATAAGCATTGTTCAGACATTGTTGTAGGTTCATTGTTGTTGTGTGTCCATCCAGTAGCGGGAAGAAAAGCAGAGAAGCTCAGAGCACTATGGCAGGTTGTGCACTTCCCATGAAGATGTGTCGTCATGTGGGGGTGCAGCGGCAGG
>LFIK01001648.1_pt1 | contig 17877 bp, 16 predicted proteins | sample 643401 | NCBI WGS metagenome assembly LFIK01 (sample SAMN03777447, study PRJNA286221) | soda lake metagenome | biome: soda lake; feature: Kulunda steppe; material: water; isolation source: sample T5-Br brine of Lake Tanatar-5 | place: Russia: Kulunda steppe | collected 2010-07
ACACAATCCCCGACCAGCAACCCATCTCACCCCACGACCCGACGACCTACCCCATCACCAGCCGCCGGCGCCCAGCCGCCCCTCCAACCCACCGATGACCCCCATTGCGCACCAGCCACCTAGAAGGGGTTGCTGATGAAGGGCAGGACGGGGTCCCGGAAGGGGATGTTGAGCAGCTCCGACAGGGCCCACAGGGCCGCGACGGAGCCCACGACCAGCAGGATGCTCACCACGAGGCGCTCACGCATCACCAGCAGCAGGTGCACCGCGAGCACCAGGGGGCCACCGATGGGGAAGCCCAGCAGCCAGACCGCCACCGCCATCACCAGGAAGGTGGCGGCGGTGGTCACGGCCCGGCGACGCGCCAGAGCAGGCTCGATGCCGGGCCAGATCGGCTCGTCCCGGGCGTCGGGGCCCTCCCGGCGCGCCTGCACCACGGTCAGCACCGCCTGGGCGAGCAGCAGCGCGCCCAGGCCCAGGGCGACCCCGACCGGGAACAGCCGTGCGCCGCGGGGCCAGGCCTGGGCCTCGGCGTAGACGTAGAACACCACACCGCCGAGGAAGGCGGTGAAGACCAGGTCGGCGATCCGGCGCTTGGTCATGCCTCCCCCTCCAGACCACGGCGGCTGGCGCGCCCCCGCACCAGGGGGTAGACGATGGCTGCCAGGGCGAGCAACCCGATGCCGATGACGATCGGCCGGGTCACCCACGTCGCTCCGTACCGGTTGATCGAGATGAACAGGTAGTTCTCCGCCAGACCGCCCAGCACCAGGCCGAGGAGCAGGGGCGGACGGGGCCACTCGAGGATGTGCATCACCAGGCCGAGCAGACCGAAGACCAGGACGATCCACACGTCGATCATGGCGTTCTTCTCGGCGAAGGCGCCCACCAGTACCAGCAACCCGATGGGCGCGATCAGCAGGGAACCCCGGATCTTGGTCGTCATGGCGATGGGCTTGATGGCGATGAGGCACAGCCCGACGGCCACGACGTTGGCCAGGGCGATGAACCAGATGAAGGACATCGTCAGGTCGAGGTTCTCGCCGACCATGGAAGGGCCCGGTGTGAGCCCCTGGATCAGGAAAGCACCGAGGAGGATCGCCATGGTCACGCTGCCCGGCACACCGAAGGCGATGGTGGGGATCAGGCTCCCCCCCTCCTTGGAGTTGTTGGCGGCGCCGGGGCCGATCACGCCCTCGATCCGACCGGTGCCGAACTCCTCCGGACGCGGCGAACTCTGGACCGCGTGGGCGTAGGAGACCCACTGTGCCACCGAGCCACCGAGGCCCGGCATGATGCCGACGAACACGCCGATCAGGCTGCAACGGACCATCAGGGCCCAGTGCTGCATGGTCGCCTGCATCCCGCGGACCACACCCCTGAGATCCCCGTCATCGGTCACAGAGGTGGCAGCGGGGCGAGGGCTGAGCGCGTCGGCCTGCGAGGTCCCGGCGGCCGCTCCGGCCGCGTCGCCCCCCGTGCCGGTGGCCTCCTGCCCGCCGGTGGCCGGCTGCTCGCCGTCCTCCTCAGCCTGCTGCCCGCTCTCACCGATGCTGCGTCCGGACACCGCGAGATCGACGAGTTCCGGCACGGCGAACAGCCCCACCGCCACGGCGACGAGGCCGACGCCATCCCACAGGGCGAGCTGGTCGAAGGCGTAGCGCACGATCCCGGACTGGGAGTCCATGCCGACGAAGGACACGATGAGTCCGATGCCGCCCGCGATGAGCCCCTTCAGCAGCGCGCCCTCGCTCAGGGCCGCCACGAAGGTCACGCCGAGGATCGTCAGCATGAACAGCTCGGGCGATCCGAAGCTCAGCACCAGCGGTCTGAGGAACGGCAGCGCCAGGGCGAGGGCCACGGCACCGATCAGCGCACCGAGCAGCGAACTCGACAGTGATGCACCGAGCGCGAGACCGACCCGGCCCTGTTTCGCCATGGGGTGGCCGTCCACGACCAGGGCCGCGGAGACCGAGTCACCCGGGACACCGAAGAGGATGGCCGTGATGTCGCTGGCGGTCGAGGTGACCGAGAGCATGCCCAGCAGGAAGGCGAAGGCGTCGATGGCGCCCATGTCGAAGGTGAAGGGAAGGAGGACCGCGAGGCCGACCGGCCCCCCGAGCCCTGGCAGCAGGCCGACGATCAACCCGAGGAGCACCCCGATGAGCATGTACCCCAGCGCGCTCGGGGTCGCCACCATGTCGAGCGAGGTGAGTAGGGCTTCGAGCATCGCACCCTCGCTGTTCCGGGCGGCGGGCAGGGGCCGGTCCGGGCCGTCGGATCACCTACCGTGGGGCACCGTAGGTTGGCACGTCGGGCTCGACTCCGCTGCCACGATGAAGGCGCTGGCCCGGGCCCCAGACGACGGGGGGGTACGTCCGGGGCCCGGCCAGCGGGTCGGTCACTGCTCGGGGATGAACACCTCGGCGAGGTCAGCCGCCAGGTCCTCCGGCAGGTCGTAGAGGGCGTCCACCAGGCTCTGGAGTTCCTCCGCGGAGATCGGGTCGATGGCGATGTTGCTGTCCTCCGCCCGCTCGAGGAAAGCCGGGTCCTCCATCGTGGCCGCGAAGGCCTGCTGGATAGCTGCGACACGGTCCGCCGGGGCGTCCGGGTGCATCGCGAAGGGACGGGCGAACAGGGCGGGCGAGTCGATCGCCGCGCTGATGATCTGCTCGTCACGCTCGTCCTCCGCAAGGTCGCGGAAGAGCGGGACGTCGGGGTTGTCGGGGTGCGGCTCCGTGCCAGCCTGCGCCAAGGGGATCAGGAAGCCCGACTCGAGCTCCTCAGCGAGGATCACGCGCTGCGACTCCCACGCCCAGCAGCCTGCGTCGACCTCGCCCTGCTCCATGGCGACGCGGATGTCGGCGGTGCCGTCGTAGCCGGTGACCAGGTTGATGTTGAGGTCGAAGAACTCGATCAGGGTGTTGGGGACATCGTCGGTGTTCGACCCGGTTCCCACACCGCCGAAGACCAGGGGCTCCTCGCGGTCACGGAGCTGCTCGAGGTTGTCGACGCCGGCGTCGGCGCGGACCACGCACGTCGTCGTGTCGGCCACGGCCGCACCGACGAAGTTGAACTCACGTGCCTCGAACTGCGCCGCCGGGTTCCCCAGGACCTGACCCAGGAGCAGGGGGCCGATGAAGTGCCCCATCACCGTGCCGTCGCTGGGCAGGGTGGTGAACAGCTGGTTCGCGGACACGAGGCTGGCGGCGCCCGTCAGGTTCTCCACGATGACGTTCGGGTTGCCCGGGATGTGGTCGCCGATTTGCGCGGCGATCGTGCGGGCGTAGGTGTCGTAGCCACCACCGGCGGAGAAGCCGACCACGATGGTGAAGGTCTCGTCGGCGTAGAAGTCGGCCAGCTCGTCGTCGCCTGCCGCCTCCTCGCCCTCCGTCTCCTCGTCGACCTCGTCGTCCTCGTCGTCGGGCTCCTCGACATCGGTGTCCTCGGTGGCCGGCTCCTCCACCGCCTCCTCACCACCGCACGCCGCGAGCAGGAACGCCGCGGCGACAGCCACGGCGGCAACGCGTAGCCCACGGCCACGCCTCATGGTTGATCGCATCTCCCGAACTCCCATCTCGTCCCGGCCGTCGGCCGCGGGTCAGATACAGTATCCGATGATAACGGTAGTAGGTGAGTGGTCTGACGTCAACGGTCCTCGACCTCGAGCAGGACCTCCTCGCCCCCGACCAGGAGATCGGGGCAGGCGCTGACCGCGACCAGGACGTCGATGAGCGCCCGCAGGGACACCTGGCCGCGCTCGGCAGGCCGGATCCGCGTGTGCCGCATCTCCCCCGTGCGACCGTCGATCTCCATGTGCTGGAACAGGTTCAGGGGGCTGGGGACATCCACCGGGGCGACGTCGTAGCCCTCGAGGCCGGCGAGGATGTTCTCCAGGCACCCGTGGTCGGGGAAGTCGTCGGCGGTCATCTCCCCATCATCGCGCAGGTAGGTCCGTGACGCGATCCCCTCGCGCAGGGCCCACTCCCAGCGTGACCGACTGCAGGTGCCGTACTGCAGGTCGTGGTGGCCCTCGAAGGTGTCCACTTCGATCCTGAGCATGTCGACGTTGTTCTTGCTGACGAGCACGTCACCCACGGAGACGAAGATCGTGTTCTGGTTCGCCTTGGTTCGGGCCTGGTCGAAACGATGGGTCAGGTCGTGGCGGTCGAAGGCCACCAGGTCCACGATCGTGCGGGCGTGCACGTGGAGCAGTTGACCTGCCTCGAGTTCCACCGACGCGCCGCTGTTCGGGGGCAGCTCCACCCGCTGGACGATGCTCATCTGGCGCTCCCCCGCAGCCGTTCCCACACCCACACCCCGACGCCCCCGGCGAGCAGGACCCCGGCAGCGATCAGCCAGGTCGTCCGGTTCCCCGGCGTGCGGTCGGGATGCGCATCCGACCCCGCGTCGGACCCTGCCTCGGGCCCCACAGCAGGTGTGCGGCCGGCGGGCCTCGCCTGGTCCGGGGACGCGAGCGCCGGCTCGGTCGGACCGGGGGGCGCGTCCGGAGCGTTGGCACCGATCTCCGGCCCGTGATCGGGCCACGTCGGTCGCACCTGTGCTCCGGCCGCATCACCGCGATCGAGGACCGCATCCACGATGGACTCGTACCCGGTGCAACGGCACGTGTTCCCGGACAGGGCACTGCGGACCGCTGCCTCGTCGGGGTCCGGAGTAGTGCGCAGCAGCTCCGTGGCGGCCACCACGAACCCGGGCGTACAGAAGCCGCACTGGAGCCCGCCGCGCGTGGCGAAGGCCTGCTGCAGCGGGGTCAACGCACCGTCGTCGGACAGGCCCTCGATCGTCGTCACCCGTCGACCGTCGACCTGCACCGCGAGGGTGATGCACGAGCGTGCCGAGCGATCGTCGAGCAGGACGGTGCACGAACCGCACACCCCATGCTCGCACCCCAGGTGGGTCCCGGTCAGGCCGAGCTCGTCGCGGAGGGCGTCGGCCAGGGTCATCCGCGCCGGGATCCCGAGGCGGCGGTCCTCCCCGTTGACCTCGACGTTGATCGTGATGGCCTCGTTGTCAGGCACGGTGACCCGTCCTCTCGATCGCGTCCCCGACAGCGCGTCGCACCATCGTCTCGGCGACATCGCGTCGGAACTCCGACTCGTCGAAGGGCTCCAGGGCCCCGATCCACGCCGGCACGGGATCGTCCTCCCACGACGACCGCTCCACCTCGAAGCAGCGGGGACGCTGCTCGACACCGAAGACCACCACGCGGACCCTGACCTCGTCCACCAGCACACAGGCACCGGCGATGGCGAAGTCGCCCTCGCGAGGACCGAACTCCCGGAAGCCCCACCCGGTGCCGGGATCAGGGACGGGGACCCTGATCCAGGTGATCATCTCCTCGGGCTCCAGCACCGTGGTGTACATGCTCTGGAGGAAGTCGTCCATCGCGATCTCCCTCCGTGCGCCTCCAGCACGGTCGCACACCACCCGGGCATCCAGGGCCAGGCAGGCCGCCGACAGCTCCGCCGTAGCGTCGGCGTGAGCGAGGCTGCCGCCCAGGGTGCCGCGGTTGCGGATGGCCACGTGGCCGATGTGCCCCGCGGCCGCGGAGAGCAGGGGGAGCCGGCTGCTCACCTCCGGGTCCTGCACCAGACGTTCGTGGCGGGTCAGCGCACCGAGCAGCACCTCCCCGTCCACGGGGACGACACGGTCCAGGGACGAGAGCCCGTCGATGTCGACCAGCAGCTCCGGCGCGGCGAGCCGGAAGTTCATCATCGGCAGCAGGCTCTGACCGCCGGCGATCAGCTTTGCGTCGCCCTCCAGCAGTGCCTCGAGGGCGTGCTCCACCGACCGGGCCCGCACGTACCTGACATCGACCGGCTTCATCGCGACGCCTCCCGCAGCCACGCCCGCACGTCCGACGGCCGGATCGGTGTCGCGCTCACCTCGACATCGTGATCGCGCAGGGCGTCCTCCACCGCGGAGGCGATGGCGGCGCAGCCGGGGATGGTCCCGCTCTCCCCGACACCCTTGAGGCCGAGCTCGTTGCGCTCGCTCGGCACCTCGATGTGCGCGACGTCGAGCCGTGGCACCTCGCCGGTGCCAGGGAGCAGGTACTCCGCGAGGGTCGTCGAGGTGGGCTGCCCTCCCGGGTCGTACCGGAACTCCTCGAGCAGCGCCCCACCGATGCCCTGTGCGATCCCACCCTTGACCTGCCCCTCGACCACGACCGGGTTGATGGGCAGACCCGCCTCGTCCGCCGCTGCGTAGCGCACGACGGTGATCAGCCCGGTACCCGGGTCGATACGCACCACCGCCATGTGGGCACCCATGGTCCAGGTGACGGTCTCGGGCTCGAACCGGCCCGTGGCCTCGAGCACCGCTCCTGCCGCGGTGTCCGCCGCCGGCAGCCGGCCCGCCAGCTCGGTCCACGACACCTCGACGCCCGAGGCGGAGCGCAGACCCCCATCGACCAGCTCGACCGGCACCTCGTGGTCGTCGGGGCCATCTTCTAGGTGGCTGGCGGCGGCACGGACGAGCTCCTGCGCGGCCTGTCGGACCGCCGAGCCCGCGACGACCGCGGTACGGCTCGCGAAGCTGCCCAGGGCATCGGGCACCCCATCGGTGTCACCGGAACGTACGTTCACCCGCTCGGGTGGCACGCCGAGCTCGCTGGCAGCGATCTGAGCGAGGGTGGTCTCGTGGCTCATGCCCGCCGAGGCGGTCCCGACATGCACCTCGAAGCCACCGTCGGCCAGCAGGCCGAGCCGTGCCATCTCGAAGGGGCCACGACCCGTGGCTTCCACGAAGGTCGCGGTACCGACACCGAGCAGCTCGCCACGGGCGGTCGCATCCTCGCGCAAGCCACGCAGCTCCTCCTCGGGGACGAGCTCCTGGCAGCGCTGCAGCACCGCGCGGTAGTCACGGCCGTCGTAGACGATGTCCACGCCGTCGCGGTAGGGGAACCGACCGGGGTAGGGCAGATCGTCGGCGGTGAGGATGTTGCGCTCACGCATCTTCAGGCGGCTGATGCCCAGCGCCCGGGCGGCGGCGTCCAGGCTGCGCTCCAGCGCGAAGGTCGCCTCCGGCCTGCCGGCTCCCCGGTACTGCGAGGTGGGGGTCTTGTTGGTCAGGACCGCCTTGCCGGTGATGCGGAAGCTCGGGATCCGGTACGCACCCATGAGGTGGATCGCGGTGTTGGCGACGGTGCCGGCCATCCACAGGTTGTGCGATCCGAGGTCGACGGTGAAGTCGTCCTCCCAGCTGACGATGTGGCCGTCACGATCGACGATCAAGCGTGTCGCGTGCTGCTGGTCGCGGGACTGGGCGGCGCTGATGAGGTGCTCGTAGCGGTCCTCGATCCAGACCACGGGCCGCCCGAGTCGCCGCGCGATCACGGGGAGCACGATCTCCTCCCCGTACACGTTCGCCTTCGGCCCGAAACCGCCACCCACGTCGGGGGTCCGTACCCGGACCTCCTCGTGTTCCCACCCGGTCGCCCGACAGATCGCACGACGGACCAGGTACGGGATCTGCGTGGAGGTCCAGACCTCGACACCGTCCTCGGTCGGCTCCGCGAGCACGCCGCGGCCCTCCAGGGGCACGCCCGAGTGCCGGCCGATGGACCAGCGGCGCTCGATGACGAGGTGGCTCTCGTCGGGCGTCGCGATCTCACCAGATGCAACCTCCAGTCGCAGCGGCACGTTGTCGGGCGTGGAGGCGTGGACCGCGCGGCTGTGCCCACTGGTGGCTGCGGTCACGTCGAGGACGGGTTCGAGGGGCTCGTAGCTGACCTGGACGAGCTCGGCCGCGTCCTCCGCGCGGTACCGGTCCTCCGCCACGACCACGACCAGGGGTTCCCCGACGTAGTGGACCTCGTCCTCGGCGATGCAAGGTGCGTCCGGCGGCTCGAAGAACAGGGAGAAGGCGCGGGCGAAGCGTTCGTCGGGCGTGGTGAGCACGGGAAGGGGCCCGACCTCCTCGAGGTCCGCGGCGGTGAGCACAGCCACCACCCCCGGAGCCTGCGCCGCGGCGTCGGTGTCGATGGCCGCGATGCGCGCAGCCGGCGCGGTGCTCCGCACGAAGGCCGCGTGCAGCATCCCCGGACGGCGCAGGTCGCCCACGTAGGCACCGCTGCCGGTCAGGAAGCGGTGGTCCTCCCGGCGCGGCACGGAACGTCCGACGTAGCTCATAGGACACGCACCTCCGCGAGGGTGCGTGGGGGTTGGAGCTGCTCCGTACGGGGCGAGATCACCGGTTGCCCGTCCACCACCACGGCGCTGATGCCGGGGACGTCCCCGAGGGCGAAGGCTTCCAGGCTGTCGGTCGCCCGGGAGCCCCGGATCGGACCGAGCAGAAGCAGGTCGGCCGGTTCCCCGACCGCGATCACGCCTCCGGGCACCTGGTGTGCACGGGCCACGTTCCCGGTCGCAGCAGCGATCGCCGTGACGGGGTCCACGTCACAGATCGACGCGAGGAAGCAGATGTTGCGCAGCATCCCGCGCGGGATCACCCCCGTGCCCCCAGGGGTGTCGGTGCCGAGCACCAGTCGGTCCATCGCATCGATGGCCATCATGTGCTCCGTCGCGACCTTCGTCGCGCGGTAGTTCATCGAACTGCAGATCTCGATGGCGGCATCGGATAGGTCGTCGATCACGCCGATCAACTCGTCATCGGGCATGGGGATCGGCCCACCCGAGATGTGCGCGACGACGTCCGGCCGCACGGACGTCACGATCTCGTGTCCCGCCACACGGCTGGATCCGGACCGCGAGACGCCGCCGGAGTGGATCTTGATCACCATCCCCCGCTCGTGGGCCCAGGCGCGGTACCGCTCCCGCTCGTCCTCCTCCGCCCGGTCCCAGTCGTAGAAGATGTACTTCAGGTGGGTGACGCCGGCTTCAGCCATCTCATCGAAGTCCGACTCCGTCATGCCGGTGACGAGCAGGACGGTGCCGGCGTACAGCTTGACGCCCGAGGGCCGGTAGCGACCCGTGGTCGCCTTGGAGGTGAAGGCGAGGCTCTTGACCAGACGGGCATCGAGGTCGTCAAAGGCCAGACCCGGCACGTGCAGCTCGCCCGCCGACACCATCGTCGTCGTGCCACCGTGCAGGTAGTTGCGGAGCCAGCCGATCGCGTCCTGGGCCGGGGTGTACTCCCCGAAGGTCGGGTGGACGTGGCCGTCGACCAGACCGGGGATGACGTCCAACCCGTGGGCGTCGATCACCACGTCGGGGGCGGTCACATCCCCGCCGATGGACGCGACGACGCCATCTTCGAGGACCAGGCTCGTAGCGCGGACCGGGGCCGCACCGACGCTGCCAGTAACGAGGGACCCGACGTTCTCAACCAGAACCTTGGCCACGTCTACGCTCCCTTGTACCGCCAGAACTGCTTCTCACGTAGAGTAAAGTATACGATCTACGGGCAGTCAACGGCACGTGAGGCACCGAACCTGGGTGACCATTCGGACGGGGTCAGGAGAGGGCCATGAGCCAGCAGGGTTTCGAACGACCGTTGACCGCCCAGGAGGCCGTCCTGGCGGAGATCCGCCGCGAGATCCTCAGCGGGCAGTGGGCACCGGGAACGCCGATCCGTCAGGATGCGGTCGCCTCGGCGCTCGGCGTGAGCCGGGTCCCGGTCCGTGAGGCCCTGAAGATCCTCGAGGGCGAAGGCCAGGTCACCTACGTGCCGCACAAGGGGTACGTGGTCCGTGAGCTCGACGCGAACGAACTGGTGGAGCTCTACCGCCTCCGCGAGCTGCTCGAGGCCGAGGCGATCCGCAACGCCGTGCCCAAGCTGACGGACGAGCACCTCGCGGCGATGAAGGACGCGATGGTGCGGATGGAGAGCCTGGACACGTCAGACCTCGCAGCGCTAGCGGATCACAACCGCGCGTTCCATGGTGTGCTGCTCAACGCGGCCGGCATGCCACGCCTCCAGCACTTCCTGCGCCTGCTGCGCGACGCAGCGGACGTCTACCGCGTCCTCCTCTACTCCGACGCGGGCACCCTCGCACAGACCGCCGCGGAACATCGGGAGATCTATGCGGCCTGTGCGGAGGGCGACACCGATCGGGTGATCACACTGCATGACCAGCACCGGTCCCACACCGTGGAGGTCCTGCTGCCCCGACTCCGTGAGTCGATGGCCACTGCCTGACCGGGGCCGGCCTCAGGAGCAGGCGGTGGCCAGCTCCGCGCCGAAGTCGTGCTCCGCGACTACCCAACGCAGATCCTGCAGGAACCTACCCGCATCCGCGCCGTCGACCACACGGTGGTCGTAGGTGAGGGCGAGGTTCATCATCGAGCGCACCGCGATGGCGTCGGTGCCGTCCGGCGCCGTCCGGACCACGGGGCGCCGCTCGATGGCGTAGGTCGCGAGGAGACCGACCTGCGGCGGGTTCAGGATCGGGGTGCCGAAGGTCGTCCCGTTGCTCCCGGTGTTCGACAGGGTGAAGGTGCCGCGCCGGACATCGGTCGGGCGCAGCTGGCCTGCACGCGCCCGCGCCGCCAGGTCCTGCACCGCACGCGCCACCCCGGTGACGTCCTGGCGCTCAGCCCGCGGGACCGTGACCACGACCAGACCCGTCGGGGTGTCGACGGCCACGCCCAGATCGACGTAGTCGTGGAAGGTCGCCCGCTCCGTCCGCTCATCCACCCAGCTGTTCATCATGGGGTGACGTGGCAGGGTCAGGCAGACGGCGCGCGCCAACAGGTGGAAGGGGGAGACCTTCACACCGAACTGCTCGACGAGCCGGGGGTTCCACCGGGCACGCAGCTGCATGAGGTGGGTCACGTCGACGCTGGCCACGCTGGTGAGCTGCGCGGTGGTCGCCAAGGAGGTCATCATGGTCCGCGCGATGGTGCGTCGCACCCGGCTCAGCGGTTCGACCCGAACGCCCTCCGCAGGCGGAGGCGGCGACACTGCGGGTGCGCCGGCGTCCTCGGACGGACCGGGCGCCAGGTCCGAGCCCGGCGCGGACGCCGCCCCCTGGCTGACGGGTCGCAGGAGGACCACCGTGGCGCCGGGAGGGAGCAGGGCCCCGTGCCTGGCCGTGTCCTCCACACGAGCCGTGACCGGTGCCGTCAGCTCCACATCGGCCTTGTCGAGCGCCAGGCGGGCGACGACGGCGCCACTGGCCACCTCCTCTCCCGGGCTGACCGCGAGCTCGAGGAGCACCGCGGTAGGGCCGGCGGCGTCGTCGCCCGGCACGGTCAACGCGACATGTCGGCTCATACCGCAGGTCCCGCCAGGGACGTTGCCGCTCGCGAGCGCGCCTGCAGGGCGGCTGCTACGACATCGTCCTCGCCGATGAGCACGAGGTCGGCTGCGGGCCCCAGGGGCACGTAGCTGTCGGCAGCCGCCACTGCATCGAGGGGACCCCGGATCCCTGCGCGCGCCAGCTGCGAGAGCACCGCGTCGGCGATCCCTCCGCCGGTCGCACGACACTCGTCCACCACCACGACGGACCGGCACGCTGCGGCGTGTTCGACCATCGCCGCCGTGGGGAGCGGGTTGAGCCACCGCAGGTCCAGCACCCGTGCCGACACCCCCTCCTCAGCCAGTCGTCGCGCGGCCCGCAGGGACATGCGCACACCGTTGCCATAGGTCACCAGCAGGACGTCCTCGGCCTCCGGATGGTGCACACCGACCTCGCCAGGCAGCAGGTACTCCGCCGGATCCGGGTAGTCCCGGAGCCACCCCTCATCACCGACGTCGTAGAGGTCCCGCTCGTGGTAGAGGGCGATCGGCTCGAGGAAGGCGACCACCCGGCCGTGCGCTGCGGCGACGGCGAGGCAACCGCGCAGCATCCTGGCAGCGTCATCACCGACCGAGGGCACGGCGAGCAGCAACCCGGGGATGTCCCGCAGTGCACCGATGGAGTTGTCGTTGTGGAAGTGGCCGCCGAAGCCCTTCTGGTAGGCCAGCCCGGCGATCCTGATGACCATGGGGTTGTGGAACCCCCCGTCGGAGAAGAAGGAGGTCGAGCACGCCTCGCCGCGGAGCTGGTCCAAGGCGTTGTGGATGTAGGCGAGGTACTGGATCTCCGGCACCGGGAGGTAGCCGAGGAGCCCGAGCCCCTGGGCGACGCCGAGGATGGAGGTCTCGTCGAGGAGGGTGTCGAAGACCCGACCGGCGCCGAAGGCCTCCTGGAGCCCGGCGGTGACGTAGTAGACGCCGCCCTTGCGGCCGACGTCCTCACCGAAGGCCACGACCTCCGTGCGACGCAGCATCTCGTCCTTCAGGGCCGCGTTGAGGTGCGCCCCCATCGTGCGGCGCGTCGCCGCCCGGGCCTGCTCCGGCAGAGAGCCGCCGAACAGCGCCTCCCGCGCGGCCGGCGATACCGTCCGGGCCGCGTCACGCCGCACCGTCGCCTCGTCGTACGGCGCGAGCGGTTCGACGACCTGCGCACGGCTGGTGAGCTTGGGCGCCCGGGCGGCCGCGGGGGCCAGCTCGCGGGCGCGGGCGCGGGTCCGCCCGACGAGGTCGATGAGCTGCTCGCGTGTGGCAACCCCCTGCGCGAGCAGGCGTCGCGCGTTGCGCGGCAACGGATCCGCGGCCTCCGTGCGACGGATCTCCTCAGGCGTCCGGTAGGCCTGCTCGACATCCGTGCCGGCGTGACCCCACAAGCGCACGGTGGGCAGGTGCAGGAACACCGGCGCACCCAGCTCGCGGGCGGTCGCCACGGCCGTGGAGGCCGTCGACCAGATCGCGTCGAGCTCGCCTTCGGCCCGCAGGTAGCGCAGCCCGGGGAGGTCGCCGAAGGTCTCCTCGATCCAGCGTCGAGGTGTCTCGACGGAGATGCCGATGCCGTTGTCCTCGCACAGCAGGACGATCGGCACGGCGCTGCCCCGCCGTCGCGCCCACCGAGCGCTGTTGATGGCGGACAGGGCCGTGGCGTGGTTGGCCGAGGCGTCACCGAAGGAGCAGAGCACCACGCTGTCGGCCGGGATCGGCAACTCGTGCCCGAGCCGGGCGGCGCGTCCGATCCCGAAGGCGGTGCCGACCGCCTTCGGGAGGTGCGACGCGATGGTCGAGGTCTGGGGTGGGATCCAGCCGGGGACCGAGCCCCACACCTTGTGGCGGCCACCGGATGCGGGATCGTCGGCCGCAGCGCAGAAGCTCAGGAGCGTGTCACGCAGGGGATCGGTACCGAGGTGGCGGCTCCGCGCCATGACCACACCACCGGACCGGTAGTGCAGGAAGCAGGGGTCGGTGGTGCGCAGCAGACTGCCCACCACGGCGGAGTTCTCATGTCCCGCCGAGGAGATGGTGTAGTACCCCTCGTTTCGCGACTTGAGTTCGCGCGCCACCACGTCGAGGACCCGCGATCGCACCTGGTCCTCGAAGATCTGCAGGGCCCTGGTGGCCGTGAGGTCACTGTCGGGCGCGATCGGCTCGTCGGGGGCGAGCTGCGTGGCGGCCTCGGGCGCGGTCGCCAGTGCCTGATCGAAGGCACGCTCGACAGCGGTCACACGGTCAGCGCTCATGAGCGACCCCCGATGCACCCGCCGTCGCGGTGGCTTCGGACACCGTCCGTGGACCCGCACAGGTGCTGCTGCAACACTGATGACCTCCGGCTCTCCAGGACCAGGACTTAATCCGATATACGACACGGTCGCAAACCCGCCGGCACCCCTTCGTCACGGGGTGGCCTCCAGCCGGACCACGGCCTCCAGTTCGACGCAGGCCCCGCCGGGCAGGCTGGCCACACCCAGGGCCGCACGGGCATGGCCCCGACCGTCGAGCACGTGCTCCAACACCTCGCTCGCGGCATCGATGACGGCCGGGTGGTCCTCGAAGGTGGCCGTCGCCCGCACGTAGCCACGCAGGAACTGGACCCCGGCGACCCGGCCTTCGACGGGAGCTGACAGCACCGCCGCGATCAGGTTCGCGGCGGCCTGACGCGCGGAGTCCCGGGCCTGCTCCACGGCGACGTCGTCACCGACCACGCCCCGCAGCGCTGGCGACGCCCCACGGCGCCCCGTCACGCCCGACAGCCACAACTGGTCACCGTGCGCGAGCGCGGGGAGGTAGCGGCCACGTGGATCGGGCACCCGACCGAGCTCCAGACCGAGCTCCTCGAGACGTTGCCGGTACCGCTGCCTGGCCTCCATACCACAGCTCCTCCGAGCGGCCTCGCCGTCAGGGTGGTGCAGGCTGCCACGCACCACCCCGCGGCGCGCGCTCGGCGAACCCGTGGACACGATGAGCCGCTGACAGCACGGATACCGGACGCCACCCTCGCACGTTCGTATACCATATCCCGACTAGCCTGATGCCACCTGGCCTCGGATCACCCCACGGAGAGGGAACACGGATGACCTTGGAGCGCGTCGGTGTCGTCGGCAGCGGCATCATGGGCCGCGGTATCGCCGAGGTCTGCGCCCGAGCGGGCCTGGACGTCGTGTTGCACGACATCTCCGCCGACCGTGTCGACACCGCCCGACGGGCTATCGACGCCTCGCTCCAGCGGGCCGTCTCCCGCGACAAGCTCAGCGAGGAGCGGGCCGCCAGTGCGATGGCGCACCTGCGGACCACGACCGCACTCGGGGAGCTCGGCGACCGGGAGCTGGTGATGGAGGCGGTCGTCGAGGAGGAGGCCACCAAGCTCGAGGTCTTCGCCCAGCTCGACGAGGTGCTCGACGACCCCGATGGCGTGCTCGCCTCCAACACCTCGTCCATCCCCATCATGAAGCTGGCCATGGCGACCCAGCGCCGGGACCGGGTGGTCGGTTTGCACTTCTTCAACCCGGTGCCGGTGCTCGAGCTCGTGGAACTGATCCCCTCCCTGCTGACCAGCGAGGCCACCACGGAACGGGTGCGCTCCTTCGCCACCGAGCAGCTCGGCAAGCACGTGATCGCCTCCGACGACCGGGCAGGGTTCGTGGTCAACGCGCTGCTGATCCCCTATCTGCTCTCCGCGATCAGGATGCTCGAGTCGGGCTTCGCCACGGCGGAGGACATCGACCAGGGCATGGTGCGGGGGGCGGCGCACCCCATGGGGCCGCTCGCACTCACCGACCTGATCGGACTCGACACCACCATGGCGGTGGCGACCTCGCTCTACGAGGAGTTCAAGGAGCCGCTGTTCGCCCCGCCGCCGCTGCTGTCGCGGATGGTCGACGCGGGACTCCTCGGCCGCAAGACCCAGCGCGGCTTCTACACCTACCAGGGGTGAGCTCCGGCCAGCCCCACCACCTACCGTGCCCGTGACCACGACGGCGACCCCCGAACACCAGCCAGACGGCCCACACCAGGAGGCCACACCGTGGAGTTCAACAACGAGTTCACCGTCCCGGCCGGCATCGACACCGCCTTCGCGGTCCTCTCCGACCTGGAACGGGTCGCACCCTGCCTGCCAGGCGCGGTCCTGGAGGAGGTGGACGGCTCGATCTACACCGGCCGGGTCAAGGTCAAGCTGGGTCCGATCCAGGTGCTCTACCGCGGCACCGCGGAGCTCGTGGAGCTGGACCAGGAAGCCAAGCGTGCGCGGATCCTGGCCTCCGGCAGCGAGACGCGAGGGGCGGGGACGGCCAGCGCCGAGGTCACCGCGACCCTGCGGCCGTCGGGTCCCGGTGTGACCACCGTGACCGTCCTGACGGACCTCGACATCACGGGCAAGCCCGCGCAGTTCGGCCGCGGCGTGATGGAGGACGTGGGCACCCGCATCATCGACAGCTTCGCCGAGCGGCTGGCCGAACTCCTCGACGAGGACACCGGCACCGAGGTGGATGTGGCGACCGCCCGGCAGGCGCAGGAGGCCGATGCCCTCGACCTCCTCGATCTGGCCGGGGGAACGGCGGTCAAGCGGGTGGCGCCGGTGGTCGCCGCCGTCCTGGCCGTGCTCGGCTTCATCTGGTGGGTCCGTCGCCGCTGAGACCCTCGACCACCGGGGACGCCAGCGCGGCGAGGTCGTCGGGCTCGTCGACGTCACGCGGCCCGGGACGTGGCACCGCGATCTCGTGGAGCTGCGAGCGCAGGAGCACCGACCGCGCCCCCTGATCCCCGGAGAGCGCGGACAGCTCCGGCCAGCGTGACCGCCGGAAGCCGACCGGGTGGCCGGGCCCGTCGCTGTAGCGCACACGCACGACCGGCCAGCCAGCGATGAGGGCACGCATCACCGCGTCGATGTCGCGGGGCTCGACACCCGGCTCGTCCCCGAGCACCACGACCGCACCCGCCACCTGCGCCCCCAAGGCCCCGATGCCGGCGATCAGCGATGTGGACATGCCCTCGCCATGCCGCGGGTTGTGGACCGTCCTGACCCGCCCGTCGGCGGGGAGCACCCCTCTGATCGCGTCGGCCTCGTGGCCCAGGACCACGACCACCTCCGTGACCGCGCTGGCCAGCACGCGCTGGACGACGTGGCCGATCAGGGGCGTCCCGGCCAGCCGGGCCAACTGCTTGGGCGCACCGAAGCGCTGCGAACGCCCCGCAGCCAACACCACCGCAGCGACGCCACCGTCGCCCCCTGGCGTCCCGGCGCTGACCACCACCTCAGACCTCCACCACCAGCTCACCGTGCAGGGGGCCGACGGTGTCGGTGAGGGGCTGCCCCGCACGACCCTCGCGCAGCAGCGCCACCTCGGCGAAGATCGCCACGGCCACCTCCTGTGCGGTGCGCCCACCCAGGTCGAGCCCGATCGGCGACCGCAGTCGGGCGAGCTGATCCGCGGGCACACCCCGTTCCACCAGGCGCCGCCGACGCTCCTCGTCGGTGCGTCGGCTCCCGATGGCCCCGACGTAGGCCGCGTCCGAGGCCAGCGCACGCTCGAGCAGCGGCAGGTCGTACTTGGCGTCGTGGGTGAGCACGAACAGCACGGTCTCCGGGTCCACCTCGCTGCTGTCGAGGTAGCGGTGCGGCCACTCGACCACCAGCTCGTCGGGATCGGGGAACCGCTCGCGGGTCAACAGGGCGGCCCTGGGGTCGCACACCGTGACGTGGTAGCCCAGGAACCGCCCCAGACGTGCCGTCGCGACGGCGAAGCTGCTGACCCCGAACACCAGGAGCCGTGGGTGTGGGGCGAACACCTGGAGGTAGATGCGGTCGGGGGCGCTACCCGGAGCCGTGGCCAGCTCCACGATGCTGCAGCGCCCCCGCAGCAGGAGCTCGACGGCGTGGTCCGGGAGGTCGGCGCCGAGCCCCGGCGCGATGACCGAGGTTCGGTCGGCCGCCAGCTCCACGAGGACCGGCGACCCAAGGTCCCTCTGCTCATCGGCCCCCCCGGGCAGCGGGAAGGCGATCGCTACCGGCCTGCGAGCCGCAACCGCTGCCCGCACGGCCGCGAGCCCGGGCTGCCCATCCTCGAGGGCGGTGATCAGCACCTCGATCGTCCCGCCACAGGTCAGCCCCACTGCCAGGGCATCCGCGTCGCTGACGCCATAGCGGCGCAGACGGGGTCGTCCGTCGGCCAGGACCGCCTGCGCCTCTTCGATCACCGCGGCCTCGACGCACCCGCCGGACACGCTGCCGTGCACTCTGCCACCCTCGGAGATCGCCATCAGGGAGCCCACGGGCAGCGGGGCACTGCTGGTGGTCGTGACGACAGCGGCGAGCACGCATCGGACACCATCAGCGCGCCACGACGTGACCAAATCCAAGATGTCCTGCAAGACGGCCTCCCACGGGGCTGGCGGGCACGAAGATACGCGACCGTCCTGCGTGCGCCACACCGGGGTCGCGGGGTGATGCCTACGCGCCGTCGGACTCCACGCCCTCGTCCCACACCGACCACCTCGATACCTCGTCGAGTTCGTCCGGTCCGGGCGCCTCCCCTTGGACCCGCTCGAGCAACGCGGTGTCCTCGCTGAACTCGAAGACGCCCACCATGCCGTCCACCACGTCGTCCACGTGGACGATCGCCGTCCGCCACCACTGCTCGCCGTCGTGCTCCCACAGCACGCCGA
>LFIK01001649.1_pt1 | contig 17876 bp, 17 predicted proteins | sample 643401 | NCBI WGS metagenome assembly LFIK01 (sample SAMN03777447, study PRJNA286221) | soda lake metagenome | biome: soda lake; feature: Kulunda steppe; material: water; isolation source: sample T5-Br brine of Lake Tanatar-5 | place: Russia: Kulunda steppe | collected 2010-07
ATGGTGCCCAGGAGAGGACTCGAACCTCCACGCCCATAAGGGCACTAGCACCTGAAGCTAGCGCGTCTACCAGTTCCGCCACCTGGGCAGGTTGCGTGAGCGCGTCTTTACGACCGGGTCCGGAGCGTGTCAACGGGGCCTGTGACAAAAAACGGCATGCACGCGCGGCGATAGGGAAATACCTTGTGACGCCCCGGGGCCGGGACTATGCAGGGACAGGCCCGCAAGCGGAGGGAAACATGTCGAAGCTGGTGACAATCTACGGTGGGTCCGGGTTCGTTGGCCGCTACATCGCCCGGCGGATGGCGCAGGAAGGCTGGCGCGTGCGCGTGGCCGTGCGCCGCCCGAACGAGGCGCTGCACGTGCGCCCCTATGGCGTGGTCGGCCAGGTGGAGCCGGTGCTGTGCAACATCCGCGATGACGCTTCGGTGCGTGCGGTGATGCAGGGCGCGGATGCGGTGGTCAACTGCGTGGGCATCCTGCACGAGGTCGGCAAGAACCGGTTCGACGCGGTGCAGGCGGACGGCCCGGCGCGCGTGGCGCGAATCGCCACCGACGAGGGGATTGCGCAGATGGTGCAGATCTCGGCCATCGGTGCCGATGCCGGATCGGACAGCGCCTATGCCCGCACCAAGGCCAAGGGCGAGGAGGCCGTGCAGGCGCAGTTCCCGAAAGCCGTGATCCTGCGCCCGTCCATCGTCTTCGGCCCCGAAGACGGCTTCTTCAACCGCTTCGCGGGCATGAGCCGTTTCGGCCCGGTCCTGCCCGTGGTGGGCGCGAACACGCGGTTCCAGCCGGTCTATGTGGATGATGTCGCGCGCGCGGCGGTCAAGGGCATTCTGGGCCAGGCGGAGCCGGGGATCTACGAACTGGGCGGGCCGGAGGTAAAGAGCTTCCGCGAACTCATGGAGATCATGCTGGCCGAGATCCGGCGCAAGCGTCTGATCGTCAACGTCCCGTTTCCAGTGGCCAACATCATGGCCGGGGCACTGGGCGCGCTGCAGGTCGCCACGCTGGGGCTGTTCAGCAACAGCCTGCTGACGCGCGACCAGGTGCGCCAGTTGCGGCGCGACAACGTGGTGGCCGAGGGCGCGCGCGGTCTGGCCGATCTGGGCATCGTGCCGACGCCGATGGAAACCGTGCTGCCCGGCTACCTCTGGGCCTATCGCCCTGGCGGGCAATACAAGGCGATCCAGGAATCCGCGTCACGGCTGCGGCAGGGATAGGGGTGGAGGCGCCTTGAGGCACCCGCGAATCCGCGCATGCCTGAGGGGGCGCTTTCCCTGGCATCTCGAACCCATGACCCCGCCGCCTGAGCGATCAGGGAGCAGGCACGCTGGACGTGCGGCTGGAGCGGGCGGTGTCAGACCACCCGCTCGACCATCAACTTCTTGATCTCGGCAATCGCCTTGGCCGGGTTCAGCCCCTTGGGGCAGGTCTTGGCGCAGTTCATGATCGTGTGGCAGCGATAAAGCTTGAACGGGTCGTGCAGGTCGTCCAGCCGCTCGCCCGTGGCCTCGTCCCGCGAATCGATGATCCAGCGATAGGCGTGCAGCAGCGCCGCCGGCCCCAGATAGCGGTCACCGTTCCACCAGTAGGACGGGCAGGCGGTCGAGCAGCAGGCGCACATCACGCATTCATAGAGCCCGTCGAGCTTTTCGCGGTCCTCGATGGACTGCTTCCACTCCTTGGCGGGCGTGTTCGACTTGGTTTCCAGCCAGGGCTGGATGCTGGCGTGCTGGGCGTAGAAATGCGTCAGGTCCGGGATCAGGTCCTTGACCACCGGCATGTGCGGCAGGGGGTAGATCGCCACGTCGCCCTTCACCTGATCCATGCCGAAGATGCAGGCCAGTTCGTTGCCCCCGTCGATGTTCATGGCGCAGGACCCGCAGATGCCTTCGCGGCACGACCGGCGGAAGGTCAGGGTCGGGTCGACCTTGGACTTGATCCAGATCAGCGCGTCCAGCACCATCGGCCCGCAATCGTCCAGGTCAACGAAGAACGTGTCCACGCGCGGCGGCCCGTCCTCGTCCGGGTTCCAGCGGTAGATGCGGAAGGTGCGCAGGTTCTTGGCGCCTTCGGGCTTCGGCCATGTCTTGCCGGTGCGCATCTGGCTGTTCTTGGGCAGGGTGAGTTGAACCATTCGGTTGCCTCCTCAGTAGACGCGCGCTTTCGGCGCGATCTTCTTGGGGTCGATGCCGCCCTGATCCGCCGGGGTCAGGGGTTCGGTGTGGACGGGGCGATAATCGAGCGAGACCTTGGCCCCATCGACCCAGGCCAGCGTGTGCTTGCGCCACGTCTTGTCGTCGCGGTCGGGGTAATCCTCGTGCGCATGCGCGCCCCGGCTTTCCTTGCGTGCCTCGGCGCTGACGATGGTCGTCAGTGCGTTGGGCATCAGGTTGTCCAGTTCCAGCGTTTCCATCAGGTCGGAGTTCCAGATCAGCGAGCGGTCGGTGACCTGCAGGTCGTCCATCTTGGTGGCGACGGCGGCCATGCGCCTGACCCCCTCGGCCAGCGTCTTGTCGGTGCGGAAGACTGCGGCGTCTTCCTGCATGGTCTTCTGCATCTCCAGCCGCAGATCGGCCGTCGGGACAGCGCCGCTGGCGTTGCGCAGCTTGTCGAAGCGCTCCAGCGCCTTGTCGACGCTGGCGCGGTTCAGGGTGGGGGTGGGCGCACCCGCATCCACCACCTGGCCCGCGCGGATGGCCGCCGCGCGCCCGAACACCACCAGGTCGATGAGCGAGTTCGACCCCAGCCGGTTGGCACCGTGCACGCTGGCGCAGGCCGCTTCGCCCACGGCCATCAGCCCGGGCGCCACCCGGTCGGGGTTTTCGGCGTTGGCGTTCAACACCTCGCCCCAATAGTTCGTCGGAATGCCGCCCATGTTGTAATGCACCGTCGGCAGCACCGGGATCGGCTCGCGCGTCACATCGACCCCGGAAAACACCTGCGCGCTTTCGGAAATCCCGGGCAGACGCAGTTTCAGCGTCTCGGGCGGCAGGTGGTTCAGGTGCAGGTGGATGTGGTCCTTGTTCGGTCCCACCCCGCGGCCCTCGCGGATTTCGATCGTCATGCAGCGGCTGACCACATCGCGGCTGGCCAGGTCCTTGTAGGTCGGCGCGTAGCGCTCCATGAAGCGCTCGCCCTCGGAGTTGGTCAGATAGCCCCCTTCGCCGCGCGCGCCCTCGGTGATCAGGCAGCCCGCGCCATAGATGCCTGTGGGGTGGAACTGCACGAACTCCATGTCCTGCAGGGGCAGCCCGGCGCGGGCGATCATCCCGTTGCCGTCGCCGGTGCAGGTGTGCGCGCTGGTCGCGCTGAAATAGGCCCGGCCATAGCCGCCGGTGGCCAGCACCACCATCTTGGCGTTGAACGCATGCAGCGTGCCGTCATCGAGCTTCCAGGCCAGCACGCCCTGACAGACGCCGTCGTCGGACATGATCAGGTCGATGGCGAAGTATTCGATGTAGAACTCGGCTTTCTGCTTCAGCGACTGACCATAGAGCGTGTGCAGCATGGCGTGCCCGGTCCGGTCGGCCGCGGCGCAGGTGCGCTGCACCGGGGGGCCTTCGCCATACTCGGTCGTGTGGCCACCAAAGGGCCGCTGGTAGATCTTGCCATCCTCGGTCCGCGAGAAGGGCACGCCGTAATGTTCCAGCTCGTAGACCGCCTTGGGCGCCTCGCGCGCAAGGTATTCCATGGCGTCGGCATCGCCCAGCCAGTCGCTGCCCTTCACGGTGTCATACATGTGCCACTGCCAGCTGTCCGGCCCCATGTTCGACAAGGACGCGGCGATCCCGCCCTGCGCCGCCACGGTGTGCGACCGCGTGGGGAACACCTTGGTCACGCAGGCGGTCTTCAACCCCTGTTCGGCCATCCCAAGCGTGGCGCGCAGCCCCGCACCCCCGGCGCCGACCACCACCACGTCATAGCTGTGTTCTTCGATCTGATATGCAGACATGCGTTCGTTTTCCTCAGGCGCTGAACAGGACGGTGGCGACCGACAGGATACCGGCGATGCCAAGCGCCCAGCACAGCAGTGTATTCGCAATCAGCAGCGCAGTGCGCAGGCCCTTAGTCGATACGTAGTCCTCGATCACCACCTGCAACCCCTGCATCAGATGCGCAAATGCCGCAGCCATGAACAGCACCGCCACCAGCGCGTGCCACAGGTTCGAATAGGTGGCGACGAACGCCTCATGCCCGTTGCCCAGCGCGCGGCCGAACGGAAAGATGAACAGCAGCGTCAGCGGCACCAGCGCGATCGAGGTCAACCGCTGGCTCCACCAGTGCCCCACCCCTTCACCGGCGGCGCCGTGGCCATGCACGCGGGCGTAATCGGTTCTGTATCCCATGTTCCGGCCTCCTCAGATGACGATGATGACGGTGACGAGGGTCATCACAACCGAGGCGCCCAGCACCACGTAGGAGGATTTCTCCACAATCTCGACGTCCATCATCCGGCCCGTGTCCCAGATCAGGTGACGGATGGAGTTGAGCATGTGATACCACAGCGCCCAGAGCGAGCCGAACAGGATCAGGTTGCCGATCCACGAGGTCAGCAGCCCGTCGACAGTCGCGAAATACTCCGCCGAAAACGCCCCCGCCGCAAACCACCAGACGATCAGCACCGCCGCCAGCGTCATGCCGACCCCGGTGATGCGGTTCAGGATCGAGGTGATGGCCGCCAGCGGCAGGCGATAGACCTGCAGATGCGGCGAAAGCGGGCGGTTGCCCCGGTTCACGTCTGCCATGCGGCGGCTCCTTTGCAGCGACGCCCCTGCATGCGGGGCGCAATCGGTATTCCGTGACATACCGGTTTCTTCCTGAATGTCACGCGCTCAGGCGGCGCAGGCGTCCGATTCGCGGCAATGTTTGCGCCCGCAGCACTCACACGCCCGCTTTCGTGATCACAATTTTTCTGCGTGTGATCACAAGGGCGGCGCGCCGCCGACTCAGACCGGCACCAGCGCCCAGTAATCGAAATCCAGCAGCACCTCGGGCAGATACTTGCCGTCCTCGCCGCGCAGCACGAAGGGCGCGCCCGTGGTCGCCACCAGCCGCAGCCGCAGCGCGCCCACCCCCGGCGCCGCCGTTTCGGCCCGGTCCAGCACCTCGGACCAGGCCCGCACGGTGTCGCCGGCGAAACAGGGGTTGGCATGGGCGCCACCGTTGATCGCCGCGATCATCTGCGCATTGGCCAGCCCGTTGAAGGACAGCGCGCGGCCGAGGCTGATCACATGCCCGCCATAGATCAACCGCTTCCCGTCCGTACGCTGGCTGGCATCGAAATGCACCTTGGCGGTGTTCTGCCACAGCCGCGTGGCCAGCATGTGCTCGGCCTCTTCCACCGTCACGCCGTCCACATGGTCGATGGTCTCGCCCACCGCATAATCCCCCCATCGGTGCCGCTCCCCCGCCTGCGCGAAGTCATAGGCGGAAAAATCCAGCCCCTTCGGCACCACCAGGTCGCCCGCCGCCACCGCCCCGGCCAGGTCCGGCACCACGGTTTCGGGTGCCGACGCCTCCGGCTCGCGCTTCTTCACCATCACCCAGCGGACATACTCCAGCACCGTCTCGCCGCGCTGGTTCAGCCCCCGCGTGCGCACCCAGACCACGCCGGAGCGCCCGTTCGAGTTCTGCTTAAGCCCGATCACCTGCGATTGCGCCCGCAACGTGTCCCCGGGCCACACCGGCGCCAGAAACCGGCCCTCGGCATAGCCAAGGTTCGCCACCGCGTTCAGGCTGATGTCCGGTACGGTCTTGCCGAATACCGTGTGAAACGCGATCAGATCATCCAGCGGACTGGCCCGCAACCCGCAGGCGCGGGCGAATTCGTCCGAGGAATACAGCGCCCCCCGCGCCGGATAGAGCGCGTGATAAAGCGCCCGCTCCCCGCCCGATAGCGTGCGCGGCACCGCATGGTCGATCACCTCGCCCAGCCGATAATCCTCGAAGAACCGCCCCGCCGCGGTCTTGTTTCGCGCCGCCTTGCCCATCGCTTGCCCCTTCATCTTGCCCAAAATACCCGCGGGGGAGGGCGGCTGTAGGCCGCCCGGGGGCGGCAGCCCCCTCACAGACCAGTCGAGGACGGCAGCCCCCTCAGAGCGCCCCCAGTTTCATGCCCGGGTCATACTCCGCGCCCGGCACATCCTTGACCACCGCCTGCGCGCAGCGCATCACGCCGGTGCGCGCGTCGAACGCATAGGCGGGCGCGCCGTGCAGCACCCAGCCCGCGTTCAGCGCTGCCGTCACCTTGTGGCAGAAGGCGGCGTCATCTTCGCCGGTGAGCAATCGATACGCCCGCATCCCGCTCACCCGAAGGGCCAGGGGCCAAGCCAGCCGTGGATCCAGCCCACTACCGCCGTCAGCACCAGCGCCGTCACCACGGCCGCGCCTTCCTTCCAAGCGGGCGCGGGCGGCGGCGGGGTCCAGTCGCGCCCGGCCCGGTTGATCAGGATGACCGACACCACCGCCCAGGCCAGCAACCCGCCGAACAGGATCACGCCCTGCACCGTGCCCACCACCAGCAGATGCGCCACCGCCCAGGCCTTGAACCCGGAAAGCTGCGGATGCCGGATGCGGCGCGCCAGATTGGTCTGCAGCCCCGAGACCGCGAATAGGTAAAAGCCCACCAGCACCAGCAGGTTGTTGATGTGGGTCAGGAACGGCGGACCCACCCACAGCCAGATCGGATCGGCCATGCGCCAGCCCAGCACCATCAGCACGATCCCCGCCAGCACGCTGACCCCGACGATGCCCTTGCCGGCCTCGCCCATCTCGGCCCGGCGTGCCGGGAACAGCCGTTTGAAAAGATGCGGCACCGACCATAGCGCCACCCCGAGGATCAGAACCAGATTGCCCATCATTGTGCCCCTTGCATGGTTGCGATCGCGGCGGCGCGGTCCAGCACCTGCCGCGCGGTCACGATATGCAGATTCTCCACGATCCTGCCATCCACAACCGCGACACCTTCGCCCCGCGCCTGGGCTTCGTCAAAGGCCGCGATCTGGCGGCGGGCCAGGTCGATCTCGGCCTCGGTGGGGGCAAAGACTTCGTTGGCGATCGCCAGTTGCGCGGGGTGGATCAGCGACTTGCCGTCGAATCCCATGTCGCGGCCCTGTTCGCATTCGGCCCGCAGCCCGTCGTCGTCCTTGAACGCATTATACACCCCGTCCACCGCGACGATGCCGGCCACCCGCGCCGCCATCAGGCACATCTGTAGCGCGGTCATCAGCGGCATCCGGTCGGCACGGAAACGGCAGCCCATGTCCTTTGCCAGATCGTTGGTGCCCAGCACGAACCCCGCCATGCGCGGCGCCTGCGCGATCTCCAGCGCGTTGAGCGCGCCGAGCGGGGTTTCCATCATTGCCCAGATGCGTGTGTCCGCAGTCTCGGGGCGCGCATCCAGCAGGTCGGCGAGCGCGGCCACATCGGCGGCGGCGTTGACCTTGGGCAGCAGGATCGCCTCGGGGCGCGTCCCGGCCAGCACGTCCAGATCGGCGCGGCCCCAGTCGCTGTCCAGCGCGTTGATCCGCAACAGTTTCGCGCGCGGGCCATAGTCGGTTTCCGCCAGCGCCTGCGCCAGCAACGCGCGGGCGTTGGCCTTTTCCTCCACCGCAACCGCGTCTTCCAGATCGAAGATGATCGCATCCGCCGCCAGCCCCGCCGCCTTTTCCAGCGCGCGGCCCTTGGCGCCGGGAATATAGAGGACGGAGCGGAACGGGCGGGTGTCCATGGGCGTCTTCCTTTTGGCGCGCGCCGACCATGGCAGGGGCGGCCGGGCAAGAATGTTGCGCCGTAACCTGCATGATCCGACACGAATGACAAGGGGTTTCGCCGCGTTGCAGCAACGGGGGTGTTGCGCCGCGCGCACCAGATTAACCTGAAAGTCGACAGCGCGCGCGCATCCTGATCGCCTGACATCCGCCCGCTTGCACCCCGACCGAAAGGACCTTGCCATGCCCGCGCGCCTTCTTTCCCTTTGCGCTGCCCTCTTCCTGCTCACCGCCGCTCCTGCCGCCGCGCAGCAGATGCAATGCGGCGAACGGGACCGCGTGATCGCGCTTCTGACCGAGCGGCTGCAACAGGCGGTCCGCGCGCGCGGCATCGCCGGGCGCGCGGTGATGGAGCTTCACGTCGCGCCCGAATCGGGGGACTGGACCATCACCGTGAGCCTGCCCAACGGGATGACCTGCCTGTTGGCCAATGGCAAAGGGTTCGAGCCGGTCGAAAGCGCCCAACCGGCGCGCGGCACGCCGGTCTGACCCGCCCCAGGGCCGCCGCAGCCACCGAACGCCCATATGTGGGCGCTATCATCCGGTCTGACGCCGATGCTGCGTTGCAGCAGCCTTGCGCGCGGGCGCCCGAGCGACTAGGCAAGGCGCGTTCATTCACCGACCGGAGACCAAGCCATGGCCAGACCCAAGATCGCCCTCATCGGAGCGGGGCAGATCGGCGGCACGCTCGCGCATCTCGCCGCGATCAAGGAACTGGGGGATGTCGTGCTGTTCGACATCGCCGAAGGCACCCCGCAGGGCAAGGCGCTCGATATCGCCGAAAGCGGCCCCTCCGAAGGGTTCGATGCCGTGCTCAAGGGCACCAACGATTATGCCGATATCGCCGGGGCCGATGTCTGCATCGTCACCGCCGGGGTGCCGCGCAAGCCGGGGATGAGCCGTGATGACCTGCTGGGCATCAACCTGAAGGTCATGAAGGCTGTGGGCGAAGGCATCCGCGACAACGCGCCGGATGCCTTTGTCATCTGCATCACCAACCCGCTTGATGCCATGGTCTGGGCCCTGCGCGAGTTCTCGGGCCTGCCGCATGAAAAGGTCGTGGGCATGGCGGGCGTGCTGGATTCGGCGCGCTTCCGGCATTTCCTGAGCCTGGAGTTCAACGTCTCCATGCGCGATGTGACCGCCTTCGTGCTGGGCGGACATGGCGACACCATGGTGCCGCTGGTGCGCTATTCCACCGTGGCGGGCATTCCGCTGCCCGATCTGGTGGAAATGGGCTGGACCACGCAGGACAAGCTCGATCAGATCGTCCAGCGCACCCGCGACGGCGGGGCCGAGATCGTGGGTCTGCTGAAGACCGGATCGGCCTTCTACGCGCCCGCGACCAGCGCCATCGAAATGGCCGAGTCCTATCTGAAGGATCAGAAGCGCCTCTTGCCCTGCGCGGCCTGGTGCGACGGGCAATTCGGGCTGAAGGGCATGTATGTCGGCGTGCCGACGATCATCGGTGCAGCCGGGATCGAAAGGATCGTGGACATCAAGCTGACCAAGGACGAGCAGGCCATGTTCGACAATTCGGTCGGCGCGGTGCGCGGTCTGGTCGAGGCCTGCAAGGGGATCGATTCCAGCCTCGCCTGAACCAACTGCCCGGACCTTTCCGCCTTCGGCCCCGGTTTCCGGGGCCGTTTGCTTTTCCGGAACCGCCGTTGCCTGCGCGCATCTGTCGCATCATGACGCAGTGCAGCAAAACGTGATCACAGTTTTTCAAGCTGTGATCACAAGGGCAGGTTTTCCGCAGTTGATAGCGCAAACCGGTGAAAAACCCCTTGTTCAGAGCGCGGTTTCGTTCAAGGAAGGTGCAAGACTGGACCAATAAATCGAGGGGGGCAAGCGCTGTGAACATCCACGAATACCAGGCCAAGGGGTTGCTGCGAGGCTATGGAGTGCCCGTGGCGGAGGGGCGCGCGGTGCTGCGAGCCGAAGAGGCAAAGACCGCAGCCGGGGCGCTGGAGGGCCCGGTGTGGGTGGTCAAGGCGCAGATTCACGCGGGCGGACGCGGCAAGGGCACGTTCAAGGAAGGGTCGGCAGGCTCGGGCGGCGGCGTGCGGATCGCCAAGTCGGTCGAGGAAGCCGCCGAGCAGGCGCAGGCCATGCTGGGCCGCACGCTGGTCACCCATCAGACCGGGCCTGCGGGCAAGGCGGTGGGGCGCATCTACATCGAGGAAGGCGCCGAGATCGACCGCGAACTCTATCTCGCGTTGCTGGTGGACCGTGTCACCTCGCGCGTGAGCTTCGTCTGCTCGACCGAGGGTGGCGTGGACATCGAGGAAGTGGCGGCCAGCACGCCGGAAAAGATCCTGTCCTTCAGCGTCGATCCGGCCACGGGCATCCAGCCCTTCCACGGCCGCCGGGTGGCCTTTGCGCTGGGGCTTTCGGGCAAGCAGGTCAAGCAATGCGTGGACCTGGTGGGCAAGCTCTACAAGCTGTTCATGGAGCGCGACGCCGAGATGGTTGAGATCAACCCGCTGATCGTCACCAAGGGCGGCGACCTGCGCTGTCTGGACGCCAAGATGGGCTTCGATTCCAACGCGCTCTACCGCCAGCCCGACATTCTGGCGCTGCGTGACGAGAGCGAAGAGGACCCGAAGGAGCTTGCGGCCTCCAAATTCGACCTCAACTACATCGCGCTGGATGGCGAGATCGGCTGCATGGTCAACGGCGCCGGGCTGGCGATGGCGACCATGGACATCATCAAGCTCAACGGCGCGGAGCCGGCGAACTTCCTCGATGTCGGCGGCGGGGCCACGAAGGACAAGGTGACCGAGGCGTTCAAGATCATCACCTCGGACCCCAACGTGAAGGGGATCCTGGTCAACATCTTCGGCGGCATCATGCGCTGCGACGTGATCGCCGAGGGCGTGGTTTCGGCGGTGCGCGAGGTGGGCCTGCAGGTGCCGCTGGTGGTGCGGCTGGAAGGCACCAACGTGGAACAGGGCAAGGAGATCATCAACGCCTCCGGCCTGGATGTGATTGCCGCCGATGACCTGGGCGACGCGGCGGCGAAGATCGTCAAGGCAGTGAAAGGATAATCCGATGGCCGTACTCGTAGACAAGCACACCAAGGTCATCTGCCAGGGCTTCACCGGCTCGCAGGGCACCTTTCACTCCGAACAGGCGATCGCCTATGGCACGCAGATGGTCGGGGGCGTGACCCCGGGCAAGGGCAGGCAGGAGCATCTGGGCCTGCCGGTGTTCGACAGCGTGCACGAGGCGAAGGCGAAGACCGGGGCCAATGCCTCGGCCATCTATGTGCCGCCACCCTTCGCCGCCGACGGCATCCTGGAAGCCATCGACGCAGGCATGGAACTGATCGTCTGCATCACCGAAGGCATCCCGGTGCTGGACATGATGCGTGTCAAGCGCGCGCTGGAGGGGTCCAGTTCCATCCTTGTCGGCCCCAACTGCCCCGGTGTCATCACGCCCGATGCCTGCAAGATCGGCATCATGCCCGGCCATATCCACAAGCGCGGCTCGGTCGGCGTGGTCTCGCGTTCAGGGACCCTGACCTACGAGGCGGTGAAGCAGACCACCGATGTGGGGCTGGGGCAGTCCACCTGCGTCGGCATCGGCGGCGATCCGATCAAGGGGACCGAACACATCGACGCGCTGGAATGGTTCCTGGCCGATGACGAGACCGAGTCGATCATCATGATCGGCGAGATCGGCGGTTCGGCCGAGGAGGAGGCCGCGCAGTTCCTGATCGACGAGGCCAAGCGCGGGCGCAAGAAACCCACCGCCGGGTTCATCGCCGGGCGCACCGCGCCGCCGGGACGTCGCATGGGCCACGCGGGCGCCATTGTCGCCGGTGGCAAGGGCGGCGCCGATGACAAGATCGAAGCCATGCAGGCCGCCGGCATCACCGTCGCCGACAGCCCCGCAACCCTGGGGCAGGCGGTGCTGAAGGCCATGGGGAAAGCGTAGCCCCGGCCTCGGGACCGGTATCTGGAGGAGATGAGAGCGATGAGCCCGGTCAGTGCCGTCAAGGACGGTTTCGTCAAGGCCTTCACATTCGCGGGGCGATCGCGCCGCCCGGAATACTGGTGGTTCTTCGGCTTCGTCTTCGTCGGCGCGGCGGTGATCGGCGCGGTGGAGGCCGCCGCGTTGGGCGCGCCGGGCCGGGTAGTGCGCTTCTTCCAGATCCTGGTGTTCATCCCGTTCCTGGCCGTGGGGTGGCGGCGATTGCAGGATACCGGACGTCCCGGATGGTATCTGCTGATCCCGGTGGCGGTGGTGGTGGCAAGCTGGTTCCTGGTCGGCTCGGCGCCGGGGCAGGTGCTGCCCGAAGGCACGATCATCGCCCCCGCGCCGGGGCAGGGGCTGGGCGCCGGGCTCAGCCCGGCGGTGCTGACCGGGGCCACGGTGGCGCAGGTGCTGGCAGGGGTGGTGATCGTCTGGTGGATGACCCTGCCCAGCCAGCGCGGCGCCAACGACTACGGCCCCGAACCGCGCGTCCGATAATGCGGGATGGCCGCCACCGAAACCGACCCCGTTCACCGTAGCGCAAGGGTGCAGACATGACCGAACAGAGCCCCAACGACCAGTTTCAGGCCGAAAGCTTCCTGCACGGGAACAACGCCGCCTGGGTGGACCGACTGCACGCCCGTTATGCCGAAGACCCTGGCGCGGTCGATGAGGCCTGGGCCGCGTTCTTCGATGCCCTGGCCGAAGAGGACGGCGCCGTACGCGCGCAGGCCAGCGGGCCAAGCTGGGCGCGCCGCGACTGGCCGCCCGTGCCGGGCGATGATCTGACCGCCGCGCTGACCGGTGAATGGCCGCAGGCCGCCGCGCCCGCAGTCCCGGCCGCAGACGTGAAATCCGCCGCGCAGAAGCTGCAGGGCAAGGCCGCCGACAAGGGCGTCACTCTGACCGAGGAGCAGGTGCGCCGCGCGGTGCTGGATTCGGTGCGCGCGCTGATGGTGATCCGCGCCTATCGCATCCGTGGCCATCTGGTGGCCGATCTGGACCCGCTGGGGATGCGTGACGAGACTCCGCACCCGGAACTGGACCCCAAATCCTATGGCTTCACCGACGCGGACATGGAGCGGCCGATCTTCCTGGACAATGTGCTGGGGCTGGAAATGGCCTCCATGCGCGAGATCGTGGACATCCTCAAGCGCACCTATTGCGGCACCTTCGCACTGCAGTTCATGCACATCTCGGACCCCGAGCAGGTCAACTGGCTCAAGGAGCGGATCGAGGGGTTCGGCAAGGAAATCGCCTTCACCAAGCAGGGGCGCCGCGCGATCCTGAACAAGCTGGTCGAGGCTGAGGGCTTCGAGAAGTTCCTGCACGTCAAGTACATGGGAACCAAGCGCTTTGGCCTCGATGGGGGCGAGGCGGTGATCCCCGCGATGGAGCAGATCATCAAGCGCGGCGGCGCGCTTGGGGTCCGCGAAATCGCCATAGGCATGCCGCACCGGGGGCGGCTGTCGGTGCTGGCCAATGTGATGGCCAAGCCCTATCGCGCCATCTTCAACGAATTCCAGGGCGGCAGCTTCAAGCCCGAGGATGTGGACGGCTCGGGCGACGTGAAATACCACCTCGGCGCGTCCAGCGACCGCGAGTTCGACGGCAACGAGGTGCACCTCTCGCTGACCGCCAACCCTTCGCATCTGGAAGCGGTGAACCCGGTCGTGCTGGGCAAGGTGCGCGCCAAGCAGGACCAGTTCAACGACAGCGAACGCGCTTCGGTTCTGGGCATCCTGCTGCACGGCGATGCCGCCTTTGCCGGTCAGGGCGTGGTGGCCGAAGGCTTCGGTCTGTCGGGCCTGCGCGGGCACCGCACGGGCGGGACCATCCACATCATCGTCAACAACCAGATCGGGTTCACCACGGCGCCGCATTTCAGCCGCTCTTCGCCCTATCCGACCGATATCGCGCTGATGGTCGAGGCGCCGATCTTCCACGTCAACGGCGACGACCCCGAGGCGGTGGTCCACGCCGCCAAGGTCGCGACCGAGTTTCGCCAGAAGTTCCGCAAGGACGTGGTGATCGATGTCTTCTGCTATCGCCGCTTCGGGCATAACGAAGGCGACGAGCCCATGTTCACCAATCCGATCATGTACAATCGGATCAAGAAGCACAAGACGACCCTGCAGCTTTACACCGACCGGCTGGTCAAGGACGGGCTGATACCCGAGGGCGAGATCGAGGACATGAAGGCCGCCTTTCAGGCGTATCTGAACGAGGAGTTCGAGGCCGGCAAGACCTTCAAGCCGAACAAGGCCGACTGGCTGGACGGGCGCTGGTCGCACCTGGATCGCAAGGGCGAGGAATACCAGCGCGGCGAGACTTGGATCACGAAAGAGACGATGGATGAGGTCGGCCGCGCCCTGACCACCTATCCCGAAGGCTTCAATATCCACCGCACGGTGGGGCGGCTCCTGGACGCCAAGAAGAAGATGTTCGAGACCGGCAAGGGCTTCGACTGGGCCACGGCCGAGGCGCTGGCCTTCGGCTCGCTGCTGACCGAAAGCTACCCGGTGCGACTGTCGGGGCAGGACAGCACCCGCGGCACCTTCAGTCAGCGCCACTCGGCGCTGGTGGATCAGGAGACCGAGGAACGCTACTACCCGCTCAACCACATCAAGGCCGGGCAGTCGCGCTACGAGGTCATTGACTCGATGCTCTCGGAATACGCGGTGCTGGGCTTCGAGTATGGCTATTCACTGGCCGAGCCCAACGCGCTGGTCATGTGGGAAGCGCAGTTCGGCGATTTCGCCAACGGCGCGCAGATCATGTTCGACCAGTTCATCAGTTCGGGCGAGTCGAAATGGCTGCGCATGTCGGGCCTGGTGATGCTGCTGCCGCATGGCTACGAGGGGCAGGGGCCGGAGCACTCCAGCGCAAGGCTGGAGCGGTTCCTGCAGCAGTGCGCGCAGGACAACTGGATCGTCGCCAACTGCACCACACCCGCGAACTATTTCCACATCCTGCGCCGTCAGATCCACCGCAGCTACCGCAAGCCGCTGGTGCTGATGACGCCGAAATCGCTCCTGCGCCACAAGCTCGCCATCTCCGAGATCGAGGATTTCATCGACGGCGCCAGCTTTCACCGGGTGCTCTGGGATGACGCGCAGAAGGGCAACAGCGACACCGAACTGAAACCCGATGACAAGATCAAGCGCGTGGTCTGCTGCTCGGGCAAGGTCTATTTCGACCTGCTGGAAGAGCGCGACGCCCGCGGCATCGATGACATCTACCTGATGCGGGTGGAGCAGTTCTACCCGTTCCCGGCAATGTCGATGCTCAAGGAACTGGAGCGCTTCCCCAACGCCGATGTCGTCTGGTGCCAGGAAGAGCCGAAGAACCAGGGCGCCTGGAGCTTCATCGAGCCGAATATCGAGTGGGTGCTCAGCCGTATCGAAAGCCGGTCCAAGCGCCCGGTCTATGTCGGCCGACCGGCCACCGCCTCGCCCGCCACGGGTCTGGCCAGCCAGCACAAGCAACAGCAAGAGGCGCTTGTCAACGAAGCGCTGACGATCGAGGGGTAAGTCATGTCAACCGAAGTCCGCGTGCCCACTCTGGGCGAAAGCGTCACCGAAGCCACCGTCGCCACCTGGTTCAAGAAGCCTGGCGACAGCGTGGCCGTGGACGAGATGCTGTGCGAGTTGGAAACCGACAAGGTCACGGTCGAGGTGCCCTCGCCCGCCGCCGGGGTGCTGGCCGATCTGGTCGCCGAGGAAGGCGACACCGTGGGCGTGGACGCGCTGCTGGCGGTGATCTCGGAAGCGGGCGAGGCAGGGTCCGAGACGCCCGAGCCGCGCCCCTCGGTAGCGAAGGCAGAAGCGGTGGAGGCCGCGGACACCGGCGACGACGAGAACGCAGGCGGCGAGGCGGTGGACGTGATGGTGCCCGCACTGGGCGAAAGCGTGACCGAGGCTACGGTGGCAAGCTGGTTCAAGAAGCCCGGCGACAAGGTCGAGGCCGACGAGATGCTTTGCGAACTGGAAACCGACAAGGTCAGCGTCGAGGTGCCCGCCCCCGCCGCCGGAACCCTGCACGAGATCCTCGCCGACGAAGGCGCCACGGTCGAGGCTGGCGGCAAGCTGGCGGTGATCGCGCCCTCGGGCGCTGCCGCGCCTAAGAAGAAAGAGGCCAAGGCCACGGAGTCGAAACCTGACGACAGCGGCGGCAAGGACGTGGAGGACGCGCCTTCGGCCAAGAAGATGATGGCCGAGAAGGGCATTGATCGCGATCAGGTCACCGGCACCGGCCGCGACGGGCGCGTGATGAAGGAAGACGTGCAGAAGGCCGCCGACGCGGGCGCGGCCCCGGCGGCGCAGGCTGCGCCTGCCCCGACCGCGCCCGCCCCCGGCGCGCCCACCGCGAAGGCCCCCGCACCCCGCGCCCCGGTTCCCGCCGAGGATGCCGCGCGCGAGGAGCGGGTGAAGATGACCCGCCTGCGCCAGACCATCGCGCGGCGGCTGAAGGAGGCGCAGAACACCGCCGCCATGCTGACCACCTATAACGAGGTGGACATGGGCGGGGTCATGGGGCTGCGCAGCGAATACAAGGACCTGTTCGAAAAGAAGCACGGCGTGAAGCTTGGCTTCATGTCGTTTTTCGTGAAGGCCTGCGCCCATGCGCTGTTCGAGGTCCCCGAGGTCAACGCCGAAATCGACGGGACCGAGATCGTCTACAAGAACTACGTCCACATGGGCGTGGCCGTGGGCACGCCCAACGGGCTGGTGGTCCCGGTGCTGCGCGACGCGCATGCGATGAGCTTCGCCGAGATCGAAAAGCGCATCGCCGACATGGGCCGCCGCGCCCGTGACGGCAAGCTGTCGATGGCCGAGATGCAGGGCGGGTCGTTCACCATCTCCAACGGCGGTGTCTATGGCTCGCTCATGTCCTCGCCCATCCTGAACCCGCCGCAGTCGGGTATTCTGGGCATGCACAAGATTCAGGAGCGGCCGATGGTCGTGAAGGGCCAGATCGTCGCGCGCCCGATGATGTATCTGGCGCTGAGCTACGATCACCGCATCGTCGACGGCAAAGGCGCCGTGACCTTCCTCGTGCGCGTCAAGGAGGCGCTGGAGGACCCGCGGCGGCTGTTGATGGATTTGTAAAAGATGTCACTAGTTGCAGCCAGCGATTTTATGGACCTTCCTCTGGAGCCAGAGGCGCGTTGGCTGCAACTGCGTGATTTGGTTGAGAAGCGCTTAGATGAGCGCTTCGATATGAACAATGGTGGCAACGAAACATACGAACTACTTGAATATGTCCAAATTCTTTCTGCTGCCGCAGAGGAATTAGGGATCGGCGAGCTATCACAAATCTCCCCGAGCAATATCCGGGAAGACTTTGATCCGTTTCGAGCAAGTGTTGCGGCTTTGGCAACTCGCCTGAGTCTCCGTTTATCACCCAAAAATTCCACAGATTCCGTGGCACTATCGCGACCCACGAGAAAAGAAATCTTGAGTAATATCGAAGTTCTTCGTTCGATGATTAGGCTTTCTGATATTTCAGAAGAAAATAAGGCGAAAGCTTCGAAAATTGTTGACCAGTTACAGATACTTATTCTTGCACCCAGAACAGATATCGCTCGTGTTGGCATTCTGTTGGCGGCAATTGGTGCTTTCGCGGTTGGAACGACATCTTTACTCGCAGATTTGCCTCCTGCGATCGGTACAATTTCCGCGCTGATCGGTGCCGATAAGCTGGAAGAAGAGAGCGAGCAGGCTTTAATTGAGGACTCTAGAAAAAGCGTACAGATTCAGGACCTCCGGGAAACGCCAAACGAAGTAACCGATAATGAGATACATGACGGGTCCAATGATGAAATACCCTTTTGAAGCGAACCAATGACCCCCGAACTCACCGCCCTCACCCTCGCGCTTCTCCTTCAGGTCGTGCAATACGTCCTGCTCTCGGTCACCGCCAACCTGCAACTCGGCACCCGCTACACCACCTCGCCGCGCGACGAACACAGGCCCCTGACCGGCATCCCCGGGCGCCTGCTGCGGGCGCTCAACAACCATTTCGAGGCGCTCGCCCTTTTCGCCCCCGCCGTCCTGCTCGTCACCCTGACCGAGCAGTCCACCCCCTTCACCGCCGCCTGCGCCTGGGCCTACC
>LFIK01001650.1_pt1 | contig 17870 bp, 18 predicted proteins | sample 643401 | NCBI WGS metagenome assembly LFIK01 (sample SAMN03777447, study PRJNA286221) | soda lake metagenome | biome: soda lake; feature: Kulunda steppe; material: water; isolation source: sample T5-Br brine of Lake Tanatar-5 | place: Russia: Kulunda steppe | collected 2010-07
CCCCGCCGGCCTCGCCGCCGCGCAGCAGCTCGCCCGGGTCGGCCACGAGGTGCATGTCTTCGAGCGCGAGGCGAAGCCCGGCGGGCTCCTGCGCTACGGCATCCCGGATTTCAAGATGGAGAAGTATCACATCGACCGGCGCGTCAAGCAGATGGAAGCCGAGGGCGTGATCTTCCATTGCGGCGTCAATATCGGCGTGTCGAAGAGCTTCGCCAGCCTGCACAACGAGTTCGACGCGGTGCTGATGGCCGGCGGCGCGGAGAACCCGCGCGATCCGCAATTGCCGGGCATGGATTTCCACGGCGTCTATTACGCCATGCCCTACCTCACCCAGTCGAACAAGCGCGTCAACGGCGAGGTGATCGACGAGGATGAGGAGGAGATCTTGGCCGGCGGCAAGCATGTCGTCGTCATCGGCGGCGGCGATACGGCTTCCGACTGCATCGGCACCGCCTTCCGGCAGGGCGCCCTGCAGGTCACCCAGCTCGATATTCGCCCGCGCCCGCCGGAGATCGAGGACAAGCTCGCCGTCTGGCCCTATTGGCCGACGAAGATGCGCACCTCCTCGAGCCAGGCGGAAGGTGCCGAGCGCGAATTCCAGGCCGCGACCCTCTCCGTCGAGGGCAACCGCAAGGGCAAGGTGACCGGCGTGAAATGCGCCCGCGTCGATGAGCGCCGCCAGCCGATCCCGGGCACGGAATTCACGATCAAGGCCGATCTCGTCTTCATCGCCATCGGCTTCGCCAGCCCCGTCCATGCGGGCATGGTCAGCGAGGCGGAAGTGGCGCTCGACAAGCGCGGCAACGTGGTCGCGAATGATCGTGATTACCGCACGAATTCCGAGAAGGTCTATGTCGCCGGCGACATGCGGCGCGGCCAGTCGCTGGTGGTCTGGGCCATCCGCGAAGGCCGCCAGGCCGCCCGCGCCATCGACGAGGCGCTGATGGGGGCGAGCACCCTGCCGCGCTGAACCGGTATCCCGTCAGCCCGGACGCCGGACGATGACGCCGTACCAGCCGAGCCCCGCATAGGTCTCGTAGCCGGGCGTGGCGTGGAAGGCGATGGTGGTGCCGTCGCGCTCGCGATAATGGCCCGAGCGCTGCCCGTCGGTGCGCAGGGGCACGCGTTCGGAGAGTATCCCCTGACCGTCCGATGACGCGATGACGCGGTGATCGGCATCGACCAGCATGACGCGCGTGACGTCACGCTCGTCATCGGCGATGCGCACACCGTCCACGATGGCGCGGGCCTGGGGCTCCCACTCGAAATGGATGGCGAGAACCCCGAGCGGCTTGCCGTGTGCCTCGCCGTTCTCGCGCACGCTGGCGCAGTAGGTCAGCGCCTGCCCGTTATCGAGCAGGCTTTCGGTCGATACATCGCCGACGCAGTAATCATCGCCGGAGGGCAATTGCGCGGCGCTGCGGAACCAGTCCTGATGCGCCACGTTCTGACCGATGACGTCGTAACGGTCCGGGCGTCCATTGGCGATGATGTTGCCCTGGAGATCGCAAAGCCACAGATCGAGATAGACGGTATAGGCGCCCAGGATCACGCCGAGGCGCCGGCAGGCGTAATCGACGGCGGCCTGATCCGGCTCGCGGGCGCAATCCACCACAGCCGAATCCGTCGCCCACCAGCGCACGTCACAGGTGCGCTCGAACAGGTTGCGGTCGATCAGCTCGATGGCGTTGAGCGAGAGATCGACGAGGCGCTCGCCCTGGGCCTGATCGGCCATGGTCTCGACCTGATTCTGCAATTCGAGAATCCGCTGCGCCAGATGCGCTTCGAGCTCTTTCGCGACGCCTTCGATCTCGCTGCCGACGGTTCGTACTTCCTGGGCGACGACGGAAAAGCCGCGCCCGTATTCGCCAGCCCGGGTCGCCTCGATCATCGCATTCAACGCCAGGATCCGCATCTGGCCGGTCACCTGCTGGATCCGCCGGGTCTTCTCCGCCGCCAGGCCCCGGACCTCGCCCGTCACCCGCGCGATGTCGCGCAAGGAGCCCGTCTGCTCGTCATCTTGCTTGATCGCTGCTTCCGCCATGCTCAAAGGTCCAATTTTTCAAGCTGAATTTCGCACAATGCTATCACAGGTTATTGTGAATAAATTGTTATGAGTTTTACATTTGCATTGAGGAAATTTTGTGCATCTTTTGATCGATCTGATGCAATAATCATCGCACTGGCCTTGGGCGACCGGTTTTGCTAGGCCATGGGCATGACGCAGACAACGCCCCATCTCGCCTGTTCACTCGACGGCTATACCGATCTTCCGCCCGGCAAGCTGGCCACGCTCGTCACCTTTCTGGAGATGGCGACGCCGCCGGATCGCGAGCCGGCGATCGCGCCGAAAGGCTTGCAGATCAACCCCTATGCTCCTGATCCGGCGCATTACCGGTCGCTCTATCGCCGCATCGGCGAGCCTTGGCTCTGGACGGGGCGGCTGCGGCTATCCGATTGCGAACTGGAAGCGTTGCTCGCCGACCCCGATCTTGAGCGCTTCACGCTTGATCGTGACGGGGAGCCTGTTGGATTGCTGGAACTCGATTTTCGCGGGCAGGGGGCCTGCGAGCTCGCCTATTTCGGGCTGGTCCCGGAAGAAAGCGGGCATGGCCACGGGCGCTATCTGATGGATTTTGCCATCCTGCGCGCGTTCAGCCGCCCGATATCACGCTTTTTCGTGCATACCTGCCATTTCGATCATCCGGGCGCCGTGCGTTTTTATCAGCGCTGCGGCTTCGTCGCGGTGAAGCTCGCCGTCGAGATCTTCGATGATCCGCGGCAGAAGGGCCTGTTGCCGCGTGAGGCGGCGGCGCATGTCCCCTTCGTGGAGCCGCGCGAGCCCTGATCATGCAGGCGTGGTCGGCGCGCGATGCGGTTCAGCCGCGCGCCGTGCGGGAGAGGGCGATCTCGTCTAGGGTCGCCTGTTCGCGCGCACCGGCAGCGGCGCGTTCGGAACTGCGCTCGCGATCATCGAGAATCTCGACCTTCTTCAATTCCTCGAAGGCCTCGGCGAGTTCGCCCTTGGCGTCGTCGAGCTCGCCCTTGAGATTGGCCGCCGATTGCAGCAGGTTCTCGCGGCGCTGAGCTGCGGCCTTGGCGTAGGTCGGATAGGCGAAATGCCCGGTATCCGTGATACCCGCCTTCTGCTCTTCCGAGGCGATCTCGGCCTCCAGATCGGAAGCCATGCGCTCGAAATCCGCAATCATCATCTCGATCTGCGCCACGCGCCGGCGCTTCTCGTCGACCTGAAAGCGCTTCAGGCGAATGAGCGTGTCACGCGATTTCATCGTTTCTCAACTCCACCCAACACGACATTACGGCTCGGGCGCCGACAGGATCTGCGCCAGACGCTGGTAACCATGAAGGATGGAAGTTGACTCTTCCTTACCTTGAGCGAGGAAGCTCTCAAGACCCGGATTCAGGCGAATCGCTTCGTCCACGTCTTCCGAGGATCCGGGGCGATAGGCGCCGAGGCGGATCAGCTCCTCCATATCGGAAAACGTCGCCATCACCTGGCGCGCACGCTGGACCACAGGCCAGTATTCCGGATCACAGGAGCGCGGCATCGTGCGCGAGACGGATTTGAGGACATTGATGGCAGGGTAGCGCCCCCGCTCGGCGATGGCGCGCTCCATCACGATATGGCCGTCGAGGATACCACGCACCGCATCCGCGACCGGTTCGTTATGGTCGTCGCCCTCCACGAGAACGGTGAAGAGCCCGGTGATGGTGCCTGTATCCGTGCCAGGCCCGGCGCGTTCGAGCAGGCGCGGCAGTTCCGAGAAGACCGTCGGCGTATAGCCCTTGGCCGTGGGAGGCTCGCCGCCGGCGAGTCCGATATCACGCTGGGCCATGGCGAAGCGGGTGATCGAATCGATCATGCAGAGCACGGACTTGCCCTGATCCCGGAAATATTCCGCGAGGCTGAGGGTCAGATAGGCCGCGTTGCGGCGCATCAGGGCCGGCTCGTCGGAGGTGGCGACCACGATCACGGAACGCGCCAGCCCCTCGGGGCCGAGATCGTCCTGCAGGAATTCCTGGACCTCGCGCCCGCGCTCGCCGACGAGGCCGATCACCGCCACATCGGCTGCGGTGTAGCGCGCCAGCATCGACAGCAGCACCGACTTGCCCACACCGGAGCCTGCAAAGATGCCCATCCTCTGCCCCTTGCAGCAGGTGGCGAAGGTGTTGAGCGCGCGCACGCCGAGATCCAGCGGTTCCGCCACGCGGCGGCGCGCATGGGCCGCCGGCGGTTCAGCGCGGAACGGATAGGGCATGCCGCCTTCCGCAGGGGGCGGGCCGCCGTCGATCGGGCGACCGAGCGCATCGACCACGCGCCCGAGCCAGTCGGGGGAGGGGCGCACCGAGCCGGCGGCTGTCCGCACATGAGCTGCGCATCCCCGCCGCACGCCGGTGAGATTGCCGAACGGCATGGCGAGCGCCCGGTCCCCCTCGAAGCCGATCACCTCGCAGGGCACGCGGGTATCGCCGTCGATGTCGATTTCGAGCCGTCCACCCAGCCGCATCGCCCCGACCGGACCCGCAACCTCGATCAGGAGGCCGCGCACCGCCGCGACGCGACCATAGACGTCTGCATCCTCCACATCCTCCAGCGCCCGGCGGGCCGCGGCGAATTTCCCGTCGATTCCTGCGCGTTCTTCCACGGATGCTAACCTTTCGTTTACTCGCTTCGTTAAGACTGCTGAAGCCGAGATTAACGGGCCTTGCTCGTATGCTCGGGGCGAAAGCGAGTCTGATGAATCGCTTAGCTGGTTTTCTTCATACGCTACGTGAGCTTCATGGCTGACAAAAACACACGGTGCATCAAGATATTATACCGATTCGCTCTCGATCGGCATTTATCTGCTTGCGCTCGAATCAGGTTTTGTTAACCATTAGGGCATAACGTAGCGAATCGGTCGGAAAGGGGCGATCGGCACGGGGCCACCGTGTCGAACGGGTGATGCGCTTTGCCCGAACACGCTCGAGCCATGCTGGGGATCTGAACATGCGCGTACTGCTCATCGAGGACGATAGCGCGACGGCGCAAAGCATCGAACTGATGTTGAAATCCGAGAATTTCAACGTCTACACCACTGATCTCGGCGAAGAGGGTGTCGATCTCGGCAAGCTCTACGATTACGATATCATCCTCCTCGATCTGAACCTCCCCGACATGTCGGGTTACGAGGTGCTGCGCACGCTTCGCGTCGCCAAGATCAAGACGCCGATCCTGATCCTCTCCGGCCTCGCCGGCATCGAGGACAAGGTCCGCGGCCTCGGGTTCGGCGCTGACGACTATCTGACGAAGCCCTTCCACAAGGATGAGCTGGTCGCCCGTATCCATGCCATCGTACGCCGTTCCAAGGGCCATGCCCAGTCGGTGATCACCACCGGCGATCTCGTGGTCAATCTCGACACCAAGACGGTGGAAGTCGGCGGCGCCCGTGTGCATCTGACCGGCAAGGAATACCAGATGCTGGAGCTGCTCTCCCTGCGCAAGGGGACGACGCTCACCAAGGAAATGTTCCTCAACCACCTCTATGGCGGCATGGACGAGCCGGAATTGAAGATCATCGACGTCTTCATCTGCAAGCTGCGCAAAAAGCTCGCCAACGCCTCCCAGGGCAAGAATTACATCGAGACGGTCTGGGGCCGTGGCTATGTGCTGCGCGAGCCCAACGAGGCCGAGGAGCGCGTGGCGAGCTGACGCCGCCGCCCGACGCGATCGCCGATCAGGCCATTGCTGCAGAAAGCCCCGCCATGCGGGGCTTTTCGCTTTTCGGGAAGGTCAATCGGGTGCGGGGTTCAGGCCCTGCCGAAACGATCCGCGCGGAACCAATCCGTTTCGACCTCCGGCGTCTCTCCCGTCATCATCTGGGCGAGGATGCGCCCGGTGATCGGGCCGAGGGTGAAGCCGTGATGGTTATGCCCGAAGGCGAACCACATCCCCGCGTGACGCGGCGCCGGACCGATTACCGGACGCATGTCCGGGAAGCACGGGCGCAGGCCCATCCAGGGTTCGGCCTCGGCGGGGTCGCCCAGCGGAAAGATCTCCCGCGCCAGCGGCTCGCAGGCGGCCAGCTGCGTGGGCGACTCGGGGGCATCGCGCGGGGCGAACTCGATCCCCGTGGTCAGACGCACGCCGCGATTCATCGGCGCCAGCACGAAGCCGCCATCGACATCCAGAACCGGATGGTTGAGAACCGCATTGCGCTCGGGCGTATAATGCATGTGATAGCCGCGCTTGATCGCCAGCGGCATGCGATAACCCAGGCGTTCGAAGACGTCGTTCGACCATGGGCCCAGGGCGAGGACGGCTTCCGGGGCGGTGACGGTCTCGCCCTCTGTCGTGACCTGCCAGCCCTCGCCGGTTTTTTCGAGCGTCGTCGCGTCTCCGGTCAGGAAGCGCCCGCCGCGGCGTTCGAACAGGGCCGCATAGGCCTTCGTCAGTCCTCCGGGATCGGGTGAGGTCGCCGGATCCTTCAGGTGGACGGCGCCCGTCACAACCTCGCCCAGATGGGGTTCACGCTCCCGCAAGCCTGCGGCGTCGAGCACTTCGTAGGTGATGCCGAATTCGGCATAGGCTTTCGCCTCGGCGATCTCCTGGTCGAGCGTGCTCTGCCGACGCGCGACCTTGAGCCAGCCGTTACGGCGCATCAGCGGCGTTGCGCCCGCATCTGCGACGAGTTCGGCATGGGCCTCGACGCAGCGCTCGATCAGCGGACGCATGGCCCGTGTCGCCACTTCATGGCGTGACGGGGAGGAATGCAGCCAGTACTGGAACAGCCAGGGCGCGATCCTCGGCAGGAAGGAGAGGTGGTAGCGCACCTCGGTGCTGGTGTTGAAGCCGTATTTCAGCAGCGAGCCGATATCGCGCGGGAAGGCATAGGGGGCGATGCTGGCGCGCTCGATCAGCCCGGCATTGCCGTAACTGGTCTCCTCGCCCGCCGGCTTGCGATCAATCAGCACGACGTCCCGCCCGCGTTTTTGCAGGTGCACAGCGATGCTCACGCCGACGATGCCGGCGCCGAGAACGATCACGTCGGTTTGCATTGTGTCAGCCCCCTGTGGCCACGAAACGGGTCCTCGAAGCTTCATGGCATAGAGAATGCCGTATCGGAAACCAACCCCCCGCCCGAGAAGGTTTGACCGCTTCCCCATCCATGCTGGGGGTTTCGCGCCTTGCGCCCGGTTGCTTTCGTCGCCAGCATGGTGATGCGCGCCTTTCGTTTCCAGTTACGAGTTTCGCCTTCATGACACCCGTCCTCTCAGCACTCGCCTGGATCGGGCGGTATGGCACCCAGGGCTTTGCCATCAGCATTCTGATCGGCCTGATGCTGCCGCAATTCGCCGCAGCGGCGCGCCCGTTTCTGGGGGTGGCGATCTTCATGTTCGTGGCGATGACCTTCGCCCGGGTGGATCTGCGGGCCCTGCGCGCCGTGCTCGCGGCTCCGGGTTCCCTTGCCTTCGCGATGATCTGGACGACGCTCGCCCCGGTGCTGATCATCGGCGGGTTCATACTGCTCGCGGGGCGTGACAATCTCGATCCGGGCCTCGTCCTCGGCCTCGCGATCATGGCGGCGGCGCCGCCGATCATGTCTTCGCCGGCGGTGGCGATGCTTCTCGGTCTGGCGCCGACCTTGCTGATGACGGTCGTTCTCGTGACGACGGCGGCGGCACCGTTCTATGCACCGGTGGCGGCGGAGTTGATCGCCGGCTTCGCCGTGCCGCTCGACATTCCCGTCCTCGTGCGGCGGATGGTGTTTCTCATCGGTGGTGCGATCCTTGCCGCGATCGCGATCAGGCTCGTCCTCGGCGAAGCGCGCATGCGTGCGCACAAGGCGGAATTCGACGGGCTCGGGGTGGTTGCATATTTCCTTTTCGCCATCGCGGCCATGGATGGTGTGCTCTACGCGATGATGGAAACCCCGGGGCGGGTCGCACTCTATCTGGCGATCGCATTCGGCATCGCCTTTGCCGGGATCGTCACGTCGATGCTGCTGCTGCGTCCGCTCGACCCGTCAGATCGGTTCGTGCTGGGATACGGGGCGGGGCAGCGCAATATGGGGCTGCTGATCGCCGCGCTTGGGGCGGCGACGCCGGATACGACATTTCTCTTTTTCGCGCTGGCGCAATTCCCGATCTATCTGATGCCGCAGATCGTCAAGCGCTATTCCCGCCGCTATGTCGTCACGACGCCCTGAGCAGGCGGTCATTCGCGCGAGAGCGGGTGCAGATCGCGCACCAGCGCCTTCATGCGCTCGTCGAGCACATGCGTGTAGATCTGCGTCGTCGCGATATCGGCATGGCCGAGCAGCTCCTGGATCAGGCGCAGATCCGCACCGTTCTGCAGGAGGTGGCTGGCGAAGGCATGGCGCAGGACGTGCGGCGAGATTGCGCCGGAGGCGATGCCGGCCGCGGCGGCGATGCCCTTCAATTCGCGCGCGAAGGCCTGGCGGGTGAGATGACCGCTTTCGCTGTCTGCGGGAAACAGCCAGGGGGAAGCGCGCTTCACAGAGCCGCCTCGCCGTTTCGGCGACAGGCTCTCCTCCAGAGCGGCGAGATAGAGCCGCGCGGCTTCGCGCGCCGAATCGGTGAGCGGAACCAGCCGCTCCTTGTCGCCCTTGCCGCGCACGACGAGGAGGGAATCGCGGGAGCGGGCCGCGCTGCGGGGTAGCGCGACCAGTTCGGAGACGCGCAGACCGGTGGCGTAGAGCAATTCCAGCAGGCAATACATCCGCAGCGCCTGCAAGTGCTTGCGCGGTGAGAGGTCCGTGCGTTCGGCCTCGCGACGTGCGGCCTCGATGAGGCGATCGACATCCCCCATGCTCAGCGTCTTGGGCAGGGCGCGCCCCTTGCGCGGGCCCGACAGGGTCGCCGTCGGATCCGTGCCGATATGGCCTTCCGTGAACAGAAACTTGTGGAATTGCCGCACGGCGGAGAGGCGGCGCGCGCTGGAGGACGGGCTCAAACCCCGCTGGGTGAGGCTCTCCAGAAAGCCGCGTATATGCGTGCTCGTGGTATCGGCGAGCGCAAGCCGGTTTTCCGCGAGATAGGCGGCATAATCCTCCAGATCACGGCGATAGGCGTCGAGCGTGTTCGCCGCCGCGCCGCGCTCTGCGGCGAGCATGTCGAGAAACAATCCGTAGAGGCGGGTTTCGGAAGCGGCCATGACGTGCCCGGAGCCTCGTGCGAAGGCCGTGCCCTCAGCGGGGCATGAGCCGGGTGGGGGGAATGTTCGAGCTCATCTCGCGCTGCTCCGGCTCGACGAAGGTCGCGAGCGCCCACATCCCGCCATAGCCGAGGCCGGCCAGGATCGCCAGGATCACGATCAATCGGAACAGTGTCGGCACGGGTTTCCTCTGCGCTCGATATCGCCGTTACCTTTCGACCATGGCCCGCGCGCAAAGGCAAGATGCGCAAGGCCATGGGCGATCCGGCAGAGGTGCGGTTTCGCAAGCGGGTGTGGGCAGGCTTGACCAATATCAATGCGCCGGGAAAGCTGCGGCCCGATGCTGCGCCGATACGCGGCATTGCATGATCGGCGCAAGCCGAAACCGCCGCCATCCCCCGCTTCGACCGAAGGAGATCACCAGAATGCTTACCGCCAAGGACGTCATGACCCGCGAAGTCGTGACCGTGAAACCGGAGACTCCCGTCGAGGATATCGCGCAGCTGCTCTATTCCCAGCGGATCAGTGGTGTTCCCGTGGTGGATGGGAGTGGCAAGATCGCCGGTATGGTCAGCGAAGGCGACCTGATGAGTCATATCGGTGCCGTCGGTGAGGCCCAGCCGAAGCGCTCCTGGTGGCTGCGCCTGTTCGGCGATGCGCCCGATACCGCGGAGCGCTTCACGCGGACCCATGGCCGCACAGCTTCCGATGTGATGTCGAGCAAGCTGATCTCGGTGGAAGAGGATACGCCTCTGGCGGAAATCGCCCGCCTGCTCGAAAAGAACCGCATCAAGCGCGTTCCGGTCCTGGCCGACGGCAAGCTGGTCGGGCTGATCTCGCGCGCCAATCTGCTGCGCGGTCTTGCGGTGCACAAGCCCGAAGTCGCGGTCACGGCGGATGATCGGGCGCTGGGCGATGCGATCATGCAGGAGCTGCGCAAGCATCCGTGGGGATTGTTCACCCATGTCATCGTGCAGGACGGCGTCGCGCATCTCTGGGGCTTCATCAACGCCGAATCTGAGCGGCGCGCCATTGCACTGATCGCCGAGGAGACCCCCGGCGTGCGCGGGGTCGAGGATCATCTCACCTACCGCCCGGTCTACGAGGGCTGATCACGCCAATCCGGCGGCGGCGCTCACGGGCTGACGAGCGCCACCGCCACGATCAGCACGAGGATCACGAGACCCGAAACCCGCCAGGGCAGGAGGTGCCGCTCCAGCGCCTCCGCCGGGGCGATGACGCGCAGGACGCGGCGCCATTCATGCGCCTGCGGCACCGGCGGTTCCATCTCCGTCACGGCCCGGATCACCCGGATTCCACCGCGCTCCAGCGGCACGGCGATATCGCCTTCCGGGATGTCCGGCGCGCGGATACGCCCCGCGACCGCCGGTACGAGCGCAATCCCCGCGATGACGAGCGCCACAAGGATCGGCCAGAGCCCGTCGATGATCGCGCCCGCGCCGGCGAGATAGCTGAGTGGGCGGGGATCGAAGGCGCTCCAGGCGAGCCAGGGCAGGATCAGCGCACACAGCCCCATCACGATCACGGGTGCGCTCATCAGCAGGTTTGGGCGCGCCGCATCCGCCTCCACACGCGCGCCGAGGATCAGATAGCGCAGCAGGATCAGGCTGGTGCCGATCCCCGAGGCGGTGACGAGCCAGAGCCCGGCCCCGTCGAAGACCGGCTTCACCGCAGCCTTGGCCAGCGCGCCCCCCGTTCCGGGCAATCCCGCCACCGAAGCGGCGATGAGCGCGATGCCGGCCAGAAGCGCCATCCGCGCGCCGCCGCGCGTCACTGCGAGCAGGCCGACCGAGAGAAACAAGGCCGCCTTGGCGAAGCCGTGATGCATGGCGTAATAGCCGGCTGCGACGAGCGTCTGCGGGTCGGAAGCGGCGATGCCTGCGCCGATCACGGCGATGACGAGCCCCATCTGGCTCACGGTGGAATAAGCCAGCACCGCTTTCAGATTATGCTGGGTCAGCCCGATCAGCACCGCGATATAGGCGCTCGCGAAGCCCAAAAGCATCAGGATCTGACCGGTATCGACGGCACCTTCGGGCAGGAAGCGGATCAGGCCGATGATCCCGGCCTTGACGATGGCGCCGGAGAGCACGGCGGAGGCGGGTGTCGGCGCGGCGGGATGGGCGAGCGGCAGCCACAGATGCAGCGGCATCAGGCCGGCCTTGAGGCCGAAGCCGATGATGATCAGCGTCAGGGCGGTGCCCTGCGCGAAGGGGTGCAGCGTCTCTGCGCCGCCGAGCGTCGCGCGCAGATCCGGGATGGCGAAGCTGCCGGCGCCGGCAATGGCGATGACGAAGCCGATCAGGAGCATCGCCTCGCCGAAGATCGCGAGCACGATATAGATCCGCGCCGCGCGCAGGGCCTTCGCCGTGCCGTCATGCACGACGAGGAAATACGCGGCGAGCGAGACGGCGGCGAAGGAGACGTAGAAGGTCACCGCATCGGCGGCCAGGAACACACCGAGATTGCCCGTCAGCGTCAGGCACCAGAAGCCGGTGAAGACGGCGGGCTTGCGCGGTTCCTTCATATAGGCGAGCGCGTAGATCCCCGCCGCAAGCCAGATCGCCGCCGTCATGCCGAGCAGCAGAATGCCGGTGCCGTCGGTTTCGAGCACCACGCCCAGAAGCACGTCCGGCGCTTGCGTGGTGGCATCGACGGGACGCGCCAGCGCGAGCAGGAGCGCGGGAATCGGGGCCGCAGGCAAGAGCCGCAAGGGGCGCTCGCGCAGCCCCGGAAGGCCGGCCAGCGCGCCGATCAGGAGCGGCCAGATCAGCACCAGCATGGGCCAGATCGGCCCCTGCGGCCAGAACGGGATCACGACGGTTTCCGGTGTCATCATGGCAGATAATCCCGTTCCACGATGAGGGTCGCCCAGGCGAGCGGGCTCAGATCCCAGCCGGCGAAGAGGCCGACCGCGATCGCCGCGAGCCCGGTAATCGCCGCCGGGACGATGATCCCGAGCGGGCGCTCGCCGGGCCGGCTGTCATCCTGCGCCTCGCCGAACCAGATCCGGTAGAGCAGGGGCAGGAAATAGGCGGCGTTCAGGAGAGTCGAGGCCGCCAGCACCCCGATCACCCAGGGCGCGCCGGACTGGATGCCCCCGATGCCGATATAGATCTTGCTGACGAAACCCGCGAGTGGCGGCAGCCCGATCATGCCGAGCGCACCCAGCGAAAAGCAGACCGAGGTGACCGGCATGCGCGCGCCCACGCCGTTCAGATCGGCAATGCGCTTGATGCCTGCGCGCTCGTCGAAAATACCGGCGCAGAAGAAGAGTGTGATCTTCATCAGCCCCTGATGCACCAGATGCGCGAGCCCCCCGATCACGGCGAAGGGGCCGGCGAGTGCGGCGCCGAGCACGATATAGGAGACCTGGCTCACGGTCGAATAAGCCAGCCGCTTCTTGATCTCGGTCTGTTGCAGGGCGCGCAGCGAGCCGAAGATGATCGTCACCGAGGCGAGGATCGCCAGCGGCAGCCCGACCCCGAGCTCCGCCACGAGGGCGATGCCGAACACGTCGTAGATGATGCGCACGAAGCCGAAGGCGCCGGCCTTGACCACGGCGACGGCGTGCAGAAGCGCGCTCACCGGTGCCGGCGCGGCCATGGCGGAGGGCAGCCAGCCATGCAGCGGCACCAGCGCCGCCTTCACCCCGAGCCCCGCCACGAACAGCGCGAAGATGATTCGCAGGCTGGTCTCGTCATGGAGCCGGAGATCCGCCGCGCGGGCGAATTCGATCGGCCCGGTGACGCTCTCCAGCCAGATGATCGCGATCAGGAGGGCCCCGCTCGCCGGTAGCGCGTAGAAGAGATAGGAGCGCCCGGCGATGATCGACTTGTCGTCCTGCTTGTGCACGACGAGCGGCCAAGTGGTCAGCGTCAGGAGCTCGTAGAAGATGAAGAAGGTGACGAGTGTGCCCGAAAGCGCGATCCCGGTCGTGGCGAAGACGCAGAGACTGAAGAAGCCGAAGAAGCGCGAGAGATTGGGTTTGGGGCCGAAATAGGCGATCGCGTAGATCGTGGTCAGCAGCCAGAGCACGGCGGAGAGCGTGACGAAGAGCAAGGACAGCGCATCGACGCGCAGCAGCAGATAAAGCCCTGGCACGAATTCGAGCCGTGCTTCATAAAGCGCCCCGCCCGCCACGGCGAGGAGCATGTAGACGATCAGCCCGAGCTTGACCAGCGCCCCGCCCAGATTGAGCGCGTTGCGCCAGCCCGCATTCTCCTGGGAGATGAAGAACGTCGCGATCGCCGGGATCAGGGAGGTGGCGAGGATCAGGACGGGGAGCAGGGCCGTCATTCGAGCCCCTCCACCGCCGCACCAGGCCGCCCGACCTGCAGGAAGGCGAAGGGAGCCGCCGAGAGAATCCCGAGCAGGATCGCGGCCAGGGCGAGCACCAGCGGCGCCACCTGGCGCGCCCGCGAGACCGGCTTCGGTGCCGGCGCATCCGCGTCGGGCTGGCCGAAGGCGAGGGCGAGGGGGCGGTAGAGATAGGCCGCCGCGAGCAGGCCGGCGAGGATCAGCATCAACCCCCAGAAGGGCTGACCGGCGGCGAAGGAGGCCGTCATCATCAGATATTTGGCGGTAAAGCCCCCGCTCGGCGGCAGGCCCATCAGGGTGATGGCGGCGAGCGCGAAGGCGAAGACCGTCATCGGCAGCGCCCGCACGATCCCCTTCATCGCCGGCAGCCGGTCACTGCCGATCGCCTCGATGATCAGCCCGGCGCAAAGAAACATCGACGCCTTGGCCAGCGCATGTGAGAGCGCGTGGAAGATCGTCCCGCTCCACGCCCCCGCTGCCCAGGGCTGCGCCGCCGATTCGCCCCCGGCCAGGGGGAAGACGAAGAAGAGGTAGCCGAGCTGCGCAATGGTCGAATAGGCGATGATCAGCTTCAGCCGGTCCTGATGCAGCGCCAGCAGCGAGCCATAGACCATGGCGAGCGCCCCGAGGCTGCCCAGCAGCAGGAGCACGCCGGTGCCGGCGATATCGGGTGCGGCCTCGAACCAGAAGCGCAGCAGAATGTAGAACGAGGCCTTCGGTACCAGCCCCGAGAGCATTGCGCTCGCCGGTGCCGGCGCGCCGGAATGGGCCGGCGGCAGCCAGGCGTGGAAGGGAAACAAAGCCGTCTTCGCTGCGAGCCCCCCGGTGATCGCCGCTGCCGCGACGATATCCCCCGGCGCGCTGCCCACACGCTCGGCCAGCAGCGCGATATCGAGGGTGCCGTGGGCGGCATAGAGCAGGGCGGCGCCGAGCAGATAGAGCAGCGAGCCCATCAGCGCGAACATCATGTAGCGCAAGGCCGCAGCCAGCGTCTCGCGCTTGCCCTCGATCCCGACCAGCGCGACGGCAACGAGTGTCAGCAGTTCGAGCCCGACATAAAGATTGAACAGATCGCCCGAGAGAAAGATCGCGTTCAGCGCCCCCCAGAGCAGCAGCGCCAGCGGCCAGAACGTATAGGCGCTTCGCCGCTCGCGCTCCCCCGATCCGAAGGGTCGCGCGGCCATGGCGAGTATTGCGCCCATCACCAGCGCCGTCGTGGCGATGAAGCCGGCGGCGAGGCCGTCGGCGCGCAATTGTATGCCGAGCGGCGCTTCCCAGCCGCCTATGGCGAGGCTGAAGGCGCCGTCTCCGGCGATGATCACGAGGAGGATCAATGCCCCCGCCGCCGTCGCGATGGTCGTGGCGAGCGCGACAGCGGGCCCGCGCCGGCCCATGAGGATGGCGGCGAGCGCGCCGAAGAGCGGCGCGGTCAGGATCAGGGCGAGGGCGAGCGCCGGTGCGGTCACGGGCGGCCCTCGCCATTTTCATCATCTTCAGGCAGCGCATCTTCAGGCAGCGAGTCGCTCCGCGCGAGGCGGGCATGGGCGACGATCAGGGCGAGCGCCAAAGCCGTGGCCGAGAGCGCCACCACGATCCCGGTAATGATCATCGCCTGCGGCACCGGATCGGATCCCGCGAGCGGATCGCGATAGGCGCTCGCGCCGAAGAGCAGGAAGATGCCGGAGCCGATCACGTTGAAGGCCAGCACCCGGCGGATCAGCCGGCGATGCACGACGAATCCGTAGAGCCCGAGCCCGATCAGCGCCGCGCCGCACAGGCCGTAGAGCAGGGAAGGGGAGAGATCGATCACGGCTGCTCCTCCCGCTCCGGCTGATTCGTCTCCGGTGGCCCGAAGACCAGCATGGCCAGCGTCGCCGCGATGGAGAGCGTCAGTACCGCCTCGATGGCGAGGATGAGCCAGCCCGCATGCGCCTGCGGCAGGACGAGGAAGGTGCCGGCGAGGATGCCGGCCACCGCGATGGCCAGAAAGACGACCGGGCCGATCACGATCGCTGCGCGCAGGGCGCGGTCGGCCACGCGCGGGGCCTGCATCAGCCCGGCCATGATGGTGACGATCCACACCGCCGCGAGCACGGTTCCGCCCTGAAAGGCCCCGCCGGGCTGCTTGCTCCCCGCCCAGACGAGATAGATGCCCACGAGCAGACCAATCGGCGGCAGGACGCGCCCGAACTGGGCCAGTACCCCGCCCGGTCGCGTCACGTGCCGCAGGCCCGCGCGTCCGCCCCAGGCCTCGTCGCCGGCAAGCGCCCAGACGCCGATCAGCGCCGCGATCAGCACGATGCTCTCCAGAAGCGTGTCCCAGCCACGGAAATTCAAAAGCACCGCCGTGACCGGATTCTCCGCCCCGGCGATTGCGAGATTCTCCGCGACGCGCTGTTGCAGCCCCTGCGGCTCGGGCAGGGTGAGGAAGGCATAGGCGATGCCGGCGGTGATCATGGCCGCAGCGATGGCGGTGATGATGGTCGTCGCGGTGAGGGTGGTTTCCGCGTTGGTCTCATCCGCGTCGATCTTGCGCGCGACCCGCGCCAGCGCCGCGAGCAGCAGCACCCCGGTCAGCCCGGCCCCGATCGCGGCTTCCGCGAGCGCCACGTCGATGGCGCCGAGACGCAGCCAGGCCATGGCGATGAGGATGCCGTAGACGATATAGAAAACCACCGCCATGAAAGCTGCGCGCCCCAGCACCGCCGCGCCGGCAGCGGCGAGGATGACGAGGCAGAGCGTCAGATCGAAGAGCGAGGCGGTCATGACCCGCGTCCTTCTCGCGACTCCATGTCTTCCCCCTCCGAGGGGGTATCCTCACCGAGACGCTCCGGCGCCGCGACGCGGGCGACGAGCTGCGCCGTCGCGCCGGCGGCGAGGATGGCGAGCGCCCAGATCAGCACCAGCTTGAACAGATCGGACGGCCCCGGCACCTGCACCGCGAGCCCCAGCGCGATCAGGCCGAGGCCGAGATTGTCGGCCTTGGTCAGGGCGTGCAGGCGGCTATGCGTATCGGGGAAACGGATCAACCCGAGCGTCCCCGCTGCAAAGAAGATCAGACCCGAAGCCGTCATCACGATGGTGAAGAGGTCGCTCATCGGGAGGCCTCGTCGTTACGGGCTTCGTTTTCGGGATCCCCCTCACCCTCGCCGTGTGTGCTCTTGACGAAGGCGATGGCCGCCAGGGCTGCGAGCAGGGCGAGGACGAGGGCGACGTCGAGCATGGCCCAGTCATCGGCGATGGCGGCGAGCAGCAGGATCACGCCGACGCCGCCCGTGCCCACGAGCTGCGCCGCCATCATCCGGTCGGCCTGATCGGGGCCCCGCCAGACGCGCCACAGCGCCCCGGCAATGGTGAGGAGAAGGCCCGTCGCGACGAGGAAATACCAGGTGCTCACTCCGCCTCCCGCTCCTGGTTTCGCGCCTCATGCTCCGCATCCAGGGCGCGGGCGAAGCACGCCTCCTCGCGGGCGATGTCGCCGGTAATGTCCTGCCCGGTATCGAGCATGTGGATGAGGAGACGGTCGCCCTTCGAGCCGGCGACGAGGGTGCCCGGCATCAGGCTGAACTCACCGCCGAGCGCCACCTTGCCGCCATCGGGCAGGCGCGTGCGCATGATCTTCCAGCCCGGTCTGAGCGGCAGGCGCGGATCGAAGACCCGGCGCGCCACGTCGAACCCGCCGAGCAGCGAGCGCCAAAGAAATCCCGGAATCATGATCGCGAGCGGCCACAGGGCCACCCCGGCGCGCGGCGGCATCAGCGCGAGGCTCAACCCCGTCGCCGCCGCGACCGCGACGATGCCAATGGCGATCCCGCCCGGATCGGCCCCGGTGAGGATGAGCCAGATCGCGGCCAGAAATACCGCGCGCTTTGCGATGATCAGCCCCCGTTTCGGCGTCACGCGACCCCCTTCATGTCTGCATTTTGCCCGTTATCCGATTCGAAGCGTAGCCGATGCAAAACCCCGCGCAAGCCGTGAGGGTTCCAGATCGTGTTGATGATCCTGGCCGGAGCGGTGAGCAAGCGTCGCAATGCTCTCGGGCATTCGCAGGAATGGCTCGGGTCGCACATTGACGGCGATCAGGGCTATGTCAGCCGTATCGAATCCGGCCAGATGAATGCCACACTGGAGACGATCGGCGCCATCGCCTCGCCGTTGCGCCGGCAGCACTTTTTGTGCCCGTTTCTGGCGATGACGTTGCCGAGAACGCAGAGTCCTGACCGTCGATGCAGGCGCCACACGCTGCGGAATGCGGAAAGCGGGTTCACCCCACCCTTAATCCCTCCCCTGAGGGGAGGGAGACATGGCGCGGCCTTCGTGACGACGCCTCCCTCCCCAGCGGGGAGGGAAC
>LFIK01001653.1_pt1 | contig 17852 bp, 13 predicted proteins | sample 643401 | NCBI WGS metagenome assembly LFIK01 (sample SAMN03777447, study PRJNA286221) | soda lake metagenome | biome: soda lake; feature: Kulunda steppe; material: water; isolation source: sample T5-Br brine of Lake Tanatar-5 | place: Russia: Kulunda steppe | collected 2010-07
AGACTTCAGTTTTTTGGAATATGCCACAAAACCTTATCGATACTGAAGTTAGAAGACTTTGGGAGCATACAGTTAGTGTTATTAAAGAGGGAAGAATAGTTAAGAAAGTCATGTCGAATGGTCAAAGAATAACAAACTTTATTGGTTCAAAAGAGCATCCAGTCATGCATATTAGACCTCATGCACAAAATCGTTCAGATACATTTCCATTACCTGTTAAAGATGCTTTAACAGGTATGCAAGAATATACTAAACAGTGTTTCTGGTTAAACAAAGATTATATTTTATCGATTTTAATACGCAGATTAAAAACCCTTGAACTTTAGACAAATGTAGTCTTCGTTCAAGGGTTTTATTAGTTTATTAAAGGATCGTTAAGGTGACATCGGGCCACCTTATCCCCCGCCTCCACCAGAACCACTCATATCAAAAGCCGGTTCCAAAGACAATGACATCGGTTATACCATAAAGTATGTCATTATCAATCGCCTCGTCTGTGCCCATAGCAACAATGGCGTTCTCAACTATCACCGATGGCATAAACGGATCAAACCCAGAACTAATGGAAAGAGTATTTCCAGATAACATCGTTAACTCACTCAGGGTCTCTAAGGTAGCGAAATCAATCGCTTGACCACTCACGATGTGATCGCCGATGATGGCTGAAAGGGTAGAGGAACTTAAGAACTGCTCGAGTGTGATGTCTTCATCAGAAAAGTAAGCGTTAAACGCAGTATCTTTCGGCGCAAAGACCGTAAACGGTCCATCACCAGAAAGGGTTGCCGTTAACCCACTGGCACTGATCGCTTGAAGGAAAATGGTGTAAGAACCATCCGCTTCTAAAGCTTCCAAAATGGTACTTGCTGGACCAAATGATCCGCCTCCGCCTGAGCCGGCATCCGGATTCACCGTAATCGATGCACTGGTCACGCTTTGATTGCCGAAAATGTCCATCGCGGTATAGGTGATGGTGTAGCTACCTTGGATAATGGGACCACTGATGTCTAAGTCTGTGATTAAACTGAAAAGCGCTGGTCCTCCAAGATAATCGATCGCCATGACACTGGCTTCAAGGTCAAAGGCTGTAAGCATATCGCCCTCAGTAAACTCTAAATCCATAACCCCACTAAACGTTGGGTCTGGTGCCTTAATAATCGTTAAGGTCACGTCTTCAGTGGTGGTTAAGCCACCACTATCCGTCACGGTGTAGGTAATCGTGTGGCTACCCAACACCGTTAAATCAATCGCTTCAATGCCTGTCACCGTCAATGACGCTGTGAGATCACCATCTTCTAAATCAGACACGGTGACTAAGTCGAAGGCTGTAAGTAAACTAAAGACATCGCCTTGGAAAATTACAATATCAACTGCTCCACTGATGACGGGTGCTTCGTTAACAGCCCCGGCTAATACGGTCACGGTGGCGGTTGCGGTGGTGGTGTTACCAATACGGTCAATCGCTGTGTAGGTTACGGTGTAAGTTCCTGGGGTATTGACATCCACATCGTCAACGAATGTTAATTCAATGGTCTCTGGCGCGTCACGGTCATCTTCTACGGTGATGCCTGTGAGTAAATCAAACGCATCGCCTACGGTAACGGCCACATCGGTCACCCCGTTAATGACGGGGGGAAGATCCTCAAGCACCGTCACAGTGACGCTGACTGAGGCTTCATTGTCATCAGAGTCACTGACACGGTAGGTTAAAGTATAAATACCTGGGTTGTTAAGGTTAAAATCACCTTCTAGCGTCACCGCACTTGTTAGGTTACCATCTTCAAAGTCACTCGCAGTCACACGGGTGATTTCCGCGAAGAAGGGGCTCACATCTTTTTCATAAAGGGTAAAGTCCCGAGCGTTTTGAATGACGGGGGGTGTATCACTAAAGACGGTGATGGTGATGGTGACTTCAGTGGTGTTACCATCACTGTCAGTCACAGAGTACGTTAAATCATAGTCCCCACGAACGCTGGTATTGACGACGCCTGTCACGGTGATGTCTTCTAAGGCTCCGTCTTCCGCATCATGAGCGATGACGCCTTCTAAAGGATCAAAGAAACTATGTGTGTTAATCGTACGACTTTCTAGTCCTTCAAAGAAAGGATCGGTGTCTTCACGTAATGTGATGGTCACCGTTTCAATGACTCGGTTACCCCCTGAATCCGTGATAAAGTACCGAGCTTGATAGGTGCCTGGTGTGAAACGTCTTACGTTATTGTAGACTCTTAAGGCACTGGTGAGGTCACCATCCTTATCGTCTGTGACGGTGATGCCTTCAAGTAACACCGTGGTTGAGGGAGGAAGTTGTCTCAAGGCGTAAGAGAAATCTCTCAGTCCTGTGATGACCGGCGGTAAATCTTCTCTCACGGTGACATTGACGACACGTGTACCCACCCCGCCATTCTTATCGATGGCGGTATAAGTAATCGCGTAGACACCCGGCGTTCTTAAGTCGATATTTCCGAGGTCCCACGTGACACGATCGGTCACATCGCCATCTTCTGGGTCTGTCGCACTGAACGCTGTTAGCTTTTCGTTAAACTCTGTAAAATCGTGTTGCCATACGGTGAAATCAGTTTGGTTTATCACGGGTGATTGGTTGGGAACAACCACAACGGTCATTTCAAAAGAAGCGCCATTCCCATCCATATCGAAAACGCTATAGACGAGGACATAAGAGCCTAACTGATTCACTAGGACAGTGCCAAAATCTCTCACAATGTCGTCGCTAATATCGATGCCCTCAACATCCACCGCCCTCACAAAATGGTCAAAGTTGGGTAAACCGTCAGTGTATCCTTCGAGTGTGAGCGGGACTTCAATTTCGCCCTGGGCGTTAGTGACCCCATCGATGATGGATAGCGCTGGTGGAGTTTGAGTAAAAACACGTACTGTGATGGTTTGCACGGTTTCGCGTCCGTCACTGTCGCTCACACGGTAAGTGAGGGGATACTCGCCTCGTAGGTTGACATTCACCGTGCCCTCCACTTTGAGTTCATCGGTGAGATTGCCGTCATAGTAACTTGTAACAGTAATGCCTTGCCGATCATTGAACTCACTACCTAATAATATCCGTTGGTTGTTAAGTCCGGAAATTTGTGGCTCATGCGGAATCACAGTCACGATTCGGAGTTGAGTTCCAAATTCAGGAGCATTAATTCGACAGTCACTATCGTTACTTCGACAATATTTCTGTATAGGGTATTGGTACTCAACCTCATACGTACCGGGAACATTGACATTGACATTATTAAATCTTACTGTGACCTCATCTGTAATATCTCTTCGCGTTCTATTCGAACCGTCGAAATCAACAAGATTTAAACTAATGCCTTCCATGGGATCGAAGGGTGTGCCCACGACAATCGTCGTGTTAGAAAAACCTTGGAAATCATAAGACCTTGTTAGACAACCCGATAAAAACGTTATTGATGAAAAGATAAAGAACAACATAAACCATCTGCGCATATAAACACTCCAAGCGTTCGACTTTGTTAAATTTATCTTAATTTAGCATAAAAATGAATTTTTGTTGAAGGTTTTGCAACTTTTTTTGATATTCAAAGCAATGATCGGTCAACCTCATTCATGTTCAAAAAAAACCACCCGCGCTGGGTGGTTTAATTGTGATGATAGAGTAAGGTGATTTTCGTTAATGCATAAACTCTCTACGGTTTGTAAAACACATCGTGATGCCATACTCTTTACACGCATCAATACTTTCTTTATCGTTGATGGACCCACCGGGTTGAATGATGGTTTTAATGCCATGCTGTGCGGCCAGTTCAACGGTGTCTTTAAACGGGAAGAAGCCATCACTGGCTAAGATGGCACCTTGTGCTTTTTCACCTGCTTGTTCTAGTGCGATTTTAGCTGCGCCAATGCGGTTCATCTGACCGGCGCCAACGCCAACCGTTTGATAATCTTTCACAATCACAATCGCGTTGGATTTCACGTGTTTGACAATGTTATAGGCAAAGCGCATCTCTTCCATCGTCTCAAACTCAACGGGCTCTAAACCTTCAAGTTGTTCAAGATCAAACGTCACATCGTCTTTGGTTTGCACTAAAACGCCCCCTGTCACACTGCGTAAATGGGCTTCTTGAGTATGAGGGCCTGTGAGGTAACTTAGGACTCTTAAATTCTTTTTCTTCTTTAAAAGAGTTAGGGCGTCCTCGTCATAGTCGGGCGCTAAGATGACTTCTAAGAACAGTTCGTTAAGTTTTTCAGCTAACGCGAATGATACGGGGCGGTTGAGCGCGACAATCCCGCCAAAGATGGAGACCGGATCGGCTTGATAGGCTTTTTCATACGCTTCTTCAATGGTGTCGGCTTGTGCGACACCACAAGGATTGGTGTGTTTGATGGCGACCGCCGTAGGTTGTTCAAATTCTAAGATGAGGCCTAAGGCCGCATCCCCATCTAAGATGTTGTTATAGGAGAGGGGCTTGCCGTGACGTTGTTTGGCTGAGGCCATGCTGTAAGTGGTTTGTTTGGTTTCATAAAAGGCCGCTTTTTGATGGGGGTTTTCACCGTAACGTAACACTTCTTTGAGATCGCCTTTTAAGTGGAGCTTTTTAGGAAAAGGCTCTTCGTAAAAATAACTGACGATCTCCATGTCGTATTCAGCGGTGGACAAAAAGGCTTTCGCTGCCAGTTGTTTTTTAAAGGGTTCAGGCACGTCGCCATCCGGCCCCATCATGGAAACAAACAGCTCATAATCGTCTGGGTCACTTAACACGCTTACGTGTTGATGGTTTTTAGCCGCGCTTCTTAAGAGGGCTGGACCGCCAATGTCAATGGCCTCGGTGATGGTGTCTTCATCGTCGGTATTGTTTTTGGTTTCTGAAAAACGATAAAGGTTCACCACGACTAAATCGATGCTCATGATGAGGTTTTGATTGGCTTGAATTTGGTGTTGTTTGTTGTCGCGTTTATAAAGAATGCCGCCGTGGATGATGGGATGCAGTGTTTTCACTCGCCCATCGAAGAGTTCATCCACCCCTGTGATGTCTTCCACTTTTTCGGCGGGAATCCCTGCTTCAATAAGGGTTTGATAAGTGCCGCCTGTTGATAAAATTCGGTAGTAAGGCGCAATGGCTGCCGCAAAAGCAACAAGGCCAGTTTTATCCGTGACGCTAAGAAGTGCTTGTTTCATAGGAGTCCTCCTTTATTAATCTACATGCACTAGTCTATCACAACGAACTAGGTTTGTGTCCCCCTTCATGGCTAGTTAATTTAGAAACTTTGCAAAACACTCAAAATTATCAATATAATGTATAGTTTTCAAAAAACCTATGGTACAATGAATGAGCTTAAGTAAGTTCACACGATCCCTCACGCATCGATTTCAGATTCGTGAGCTTTTTTTGCCCAAAATATCTTATTTTAGGAGGATTTGCTTATTCAACCTTTAACCCCTCGCCCAGTCTTGGGCCCCACGTTTCAAGACATCATCGGTCTCAAACAAGAAGTCGAAGCGCTTAAAACCTTTGTCGAGATTTTGCGTGACAGTGCGCGTTATGAAGCCTTAGGCGCATCGTTGCCCAAGGGCCTCATCTTACACGGTCCCCCAGGGACCGGTAAAACGCTGATTGCCCGCGCCTTGCAAACCGAAACACAATTGCCCTTTTACCCGCTTGACGCGGGGGATGTGTTGTATCAAGACGATGAAAACATCACCTTCAAACGGCTGGTGGATGTCTTTAAAAAAGCGGCTGAATCCGCCCCCTCGGTCATCTTCATTGATGAAATTGAAACCTTTCTTGGATTAAATGATTATGGCCCAGGCGACTTAACCACCTTAAATCATTTACTGAAACTGATGGATGGCTTTTATCCGAATGATAAAGTCATTGTCTTAGCGGCCACCAATGATTTAAGCAAGCTGCCTTATTCACTCTTAAGACCAGGCCGGTTTGATAAACACATCGCTTTAACGTATCCAAACGCTGAAGCGATTGAACATGCGGTTAGAACGTACGCTAAAGCGTTTAAGTTTGCGCCAAACCTATCGATGAAGCGCATCACCGATGTGTTTGCGAATCTTACCATTGCGGAAATCAAGCATCTCATGAACGATGTCTTAATTGACCTTATCCAATCACACCAAAAGACGATTGAAGAAAGACACATCATCGACGCCATCGATAACTATCATTTGGGTCTTCATCAAAACGACATCCCTAGACACGATGACCTCACCAGACGCATCGCTTATCATGAAGCGGCCCACGCGGTGTTGCATGCGACGTTTGGCACCCTCGATACCATTGCCCGCATCAGCATCGTGGCGCATGCTAACTCTCAAGGGCATGTGCGCATTTTAGAGGATGCGCACCGTGATGACACCCAACAAGCGTTAGAAAATCAAATGACCACGTTGCTGGCTGGGTATGCTGCAGAACAACATTTCTTTGATGAAACCAGCGCAGGGTGCCGTCAAGATTTAAAGCGTGCCACCCAGATTGCGACTAAGATGGTTCGCTACTATGGGATGAACGATTTAAACATCCCTAGATTTTTCCGCTCGGGTGACCGCTTTATGCCACAGCCTTTAAGTGCTGACCTTGAAGCGATGCTCGATGACAACATCAACCGACTTTTAAAAGACGCGCTCGAACGGGCTCGTCATCTAGTTGCCTTAGAAGAAAAGACCATCACGCGTGTGGCTCATGCTCTCATTGAACGCAAGGTGTTGGTATTAGATGAGTTCAAAGCCCTTTTAGATGATAACGTGACACAGTAAATTAAAGGCGCTACGGCGCCTTTTAATTTTTCTTTCACGTTACATAAAAACCGTGTATGATAAATCTAACGTTAAAGAGGGTGAGAATGATGTTAGGACAAAACATTAAACAACATCGCATCAAACATCAATGGAGTCAAAAAACGCTCGCCAACAAACTCTATGTCTCACCCTCGACTATTTCAAATTGGGAACGAGATGAGTTTGAGCCTTCCGCTGAGTTGATTGAAGCCTTAGCAAAACTCTTTGGTGTCACACCGAATGCGCTGTTTGGTCATGAAGAAACCGCCAAGATGGAATCGTTCAAAACGTATCAAATCCGTGAAGTATCCCTAGATACATCGATCAAGCAACGGAGCTTAGTCGTGTACTTTTTTGTGATGAGCGGACTGTTAATGCTGTTTTCAAGACAACTGTTTGAAGCGCTTTGGATGTTAGGGATCGTGTTGCTGATTGTGATTGAAGTATTAGGGGCGTCTTCACGTTCGACTAGACAGTATCGTGAGGTGCGTGTCTTAGGCGATGAACGGTTAGTTTGGCACCAAACACTGAGCACGAGGGGCGTGGCTTCTTGGCTTTTTTGGCTGTCATCGGGGTCTTTTTTAGGGCTTTTTAAAGTGGTGTTTATCACCTTGATTTTGACAACAGACACCCCCACCCAATGGACGTTTTTAGGGGGCCTTGTTGTCACTTTTATACTCCTTTGGTTGAGCTATTTACTGACCGCTACTCCCTGGCTCTTTAAGGCAGGTCGATACCACCTTAAAAACGTTCACCGTTATGCGCCTTTAGCGTTAACACGTCTCTTTCTTTATCTTGATTTAGGCTTTTTAACGGTCTTTTCGATACGCTTCTTCGTTGATCACCCTGAACCTAGACCGACATTGGCAGGGTTGGCTTATCTATTGATGGGGTTAAAGATGGTCGTGACATTGGTTATAAGAGATAAAACCAAAGAAGGCATTAAGACCCTTAGTTTAGAAAACGAAACAGTCAGGACCGATGAGTAAAAAACCATTTCACAAGATGCATAAAACTGGATTTTCACCAAAGACCTCGTGCAGGTCTTTTTTTATGAGGTGTCGCGTGTTAGGTTAAGCTGAACCATGTGTCTATGAAGGACGCCGAAACTAAACTGAAGGAGAAACCTCTATGCCTTATGTCATGATTGGTTTGATTGTGTTCGTTTTAAGCTTGAAAAAACTGTTACGCCTTGCGATAGTTAAAGGCTACCTAGGTGAAAGGCAAGTCGATCGTGTCTTAAAACAAGCGGCTTTAAGTTATGGTGGGTTGGAGTGTTGGGACATGATGTTTCAAGATGATCGATCGTCTTCACAAGTCGACAATCTATTGTTAACTCAAAAAGCTTTGTATGTGTGTGAAGTAAAGAATTACCGAGGAAGAATTTTCGGATCTCCTGCTCAAGAACAGTGGACGATGACGCTTTTAAGCACATTTACCAAACGCAATAAGCGAGGTAAAAAAGTGAAGAGGACGCATCTATCTAAACACCGCTTTTATAACCCTATTAGGCAAAACACCACGCACATACGAAAGATTAAGCAAGTGTTAGAAACTTATCCGAATGTACCAATCATCAATTTAGTGATTTTCGGGCCGAAAGCCGATCTTTCAAATGTGGCCCATCTTAAAGAGGTTGTGCCCGTTAAACATTTGTTAAAGACGATAAGTTCGATTGAATCATCACTCAACCAAACCTTAACCATTGAAAATCAAATCGATATGATCGATGTTTTATTTCGTGCGAATATCACCGATAAGCGGGCACGCAAGGCACACGTAAAGAACTTAAAAATACGCTACGGAAAATAATTTTTCGTTTTCTCCAATAAAAACAACCTTTCATCCGTTTATAAGGTGAAAGAAAAAGGAGGAATCACTCATGAAAAAATTATTTCTATCGATGACCTTAATGTTGGTTGTCTTACTAGCAGCATGCACCGCAGGAAGTACAGAAACTTTATCCGCAGATCGTTTTGTATCCATTGACATCAACCCAAGCGTGGAGTTTACCCTCGATGAAGAAGACATCGTAGTCACCGTGGATTATCTCAATGAAGACGCTGAAATCGTTGGCGCAGAACTTGAGCTTGTTGGTTTACCCTTTAGTGAAGCGTTAGAACTTTATTTAAATGCGGCCATTGAAGCAGGGTACTTAGATGTGACTCAAGAAGAGAATGTCATTGTGATTACCAGCGATGATGAAGAAAAAGAACAAGGCATCATCGAAGACGTTGAAGACTTACTCACACGTCGTGGCATTGGCGCAGCGATCTTTGGGGGCGAAATCAGTGAAGAACACCGCGCTTTAGCTGAAGAATATGGCATCGGTGCAGGTCGTGTAAGACTCATTGCACGTGCCGTTGAAATTGATGGCGAGTTAACATTTGAAGAAGCGCTCGAACTTGAACATTCTGAGATTATGAGCATTCTAGTTGAAGCCCATCAAGCACACATGCAAGCGTTTAGAGAAGCACGTCAAACGCGTGCACGTGAGATGAGAGAACACATGCAGGCCATCGCCCAAGAACACCGTCAGGCAGGCCAAGACGCGATTGAAGAAGGCGAAGTCCCAGACTTTGACGCCATCCGTGAACAAGCACGTGAACGCATGGAAGCATTACGTGAAGAACATCAACAACGGATGCGAGAAGCACGTGAAGAAGCTCAGGAACGTCGTGGCTCTAGCAACCGACCTTAGCAAGTTAAAAAGACAACCGATCAGGTTGTCTTTTTTTTAATATGCAGTTTTTAATGTGAATTTACTATATATTCTTTTCTTTCGAGCGATGTTTTGATAGACTAAAAGTGAAAAGAGGTGAACCTATGAAACAATGGCTTTATAAATTAGATCCAATCTTAAATGTTGGCATCGTTCGTATTATGTTGTTTGTTGTTGTGGGAATTTATGTGTTTAACGTGTTTCCGTATGGGACACTCGGTGTCTTTATACGGAATGTCTTAGTGCGCGGTCTCGTGGCGTTTGTTGTCATCAGTCTCGCACTGAAAAAAGAGTGGTTCACCGCCCATTTAGTCATATTTCTGCTTGGGTTTTCAGCGGCTGGGGCTAATTTTATTAATACCTTGTTGTCGTACAGTTTCAGCGCAGGCACTTTTTTTGGTACCTTTACTTTATCGTGGCTGTTAAACACCTTAGCCTTCGTTTATTTGGTGCTTTACTTTTTAGTTCAAATCGTACGCAAACCAAGGTTAGATTACCACTATGAAACGCACTCATGGTGGTTTTATGTGGCTTTGTTATTTATATTCTACCTATTCAGAAATAGTTTTAATACGGCCGTTTTCACGGTGTTACCTGTCGCTTTGATTGCGCTTCGTAAACACTGGTTTCATAGTAAGATTCTAGCGATAGCTTTATTGGTTTCCTTACCTATAAATTTTGTGATTGATCTCAGTGCCGGAGGGATTGGTTGGCGGCCCGTTTCTTATTTTGTTTATGTCTTGGCGGGCACAGTCTTACTAGGATTTATTGGTAAAGCGCTGTGGACGATGCATCAAGCGTCTGCAAAAGTCCCACAAGAAGATTCTGAAAGTGACGTTAAACCATCTGAGCCAGAAGAAACAAACAAAGAGGCTCAAGTTTCAGAAGCTTCAGAAGAAGCGACATTAAAAGAAGAAGAAGGTTCAGAGGAACGTAAAAAAGTCCCACCCCCTGAAGCGTCAGATTAAATCTAAAAAAAGGTCTTAAAGCGTACGCTTTAAGACCTTTTTTATGTCATACTGTAACGCAAAGCTCCCACCGCTGCAAGACCATTAAACGCCATGGCCAAGAAGATGCCATACGCTAAAGACCAATCGACATTGCTGAGGTTTTGACTGCCTAACAATGTTGTTTGAATGTAGACTTGATTGGGCAGCATAGCCATTAAGACAATGCTGGCGACAAAACTAAGCACACTTAACAAAGCTAGATTGGGTCGAATCAAGAGAATAAGTGCTCCAACAATGGGAAGCGTATACGCAAGAAGTGCCCAAACGTTAAATATTAGTTTAGCACTGGCAACCGAGCCTAAACCAAAGAAATCAAAATCAACCAGTTCTTTACCAAAGGCAATCTCAAACCCATTAAACGCACGATCATCGACCGATAGTGCTGGTAATAACATCATCATCCCTGCGAGGACACCCAGTAAAATGGTTCCTTGAAGCCAAACGTGGCGCTGTTTTTTTTTCATATTATCCCTCCAAGCACAGTATAGCACGAGGACGTCATAAACTTGGCAACCTTTTTTTCATTATATTTTCAATTTTGTTATAAAAATGTAACAAAAGAAATCGTTTTCATGAAAAAGCAATTAAAAATAGGTTAAATTGATGTTAAAATGGCGAAAAGGTTTTAAGGAGGAATGAAAGAAATGAAAAACATTAGAGAAAGTTGGGTCTCACGTCTGGCCTTCATCATGGCTGCCGCAGGTTCAGCGGTAGGGCTTGGGAACATTTGGCGTTTCCCATACATCGTAGGCACGAATGGCGGGGCTGCGTTTGTGGTGATTTATGTCGTAATTATTTTTGTCATTGGCTATCCGATTATGACCACGGAAATCACCTTAGGTCAAAAAGCACAAAAGAACCCTATTGGAACCTTTAAAGCCTTAGCGCCAAACACCCCTTGGTGGCTGGTTGGAGCGTTAGGTGTTTTAGCAGGGGTTGTTATTTTATCGTTTTACTCGGTGGTTGCGGGTTGGGCCATGGCGTATTTCTTTAAAACACTCAGTGGTGAATTTACGTCTCAATCCGACACACTCAACATCTTTTTAGGCCACATCGGAAGTGCGACACCCCCCCTTTTATGGCATGCGGTCTTTATGGCCTTAACCGCCGGTGTGGTGGGGTTAGGCATTGTTAAAGGGATTGGTCAAGCGGTCAAGTATTTGATGCCTGCACTCTTTGTCTTAGTGGTCTTATTAATGCTTCGTGCGTTAACCCTTGATGGTGCTTTAGAGGGTGTCTCATTTTACTTACGTCCTGACTTTTCACAAATCCGTGCCCAAACCTTTTTAGATGGCATTGGTCAAGCGTTCTTTTCCCTTAGTTTAGGCATGGGAGCGATCATCACTTATGGCAGCTACATGCGAAAAGACGACGATGTTCCAGCGAGCGCAGCGTGGGTCATCGGGCTTGATACGGGCATTGCTTTACTCGCGGGTCTTGCGATTTTCCCCGCAGTCTTTGCGCTTGGGTTTGATCCAGAAGTCGGCGCTGGCTTAGCGTTTATTACGCTCCCTGCGGTGTTTGCGGCGATGCCGCTAGGCAATCTCTTTGGCGCGCTCTTTTTTCTTTTACTCACGATTGCAGCACTCACCTCTGCGTTTTCACTTCTTGAAGTGGTGGTCGCATGGCTCATCGATGAAAAAGGCATCCATCGTTTGAAAGCCACCCTCATCACCGCAAGCATCATCTTTCTTTTAGGGGTGCCCGCCAGTCTATCCATGGGCGCAGTTGAACTCAATCTCTTTGGGATTCCCTTCTTTGATGTGCTTGATCAGCTTCAAGAAAAGTTTTTATTGCCGATTGGCGCACTGTTAACAAGTTTGTTCGCGGGTTATGTTTACAAAGCCCATCATGTCAGAACGCTTGCTAATGAGCATGCACACACCCTCAAATTGGGCGCGTGGTTCGAAGTTTTGATCCGCTATATTGTGCCTTTAGCCATTGTTGTCATTTTAATCACCGGCATCTATGCGACGTACTTTGCGTAAAAAGCGTGTGACTTCACACGCTTTTTTTTGGCGCTCATGATAGAATGAATCTATAAATGACGCTTTATTAGGAGGCATACTATGGTTTATCTTGTGTTAGGCATCATGATTGCGATGACGACGTTTAGTGTGGTTACGGAAGTGCTTAACTATCGCCATCGCCATCAACCAATTTCTGAAAATGTTCAAGATTTATACGATACGACCCAGTATCAAACCAGTTTAAATTACCAAATGGCCAATTTTAAATTACGCATGGTTAAAAATGGGATACAAACGCTTTTGTTAGTGTTGCTGTTAGCGTTTGGCTTTTTTGGTTGGCTTGAAAGCACCATTAATGGCCTAGTTAGTGGTACCATCGTGCAGACCATTGGGTTTCTATTTAGCTTTTACTTCCTGACGATGATCATCGGTCTACCATTTCGTTATTACCGTACTTTTGTGATTGAAGAAGCGTATGGTTTCAATAAAACGACGAAAAAATTATTTATCATTGATTTGGTGAAAGGGCTCATTTTAGGCCTGATTTTAGGGGGCGGAATGGTCGCGGGACTCAACGCGATTTATCTCGCTTTTGAAGATCAAATCACGCTCTTTTTAGTCTTTGCTTATGTTGCTTTAGTGATGGTTTTTATTGCCCTATTTTTACTTAATGGGTTCTTGATTCGAACCTTTAACAAGCTCAGTCCGCTTGAGGAAGGCGAACTCAAAGAGCGTATCAACGCTTTAGCAGACCAGTTAGGCTTTAACATTAAACGGATCTATACGATGGATGCGTCTAAACGTTCTACTAAGCTCAATGCCTTTTTTACAGGCCTAGGCAAAACCCGTGAAGTGGTTTTGTTTGATACGTTAATAGAAAAAATGAGCGACGATGAAATCGTCGCTGTCTTGGCCCATGAACTGGGCCATGCGACTTATAAAGATGCGCCCCGGATGCTCATTCAACAAGTCTTTGTGATGGCCCTTTATGTGGGGTTAATTGGGTTTATCTTAAATACGCCGGCCTTTTTTACCGATTTCGGGTTAAGTGGCGTGCATTTTGGCTTTATGTTGATTTTATTGGTGGTCTTGATTGAACCCATCGATACGTTGATTGGGGTGGGCACGATGTATCTTTCACGCAAGGCGGAATATCGTGCCGATGCCTTTGCGAAAAAACACACTTCGCAAGAAGCCATGCAAAGCGCGTTAAAGACCTTAGTGAAGGAAGACTATGTCAATTTAACACCCCATCCACTGCATGTGAAACTCTATTACTCTCACCCGCCTGTCAGTGAGCGTTTGAGTGCGTTAGAATCATGAAAACACTTTGGTTAAAATTCAATCAATTGTTTGAAGGCAACCGTTTGATCGAAGATGCCAAACCACCAAAACCCAATTCGGTGGTATTAAGACGCTTGATGCCTATGATTTTAGTGGGCATGCTGGGGGGGTTCTTTGTCGCAAGTCAAGTGGTCTTGATTCCGTTAGTGTTACTTATTTTACCTTTTATTAACCCGTGGTTAGTTGAACTGGGCGCATCGAATCCTTTAATGGCCGAGACACTCACGTTTACGATCAATCTCATCATCTTTTTTGCAGGGATATACATCGTCATTTTTATATGGGTGCGCTTCATGGAGAAAAGACCCTTTAAAACCATCGGGTTTCACCCAAAGCGCGCACTCAGGCGATTCGTTTTTGGGTTTAGTATCGCGACGTTGTCTATGGGCCTCATCGCACTCTTGTTGCTTCTCTTTGGTGATGCTAAAATCGATCAAGGTGGCCTCGCCGAGACAGGGTTGACTGCGCTGCCTTTCGTCTTGATTGTCTTGATTGGTTGGCTCGTTCAAGGGAGCGCAGAAGAAGTGCTCTTTCAAGGCTGGTTTATGCCCACATCAAGTAAACTTCTAAGTCCGAGTGTAGGGATTGCCTTATCGGCGTTGATGTTTGCGTTCTTTCATGCGTTTAACCCCAACATGAGTGGACTTGCGTTTTTAAACTTAACGCTTTATGGTGTCTTTGCGGCGCTTTATGCGCTTTATGAAGAAGGGATTATTGGCATTGCCGCCTATCATGTCGCTTGGAACTGGACACAAGGCAACGTTTTTGGCCAAGGCGTTTCAGGCGCCAGTTCAATCGATGCGAGTTTTTGGAATCTCTCATATCAGTCAGAAAACTTATTTAACGGTGGGGCATTTGGACCAGAGGGTGGTCTTGTGACTACCATCGTGTTGCTTATCTCTATTGTGACAGTCGGGTGGCTAACACAGAAGAAAGGTGTAAACCAAACATAGAATGACCATCAAAAAAGGACAATGGTAAGTTGTCCTTTTTTGATGGTGTAATGTGAAAAACTATATGGAGGTTAAAGTGTTAGTCAGCTGGAATGTAAGGGTGGCGGTTTAACGCATCACGGAACGCTGAATAGACTTTATTTCCACGAATGGTCGCGCCAGACCAACCATCCACATCATCAATGAAGTCGCCTGGTGAGTGGAGTGCGACAATCTCATCAATGTTACGGCCTTCAAAGTATGTTGCGATTTGGTCATGTTGTAATTTAACAGCCCATTGTGGATGATCTTCGTCAATAGAACGATAATCTAGGCCTCGATAGGCTAACCAACGGAAACTTACGTTGCTGATGATGTTATCAGTAAGGGTGAACTGTAAACTAACTTGTTGCTCACCACCATCACCGTAAATACCACGGTAACGACCATTCGGTAACGCATCAAACGTAGGTGCGTAGTCACCAGCTGGTGTGTATAAGCCACGATTGATCGCATCGCGCATCGCGGAATAAATTTTGTTCCCACGGATGGTTGAGCCAGAGAAACCATCAACATCATCCGCCAAATCACCAGGGTTGTGTAAGACTGTGATGTCGTTAATGTTAGTACCATTAAGATTTTCTGCAATTTGATCGTGCTGAACTTTAACGCCCCATTGAGGATGGTCCTCATCGATGGTGCGATAGTTTAGACCACGATATTCAAGCCAACGGAAGCTAACGTTACTGATAATGTTGTCTGTCAAAGTGAACTGAATGCTGACTTGTTGTTCACCACCATCACCATAAATGCCCCGGTAACGACCATCAGCAAGATTGCCCAAATCAATGTTGTATTCCGCCTCTGCCGGAGGGGTATACAAACCTCGGTTAAGCGCATCTTTCATAGCTGAATATACTTTGTTACCACGGATGGTTGATCCTGACCAACCATCAACATCATCAATAAAATCACCGGGCGAATGGAGGGACTCAAGCGCGGATATTGGCTGTCCTTCGAAATGCGCCGCTAGTTGATCATGTTGAAGCTTAACGCCCCATTGGGGATGACTTTCATCGATGTCGCGATAATTGACCCCACGATACATTAACCAACGAAAACTGACGTTACTGATGATATCGTCCGTGACTGTAAACTGAATGCTGACTTGTTGTTCTCCGCCATCTTCATAGATGCCGCGATAGCGACCATCAACAACTGTCGTCGTGTCGGTAGGTTCCTCAGTTCGACCACAAGCTGCGAGTCCAATCACGAAGATAAACAAGCTTATTAGGATAAATCTTTTCATTTATGACCCTTCTTTCTTAAGATAATCTTACGAATTAATTATAGCGTTACTTAAGGCATAAAAAAACCGGGTCATTTGTCCCGGTTTATGTTTGGTGTGTCAGCCAAAAAATGGTAGCTTCGGTACGATTGGAAACGTTAATTTTTTGATATAGAAGATGGAGCGCGTTTCGTACAGTCTTTTCTGCAATCTTTAAGTGGTTCGCAATCTCCGCGTTCGTTCGACCCATCGACAATAAACTTAGAATATCACGCTCTCGTTCGGTCAAATGAAACTCAATTGGGATTCGATCTAGCTTTGATTGACGAAATTTTCGCGGAATGTTAGACCAAATATCATAGCGCCCTTGATGAACTTGGTGAACCACATTGATCAGCGTTTCTTCTGAAACATCTTTAAATAAAACGGCTTCAATCTTTGCTTTAATGGCCATTTGAAGCATCGGCGCATCTAAATGTGCCGTGAGAAGGATGATTTTCGTTTGAGGTTGCAAATCACGAGCTTTAATCGCACCGTTTATGCCATCGCCGTCGTTCAAACGAAAATCAAGCAAAATCACATCAATCCGTGTTTGTTTTAAAATCGAGAACATGTCACTTAAGGACCCTACCGCAGAGACAACCTGAAGTGAAGTCACATCTTTTAAGAACAGCGATAACCCATCACGGACCATTTTATGGTCATCAACGATTAAGACATGCAGTGGTTTCATGAGGCGATGACCTCCAAGGGAACTTCTAAACGAATCGCGCTACCTTTAGAGGGCGTCTCAATCGCCAAGGTCCCATTAAGTTGTTTAAGACGTTGATCTATAGAGGTTAGGCCATACCCCTCATGCTGGCCATTGATTTGTTCTTGCATCCCTATGCCATCATCTCTAACTGTGATTTTTAATACGTCATCTTGCGTGTGAATCGTCACGTCAATCACTTTGGCTTGGGCATGCTTGAAACTGTTAAGGACTAACTCTTGTATTGAAAAATACAAGTGAGACCACGCTATGCTCGATGGTTTTAAGTGGTCGAAGTCTGAAGGTTGAATATGTAGTCTGAAATCTGCCAAATTAAGTAAGTTAAGGTTTTGCGTTAAGTCTCTTAGTTTCTGACTGAAATCTTCCCAACGCATCTTTTGAAAGTTTTCGTTATTGAGGAAACGTCTTGTATCATTTAAACATTGTTGCACATCCTCAATGTTTGAAGCTAAATCAAGCTCTGGGTGTTGCTTCATAAGATGTCTTAGTTTGAGCTTTAAGCCGTACAAGTTTTGCATCACAACGTCATGAATCTCATAGCCAACTTTGCACCTAGCGTCCATTTCAATCGCTTGAATGTTCGCTTGAGCTAAGACGTATTCACGATAGACCACAATCCGTCTTAAAAGGAGACGACTAAAACAGAAGAAGCCTAAACCTATGACGATTTTTAACCATTGAATGGGAAACCCAAAAAGCGCCATAAACTGTGCGTTGTTAATAAAGGTGTTTGGGAAGAACCCTGCTTCGCGGACGATTAAGCCATCGACAAAGGCATAAACGATGAGAATCCCCGTCATCCCTTTTAGCGTTAATTGAAGTTCAAGCTGCTCATTGCTGGACGTTTTACTTTCTAAGTAGAACCCATACGCAGCACACAAAGCCCCAAAAAACCCGGCAGAATAACGAATATAAATCACATTAAACTGACGATCGGTGATTAAAAAATCAAAACCTTCGCGCACGCCTATGACGAAAAAAATCACTGTGTAGGTCAAACCGATGACAAGCGGAATCCCCGTCATCCAAGATTTGTAATGAGCCC
>LFIK01001654.1_pt1 | contig 17839 bp, 14 predicted proteins | sample 643401 | NCBI WGS metagenome assembly LFIK01 (sample SAMN03777447, study PRJNA286221) | soda lake metagenome | biome: soda lake; feature: Kulunda steppe; material: water; isolation source: sample T5-Br brine of Lake Tanatar-5 | place: Russia: Kulunda steppe | collected 2010-07
GCCGGCGCGTCGATCGGCGGCTTGTTCCTGGCCGGTGTGGTGCCGGGCATCCTGATGGCCTTTTGTTTGATGGTCATCATCTATATCCGTGCCCGGCGAAAAGGATATCCGGTCAACGACGCCTTTACCGTCCGCCGGGTGATCGAAACCGGCCGCGAAGCGATTATCGCGCTGATGATGCCGGTGATCATTCTGGGCGGTATCTTCGGCGGCGTTATGACACCGACCGAAGCCGCCGCGGTCGCCGTCGCCTATGCGCTGTTCGTCGGCCTTTTCGTCTTCCGCGAACTGAAACTGAAAGATGTCGGCGACATTCTGGCCAATACCGGCATCCTGACCGGTTTCATCATGCTGATCGTCGGCGCGGCGCGGGTGTTCTCCGATCTACTGGCACAGGAAGCCGTGCCCCAGGAAATCGCACGCGCGGTACTGTCGATTACCGACAACGAAATCCTGCTGCTGCTGCTGATCAATTTCCTGCTGCTGGTGGTCGGCTGCCTGATGGATACCACGGCGGCGATCATCATTCTGGTGCCGATCCTGCTGCCGATCGCGACCCAATTGGGCATCGATCCCCTCCTGTTCGGCGTGATGATGTGCATCAATCTGGTCATCGGGCTGGCGACTCCGCCCGTCGGCATCGCGCTCTATTTGGGCGCCGATGTCGCAAAACTGAAAGTCGAAAAAGTCATCCGGGCAACCGTGCCGTTCCTGATCATCCAGATCGGCGTTCTGCTGCTCGTTACCTTCGTCCCCTCGATCTCGCTGACCCTGCCTAAACTGGCCGGTTACTGACCCTGTTCGAAAACGACCCGCATTCCGGAGTGGCATCATGAGCACCGCATTTGATCTGCCGTTTTCAATCGAAGAGTACCGGGGCCGCGTCGCCGCCGTGCAGGCCGAAATGGCCAAGCGCGGCATGGATGCGCTTCTCGTCCACACGCCGGAGAACATCTATTATCTGACCGGCTATCGCACGCTGGGCTACTATTCGTACATGATGCTGGTGGTTCCGCCCGAAGGCGACCCGATCCACCTGGCGCGCTTCATCGAAAAATCCGTGCTTCAAGGCACCTCCTGGGTGCCGAACATCGAGACGCACCCCGATACCGAACACTACCTCGACGCGACCATCCGGGTTCTGCACGACCGGGGATTCGACCGTGGCACCTTGGGGGTCGACCACAGCGCCTGGTACTTGACCATCGCCGATTTCGAGGCGCTGAAGGAACGCCTGCCCGATGTCAAATGGCAGAACAGCGCCCTCTTGATCGAAACCATGCGCCTAATCAAAAGCCCGGCAGAACAGGAATACAGCCGTCTGGCGGGCCGGGCGACGTCGCAGGCCATGCGCGACGCGGTCGAGGCGATCCGCGACGGCATTACCGAGAACGAAATCATGGCCGCCGCTTATGGCGGGCTGTTCGGCATGGGCAGCGAATTCACCGCCCTGCCGCCGCTGATCAATGCCGGCGTTCGGCACACCATGGCGCATGCGACGGCCGACGGTAACGCCGTGCGCTGGAACGAAGCGGTGCATCTGGAAATCGGCGCCAGCATCAAACGCTATCACGCCGCCACTTTGCGCGTCTGTCATCTGGGCGAACCGCCAAAGCTGTTCGTCGAGTTGACCGACCTTTGCCGTCGATCGCTTGAAGCCGGCATCGCGGCGATGAAGCCGGGCGTTCCGGCCGAAACCGTCGACCATGCCGCACGCAAGGTGATCGACGACGCCGGCTACGGCGACAAGTTCCGCCACAAGGCCGGCTATTCCATCGGCATCGCCCTGCCCCCGGATTGGAGTGAGGCCCGCAGCTTTATGCTGCGCGGCGGCGAGAAGCGGGAACTGCAGCCCGGCATGGTCTTCCACATCCTGCCGGCCGTGTTCGAATACAAGGAATACGGCATCGGCCTGAGCGAAACGGTGCTGATCACCGATACCGGCGCGGAAGTGCTGACCAACGCCGAACAAAAACTGTTCGTCAAGAAATAGGCCGAAGCCGCCAGGAGAGCGAACCATGTCCACGACCGACAAGACCTTGGTCATCAAAGGGGCCCGCGTCTACGATCACGACGGCGACGTCCATATGCCGCCAAAAGCCGATATCCTGATCGCGGGCGGTCTCATCAAAGCGATCGCCACCGATATCTCGGCGCGGCTGGCGGCTGGTGAAACGGTCGAGGGCGTGTCGGCGGGCGATGTGGCGGAAACGATCGACGCCGGCGGCCATCTGGCTCTGCCCGGCTTCGTCAACGCCCACTACCATTCCCACGACGTTCTGCTGAAAGGCAGCTACGAGACGATTCCGCTGGAGTTCTGGGTACTGAATGCCCTGCCGCCCAGCTATCCCAAACGCAGCCCCGAAGAGCTGCGCGCCCGCACGCTGCTGGGCGCGCTGGAATGCCTGAAAAGCGGCATGACCACCGTTCAGGACATGGTCACCGTGTTTCCGTTCGACCCCGCCGATACCGACATCATCCAGGACGCCTACGAGGAAATCGGCATCCGTGCTGTCATGGCGCTTCAGGTCGCCGACGTGCCGGGCCTGAAATCGATCCCGTTCTGGGAGGAGGTTATCCCGGCGGAAATGCGCGCCAACCTGACCGGCGCGGTCGAACCCTTCGGCCCGGATGTCGATCTGTTCACCATGATGGAAGACACGATCAAGGCCAAACGGGGCGCCAAATCCCGCGTCCATTGGGCGCTGGGACCGTCGAGTCCGGAACGCTGCACCGAAGGATTCATGGAGCGGCTGGCGGATTTGTCGAACCGGGAAAACCTGCCGATCTATTCCCATCTCTACGAATCCAAGGCGATGACCTTGATTGCCCGCCAGGCCTTTAAATCCGACGGCGGATCGCTAATTCGTTATATGCAGCGCACGGGCGTTCTTGGCCCCCGCCTGAGCCTGGCGCACAGTGTCTGGCTGTTGCCGGATGAGATCGACATGCTCGCGGAAGCGAAGGCGAATGTCGTCCTGAACCCGGTCGGCAATCTGAAAACCCGCAGCGGCGTCGCGCCGATCACCGACCTGGTTTCCAAGGGCGTCAACGTCGCGCTTGGCAGCGACAATTGCAGTTGCAGCGACGTTCAGAACATGTTCCAGGCAATGAAGCTGTTCTGCTCGTTGGCCGGGGTGCTGGACCCGATGCCGGTCCGTCCCTTTGCCGCCGATGCCATGAAGGCCGCGACCGTCAATGGGGCGCTGACGGCCGGCTTGCAGGATCGAATCGGTGCGCTGAAACCCGGCATGACCGCCGACCTTTCGCTGTTGGATATGTCCGATCCCAGTTTTGTGCCGCTGAACAGTGTCGTGCGCCAGACGGTCTTTACCGAGATCGGCCGATCGGTCCGCACGGTCCTGGTTGATGGCGAGGTCATTCTGCGCGACGGCCGATCGACCCGGATCGACGAACAGGCGCTGTATGCCGAGGTCGAAGGGCTGATGGATGTTGTCCGCCGGGACCGTGATGCCGTTGAAGCCCGGACCCGCATGATGGAACCGTTCCTGCTGAAGGCGCACAAAATGATCTGGGACGACGATGTCGGCACGAACCGGTATGTCGCCGGTCCGCACTTCTGATCCCACTTTTTTTGATTATCGGGTCATGAAGGCTTCTAGCCCCTGCCCGTGGAGGTTCCGTGAAAGCATACCCTTTTGAGTATATCCGGGCTGAAAGCATCGACGCCGTCTTGTCGGCGCTCGAACGGTACGGCGCGGAGGCGCGAATCATCGCCGGCGGGCAAAGCCTGATGCCGATGCTGAATTTCCGCCTCGCCCGGCCGGAGGTGTTGATCGATATCAACGCCCTGACCGACCTGGCCGGAATCGAGGACGACGGCGGCCAAATCCGCGTCGGCGCCATGGCCCGGCATGTCGATGTCGCCCGCTCGCCGCTCATCGCCCGGCATGTGCCGGTCGTGGCCGAGGCCATGACCCATATCGCCCATCCTGCCGTGCGCAATCGCGGCACCATCGGCGGCAGCTTATGTCTGGCCGATCCGGCGGCGGAATTGCCGGCCTGCATGGTGGCATTGCAGGCCGAACTGGTCATCGTTGGCCCAGGCGGGCGGCGGACCGTCAAGGCCGACGATTTTTTTCAAGGCATGTTCGAAACCGCTGTCGACGAGACCGAAATGCTGGTCGAGATCTTGATCCCCAAAGCCGGCCCGGCAACCCGTTCCGCCATGGACGAGGTTGCACGCCGACACGGCGACTATGCCATTGTCGGCGCCGCCGCGGTCGCCGAGATCGACGAATCCTCGTTCCGCGCCTTGCGTCTCGTCTTCTTCGGCGTTGAAGACAAGCCGATCCAGGCGGTCGAGACGGCCGCCTCGCTGGTCGGGCAGACTTGGTCGCCAAGCGCGTCCGACACCTTGAAATCCACCCTGGCGGGTGATCTGTCGCCCAACGACGACACCCAGGCCAGCAGCGCCATGCGGCTGCATCTGGCCCATGTGCTGGCCGGGCGGCTGTTGTCACGCATCGCCCAATCCCGACCCGAAACCGAGAGCATCTCCCGATGACAGAACGGTCTTATCCCGTCAGCATGACGGTCAATGGCGCACGCGTTCAGGCCAATGTCACCGCGCGCACCAATCTCGTCGATTTCCTGCGCCGGGACCTGGAACTGACCGGCAGTCATGTCGGCTGCGAACACGGCGTCTGCGGTGCCTGCACGGTCCGGATCGACGGCCGCATCATGCGCGGCTGCCTTATCCTGGCGGTTCAAGCCGACGGGCTGGCCGTCGACACGATCGAGGGGCTGGCCGACGATCCGCTGATGACGCAGTTGCAGGACGTCTTCGTCGAGGAGAACGCCCTGCAATGCGGGTTCTGCACTCCGGCGATGCTGCTGACCGCCCATGAGTTCATTGCCCGCATCCGCGAAACCGGCAGCCCTCGGCCAAGCCGTGATGCCATTCGCGACACCATTTCAGGCAATTACTGCCGTTGTACCGGCTATCAGGCGATCGTACAGGCCGTCGACCGCATGCTGACCCAGGAATTGAAAGAGACGGCACCGGCCGCAGGGGGCCAGCAATGACCGATACATTAGGCGATCACGCACTGGGCGCACCTTCGGGACTGATCGGCCGCGACGAGCCCCGCGCTCGGGCCCGCCGCACCGTTGCAGGCGCGGGGCGTTTCGTCGACGACATTGCCCTGCCGCGAATGGCCCATGTTGCATTTTTGCGCAGCCCGCACGCCCATGCCGCCATCACATCGATCGACACGGCCGAGGCCCGGCAGGCGGAAGGCGTCATCGCGGTCGTGACCGGTAAGGAAATTGCCAAGCATTGCACGCCGGTCTCCGGCACGCATCACTTGTTCAAAGGGTTGAAAGCGCCGACCCAATGGCCGCTGGCCGTCGATCGCGTTCTCTGGCAAGGCGAACCGGTTGTCGCCGTAGTCGCCGCCAACCGGGCGCAGGCCGAAGATGCTGCAGACCTGATCGAAATCGACTACGATATTCTGCCCGCTGTCACATCGTTTGAACGCGGAACGGCGCCCGTCGCGCAATTGCATGACGACATCCCCGACAACATCGCGCTGGTCGAACAATTGGGCACGGCCCGGGTCGGCGATGCGTTCGACGGCGCCGACCATGTGTTCGACGCCCAGTTCCGGTTCGGCCGGATCACCGGCACCACTTTGGAAGCCCGTGGCATCATCGCCGATTTCGAACCGCGCGAAGGCACGTTGACGGTTCATTGTTCGCACCAATGCCCTCATCAGCAGCAAGACATTTTTGCCCGTCATCTTGATCTGCCCGAACACAAGGTGCGGGTTCTTTGCCCGGATGTCGGCGGCGCCTTCGGACTGAAGCAACAGCTTTACGGCGACGAATTTGCCGTGTGCGTTTTGTCCATGATGTTGGGCCGTCCGGTCAAATTCATTGCCGACCGGCTTGAGTCCATGGTGTCGGACAACCACGCCCGCGACCATACGGCCACGGCGCGCATCGCGCTCAGCGCCGACGGCACCATCGTCGGCATGGAAGTCGACGACATTTTCGGGGTCGGACCCTATTCCCAATACCCAAGATCCAGCGTCGGCGAAGGCAACCATGTCCTACGCATTACCGGCGCCCCCTATCGCCTGACCGATTACCGCGCCCGGCTGACCATGGTCTATCAGAACAAGGCCATGGTCGGGCATTACCGGTCGGTCGGGCATCCGGTCGCCTGCGCCATCACCGAAGGATTGGTCGATCTGGCGGCCGAGCGGTTGAACCTCGATCCGGTGGATCTCAGACGGCGCAACTTTGTCCGGTCGTCGGACTGCCCGCGGGTATCGCCGGGTGGCGTTGATATGTCCGACATGTCGATCGAACGGTGCTTCGATGCGGTGACCGACGCCATGAACATTCCCGAAATGCGCGCCCAACAAGCCGAGCTGCGCCGCAAGGGCATCTATCGCGGCATCGGTCTTGCCCCCTTTGTCGAACTGACGGCATCGGGGCCCGACTATTACGGACCCGGCGGCGCCCGCATCACGGCGCAGGAAGGCTGTCACCTGAAACTCGAGCCGTCGGGCGTCGTTCGATGTTGGATATCGGTCACCGATCAGGGCCAAGGCACCGATACCGGCATTGCTCAAGTGGTCGCCACGCATTTGGGCGTCGGCATGGCCGATGTGCAGGTGTTCAGCGGCGACAGCGAAAGCACGCCTTATGGCGGCGGCGCATGGGCATCGCGCGGCATCGCCATCGGCGGTGAAGCCGCATTGAAGGCCGCCTCGGCGCTGAAGTCCAACATCCTGGCCCTAGCGGCCGTGGTCTTGCAAGCCGATGCCGGCGCCCTGGATTTGGTCGACGGAACTGTCGTCGACCGGGATACGGGCGTCGAACGCATGACACTGGCAGAAGTGGCCCGGATCGGCTATTTCCGCCAGGACACACTGCCCCCCGGGATCCAGCCGGAACTGGCGGTCGTTCGCCACTATGTCCCGCCGCGCGGCCGAAAATTCATGGTGACCAACGGGGTTCATGCCGCCCATGTCGAAGTCGACACCGCAACCGGGATCGTGCGTTGCCTTGGCCATTGGGTGGCGCATGACGCCGGCGTTGTCGTCAATCCGGCCCTGGTCGAAGAACAGATCCGCGGCGGCGTGGTTCAGGGGATCGGCTCGGCCCTGTTCGAAGAACTCCGCTATGACGACGACGGGCAAATGCTGTCGGGCAGTCTGGCCGATTATCTGGTGCCGATGGCATCGGAAATGCCGGACATCACGGTGCTTCATGTCGACGGGACGCCTGTCGAGGAAGAACTCGGCGCCAAGGGTGTCGGCGAAGCCGGGGTCGCCGGCTCCCCGGCGGCCATCATGAACGCGGTCAACGACGCCATCGCCGGAGCCGGCCTGGGCGCACGGATCCACACATTGCCGCTATCGCCGGAACGCATTTTGCGGGCGATGGGGACGATTGCGTAAGGGGCTCCCATCGCCGCCCCAACGAAACCAACCAGCGAATCGGCGGTTTTGCCGCCATCGACGGAGGAAACGATGCAGTTGCGGATTTTATCCGAACAGGATGTTCGATCGGTCATCACCATGAGCGAGGCCATCGACGTCCAGGCCGAGGCCTTTGTCGCCCTGTCGCAGGGGAAGTCGATCGAAGGTCTGCGCAGTTTTGCCCTGTCCGATGCTCCGCCAGGCATTGCCATCTTCAACCCCTCGTTTTTGAAGAACGGCGGCGGCTACGGCATCAAGGTGGTCTCGGATTTCTACGACAATGAAAAAAAGGGCGTCCCGCGCATGTCGTCGCTGGTCGCGCTGTTCGACGGGGAAACGGGCGCACCGCGCACGGTCATGGAAGGCGGCTATCTGACCGATCTCAGAACCGGCGCGGGAACGGCGCTCGCCGGGCGCTATCTGGCCCGCAAAGACAGCCGCGTGATTGCCATGATCGGTGCGGGCCGGGTGGCGCGCAACCAGTTGGAAGCGCTGTGTGCGGAATTCACCATCGAACGGGTGCTCGTTTCGACGCGCAGCCGCTGGCGCGGCGAGGCTTATGTCGACCGCATGAAAAAGGCCGGGAACGGCGTGCCGACCGATATCGTCCTGGTTGACAGCCCGGCCGAGGCGGTACGCGAAGCCGACATCGTCGTTGCGGCCACCACAGCCCACGACCCCGTCTTCAGCGGCGACGATTTGCGGCCCGGCACGTTCGTGGTCGCCGCCGGCGCCTATGACGCGTCGATGCGCGAGGTCGACAGCCGAACGATCGCCCGTGCCACCAAATGGGTCGTCGACAGCCGAGCGGATTGTCTGGACCATGCCGGTGACTTGGTGACCCCCATGAACGAGGGCATCCTCACCGCCGATCAAGTGGCGGAAATCGCCGATCTGGTCGGCGGCCGCCAGCCCGGCCGCGATACCGACGACGAGATTACCTATTTCAAATCGATCGGCGTGCCGATACAGGATCTGATGACTGCCCAGCATATCGAGCGCGCCGCCTTGGCACGCGGCATCGGAACGCTGATCGATTTCGGCGGCGACGACGATTGACTTCATTCCTACGGAGCGCGCGACCATGCTCGATCTATTGATCAAAGGCGGCTGCATCGTCATTGGCGGAACTGGGGGCGGCGCCCCGGTGCCCGCCAGTCTGGCAGTCGTCGACGGCCGCATATCCGCCGTACTGGCGCCGTCGATACCGCCGCCGGAGGCGCGCGAGACGATCGACGCCGACGGGCTGCTCGTGCTGCCCGGCCTGGTCGATGCCCATGTTCATTGCCGAGAACCGGGCCTGACCCACAAAGAGGACTTCGCGTCCGCCTCACGCGCGGCGGCTGCCGGTGGCGTGACAACCATGATGGTCATGCCGACCGACGATCCGTTTACCGACAGCGTGGATCGCTTTCAGGAGAAAACGGCCCTGGCCGAAGCGGGCAGCCTCGTTGATTTCGCGCTTCAGGCTGCCGTGACACCGGGCAGCACCGAGGTCGACGGCCTTCACAAGGCCGGTGCGGTCTCGTTCGAAGCCTTCCTCGGCGATGCCCCGGCGGCGTATTTGCTGAAGGATGACGGCGATCTTTACGCGGTCATGGAATCGGTGGCGGCCGTTGGCGGCATCCTCGGCATCACGCCGGGCACGCCTGCGATCACCAGTCGGATCGAAGCCCGGATGAAGGCCGAGAACAGGTGCGATGCGGCAGCTTTCATCGCCTCACGCCCAGCCGCCGCCGAGGCGATCGCCGTTGCCCGGATCTGTCTCGTCGCGAGAGCCACGGGCGCTCGGGTCCATATTCGTCAGATCAGTACGGCGGAAAGCGTCGCCGTTCTAAAGGCCCTCAAACCGGGATCGGCCGTGACGGCTGAAGCCACGGCACACAATCTGATGCTGGACGAAGGCCAACTGCAGGCGTTGGGGCCGTTCGCAAAGGTCGTGCCGCCGCTGCGGCCCCGTTCCGATGTCGATGCCGTTCGCGCCGCTTTGCGCGACGGTCTGATCGATATCGTCGTCACCGACCACGCCCCCCATGCCGAAACCGAGAAGCAAGCCGGCGCCGACGATATCTGGGCCGCGCCGGGCGGCTTCCCCGGCCTTCAGACCTTGTTGCCGACGCTGCTTGCCCTGACTGAAGAAAGGATCATTACCATGGCAGGGCTGGCCGCAGTCGCCGCTGAGAAGCCCGCCCGGCTGTTCAACCTTTACCCCCGCAAAGGGTGGCTCGGGCCGGGCGCCGATGCCGATATCGTCCTGGTCGATCCTGCCACCACCTCGACCGTAACGCTCGACGAGCAACTCAGCAAAGCCCGGCGGACCCCCTTCGAGGGCATGGCCTATCCGGGACGTGTCGTTCGCACCCTGCTGCGCGGACACACGATTTATGCCGATGGTGTGTGCGCCACAGACCCGCGCGGCCGATTGGTTCAGTCTTCAAGTCCGCGGTGACAGGGCAGACCGCCGCCTCAGTGGCGACCCAGAAGCGCAGCCGCAGGCATTGTACCGGCAGACGTCCGATCGGAAAGCATCGCATCGAGTGCAGTCTTCTTTTTGGCGTTTCCGCCGGATATATTGGCCTGTACCCGCCATTCTTGACCAAGCCCCTCGGTGGCACGTGCGGGATCGGGATCATCTGACGCCAAGGCAAAAAGACCGCGGCGACCTTCCAGGATTGCGCGCGGTCCATCGAGCCCGGCTTTGATCAATCGTGCCGCTTCCAAGCCGTTGAAGGCCGCTTTGGCCGGTTGAAGACCATAGGCCGATGTCCCCAATTGCGCCTGCAAGCCCGCGGCCTGCGTCGCCCCAAGGCCGAGACACTGTTCGGTCTGATCCGGCGATAGACGCAGCAAACGCGCCGCCGCCGCCGCCGCACCGACTACACCGGCCGTTCCCAAGAGGTGCCATCCCCGGCGGCCATGCGACTGGCCAAGCGCATCGGCCACCCGCATGGCAACCTCGGCGCCCACCAATGCCGCTTCAACGATGTCCGCCGCCGTCGAGTGGGCCAATTCGCCGCTGGCGATCGCCACGGGCGTCACAACGGCGCCGATATTCATACCGTCAGCCGTATTTTTATCTTCGGCACCATCACCATAGACGGCGGACGCATTGACGAATGCCGCCCATTCCGCTTGGCGCAGATCGCCCCCTTTCCATACCGTCGCCTCGGCGGTATCGCCGCCTAATCGTTGAGCCACGCCTCCAATAAGCGCCGATGGACTGGCAGTTTGGCTGTCGCCCGCTGCGACCGAGCCGGCCACCACCGCTGTTGCCCACCGCCACTCCGCGTCGCCGACGGCAATCGGCCCAGCAGCGAAGGCGGACAATGCCTTTGTTATCGTGTATTCCGGCATTTTTCACTCCGTATGTTTCGATGCTGCCCGATCAAACGGGCGTGGACGCCATAATCAGCGTGTCAATGTCTGCAATCTCAGCAGGGGCCCCCAAAAGCGACCATAGGGCGCTGGTTTTCTCGTGCAGCCGGCTGGCCACTTGACTGTCGAACTTGTCTTTCAATTCGGCTTCGGAAAGCGGACGCTTCACGCTCCCACGCGCAACCGGAACCTGGATTGTGACATCCTCGCCAGTATTCAGCCGGGCGGTTGCGAAACACCCCGTCCAGCCAACAGTTAGGTCGTCGATAAGCTCAACCTTTTGTCGTATTATGGGAATATCCCTGTGGCTAAGGCCGGTAACATCGAATTCCTCGACCCCGGCTTTCCCAAAGACAAGCCCCAACGCCAATCCGTGAACGCCACTGAATCGAGCTTCGAGCGGCGTTTTCGGCGACGGGTTGCCGGTCAATTCCCGCACGATCGGATCGCACGAGACGGCAATATGCCCAACCGACGCTGCGCTCACGCCCCGTTCCTTGAGTTCGATCCCAAGATCGATCAACGGATGAATGACAAGGCCGCATGGATAGGGTTTGTAGGTATTTTCCGCCAGCAACCAAGTCCGTCCGAAGTCCTCCCCCACCCTGTCGGCGATCACTTTATCCGTTAGGACGCCATAGTAACCGCCAGCGCCGAAAAGCGCGTCGTCAGAGCCTTTGACTCCAGCTAGCGCCAGTTCCACTGCCAACAGTCCATTGGCCGCCGCTTTGCCGGGATGAAAGGGTTTCCCCGATGTGCCGAACGCTTCTCGCAGGCCGAGACTCTGGCTGCACGCCAAATAAACGGCCTGTTCCAGCATTTCCGGCGTCAAGCGCCTGACTATGCCCGCAGCAAATGCAGCGCCGATCGAGCCAACTGTTCCCGTGATGTGCCAGCCCCGGTCATAATGCCAAGGCATCATGGCACGACCGATGCGAAGCTGGATCTCACAGCCCAGCGCGAAAGCGGCAAAGAATTTCGAGGTGTCGGCACCATCCATCTGCGCGGCCGTGAAAGCCGCCGCAAAGGACGCTGCCGAGGAGTGGACCGACGAGCCGACATGCGTGTCGTCGAAATCGTCCATATGGGCGGAAAGCCCGCAAATCACGGCCGCCGCATGCGGTGAAAATGCCGTATCGGTTCCGAACAGCCGAACCTCGCCGGGCGCTGTTTGCTCGAAATGTCGACGGACGGTGGTGACACCGGGGGTTTCGAGACCGCCGATGGCCGTGGCGGCGATATTGCGCAATGATCGAACGGCTTCCGCCGCGACGGCATCGGACGCAAAGGCCGCCGTTACCGCTGGAACGGCTTCACAGAGATGCCGCAGCCGGTTTTCCTGTGTCATGGTTTGATTATCCCTAGCATCAGGTGCCGGAAGAGGGGATCAACCGGCGATCTGGTTATTGATTGGCCGTTCTTCGGCCGAGATAAGTCTGGACAGCGTTGAACAGCATCAGCGCTACGATGGCGGCAATGAACGTCTTCGAAAGTGGCGATGCCCAGAAGATATCGAGCTCGAATCGGCCAAGCATCAGGGACCGAACGAAACTCCCTTCGGCCATCGGTCCAAGGATCAACCCCAGAATGACGGGGATCATTGGGAATCCGCCAAATTTGAGCGCCAAGCCCAAGAACCCGAACGCCAGCGCAATCGTCACATCGACCATCGAATTACGGACGGCGAACGCACCAATCACGGAAACGACCAGGATCAGCGGGATCAGGATTTCGCGCCGCACGGCCAGCACCGACGTCATCGGCGCGGCCAAAAGAATGCCGATTGGCAGGATCAATACCGACGATACGAGCAGCGCCAACAGGACAGCATAGGCAATGGGCGCGTTTTGCATCATTACCTGGGGTCCCGGCGCTATTCCATGCAGATAAAGCGCAGCCAGCATTACAGCCGTTGTGGCGTTGCCCGGAATCCCAAGCGTCAGCGTCGGGACCATGGTTCCACCCGCCAGGGCGCTGTCACAGCTTTCCGACGCCAAAACACCTTCCGGGTTTCCCTTGCCGAAGGTTTCCGGCGATCGCGACCGGCGCTTGGCTATGCCATAACTGACGAAATTCGCCACTGCCGCCCCTACACCCGGAATGGCGCCAAAAAGCACACCAACAAGGGCCGCACGCGCCACCTGAACCGGACGCCGTACCGAGTAGATCACCCCCGCCCAGAGTTGCGGCAGATTGTGCAGTCCGAGCCAGCCCAGCGCCCCGCCATGGCTGGCCGAACGGGCCAGTTTATCGCCTGTGTAGTTGCCGCGCCGCGCCATTTGAATCATTTCATTGAATGCAAACAGCCCGATAACGGCGGCGACGATCGGAATGTCTTCGTATAGCTCCAGAATGCCGAAGGTCATGCGCCCCTGGGCGGTTATCGGATCGGCCGAAATTGCAGCGATCAGCATGCCCAACAGGCCGGCGGCCAGGCCTTTCCAGACATCGGCACCCACCACTGTGGCGATCACACTCAACCCGAACATGGCGATCAAGAACAATTCAGGCGGCCCCACTCGCAACGCGACCATAGACATCGGGCCGATGATGGACAGCGTGATGATAAGCCCGACGACGCCGCCGAACGCCGAAGCCGAACGCGCGACACCGATTGCCAAATCGACTTGGCCGTTCAAGGCCATCGGCCTGCCGTCGAGCGTTGTCGCTGCCGCGCCGGCAGTCCCGGGAATGTTCAACAGTATAGCCGGGACGGCCCCGGCGAAGGTTGTGCCGGAATAGATGGCGGCAAAAAGGATCAATGCGTCATGCGGCGCCATTGCGAGAGAAAAAGGCAACAATATGGCCGCAGCATTCGGGCTGCTGAATCCCGGCAGCACGCCGACGATGAACCCGACGACCAACCCAACGACAATCAAGACCATGCTGGTCGGTGTCAAAAGCAGTCCGAGGCCTGCCTCGATACCGGCAAGTGTACCCATTGTCACCAAACTCCCGGCAACGGCAACTGAAACAGTCGAATGAAGAGCAGGTGAATAATCAACACCGTCGAGACCGTGATTACGATGACCCAGACCCACGAGCGATAGCCCAGCGTTACCAGAACACAGGGGACGAAAATCGCCGTTGCCGCCAGAATGCCGATCCTGGGCAGTGCGATGACATAGGCGATGAGCCACAAACTCAGCGCGGCTGATGGAACCCAGTCCCGCCAAACGCTAGTCGCCGACCCTTCCGGCTTGTTGCCAACCATATTGGCCGCAGCGCGGTACTCGCGCAGCGCAGCCAACACCTCGCGCAATATGATGATTGCCATCACCGGCAGCATAAGCAGCATCAAGAAACGCGGGTATCCGGCCGCCATGAATTGAAGGTCACGCGATGAATAGGCAAAGACCCCCATGAATCCGAGGATCAGAAAAGGCACCGCCAACCGGACCGCCAAAGCATGAACGATCGACGGCGTTTCCGATGGTGACGCCATCGGGAACCTCCCTTTTTTCGGCATGTGGCCCGCGGCCGTCAGAGCCTGACGGCCGCGGGAACGATCAGGGATAATGGTCTTGTCTCGAGACGGTGGCGGTCAGTCCTGAGCATCACGCGCGAAGGCTTCCAGACCTTCCCGCGCCGCCCGGATCTGAGCGTCATAGGCATCGGCCGGCATGAACGACAGGCGGTCCAGTTCGTCGAGGTCTTCCAACCGGCCACGGTACTCTTCGTTATGCAACGCAGCCTCAACAGCAGCGGCCAGCGTTGCATACCGGTCCGGGTGCTGGTCCCGGCACGTCGCCGAGGTAAAGATCCCATAACTCGGGCCTTGGGGCGGCAGATCGGTTCCCAGCGCATCGTTGATCGTGGGTGCGTTATCGGTCTTGTCGCCCCATTGATTGACCTCGGCAGCAACGCCTAGCACTCGCGTGTGTTCCGCAACAGAGAGGCTGTTGTAGACGGCGGCATAATTCATATCCGCATGCCCGCCAGCCAGCGCGTTACGCGCTTCGGAACCGCCGCCGAACGGTACGATGTTGAACTCCACGCCAGTCGCTTCTTCGAGCTGCTTGGTGCCCAGATAATAGGCATCCTGGAACGACCCCGCACTGACGATCACCTCGCCGGGATTCTCGCGGGCATGGTCGATCAACTCTTGCAGTGTCTCCCAGGGGGCGTCGTTGCGAACACGGATGACGCCCGCATCCACACTGACCTGCGCCAGCGGCGCGAAATCGTCATAGGTATAGCCGGTTTCCTGATTGACGTAAGAGAAGATCAAATGTGGAATTCCCCACATCAAAATCGTTCGGCAACTGTCATCAGAAACAGTTAACTGGCCACCAACCGCGCCGCCGCCTGCGGCATGGTTTTCGACGACCAGATTGGCGCCCAGCTCTTCCTCAAGATAGGCCTCCAACTGCCGGGCGGTAGTGTCAAAGCCGCCACCGGCGCTTGAGCCCACGATGAATCGTATCTGGCCTTGGGTCCAAGACTCATCGGCCAACGCTTCTCCAGAAGACCAAGCGACCGAAGCGACTCCAGCCAGAAGAAGCGACGATATCGTCTTTGTCACGATCCGGGTCATGATTCCATCCCTATGGTTGAATGACGCCTCTGCGCAAAGAACGACCACAGCGATTAATATGCAATATAATTAGCAGATTTTGTGCATATCGCGCGTCAGTGCTTTAATCCAGGCGCCATTTTCATTATGATTGATCTCAGCAAAAATTTGGCAATCTGCTGAGAAGCCCAAATTCTAGGCATGATACCCAGCTTAAGCAAGACGATCTGGGCGATACCAGATATATGGCTTTCTTATATCCTGAATAGTGTGGCCTGAATCCAATCGCCTGAAATTAAGCGACGGAACATACCGATGGACCTTCGAAAACTTCGATACTTCGTCTCGATCGCGGAAGCGCGCAGCTTCACCCAGGCATCACACGAACTCAGCGTAGCGCAGCCGGCGTTGTCACAGCAAATCGCGGGGCTAGAGACCGATCTGGGTGTCGATCTGTTCTATCGAACCGGGCGCGGCGTCATGCTGACCGAAGCCGGGGCCGATCTTCTGCCCCGCGCACGCCGAATACTTAGCGACATTGAACGGGCCCGGAACGAAATGGCTCTCTTGCGGTCTTCACCTCACGGCACCATATCACTCGGCGTGCCGCCATCGGTCAGCCATTCGGTCGTTGCGGCCTTCGTCTTGCGAATGCGCGAACGCTTTCCGGAAATCCGCCTAACCATCATTGAAGGATCCAGCGGCTTCATCAAGGAATGGCTAACCAAGGGGCGGCTGGATATCGGCATTCTCTATCAGGTCGGTCAGGAACAGTCGGCACCGGACGAAAGGCTGCTGGTCGAAGACTTGTCCCTCGTCGGCAAGTCTGACGACCCCCTCATTGCCGAAGGCACCGTGCCTTTTGATACTCTAGCCAACTTGCCGCTGATCCTGCCGAGCCGTCCCCATGGGTTGCGGACTCTGGTCGATACGATTGCCGACAAACGCTCAATTCCGCTACGTTCGGTCCTCGAACTCGACGGCGCAGCCCTCATTCGAAGCTTGGTCAACTCAGGCTGTGGATATTCTATTCTGCCAGATATCACGGTACGACTGGACCTGCGCGACGGCGGCGTTTCCTGCGCCAAGATCGTCGAGCCGGTGATCACCCGCACCATGATCATTACCAGCACCAACGAACGACGCGCCAAGGCGACCACACGTACGGCAATCGCCCTACTGCGAGAAGTCGTCGGCGACCTATCGCACCTTCACGCCCAGGTAGCCAACCAGCCCGATGACCAAGGCTCCGTGAGCCAGGAAATCAGAGCCCAAAATTCAATAGATCAAACACTTGCCGGATGATGTCACACGGCATCCGGCGCCAAGCGCCAGACGCCGTCATCATCACGGCATGCCCGGCCTTCCAGTAACGCTGTTCGCCCTTCATGATCCAGTTGCTCGGTAAACCGGCGGCACACGAAACCTTCGGACGTCACCTGAGCGCGGCCGGCGGTGATCGTCCCGCTCATGCCGGTATCGGGATTGGACCAGGAGGCACTCTGCCCCGGCGCTGATGCTTCCAGCGTCGATTGCAGGGTCGCAACCGTCATCGAAACGTCGGAGTCGGTCATCTCGGCATGCAGGTCCGGCTGAGTGAGCCCCGCTGCACCAACGCACCCCGCCAAGACAAGCCCCGCACCGGTGGCTATGACCCCCTCCATACGGCGACGCGATGATCTCGGCTTGACGCTATTGATCATTCTCGTCGCCTCCATCGGCTTCGTCATCGTTGGCAGCGGCAAGGGCGGCTTCGAGATCCGCGATGGTGACTTCGCCATCACCGTCGACATCAAGGTTGATCCACGCCCAATCGTCTTGCGGTCCGGCGCCGGGCTTCACCTCGGCCAGGGCTTGCTCGTATTCGAGCAGCAAGGCGTCAAGGTCATCCGATTGTTGAGCCTCGGCGTCTTCGATCCGTTCTTGAAGCGCGATCAGGCCGGTTTCCTGAGGGGTCCCGAAATTTGCCTGCAAGGCCCCGACATGGGCACCATACCCAAGGGCACGTGCAATCTGGACCATGGTGCGCACCCGTTCACCATGATTGGCGAAATTGTCATCCGCTGAGGGCGAACGATCCCAGCCACGGGCCAGCAGAGCCTCGGTTGCGGCATCGTCAAGCTCGACAATGGCGCTGCCGACTTGGAGCTCGCCGCCGTCGTCGCTTTCGGCATCGAATTGCGCCGAAGCCCCCATGGCCGGTGCTGGCAACGCCTGGTTATACCGTTCAGCCGCGCGCTGCCGGGCCGCAGCGGGATCCATGCCGCGCATACCGCCGCCACGCGCCTCGGAAGACGGCCCGCCGCGCGAGCGAGCCCAGTCGGGCGAACCGCCATTGCCGCCACCACCGCCTGAGCCACTTGCGCCCGCACCCCCGGAGCTTCCCGGAGACCCGCCGCCACCACCGCCGCCGCTGGGGCCGCCGCCCCCCGAACCGCCGCCCTGACCACCGCCCTGACCGCCGCCCTGACCGCCGCCCTGACCGCCGCCC
>LFIK01001655.1_pt1 | contig 17839 bp, 19 predicted proteins | sample 643401 | NCBI WGS metagenome assembly LFIK01 (sample SAMN03777447, study PRJNA286221) | soda lake metagenome | biome: soda lake; feature: Kulunda steppe; material: water; isolation source: sample T5-Br brine of Lake Tanatar-5 | place: Russia: Kulunda steppe | collected 2010-07
AGTTGCGCGCGGCGCTGGCGGCGCGGACGGCGGCGATCTATGGCGGGGCGGTGGAGGAGGCGCAGGTGGCCATCACCGCCGGGTGCAATCAGGCGTTCTGCGCCGCCATGGCAACATTGGCGGGGCCGGGGGATGCGGTGATCCTGCCGGTGCCGTGGTATTTCAACCACAAGATGTGGCTGGACATGAGCGGGATCGAGGCGGTGCCGCTGCCCTGCGGGGCGGGGATGCTGCCGGACCCGGAGGCGGCGGCGGCGCTGATCGGCCCGCGCACCCGCGCCATCGTGCTGGTCAGCCCCAACAACCCGGCCGGGGTGGAATATCCGCCCGCATTGCTGGCCGCGTTCCGCGATCTGGCCCGCGCGCGCGGCATCGCGCTTGTGCTGGACGAGACCTATCGCGATTTTCACGGGGGCGAAGGCCCGCCGCACGGGCTGTTCGCCGACCCGGACTGGGACGAGGTGCTGATCCACCTCTACAGCTTCTCAAAAGCCTATCGGCTGACCGGGCACCGGGTGGGTGCCTTGGTGACGAGTCCGGCACGGTTGGCGCAGGCAGAGAAGTTCCTGGACTGCGTGGCGATCTGCCCGACGGGTCTGGGACAAAGGGCGGCGCTCTGGGGGCTGGCGCATCTGGGCGAGTGGCTGGCGGGGGAGCGGGCGGAAATCCTGGCGCGGCGGGCGGCCATCGACGCGGCGCTCGGCGGCCTGAAGGGCTGGGCGCTCGACGGGTCGGGGGCCTATTTCGCCTGGGTGCGGCATCCGTTCGACATGCCCTCGGACATGCTGGCGCAGCGGCTGGTGCGCGAGGCGAGCGTGCTGGTGCTGCCGGGGACCATGTTCATGCCGCGGGCCGAGGACGGTGCGCGGCATTTGCGGATCGCCTTTGCAAATGCCGATGCGGCGGGGATTGCCGAACTGGCGGAACGGCTGGCGACGTTCCGGCCCTGAGCGATTTCTCAAATTGAGCGCGCGTGCCGCGCGCACGACATGCGCCGCGCCCGCCGCGTTGCGGCAGTCACGGCGGTGGGTGCCCGGTCGCGCGCGTCAGCGCCAGATGGCGAGGTTTTCCAGAAGGATGACGAAGCGCCGGGCGACGAACAACGTCCCGCCCCATCCGAAGGCCAGATCGGCGGCGACAAGCCCGGCCACTACCACGGCGATTCCGGCGGCGATGGTGTTGGTCATGGTGTCGCGCCCCCCGCGCCCCCGCCCCCTGCGCCGGGGCTGGCCCGGTGCGTCAGTGCATGAGCCGTCCCATTGCCGCCGCGACATCGGCCATGCGGCAGGAAAAGCCCCATTCGTTGTCATACCATGCCAGAACGCGCACCGTGCGCCCACCCACGACCTTGGTCTGGTCGGGGGCAAAGATCGACGAATGCGTGGTGTGGTTGAAATCGATGGAGACCTTGGGCTCGGGGTCATACGCCAGCACCGCGCCCATGGCCCCGGCGGCGGCCTCGCGGACCACTTCGTTCACATCGTCCACGGTGACGGTTTTCGATGCCTGAAACGTCAGGTCCACGGCGCTCACGTTCGGGGTGGGCACGCGCAGGGCGGTGCCGTCAAGCTTGCCCGCCAGTTCCGGGAGCACTGCGCCCAGTGCCTTGGCGGCGCCGGTGGAGGTGGGGATCATCGCCATGGCCGCGGCGCGGGCGCGGTAAAGGTCCGTGTGGCGCCGGTCCAGCGTCGGCTGGTCGCCGGTGTAGCTGTGGATGGTGGTCATGATACCCGAATCGATGCCGATGGCATCGTTGAGCACCTTGGCCAGCGGGGCGAGGCAGTTCGTGGTGCAGGAGCCGTTGGAGACCACGTGATCCCCGGTCGTCAGCGCCCGGTGGTTCACGCCATAGACGATGGTCCGGTCGGCGCCCTTGGCCGGGGCCGAAACCAGCACGCGCTGCGCGCCCCGGCCCAGGTGCACGGCGGCCTTGTCGCGGGCGTTGAACTTGCCGGTGCATTCCAGCACCACGTCCACGCCATCCCAGTCCAGCTCGCTCGGATCGTAGGTGGACATCACCTTGATCGGACCACGGCCCAGGTCGATGCTGTCGCCCTGCACCCGCACGGTCCCGGGGAAGCGGCCATGGACCGAATCGTATTTCAGCAGATGGGCGTTGGTCTCGATCGGGCCGGTGGCGTTGATGCGCACCACCTCGACATCGTTGCGCGCGCTTTCGGCGATATGGGCCAGTGTGCAGCGCCCGATCCGCCCAAACCCGTTGATCCCGATGGTGATGGTCATGTCGGCCCCCTTCTGCGTATCCCGGACAGTTGCCACGTTGCAATCCGTATACGCAGGGATACCGGGGCGAGGAAGACCAAAACCCTTTCTCCCGCAGTGCGTTAGCGCAATCTTTTCCTGTCAGCGCTAACGCACTGCGCGCGTGCATTGAACTCTGGCAGCACCACGCTGTGGTCAGGCGGATACGCGCCGCGGGCTGCGGCGCGTATCCGGTGCGGCGCTCAGTCGGCTTCGTGCAGTTCGGCGAAGCGCGCGTTCAGCATCTCATTAAGGGCCGGGTCGGCGGCGGCGGCATCGCCGATGGCGATGTATTCGTCCACGGTGATGCCCGGGGTCTCTTCCACAGCGGCGAGAATCGCTGTGTTGGCATCTTCGATGATCTGATTCTGCTCGGCTTCGGACTCGGCGGTCTCGAGGTTTTGCAGATAGGCGTCGCGGACATCGGCCACGGCCATGGCCGCGTCGATGAACGCATCGAGTTTCTCTTCCTGCTCGATCAACTCCGCGCCAGGGACCTCGGTCTGCGCAAGCGCTGCCGTGGCGCCGAGCCCGCCGAAGGCCATGCCGATGGCGAGAGCGGCGGGGGCGAGGGTGCGTTGGAATACCATGAAGAACTCCTGTTCATTGCGGTTTCGCAGTGTTTGCCTGCAGCCTCGGACCTAGTGGCCATGGCTTTCGGGCGCAAATCGCTCGGCATTTTCTTGCTTGTTGGCCGCTGATCCCCGCTATGGGGCACGGATGCCGGACAAACTGGCCCTTCGCGCGGGTGAATACTGGACAGTCGCAGCCGTGCAGGGCAGTCTGAAGCAAAACGGTTCGGAGACTGCCATGAAGCCTGCCACGCCCCGTTCGCCCCTGCTGGTTCTGATGTCCCTTCTGGCGCTTGTCTGGTACGGAGCGCTTGCGCTCGATTATCTGGCGGCGCGCTTAGATGGGCTCGATGCCCTGCCCTTGCCCGCCGGGATCGGGGGGACGCCCGAGACGATGCCGCTCTGGGCGGCCGTGGCCACCGGCGTGGCGATATGGCTGGGCCTGTTCGCGGCCTTCCTCCTGCTGCTGCGAGACAGCATGGCGGTGTTGTGTTTCGCCTTCACGTTGATCGCGGCGGCGCTGCAGGGTATCTGGTTGGTGCAGTTTTCCATGGCCGGGCCGCAGTCTTTTCTGGGCATCCCGTCTGAGCAGATGTTGGGCGCGCAACTGCTGGTGCCGCTGGTGCTGTGGGTCTATGCCCGCAGTCTCAAGCAGCGCGGGGCGCTGGCCTGAGGTCGGGCGCGCGCCTGCTGTCGCAATAGCGTGATGATGGTGCTTTGCGGGCGTGACTTGCGTTTCGCCGCGCGCATCCCGATTATGCGACCGTTTTAACAGCGGAGCTATCATGACCATTCGCGCAAACCTTGCCGATGCGGTCGGCAACACCCCCCTGATCCGTCTGACCCGCGCGAGCGAAGCGACGGGGTGCGAGATCCTGGGCAAGGCCGAGTTCCTGAACCCCGGCCAGTCGGTCAAGGATCGCGCCGCGCTCTGGATCATCCGCGATGCGGTGGCGCGCGGGGCACTGGAACCTGGCGGCACCATCGTCGAGGGCACCGCCGGAAACACCGGTATCGGGCTGGCGTTGGTCGGCGCCTCCATGGGGTTCCGGACGGTGATCGTGATCCCGGAAACCCAGAGTCAGGAAAAAAAGGACATGCTGCGCCTGGCGGGCGCCGAACTGGTCGAGGTGCCGGCGGTGCCCTATCGCAACCCCAACAACTACGTCCGCTATTCCGGCCGGCTGGCCGCGGAACTGGCGCGGACCGAGCCAGCGGGCGCGATCTGGGCCAACCAGTTCGACAATGTGGCCAACCGGCAGGCGCATGTCGACAGCACCGGCCCCGAGATCTGGGAACAGACCGGCGGCAAGGTGGATGGATTCATCTGCGCCGTGGGGTCGGGCGGCACGCTGGCGGGGGTGGCGGAGGCGCTCCAGCCAAAGGGCGTCAAGATGGGCCTTGCCGATCCCGAGGGCGCGGCGCTCTACAGCTTCTACACCACCGGCGAATTCAAGGCCGAAGGCTCCAGCATCACCGAAGGGATCGGGCAGGGGCGGGTGACGGCCAACCTGGAAGGGTTCACCCCCGATTTCTGCGCCCGCATCCCGGATGCCGAGGCGCTGCCCGTCGTCTTCGACCTCCTGGAACACGAAGGGCTGTGCCTGGGCGGTTCGTCCGGGATCAACGTGGCCGGCGCCATCCGCATGGCGCGGGAAATGGGACCGGGGCACACCATCGTCACGATCCTGTGCGATTACGGCAACCGCTATCAATCGAAGCTGTTCAATCCCGCTTTCCTGCGCGACAAGGGACTGCCGGTTCCCCGCTGGATGGAGCGCGCACCGCGGTCGCTGCCCGATGTCATGCAGGACGCATGACCGGCGCAGGATCGCAGGGGGGCCCCGGCGCCGCCGAACCTGACGGTTTCGCTGAAATGACATAACCCCGAGGTCAGCCGTGCGCATGCGCTTGCCACCCGAGTTGTTCCGACTTGCCCTGATCCGGTTTACACTCCTTGTTGGCGCCGCGCTGGCCGTCGCGGTAGCCCCGACCGCCGCGCAAGACCTCCAGGAACAGCGCGTCAACAGCGAAGCCACCGCCGCCGAAGGCCCCGACCTCGAAGCGTGGGAGGCGCTTGCCACACGGGCCGAGGACGCGCTCGCCGAGCAGGCCCCCAGCGAGTCCCTGATCGAGCTTCGTGGCCTGTTGGTGGAGAAGCGCTCGCAGTTCCTCACCGTGCAGGACGCCAACCGCGAGCGCGTCGCCGCGCTGCGCCGCCAGGTCGAGGCGCTGGGCCCCCCGCCCGAGGAAGGCGAGACCGAGGCCCCCGAGATCGCCGAGCGCCGCGCCGCGCTGACCGAACAGCTTACCCGCGCGCAGGCGCCCGTTCTGACCGCCGAAGAGGCGTTCCGCCGAGCGGACGGGCTGATCCGCTCCATCGACCGCATCTTGCGCGAACGCGATGCCGATGCGCTGCTGACGCTCTGGCCGTCACCGGTGAACCCGGCCAACTGGCTGGCGGGCGCCGATGCGCTGGTGCGCACCGCACAATCCGGCATCGAGGAAGTGCTGCGCAATCTGGCCAATCCGGTCCGACAGGCCGAGTTGCGCGCCAATCTGGTGCTGGTCTTCGGCGCGCTGGTGCTGGCGGGGCTCCTGATGCTGCGCGGCTATCGCTGGACGCAGGATCTGACGATCCGGCTGCAGGATGGCGCGCGCAGCAAGCGCGGGCGGCAGGCGATGACGCTTCTGACCTCGCTGTCGCAGATCGCCGTGCCGCTGACGGGGGTGTTCCTCTTCACCTTTGCCATCGAGGCGACGTCGCTGCCCGGTCCGACCGGCTCGGACGCGCTGTCCGGGATCCTGCTGGCCGGGATGGCCTATCTGGGCGCGCGCTGGCTGGGCGCCCAGATCTTCACCCATTCCGAAAACGCCTACACGCCGCTGCGCCTGCCCCGCGAACGTCGGCGCGAAGGGCGGCTGATGGCCGCCCTGACCGGGGTACTGCTGGGGGTTCAGGCGTTCTTCGAAACCTTGGTGGAGCCGCGCCTGACCTCCGAAGCCGCCTATGCCGTGCTGGCCTTTCCGGTGATGGTGCTGGCCGGGGTGGTGCTGTTCCGGATCGGGCAACTGCTGCTCCACCACGCCCGGCCGGTGCAGGCGGATGCCTCCGGCGACGCGACCGCCACGGCGAAACCGGCCGATACTGGCGCCGACACTGACGCCGAGCCCGATTTCTTCGACCGGCTGGTGCGGATCGTCGGGCGCGTCTGCATGGTACTGGGGCTGGGCGCACCGATCCTCGCTGCCGTGGGCTATGTCCAGGCCGCGCAGGCGCTGCTCTTCCCGGCCATCGGCTCGCTGGGGCTGCTGGGTCTGCTGGTGCTGCTGCAGGGGCTGGTCAAGGATGTCTATGCCGTGGTCGTGCGTAGCGGCAGCGCCGAGACCGAGGCACTGATCCCGGCGCTGATCGGCTTTGGTCTGGCGCTCCTGTCGGTGCCGGTCTTCGCGTTGATCTGGGGGGTCCGAACCTCGGAACTGCTGGAAATCTGGCAGGCCACGCGCGAGGGTTTCACCATCGGCGAGACCCGCGTGTCGCCCACCAACCTTCTGTCCTTCATCGTCGTCTTTGCCATCGGCTACACGGTGGTGCGCGTGATTCAGGGCGCTCTGGGCACCACGGTGCTGCCCAAGACCTCGCTCGACCGGGGCGGGCAGAAGGCGATCGTTTCGGGCTTCGGCTATGTCGGCATCTTCCTGGCCGCGGTCATCGCCTTCTCCACCGCCGGCATTGACCTGTCGGCGCTGGCGCTGGTGGCGGGCGCGCTGTCGGTGGGGATCGGCTTCGGTCTGCAGAACGTGGTGTCCAACTTCATCTCGGGCATCATCCTGCTGGTCGAACGCCCCATTGCCGAAGGCGACTGGATCGAGGTCGGCGGCACCATGGGGATCGTGCGCTCGATCTCGGTGCGCTCCACGGTGATCGAAACCTTCGACAAGACCGATGTGATCGTTCCCAACGCCGATCTGATCTCCACCTCGGTCACCAACTGGACGCACTACAACAACACGGGCCGACTGATCATGAAGGTCGGGGTCAGCTATGCCGCCGACACCCGCGTGGTGGAGCGCATCCTGCGCGAGGTGGCCGAGGCACAGCCGCTGGTGGCGCTGAATCCGGCGCCTTCGGTGGTGTTCATGGGGTTCGGTGATGACGCGCTGGAATTCGAGGTGCGGTGCATTCTGCGGGACGTGAATTTCATCATGAAGGTTCGGTCGGACATGAACCACGAGATCATCCGCCGCTTCCGCGAGGCCGGGATCGAGATCCCCTTCGCCCAGCGCGACATCTGGCTGCGTAACCCCGAGGCGCTGCCCGGCGGGCGGCCTGCTCCGGAACACGCCCCGGAGCCTGCCAGCGAACCCCGTGTTCAACCCGCACCGCCCGCAGGCCGCAAGGGGCGCCCACCGCGCACGGGCGATCCGGTCCCCGAAACCGCCCGCCCCGATTTCGATGACATGAGCGACCCGGAGGGTAGCGACCGATGAGCACGTCGACCGAGCTTCTGTTCCGCGCCGACCCCTACGCCCGCGAGGCCGCGGCTTCGGTGATCGCCCAGGCCGAGGGCGGGCTGGTGCCGGACGCGAGCCTCTTCTACCCGGCCGGTGGTGGCCAGCCGGGCGACACCGGCACCCTGCGCTGGCTCGGGGGCGAGACGCGCATCATCGACACGCGCAAGGGCGCGGATGGCGCCGTGGTGCTGATCGCCGCCGAAGGCGCCGCGCTGCCCGCGCCCGGCACGGCCATCACCCAGCATCTCGACTGGGAGCGCCGCCACCGGATCATGCGCGTGCACACGGCCCTGCACCTCTTGTCAGTGGTGATCCCGCTGCCCGTCACCGGCGGGCAGATTGGCCCGGACAAGGGGCGGCTGGATTTCGACATGCCCGAAGCGCCCGCCGACCGCGACGCGCTGGAACGCGCGTTGAACGATCTGGTGGCGCGCGACCTGCCGGTGACCGAGGACTGGATCACCGATGCCGAGCTTGCCGCCAATCCCGGGCTGGTCAAGACCATGTCGGTGGCGCCGCCCATGGGCGCGGGCCGCGTGCGGCTGGTGCGCATCGGCACGGGGGCGGATCAGGTGGATCTGCAACCCTGCGGCGGCACCCATGTCGCCCGCACCGGCGAAATCGGCCCCCTGCGCTTCGGCAAGATCGAGAAAAAAGGCCGCCAGAACCGCCGCGTCTCCGTGCTTCTGGCCGCGTGACCCCGCGCGCCCTCCGCGCACCTCGGTCCGCCTCTTCATCTTGCCCTAAGTACCCCGGAAGTCGCCCGGAACGGGCGACGGGGGCGGCGCCCCCATCCCCCGCTACCACCGGCGCGCGTCCGCCAGGTGCCAGAGCGCTGCACCGACCCGCCAGAATGGCTCGCGCAGAAAGCGCAGCGGGTCGGGCGGCGGTGGGCCGTCGTGCAGGGGCAGGGGGATCGCCTCGGGTCCGGTCTCGCCCAGCGCCAACCGCGCCAGCATGGCGCCGAAAACAGTGCCCGGCGCGATCCCGCGACCGTTGAAGCCGGAAATCGACCAGGCGCCGGGACCGTGCGCGCAGAAGCGCGGTAGCGCGTCGGGGGTGGTGCCGATGCGGCCGAACCAGGCGCTTTCGAACGGAACATCGGCCAGCGCGGGGAAAAGCTGCGCCAGCCGCCGCCGCGCCCAGGCGCGGTGCGCCGAGCGATCCATCGCCCCCAGCGCGCCGACCGAGCCCAGCACCAGCCGCCCGCGCGCATCCATCCGGAACGAGGTCAGGATCTTCGCCGTGTCCCACGCCCCTTCGCCCCCTGGCAGCACCTGCGCGCGCAGGGCGTCTGGCAAGGGTTCAGTGGCGATGTTGAAATAGGGCAGCACGCTCTGATGCGCGCGCAGCCCCGCCGCCGCCCCGGTGCCATAGGTGTTCCCCGCCAGGATCAGCGCCCGCGCTTTCACGGACCCGTCGGGCGTGGCCACGCGCCAGCCGCCACCGGATTGCGGTGTGATGCCGGTGGCCGGGCTGTCCGTGAAGATTTGCGCCCCCGCCGACAGCGCCGCAGCCGCCAGCCCGCGCGCATAGGCCAGCGGCTGGATGGTCCCCGCGCGAGGATCGAAAAGCGCGGCGCGGAACCCGTGCGCGCCGGTGCGCAATGCGGTCGCCTCGGCGTCCAGCAATTCGACCGCCGCGCCCCGACGCTGCCATTGCGCATGGCGCGCGCGCAGGGCTGCCGCGCCAGCGTCATTCGGGGCGCAATGCAGCGTGCCCGCCGGACGCGCTTCACAATCGATGCCGTGACGGCGGACAATCTCCCAGACCTGCGCCGGGCCTTCGGCCAGTGCCGCCAGCAGGCGCGGGCCATGGTCCGGGCCAAGCCGCGCCGCCAACGCGTCCGGCATCAGCCACAGCGCGGCGTTGACCAGCCCGACGTTGCGCCCCGATCCGCCCTGACCGATTGCTCCGGCCTCGACCACGGCGACCCGTGCGCCCGCCTGCGCCGCATGCAGGGCAGCCGACAGGCCCGTGTAGCCCGCCCCGACAATGGCGATATCGGCGGTGATGTCGTCGGCCAGCGCCGCGCAGGATGGCGGAGGCGGCGCCGTGGCGGCCCAAAGACCGCAACCATCGGTGCCGCCATCCCCCGCCGGATCAGGCGTTTCGGTGCCTAAGAAGGGCATAAGCGGCCCGGCCCCGCATCAGGGTTCGAGCGATTCGTACCCCGCGGTGAAGCCCATCAGCGACATGGTCGCCTCGACCTCCTGATCGGGGGCGGCGGCGGGGACCAGGGTCCAGACGGCCTCGGATCCGCGCATGAACATCTCAATCTCGTCGGCGGTGAAGCCGATGCGGGCCACGCAGCCCATGGCGTTGCAGAAGCTGAAGGGGTAGCGCCGCGCCTCGCCGCCATCCACGCGCATGGTCAGTTGCGCCGTCAGCAGCGTTTCCAGCGGCGCGAGGAAGGTCGCACCCGCCGCGGCCTGCTGGCCGGGCGGCAGCGGGAATATCATGATCTCGGCCACGGCACCGCCGGTTTCATCGTTCAGCAACTGGGTGATCTGGCACGGATCGTCGCCTTCGGGGGTGCGCATGCAGGTGCGTTCCCAGTCGGTGAAGACCTCGTCGACATAGGTTTCGCCGATACCGTCGCCGCTTTCGGCCTGGGCGCCCATGCCCAGCGGTTCGCCCATGGACAGACCGGGCTCCCCTTCCTCGGATTGCGAAAGCGCGGGGGATGCCAGCAGAAGGGCCGGTAGGAGAGCCAGAGCCTTTGCGGTGTTCTTCATCGGGGTACCTGCATTCAGAAAGTTGACCTCGGATGGGCTCCTAGCACGCCCGTGCGGGTTTGTCAGGCCCTGCCGACTGAGCGCTGGCCGTGCACTCCGTCACGTTCGGGCGAGATGGCGCCGAACGATTGGCCAAAAGGGGGGATCACGGGACGTGGCTGCGGCGGCAGGGTCGCGGGGCGGTGAGGGTCGGCGGGACCAAAATGAAAAGGGCCCCGAAGGGCCCTGATCGCACTTGCTTTTGTTTGCTCCCTGTCGGACTGGCCGACGAATTGCGCCGAACCCTATGAACAAAGGACCGGTCCGTCAACAGGTCATGCACCACTTTTTTCGGAACAGCCTGGCAGACGTGTCAAGCGTTGACAGATACCCCGCCGCCGCGGAAAAAAGGCCGCGCACGGGGCGCGGCCAGTCTGACAGGGAGGAAATATGGCCGTAGTCAACGCCAGATCGGCCATGAGGCGATCCTGTCAGCGGATGCTTAACAATGCGTTTCCGCATCACGCGGAAAATGCAGATTGCCAGGGCAGCAAACCCGGATGTTCCGTTGCCGGGCCCGCGCCGGGCCCGTCGATTTCAGCCGTTGCCGCGCAACGCCTCGGGGTGCATGGCCAGGAATTCGTGCAGGGTCTTGTAGAGCGCGCGTGCCTGGATCAGATCATGCTTGCGCAGCGCATCGCGGATATCGTCGCAGATCATGCCCTGCACCTTTTGCGGGCCATGATGAATGTGCATCAGGTAATCGCCGATCTCGGCGGCCTCGACCTGGCTCAGATGCTCATGCTGGGCAATCGCGTCGATTTCGGCGCGCGACAAACAGGTCATGTCCAATATGTCATTTTCGTTGATCATGGGGCTCCTCCTCCTCATTGACGGGCAAGCATACACCAATTCGGCGGGATACGCGTTGATTCCGGTCAATGGCGGTGTTTGAAGCTTGCGGGCATCGGCAAGCACGGAAAATTTGCAAATTTTTGCGGCTGCGGTGGCGGAGATTTGCAAATTTACCGAAATCCCTTTGTCATGCGCGCGGCTTGCCCCTATGGTCCGGCCGACCGGGGGCGGGGCGTCTGAAAAAAGGCGTCTGGCGAGGGGGCGGCTGAGGAGGGAGCGCATGAAGGACATTCTGCAGGAACTGGAATCGCGCCGCGCGCAGGCCCGCGCGGGGGGCGGCGAACGCCGGGTGGCCGCGCAGCACGCCAAGGGCAAGCTGACCGCCCGCGAACGGCTGGAACTGCTGCTGGACGAGGGCAGCTTCGAGGAATTCGACATGTTTGTCGCCCACCGCTGCACCGATTTCGGGATGCAGGACGACCGCCCCTATGGCGACGGGGTGGTGACCGGCTGGGGCACCATCAACGGGCGGCAGGTCTATGTTTTCAGTCAGGATTTCACCGTCTTCGGCGGCTCGCTGTCGGAAACCCATGCCCAGAAGATCTGCAAGATCATGGACATGGCGATCCAGAACGGCGCGCCGGTGATCGGACTCAACGATTCGGGCGGCGCGCGCATCCAGGAAGGGGTGGCCAGCCTTGCAGGCTATGCGGATGTGTTCCAGCGCAACATCATGGCCTCGGGCGTGGTGCCGCAGATCAGCGTCATCATGGGGCCGTGCGCGGGCGGCGCGGTCTATTCCCCGGCCATGACCGACTTCATCTTCATGGTGAAGGACACCAGCTACATGTTCGTCACCGGCCCCGATGTGGTCAAGACGGTCACCAACGAAGTGGTCACCGCCGAGGAACTTGGCGGCGCCATCACCCACACGCGCAAGTCCTCGGTCGCCGATGCGGCGTTCGAGAATGACGTGGAGGCGCTGATCGAGGTGCGGCGTCTGGTGGACCTGTTGCCGCTCAACAACCGCGACGGGGTGCCGAAGCGGCCGTTCTTCGATGACCCAGGGCGGCTGGAACCCAGCCTGGACACGCTGATCCCGGAAAACCCCAACACGCCCTATGACATGAAGGAGCTGATCCACAAGGTCGCGGATGAAGGCGATTTCAACGAGATGCAGGCCGAATTCGCCAAGAACATCATCACCGGTTTCATCCGTCTGGAAGGGCGCACCGTGGGGGTGGTGGCCAACCAGCCGATGGTGCTGGCCGGGTGTCTGGATATCGATTCCAGCCGCAAGGCGGCCCGCTTCGTCCGCTTCTGCGATGCGTTCGAAATCCCGATCCTGACCTTTGTCGATGTGCCCGGCTTCCTGCCCGGCACCGGGCAGGAATATGGCGGCGTCATCAAGCATGGCGCTAAGCTCTTGTTCGCCTATGGCGAGGCGACGGTGCCCAAGGTCACGGTCATCACCCGCAAGGCCTATGGCGGCGCCTATGACGTGATGAGCTCCAAGCACCTGCGCGGGGATTTCAACTACGCCTGGCCGACGGCCGAGATCGCGGTGATGGGCGCCAAGGGCGCGGTGGAAATCCTCTACCGGTCCGAACTGGGCGCGCCCGAGAAGATCGCCGCGCGCACCAGCGATTACGAGGACCGTTTCGCCAACCCCTTCGTCGCCGCCGAAAAGGGCTTCATCGATGAAGTGATCATGCCGCATTCGACCCGTAAGCGCGTCTGTCGCGCCTTTGCAAGCTTGCGCAACAAGAAGCTGACCAACCCGTGGAAGAAGCACGACAACATCCCCCTGTGACGCCACCACCCGGCCATCCGGATGCGCGCGCCTTTGCCGCCGACCGCCTGCTGGAAAGCGAGCGGCTGGCGCTGGCCGCCGCCGGGGCGCCGCTGGCGTTGCTGCTGACGCAGATCGGCACCATTGCGGGGTCCGGGGACCTTGTGCGCCTGCTGGCCACCGTGTCCGTTTTGAGCATCGTCTATTGCTGCATCTGGCAGGTGTATATCGTGAATTACGCCACCTACTGGCTGGCCGCGGCGCGGATGGAAGGGGACAGCCCCGCGCTTGTCGGGCGCGGCCAGATCAGCGCCTTCCGCCTGCGCGAGGCGCATACCGAAGAGGGGTTGATCCGTCTGATCCGGCGCTTCCGCTGGCACTATTCGCTGGCCTGTTGGGCGGGCGGGCTGAGTGGGCTGGGCGCGGCGCTGATGGTGGTCTGGTCATGAGCCGGGGGCAGGGGCTTTTGCTGGCGGTTGCGGCCAGTGGCATGGCGCTGTCCGGTGCCGCAATGGCAGATCCGCTGCACCTGCCTTCGGGGCAGGAGGCGCAGTTGCATGACTTCTACTGGGAGGAAGACAGCGGCACCCTGCGATTGCGCTACGTGGTCACGGCGGTCGCCGATCCTGATTACGCCGATGACGCAGATGCGGTGTTTGCCGACATGGAGTGGCTGTGCAACGGCGCAGGGCTTGCGAAGATCAATGCCGACGGCAACCCGTGGGATGGCGTGACCGTCACCATGATGGCCGAACCGGTCGAGCTTGGCCGCAGCGCCCCGGAGGTGGTCCAGTTCTTCGAAGCCTTCTCGGTCGCGGACGACACCTGTATCTGGGAGGCGTTCTGATGCCGGCCCCGTATCTTGTGCCGGGGCAGGCAGCAGGCGTCCCGGTTGGTGCAGCTTCGCCACACGCGCGCGTGCACGCAGGATTGCTGTGGATCACGGCCCCGAAATCGCGTATCGTCCGAAGCGATGCCATGACCGGCATCGGTCAACACCGCAATCGCCGGGCGGCGCCAAAAACGATCGTCCGGGCGGAGAACGAGAGCAGGAGAAACAGATGTCGAAAGCCACTGTCGCAGCAGCGCTTCTGGCGACCATGGTGCTGGGTGCTTGCGCAAAGCATCGCCCGGCCGAAGTCGAGCCCGCACCAGAGCCGATCTACGTCGAGCCGGTATCCGTCAAGGGCTGATACCGCTTCCGCGGGGCGAGGGACGCGTGCCCTCGCCACCGCCACGCGTCTGGGCTGGCCGCTGGGCCGGTGTAGCGCCGCGTTCCGGCAAGTTTCCGCGTGGTCGCAGGGCCATCGGTGGTCATACGCCCAAGCGTGCTTTACCCTTCCCTCCCGGTGCGGACCTGTGTTCCGTGCCCAGGACAATCGGCGCCCCGGCAACGGGGCGCCGTTGTCTTGTTCCGAGTGCGACAACAGGAGGGACTTATGCCCAGACTACCCGCCATTCTGGCCGTGGGCGCCACGCTCACCATCGCAGCCTGCGCGCAGCAGGCCCCTGCGCCCGAGCCGATGGCGCAAGACCCGCAGGCCCAGCCCACCGGGTCCCAGGCAATGCCGCCCGAGATCGAAGCCATGCAGCAGGACCCGCTGGCGCCCGCGCCTGAGCCTGAGCCTGAGCCCGCGCCTGGCGACCCTGCCCCGACCGAACCCGGTTTCTGAGGCACTGCCGCGCTGGCCCGATGTGGCTGATGCGCTCGGCCCTTGCATCGGGCGCCCCGTCTGGGGGCGCCCATGCTGAAACATCGCGGCTTTCCGGGGCGGCTGCCCGGCACCGATTTCCAGTTCACCATCCGCCGCGCCAACAAGGCCGGGGCCACAAGGCTGATCGCGCGCGAGCGCTACGCCGACCGCCGCCCCGCCGACCGCCGCGCCGATGCCGGATTTCTGGCCGCGCTGATCGAACATTTCGGCGACGAACCCTTCGAGCGCGGCAATCTGGACGCCGGGCGGCTGTCCTGGCTTCTGGGCCGCGAAGTGCTGCCCGCAGAGCCAGATTTCGACCCCGAAAGCTACGAGGCCCTGCTGCGTGTGGATATCGACCGCGCGCGCGCCTCCTTTCCGGAACTCTTCGCCGGAAGCGACCGAGACGGGGGGGACGCATGACAGCGCTGCGGCATCGGCAGATTTTCGCCGATTTCTCGGCGCCCGGCGCGTCCGCTTGCTGCGGGGGCCAAGGCTGCACGCTATTCTTGGACCATAACAACAATATCGAGCAGGTTCCAAAATGCCCAAGACATCCCTTCTTGCCGTCGTGCTCGGCGGCCTCGTACTGGCCGGATGCGGCCAGACCGTTGGCGAACAGGCGCTTTTCGGCGGTGCGGCCGGTGCGGCGGCGGGTGCCATTACCGGTGGCGATGCGTTGGCCGGTGGCATCATCGGCGCGGGTGGCAATGTCGCCTTCTGCCAGCTCTATCCCAGCGAGTGCCGTTAACACCGGCCTGATACCTCCGGGCGCAGGCCGCTGCGCCCCGCCCTCGACCCGGCGCGCCGCCAAGGCGCCCTTGCCCTGCGCTGCACAGGCCGCGCGGGGTCATTGCCGTTGTGCGGCCATCCGCGCGCCTTGTCGCCCCCGCCTTTCCATCGCCATCCTTCCCCAGCGCTCCAGACAGAGGTTGCCGCACGCATGTTCTCCAAGATCCTGATCGCCAACCGGGGTGAAATCGCCTGCCGGGTCATCAAGACCGCCCGCCGCATGGGCATTCGCACCGTTGCGGTCTATTCCGACGCCGACCGCAACGCCCTGCATGTGGAAATGGCCGACGAGGCCGTCCATATCGGCCCCGCGCCCGCGAACCAGTCCTATATCGTGATCGACCGGATCATGGATGCCATCCGCCAGACCGGCGCAGAGGCCGTGCACCCCGGTTACGGATTTCTGAGCGAGAACAAGGCGTTTGCCCAGGCTCTTCAAGCCGAGGGCGTGGCCTTCATCGGTCCGCCTGCCGCCGCCATCGAGGCGATGGGCGACAAGATCACCTCGAAGAAACTCGCCGCCGAGGCCGGTGTGAACACCGTGCCCGGCGTCATGGGCCTGATCGCCGATGCCGAGGAGGCGGTGAAGATCTCGAACGAGATCGGCTATCCGGTGATGATCAAGGCCAGCGCCGGGGGCGGCGGCAAGGGCATGCGCATCGCCTGGAATGACGCCGAGGCGCGCGAGGGGTTCCAGTCTTCCAAGAACGAAGCGGCCAGCAGCTTCGGCGATGATCGCATCTTCATCGAGAAATTCGTCACACAGCCGCGGCACATCGAGATTCAGGTCCTCGCCGACAGCCACGGCAACGCCGTCTATCTGCACGAACGCGAATGCTCCATCCAGCGCCGTAACCAGAAGGTGATCGAAGAGGCGCCCTCGCCGTTTCTGGACGAAACCACCCGCAAGGCGATGGGCGAACAGTCCGTCGCGCTGGCGCAAGCGGTGGGCTACACATCGGCGGGCACCGTCGAATTCATCGTCGATGGCGACCGCAACTTCTATTTCCTGGAAATGAACACGCGGTTGCAGGTCGAGCATCCGGTGACCGAACTGATCACCGGCGTCGACCTGGTGGAACAGATGATCCGGGTGGCGGCGGGCGAGAAACTGCCCTTCGCCCAGGATGACCTGACCATCAACGGCTGGGCCATCGAATCCCGCCTCTATGCGGAAGACCCCTATCGCAACTTCCTGCCCTCCATCGGCCGGCTGACCCGCTACCGCCCCCCTGCGGAAGTGGCCGAGCCCAGCCGGGCGGTGCGCAACGACACCGGCGTGTTCGAGGGCGGCGAGATATCGATGTATTACGACCCGATGATCGCCAAGCTCTGCACCTGGGCGCCCACCCGCGAAACCGCGATCGAGGAAATGCGCCTCGCGCTCGACGAGTTCGAGCTTGAGGGCATCGGCCATAACCTGCCGTTCCTCTCGGCTGTGATGGACCATCCGCGCTTTGTCTCGGGCGAGATCACCACCGCTTTCATCGCCGAAGAATACCCCGACGGGTTCCAGGGCGCGGTGCTTCCCGAAGACCTGCTGCGCCGCGTCGCCGCCAGCGCCTGCGCCATGCACCGCGTGGCCGAGATTCGGCGCGCGCGGGTTTCGGGGCGGATGGATAACCACGAACGCGTGGTGGGCGCCGACTGGGTGATCCGCCTGCAGGGGCAGGAATACGCCGTCACCATTGCCGCCGACCGCGACGGCGCCACGGTGCGGCTCAACGGCTCGGAATACCGCATCACCTCGGACTGGAGACCGGGCCAGCCGCTGGCGCGGCTCATGGTGGATGGCGCGGCCCTGGTGATGAAGGTGGCGCGCATACCCGGCGGCTACCGGCTGCGGCTGCGCGGCGCCGACCTGCGCGCGCAGGTCTTCGCACCGCGCATGGCCGAACTCGCCGCGCTGATGCCCGAGAAACTGCCGCCCGATACCTCGAAACTGCTGCTGTGTCCCATGCCCGGGCTGGTGGTCAGCCTCAACGTGGCCGAAGGCGACGCGGTCTTCGAAGGCCAGGCGCTCTGCACGGTCGAGGCAATGAAGATGGAAAACATCCTGCGCGCCGAGCGCAACGGCACGGTGGCGAAGATCAATGCTGCCCCCGGTGCTTCGCTGGCCGTCGATGACGTGATCATGGAGTTCGAATGACACCGCCCGGAAAGAAAGCGCCAACCCGATGACCCGCAGTCCCCTTCGCCTGTTCGTGGTCTACACGGGGTGTTTCCTCGTCGCCCTCGGGGCCGCCGCCTTCATCCTGACCCGCGTGCTTCCCCCGGTGCAGCAGGGCCAGACCGTGCTCCTGCTGCTGCCGCCGCTGGGCGGCATGGCGGTTTTTCACGGCCTGTTCCCGCTGCTCAGCCGCATCCGGCTGGGGCTGGAGTTTCTCGCTATCGGCGGCGGGCTTGTCTTCGGCCTCGGCGCAGTGCTCGCCGCGGGGGCCTGGTTCGGGCTGGTCTCGCTCACCGCTGCACTGCTGATGTGGCTGGTGGGCGTATTTGGACCCGGCTGGTGGCTGCTCTCGGGCTGGGCCGAACGGATCGGCTATTACAAGTGAGGCCAACCATGCTTCATCTTGCCGAAAATACTCCCGGGGGGAGGCGCGCGGTACGCGCGGCGGGGGGCAGCGCCCCCCGGCGGCG
>LFIK01001656.1_pt1 | contig 17838 bp, 20 predicted proteins | sample 643401 | NCBI WGS metagenome assembly LFIK01 (sample SAMN03777447, study PRJNA286221) | soda lake metagenome | biome: soda lake; feature: Kulunda steppe; material: water; isolation source: sample T5-Br brine of Lake Tanatar-5 | place: Russia: Kulunda steppe | collected 2010-07
CTGCATTGACTCATACGGATGATCGTAACTTACTGGATGTGCTTTTTTTTAGCCATAACGCCCGTCAGTCTCCACAATTGGCGGGCACTTTGGCCACCCTTCTAAACATCTGCCGCGACAGCGGCTTGGTTCAACAAGGCGAGGGAGGTAATTCCGAGTAGCGCTGCCGCGCTACTCTCCATACCTCCTCTTCACGATCTGCGAAAAAAAGTTGAAGACCCACTGGTGGACGGGTACACCTTTCTTATGCATAAATCACTCACTGCCATCATCCGAAAAGAGACCGGGGGATACTTCGCCCTTTGTCCGGAATTAGACGTTGCCAGCCAAGGCGATACGATTGAAGAGGCAAAAGCGAATTTGAAGGAGGCGGTAGAGCTGTTTTTCGAGTGTGCGTCCAAGGACGAAATCGACGACCGTCTCGGGCAGGAGTCGTATGTATCTTCTTTGGAGGTAGACGTTGCCTAAGCTTCCGAACCTTTCGGGTCGCGATATCATTGCCATTCTTGAGCAGGCGGGTTTCTCAAGGGTTCGACAGAAAGGAAGCCATGTGATCATGCAGAAAGCAGTGGAGGGATCGACAATCACAGTTCCAGTCCCAGATCACAAGGAACTGAGAATTGGCACGCTACGGTCGATCATTCGCCAGAGTCAGCTTCCCCGTTCAAAATTCGAAAAGTAAGACGATAATCTTCGCCTGAAGCACCTCACTTTCTCGACGTCCGACCAACCAGACGGCGTAGGCAATGAGTGTTCCGCTGCGTTTCACACTTATGCCTAGCCTTTACGTTAGGCGGAAGAAATTATGATACTGTCACTCCAGTTCGCACATCATACCCACTCCGAGTTTGAATCCCGCGAAGGCGTATCGCCTGAAGATGTCTCTCGTGCCTTTGAGAATTTCAATTGGTTGGGCGAGACTCAGAAAGCAGAAACCCTCCAGAGAGTATCACCCACGCTTTCACTGGAATCAGACGCAAGAGACCGGCTCATTTGGGTTTCTTCCGTGGCCGGAACGCACGGATTGGAATTCATCTCAGAATGCAACTTTCCCGGGGAGGTCCGGAGGTGGTTTGGATTATCGAAGGGCCTCGGCACTGTTCGATTAGATACCCAGAAGTTTGATGCCGACCAAGCCAAAGAGGCGCTTCGACTCTTTTCGTTGGAATGCTATCTTGAGCTTCGGGAACTCTACAAAAGAGCCTAACCAACCAGGTGAGGGAACGGCGTGAAGCCGCGCCGCCAGAGCGAAAGTCACTGGTGCCGTCCCTCCCTTCGACGTTAGCCAGAAATGTATGAATAAAACAATAACCGCAGAAACCGAATACCCAGCAGCCATTGATGCTTGGCTCGCCATCGTCGTCGTAGGCGCGTTTGGATGGATGCTCTATGAAGGGATTAGCAGGTTAGTTTCCGGCGAGACGGTTGGCATCATCCTTCTCAGTGGAGCTATTATCTTTCTATTCGCCCTTTTGGCTGCCGGATCTCCTTGCCGATACTTTCTCACGGATGAGCGCCTCATAATTCGTTCCGGCGTCCTCGGGACAAACTCGGAAGAAATTCCTCTCCGAGGGATCAAAAAAATTGCTCCGTCCAGGAATCCCTTGTCGGCCCCTGCCCCGTCGTTAAAGCGGGTTCGGATAGATCACGCAGAAGGCTTCACACTCATTTCTCCAAAGAACAGGGAGGCCTTCATTGAGGAGGTCAATCGTCGCCGGAGCGCAATCGGCTAACAAATCGGAGATGTCAACGCCGTGAAGCCGCCCGGTGTTGAGCGTGAGTCGTTGGCGGCGTGGCATTCCTCGACGTTGGCGAAAAAAATTGACAGAATACACCAAATTCACAACTTTAGGTGTATGAGCAGGACAAACATTAATCTTGATGACGGATTGGTTCAGAAGGGAATGAAGATCACTGGCTTGCGAACCAAGCGGGAGCTTGTCGATCTCGCGTTGAGAGAGTTGGTCCGCAAGGAGGACCAGAAAGGTATCCTCTCCCTTGAAGGAGCGATCCGGTGGGAAGGCAGCCTTGATGACGTCAGAAAAGGACGATTCGATCGATGATCCTCGTCGATACGAGTGTCTGGATCGAGTTCCTGGAAGGACAGGAACATTGGACGAAGAACAGACTTAAAGAGAAAATCAATGATCGTGAGACGATCGGATATATTGATATGATTCTACTGGAGATTATCCAAGGCGTCCGGGAACGCAAAGATCGCGAGATCCTCGAATTGAAGTTCCAGAGTTTTGCAGAACTTCCGGTAAGGCGTTCCACAGTCATGCTTGCCGCCGAGATCTATCAAGAACTCCAAAGAAAGGGAATAACGATCAGAAGTATCATTGATTGCTTAATTTCAGCGGTAGGGATTGAAACCGGAGCAGTGATATTGCACAAGGACCGGGATTTTGACTACATCGCTAATCACTTTCCCATTATCGTCGAGAAACCGTAGCGCCAACCAGGCGGACCACTCCACTCCGAGAGGATGCCGCCTCTCTCCATGAGTGTCCTCCACGTTGGCCGGAACGAATGAGAGGAAAGCCGGAAATGGCACCGGAAATTGACGCAACAGCGAAGATTTGGCAGAGTTCACTGAAGCATCTGATTTGATGCTTGAACTATTTTATCCACAAGAAACTATGAAAAAGCAATTTACGTATTGGAAGGAATCCGACGGAAAATTCCTCGGTTACCTTAACGAATACCCCGACCACTGGACGCAGGGAGAGAGTCTGGAGGATTTGAAGGAGCACCTCCGGGACCTCCATGAAGAGTTTTCCTCCAATGAGATTCCAGGAATTCGAAAGGTTGAAGAAATTGAGGTCGGATGAAGCGGCGCGATCTCATAAAGAAGCTCGCGGATATTGGATGTCTACTACTTCGGCATGGCGGGAAGCATGACATTTACCAGAATCCGAAGACAGGTCTATCCCAACCGGTTCCTCGCCATCGAGAGATCAATGAGTTTCTCGCCCGAAAGATCATTCGCGACCTCTCCGACAAGTAGACGCGGCCAATCGGGTAGCCGGGAGCGTTAACTCTCCCGGCCCCCACACCACCGGACATACGGGTCCGTATCACGGCGGTTCCGAAGAAAAAGTGACCGGAGACAATTTATCCGACGTTTTGGTTGATTTTGACAGTCGTCCACATCGTAGCTGCATGCGCTATATTCAGAGACGTGAGACGACGAATTCACGAAGGGGTACCAACGTTCCTTTCACTCGATTGCTTTTCTGGGCTATGATCGGATTGGTATTTGGGATTGTTGGCCTATTGGCACACTGGTTCTTCCACGATTACCTACGCATCGAGGATATATGGCCCAACAAATCGACGATGGCAACAGCGTGAAGCCTCCCGGTGATGAGCATACGCCGTAGGCGCTGTGCCATGTATCGACGTTGCACGACATTCGCGAGGCGCGCCGCGCCATAGCTCGCAGAGCGACGGCAGGTCTTTGGGCTCACGTCTTTGACGCAGGCTTCCTTCCCGCGAAGCCTCACGACTCCGCAGTTGCCATAATCCAGTTTCTTAACTTCTTAGTTTAAAGATCATGAAAAACAGAGCTTTACCCCAATTACGACGTGCCCATGCCGGGCACACACAAGCCGTTGCCGCGTCCGAAATGCAGTGGCTGGCGCAACCAAGCTGAGACGCAAATTATCAAACAACCTCGACAAGCAACCCTCCCGGCCGCATTTAAGTTCGGCCGAACCAGCCCCCCCAGAGAACGGCGTGAATCCGCTCGGCGATGAGCGAACGCAATAGGCGCCGCCTCTGGTCTTCACGTTCGTGGGAAAAATTTATGAAAACGATTAGTAGCCCCACTCAAGTTAAGCTGTGGCTGATTTTTATCGGCATTCCGTTGATACTCTGGTCACTCAAGCCTGTGGTAGGACGTCATTACACCTCGCCGTGGGATGATTATTTACTCTGTGCCTTACTGGTTTTTGTGTTAACGCTGATCGGAGTTGGAGCGTCTTTATGGATTTATGGCAGCCGAATGTCTGAAGACCAACGGTGTTCGCGAATCATAATTCTTCAGACCATCCCGGTATGGATCTTGGCGGTAACTTATGTGCTCATGGGCATAGGGATTGAATTACTTCGTAATGCGCCGGATTCCTTCTGGAGAATCGTGCGCGGCTGAAGCCAATCGCCTGAAATGGATGGAACCGAGCCATTGAACTGCTCCAGTTGAGCAAGAAAGAGAAAGGCTTTATCATATGCCCTCAGTGCGAGTCCGGGAATGTTAGAATTCGTGAATTGAATCTGCTTACCGGAATTTGCCTAGCTTTCGAATTCATTCTTCCCATCGCCTCGAATAGGGTCGATTGCGGAGACTGCAAGGCATCCTTCCCATTGAAGGAAATGAAGACCGACCCAGACAGCGATGGCAACACCGACAAGCCGCCCGGCGATGAGCGAACGCAGTAGGCGGCGTGCGATGTTCTCGGCGCTCCACGTTGGGAGAATACATGACAGCATTTGAAGTTGGAGCAATATCTGGAATCCTAGGCGGAATTGTTGTCGGAGGAATTCTCGGATTTTCGCATGGGATTTTCCTGACTATACTGGGTGCGATCGGCGGCGGGATCCTCGGATATTTTCTCGGCCTGCTATTTGGAGCTATTGTAGCTCTTTGCTGTGGCCTTATTGCCGGTATTTGGAAAGAACTTCTCAAATGAACGAGGACAACCACGATGATTACGAGCTAACGTTAGGGGAGAAAATTGTATTTTATTCCTTCCTCCTCTTATCCGTTTGCGGCGGCTTATATTTTTTAATTTGGTTGATATTTTATTTTACGCCAACCAAGGATTTTTTCGCGCGCCATTCCATTGAACCAAGAACTGCGGCCTTCCTAATCTGCGCCACTGTTTTCGCCCCTCTTTTTCTGATAAATCATTATAGGATGCAGAAATTCAAAAGGGTTATCGAGGCGGGCCTAGACGAGAAGAACGGAGGTACGGATGCGCTCGGCGAGAAGACGTGCCTCCAACCAGACAGCGATGGCAACGGCGAGAAGCCGTTCGGTCTTGAGCGAGATTCATAGGCGGCGTACCATGCTTCGACGTTGAATAAAAGAATGAAAAAAGCATCTATTCATCCACCGAGGTTCCCCTCGGCGCTTGATCCAATCCCGGACTATCTTACCCATTATTTTGAGCGTGATGCCGGGCCATTTTTGAATATCTGCGACCTAGCCGACGATGATGTTCAGAGAATCCGGGAATTTGAGCTAAGGTTCCTTTGCCCGAAAATTATCGCGAAGAAAATATGCCTTATTACGGGAAGCTTTTCACCTACGATGACCTGCATAAATTTCATATTAAATATGGGATCAAGGAGAAAATGGATCGAAGGTTGGAGACTGTTGGAAGTTTTGTCGGATCATATATCGAGGTCACATTTGGACACGTAGCGTAGGATTTACCCAAACTGACCTCCACAGAATTGAAGCAGCCAACCAGACTGGAGATAAAAAATAGATTTCGCTAGCGCTGATCTATGCACCCCCTTCATGTTCGTGAAAAAATGCAATGAATAACAAGCAGATCATCACAGTCTTACTTCTGGCCACGATTTTTGGTGCTGTGTCAGGATATATTGGAGCACGATTCGGAGCCGAGAGGGTATCTGCTTACCACTTGGCGAAAGCTCAGAATGTAACTCCTTTTCTCGTGCGAGTTCCAGGTGATTCTTCTGAGAACGACCAGGTGCGATTAGAGGTTGTGGATGAAGAGGGCGTTATTGATTACTCCCGGATCGGAGGTAAGCCTGGAGGAAGAGAACGAGTGACAGCAGCCCCTATAACTCGCGCCCTATCAACGTTCTGTCAGAAAGTGCATGAGATAACCGAGGAACTTGATGTTATAGCCTTACTGAAGGACCTGCCCGAACGCGAGTTGATTGCTGGCCAGGTTGGCACCGTCGTGGAGATTTTAGACGAAGGTGTTTTCGAAGTGGACTTTAGTGATGATGAAGGGAAGACAATGCAACCTTGGCTCTCCGTGGGGAAGAGTTGATTGTTCTCCGTTATTCCCCGGTTGCCGCCTGATGTTAGCTGGAGGACTGTGCCGGGCTTTGGATTTTAATGCTGGGTTTCATTGGTCTATTCTTACACAGAGGGTTCCATTTTGATCGCACAACTCAAATACGACTATTAGGCCAGCGAATCGATGGACTCAACGAGGTGGGATGGCCGGTCATCTCGCGAGTCGTCTCCAGTTTGGCGCAAAAATTGTTCATGTTGGTAAAGCCGGTAGTCTGATAATTGCCCTCCATGGGGGCGCGGAATTTTCCTCTAAACCCACAGGCGATTCGTAGCTCGCGTCCACACGCAAGCAGCACTCCCCCGCGCATTTATGATGCATTCGCCCGAGCCGGATGCACCAATTCGCTCCGCTCACACCCTTCGGCGGGGCTGTAAGAACGGGATTCGTGACGTCGTGTGTCATTTCTTATAATTTGGTTGCCACGCCCAGCTGAATTCGGATGAATCGCCGCTCATGTCCGCGACCGAACTGATCCAGCTCAACCTGCTCTCACCGGCGATTCTATGTTTCTTCCTCGGAATTGTAGCCACGTTGGCTCGCAGTGACCTGCGATTTCCGGAACCGCTCTATCAGGCCCTCTCAATCTACCTACTGCTGGCCATTGGGATTAAAGGCGGGGTTGCGTTAATCGAAAACGGGGGGAGCGGCGTCTGGCTCGCACTCTTCGCGGCCGTGGCCATCAGCGCCCTAACACCGTTGTGGTGTTTCCCGCTTTTGCGCTACCTTTTCCGTTTGAAAAAGGCGGATGCCGGAGCGCTCGCCGCACACTATGCCTCGGTCTCGGTGGTAACCTTTCTCGCCGCCAGTGCATTTCTTCAGGCGTTAAACGAGCCTTACGAGGGCTTCATGCCGGCGCTGGTCGCACTGATGGAGGTTCCCGGTATTGTCGTGGCCCTCCTCCTCGTTCAGCGGGGATCTGACCGCAATTCGACCTGGCTCGATTCGATCCGTTCGGTTTTAGTCGGGAAGAGTGTTTTTCTACTACTGGGAGGATTGGCCGTCGGCCTGCTTTCCGGGGAATCCGGGCTGGCCAAGGTCGATGCGTTTTTTGTTCTGCCCTTCCATGGCGTGCTTTGTCTCTTTCTCCTTGAAATGGGGATGGTGGCTGCCCGGCGTTTTGGGGACTTTGCCAAGGTCGGTGTGCCGCTACTGCTTTTTGGCATTCTCATCCCGGTGGTGCATGCCATCGTCGGCATTCAAGTCGGCGAATGGGTGGGCCTCAGTCGCGGCGGTGCCTTTCTTCTCGGAACGTTGGCGGCCAGCGCTTCCTACATCGCCGCACCCGCGACCATCCGCCTTGCCCTACCTGAGGCCAATCCCGCTTATTACCTGACCTCATCCCTCGCCATCACTTTTCCCTTCAACCTGACAGTGGGTATCCCGCTTTATTTCGCGTTATCTGGGTGGATCTTTGGCTGAGACGCTCAGGCTCACATCCGTCCCGTTTTTTTTTAAAGCCTAAAGTTATGCAAATCCGAACGTTGAAACGTGTCACCCTCGTAGTCGAAGCCCTCATTGCCGAGAAGCTCCAGGCTGATATTCTCCGCCTCGGAGCCAGCGGCTACACCACAACCAAGGCTGAAGGCCGTGGCACCCGTGGAGTCCGGGCCAACGACTGGGAAGGGCGTAATTCCAAAATTGAGACCATCGTCACCCCGGAAGTCGCCGATGCCATCCTCAACCACCTCTCGGTCCGTTATTTCGAACACTATGCCGTCATTGCTTACGCCCATGATGTCGACGTGGTCCGCGGAGACAAATTCGTGTGACGGCCCAAACGGCGTCTCACCAGCCCCAAGGGCCTATGACATCATTTAAGCCGCAGAAAAGGTTCACGGAAAACTGAACGCGGACGCCTCCGAGCGTCCGCGTTCAGCGCACGCTTCCCGCCTTCACTCAGGGAGCGCGACTTTCCAGCCCGCGGCCATGACGCGATTTGGAAATGTTCGGGCTCTTTCACTTTCTCCATTGCCACCTCTCCGATAGTGTCGGCGCGCCCCCCTGAAGGTAATGAGCCGTGCCGAGGGAGAACATTTTACTCGTCTCGACAGACGCCCGATCTTCGGCGATAAACAGGAGATTCGATTTCCGCGAACCAACAAAACCATGAAACTCCCATCGCAACTTGAAGTTTTACAGGAAAGGATCGGGTACCGGTTTCAACAACCATCGCTTCTCCGCGAAAGCCTTGTCCACCCTTCTTATCTTCAGGAGAGTCCGGCGGAGCCGCAAAACAATCAACGGCTCGAATTTCTCGGCGACGCGGTGCTAGATCTCATTTTGTCAGAGAAACTCTTCGACCTCTACCCGAACGAACGCGAAGGAACGCTGACCAAGCACCGGGCGATTCTTGCCAAGGGCCTGTTTCTGAGCGACCTGGCCAAGGAGCTGGGCCTTCATGAATGCCTCCTGATGAGCCGCTCCGAGATCAACAACAAAGGAAACGTTAGACCCTCCAGCTTGGAGGACGCCCTTGAGGCGTTGGTCGGAGCCATTTACCTCGACAGCGACCTACCCTCAACTCGCCGGGTCGTGCTCGAGTGGTATGGCGATATTCCCGAACAGCTCCTCGCCTGCGCCTCCATCACCAATCCCAAAGGCCGGCTCCAGGAACTGGTCCAACCCACTCTCGGGAACACAGCCCTTCGCTACGAAGTCAGCCGGGAAGAAGGCGAGGCGCATAACCGCGTTTTCGTGGTCCAACTCTTTCTCCAGGACAAGCTCCTGGCCACGGGTGAAGGGAAAACCAAAAAGGAGGCCGAAGAACAAGCCGCCGCTACCGCGCTCTCCCATTGGACAATGCCGCGAAAGTAGGTTTCTTTCCTTCGTCATGCCTGTGGCTAAAACCCAAAATCGAAAGCGTTTAGCGGATGCGGGAGATTCCTCCCAAGCACCCGAACCCTTCGCTCCGCCGGTTGCTTTCAGCCGCGATACGGCCCGGAGAATACTTGTCACCGGAATCAGCCGGCCCGCTTTCCCCGCGATCACCGTCGAATTTTTGGCCGCCCGTCCTTCCGTACCCGCGATGGTGGTGGCCCGGGACCGCCGCGGGGCCGACCAGTTGATGGAGGATCTCTCGTTTTTCGCGGCCCTCACCGGAGCGCAATCGACCGTCGAAGCGCTCCTGCTCCCCGAGCAAACCTTTGGCGCGGAGGATGATCGCCGCGACTTCGAGATCGAGATCGATCGGCTCGCCGTCCTGAGTCGCCTTCGGCAATACCGCGACCACCCCGACTCCGACAGAATGCTGGTCATCGTCACCACTCCGTTGGCTTTGCTTCAGCCGGTTCCGACCGCCGACGATCTCCGCCGACAGGAGATCTCCCTCCGCGCGGGACAAACTCATAGCTTTTCCGCTCTCCTCGAAAAAATCAGTTCGTTGCACTACGATTGCGAAGTGGTCTGCGAAGCCCCCGGCGAATACGCCGTTCGCGGCGGTATTATTGACCTCTACCCGGTGACCGCCAGCGCTCCGATTCGGCTCGATTTTTTCGGCGACCAAATCGAGGAGATTCGGGAGTTCGACCCCGCCACCCAGCGTTCCGGCAGACATCTAGACCGGGTCTACATCACAGCCTCCCCGTCCGGCGCCGCTCCCCGGCGCGCCACCGCCGGCATCACGGAACATCTCGGCCCCCAGATCAACTGGATTCTCCACGAACCGGTCCAGTTGGAAGAGACGGTCAGTGACCTTTGGGAGAAAACCCCGGACGGGGAATTGCTTCACTCCCTGGAAGGTCTTCAACGGATTCGCGCCAAAACCGAAGACACCTGGCTCGGGCTCGCCGACCTCGACCTGTCGACTCCGCTTTTCGGCGCAGAAACCATCCGCCTCCCCTACTCCTCCGAACCGCTCGCCGACTATCGCAGTTTCCCCGACGTCAAGCAGGTAGGCGAGGACCGTCTCTTCAGCGAACAGCAAGCGCGCTCCCAGTTCTTTCAGCAACTCCGGCGATGGGAGAAGGACAACTACCAGGTGTTTCTCGTCACCAACAACGAAGGGGAAGAAGAGCGTCTCAAGGAGATTCTCGCCGAGGACTCCAAACTCGCGGACTTCAATCCCCTCTTCCTCCGCGGCCAGCTGCGCGAAGGATTCCGGATTCTTTTCGACACGGAACGCGTCGCCCTCTCCTGGCCTTCCGCCGCCGGTCGCGCCGGAGTCGTGGTCGCATCGGACAGCGAGATCTTCGGCCGCTACCGGCAACGCGGCCTCCACCGCCGTCCCCGCGCCACCGTCAGCCGGACCCAGGTCGATCAACTGCTCGATTTTTCCGAGTTGGCCGAAGGAGACCACCTGGTCCACCTTCAGCACGGCATTTGCATTTTTCGCGGAATCGGCAAAATAGAATCGCGCGGGCAGATCCGGGAAATGATTTCGATCGAATTCGCCGATGACATCACCCTACATGTGCCGCTCCACGAGAGTCACCTGTTGAGCCGCTACGTGGGCCTGACCAAAGCCCGCCCCACCCTCGGACGAATCGGCTCCAAACAGTGGGAGAAAACCCGGCGCGCGGCCGAGCGCGGCATTCTCGACATGGCCGCCGACCTGCTTGGTCTGCAGGCGAAGCGGGAAGCCCTCGAAGGTTTCCCCTTTCCGGCCGATAATACCTGGCAAAGGGAATTCGAAAACGCGTTCATCTTCGAAGAGACTCCGGACCAACTCCGGGTCATCCAGGAGTGCAAGCAGAGCATGGAACAGCCCCAGCCCATGGACCGCCTGCTTTGCGGCGATGTCGGTTTCGGCAAAACCGAAGTTGCGATCCGCGCCGCCTTCAAGGCCGTGATGGGAGGCAAGCAGGTCGCCATCCTCGTGCCGACCACCGTCCTCGCCCAACAACACTTTCGCACCTTCCGCGAACGAATGGCCGACTACCCGGTCGTGGTCGAAATGCTCAGCGGCTTTCGAACCGCCTCCCAAAAAGCGAAAATCTCCCAAAGCCTGAAGACCGGGCAAATCGATATCGTGGTCGGCACGCAAAGTCTTTTCGGCAAGGAGATTACGTTCTCCGACCTCGGCCTGGTCATCATCGACGAAGAACATCGGTTCGGCGTCCGCCAGAAAGAGAAGCTCAAACGTCTCCGGGAAAGCGTCGACGTCCTCTCCATGAGCGCAACCCCGATCCCGCGCACTCTTTACATGGCGCTCACCGGCGCCCGCGATCTCAGCGTCATCGAAACGGCCCCCGTCAATCGCCTTCCGGTCAAAACCATCGTCAAAAACTATGACGACCAGTTGGTCACCGATGCCCTCCGCCACGAAATCCGTCGCGGAGGCCAGGTGTTTTACCTGCACAACCGCGTCGGCTCGATCGACGCGGTCGCCCTGCGTCTCCAGAATCTGGTGCCGGAAGCGCGAATTGTCGTGGGCCACGGCCAGATGAAGGAACATCAACTGGAGCGCATCATGGCGGATTTCGTGGACGGCCGCTATGACGTTCTGGTCTGCACCACCATCATTGAATCGGGCATCGATATTCCCAACTGCAACACCATCATCATTGAGGCCGCCGACCGTTTCGGCCTCGCCCAGCTTTACCAGATTCGGGGCCGCGTCGGCCGCTTCACCCACCAGGCCTACGCCTACCTCCTGCTCCAGCGCCACGGACGGGTCCTCGATCTGGCCCGCAAACGCCTGGCAACGCTCCGGCAAAACACGCAGCTTGGCGCCGGTTTCCGCATCGCCATGCGCGATTTGGAACTGCGAGGGGCCGGCAACCTCCTCGGCGCCGCGCAAAGCGGGCACATCGCCGGCGTCGGTTTCGAACTCTACTGCCAGCTCCTGCGCCAAAGCATCAGCCGCCTGAAGGGAGAGGAATCCGCAGTCGCCCTCCGAGCCACCCTGAAACTCGACTTCGTCTTTTTCGGCGAAGGCCAACTCGATGGGGAAACACGTTATGAAGACGCTTACACCGTCCTCAAACGGCAGGATCTCGGCGAGGGCGGTCCGTTTATCCAAGCGAGGATCCCCGATGAATACATCAACGAAACCCGCCTCCGCATTGATTTTTACCGTCAGTTGGCTCTCGCGGAAACGCCCCGCCAGCTCACCGAAGTTGAAGCCTCACTCAAAGACCGTTTCGGCCCCCTCCCGGAGCCGGTCACCGCCCTGATTCATGCCACCCGCATTCGCTGCCTGGCCGAACAAAAGGGCATTCTCTCGGTGGAAACCGAGGGCAACCTGCTGAAATGCCTGCGGGCGTCCGGAAAGAAGGAAGATTTCATCAAAATCGGTCAGCGCTTTCCCCGCTTGACCCGGGCCAAGCCGCTCTTACGATTAAAAGAAATTGAAACTTTTCTTCAACGCACCTGATATGCCGCCATTTTCCCGGTTTTTTGTCACACTAGCCGCATCGCTGATCCTGGCGGGACCCGCGTGGGCTCTCACCTCGGGACTGAGTCCCGAATCCGAGCCCGGCAGTGAATTTCAGGGCCAACCCGGATCGCCGACCGCGCCCGGCGGCCTCGGAGATCAACAACCGGCCGTTCCCGCTCAACCTCAGCCCGACGCGCCAGCGACTCAAGCTCTTCCTCCCGGAACCAGCCCTCAGGGACCGCAGGTCGCCAATGGCATCGCGGCTATCGTAGAAGACCGCATCATCACCATCGATGAGGTTCACCGCGAGGTCTCCCTGCTCATCCCCCAACTCCAGCGGGACGCCCGCAACGAAGCCGAATTCCAACAACAGCTCCGTTCTCTCTGGGACGAGGTCGTCCACAGCCTCGTCGACCGTGTCCTGATTGTGAAACATTTTGAAAAAGAAGGGTTCAGCATCCCCCGAACCTTTCTCGAAAACGAACTCAAAGAACTCATCCGGCAGGACTTCGACGGCGACCGCGGCCGCTTCCTGCAATACCTCAAAAGCCAGGGCCTCTCCGTCCGGGATTTCCGCAAAGACCTGAAGGAACGAATCATCGTCCAGTACATGCGCGGCCAGATGCGCCGATCCGAATCGATCGTCAGCCCGGAACGAATGGAACGTTTTTACGAAGAGAAGAAACACACCTTTTACCAGGACGAAGCCGTTCATCTCCGTATTATCCAACTGACTTCCCTCACCAACGAAAGTGAGGACATCCTTCTCCAAACCGCCGAAACGATCTCCCGGCGACTGGAGGAAGGCGAGAGTTTCGCCGACCTGGCCCGGCGCTACAGCCAGGACCGCCGCCGCCGTGAAGGCGGAAGTTGGGGATGGATCAAAACCGACGAGTTACGGGAAGACTGGCGGGAAATCATCGCCGAACTGGAGATAGGCGAGGCCTCCGAGCCCATCCATAGCAACGAAGGGATTTTCATCCTCTACGTGGACGATTTCCGGGAAGCCGGTATTCAGCCGATCCACGAAGTGCGCGACCAAATCGAAACGATTCTCGTCAGCCAGATGGCCCGGGAAGCTCAGGCCCGCTGGCTGGAACGATTGCGCCGCGACGCATACGTCCGTTTTTACCTGTAACACCGAGTATACCTCGGTTCGGTATCTGGCGTTACCGAAAGCCCTCTTCTCCCTCTTGATGGAGTCGGGGCCCCTTCACTGAAATCCGCTCCGCCGCCTGATCCGCCGGAACCTGCGGGCAGGAATCGATCCAGCGCCCTTCCGGCTTCGCCCAGCGAACGGCGTTGGCGATCACCGTCCGCACCGATTCATCGTAATAGATCGGATACGTCTCATGGCCCGGACTGAAGTAAAAGATTTTTCCGTTCCCCCTCCTCCAACAACACCCGCTCCGAAAGACCTCACCTCCCTCGTACCACGAAAGAAACACCTGTTCCTCGGGCGCGGGAATGGCAAACGGCTCCCCGTACATCTCGGACTGCTCCACTTCAAAGTAACGATCAATTCCCGCCGCGATCGGATGACCGGGATTACAAACCCAAACCCGCTCCTTCTCCCCAGCCTCCCGCCAGGTCAGCGAACAGGTCGTTCCCATCAACCGCTTGAAAATCTTCGAATAATGCCCGCTGTGTAACACCAGCAGCCCCATTCCCTCCAGCACCCGTTTCTGCACCCGATCGACAATTTCATCCGAAACCGCACCATGAGCCGCATGCCCCCACCAGGTTAACACGTCCGTCCGCTCCAAACGCTCCACACTCAAACCATGCTCCGGCTCCTGCAAAGTAGCGGTGCTTACTTCCATCGCTTCCCGCTCCCGCAAACCATCCGCGATCACTTCGTGCATCCCGCGCGGATACAGCGCCGCCACCACCTCATTTTCCCGCTCATGGACGTTCTCGCCCCAGACGACCACCCGAAGTTTGTCTTTCATTCCCCAAACTCAACCAAAGTTCGACGACAAGTCAAAGCGAAGGGCCTCGGCGGCATCCCTTAGGAAACTTTCCGCCCGGCCCACTTTTTTCTGGCCCCTCCCGAAAAAGCGTCCGATAAACAACTTGTGTCCACCCCCACTACCTACCCCTCGAATCGCCTCCGCGACCTGGCGGTCAATGACCGTCCCCAGGAACGTCTCGAACGTCTCGGGCCAAGCGCCCTCAGCGACACGGAGCTGCTCGCCATGCTCCTGCGCAGCGGCAGCCGCGATCTGGACGTCGTCGCCCTCGCGACGCAAATCATCCGCGAAGCCGGGTCCCTCGCCGGGCTTCTCAAGTGGCAGGATAGCGATTTTCGGCAACTCAAAGGGATTGGCAAAGTAAAGGCCCTCCAATTGATCACCGTCATGGAAATCGCCAAACGGGTCGTCACCCAGCAAGGCGGGAGCCAACCGGTTCTCAACACGCCGGAACTGATTTTCAGCCATTTCCAGCCAATCGCCGCCGGTCTCGAGGTGGAAAAATTCTGGGTCCTTTGCCTCAACCGGAAAAACGTCCTCATCAAACGCGTCGAAGTGACCTCCGGCACCGCCAGCAGCAGCCTCGTCCATCCGCGGGAGGTCTTTCGGGAAGCCATCCGTCTCGGCGCGCTCTCCATAGTCGCCGCCCACAATCACCCCAGCGGGGATCCGAGCCCCAGTTCGGCCGACATTCAAGTGACCCGCCAATTGCGCGAGGCCTCCCGCACCGTCGGCATCGACCTGCTCGATCACATTGTGGTCGGCAGTGTCTCCTCCGACCCCCGCGGCCGCGGGTTTTACAGCTTCCACGAAGCCGGATTAATTTGATGCCCAAAAAAATCCGGAAAAAACACTTGGCAAACCACACTTGGTCGGTAGCGTAAAACCTTTCCCCATTAGGTGGGATATCCAAGTGGCTAAAGGATGCAGACTGTAAATCTGCCGGGGTTTCCCCTTCGTTGGTTCGAATCCGACTCCCACCACCACTTTAAAAAGGCGGCCCAATCCAGGTCGCCTTTTTTTTGGCTCCACGATCAGGAAAAAAGGAGTCCGACGGTCAACAAAGCCCCGTAGATCATCAACGTGCCTCCGGATCCCCCGAGGATCGAGCCATAACTCGCCGCCGAGTCCGCTTTCACGAGTTTCACGTATAATCGGCCCCCCAACGCCACCGCGATCAACGGCAGCAAGACGATCGCCCCAAACCCAACAAGCCAAAACACAACGGGCGCCGTTCCGGCAATCGCCAACGACAACGCATACTGAATGCGGGCGAATCGCGGTCCAAACCGAACCACCAACGTCCTTTTACCCGCCCGGGCATCCGTCTCGCGGTCACGGGCATTGTTCACGACCAGAATGTTCACGGCCAAAGCCCCGACGCCCGCACCCGCCAGAAACGCTTCCCACGCGAAGATCCCGCTCTGCACGTAAAGGGTGAAAACGACCGCCACCCATCCGAAGAAAAGGAAAACAAACAGGTCGCCCAGGCCATGGTAAGCCAGAGGAAACGGCCCAGCCGTATAGGCCAGTCCGCAAGCGATGCTGGCCACCCCGACCACCACCAACCACCAACCCCCGTAAAACACGAGATTGAGGCCCACCGCAAAGGATAGTGCGAAGGCGACAACGATCGCCCATCGGATCGCGGGCACGGTCACCCATCCCGCCGCCACCACTCGGGTCGGCCCCACCCGCTCATCGGTGTCAGCCCCTTTCACATAATCGAAGTAGTCGTTTGCGAAATTGGTTCCGACCTGGACAAGAAGGGCAAAGGCGAGACACAGCCCGGCGGGAAGGGCCTGCCAGGCGTCCAGCCGCACCGCCAATGCGGTTCCAACCGCCACCGGAACCACGGCCGCAGCCAAAGTCTTGGGACGCGCCGCGATGAGCCATACGCCGACTCGCCCCATGGGTAGAGCGTCCCTTCCAGTCGAGCGCGTCTGTGTCATCGCCTTGTTCGACGGCCGGTGCCCGGCGGTCTTACACGATCATGCCCACCGCAACCGTGGTGTTGGTGAATTCGTCGATCAAGGTTATGCTTCCCGTCAGACGATTCCGGCGATAGCTGTCGACGAAGAGAGGCTGAGAGCTTCGAATGACAATACGTCCCACATCATTCAACCCAAGTTCCTGGTCGCCCTCCAATTTGTGGAGAGTGTTGATGTTTATCTTGTATTTCAACTCCTTCACGATGCAACGGCAATCCCGGGTCGTGTGGCGAAGGAGGTATTTCCCCCCCACGTTCAGCTTTTTGTCCGTAAACCAGCAGGTCATGACTTCGATGTCCTGCTCGACGCGCGGCGGATTGTTGGCCTTCACGATCATGTCGCCCCGGCTCACGTCAATTTCGTCGTTCAGCGTCAGGGAAACGGACATCGGAGAAAAGGCCTCGTCCAATTTGCCGTCGAAAGTATGGATGTCTTTGATCTTGCTCGAAAAGCCCGAGGGCAAAACCGTCACATCATCGCCGGGTTTAAACACCCCTCCCGAAACCCGTCCGGCAAATCCGCGGAAATCGTGGTGATCATTCGACTGAGGCCGAATCACCCACTGAACCGGAAAGCGCGCGTCGATATGATTGAAATCGTTCGCGATGTAAACCGTTTCCAGATTGAACAGGACGCTTCCGCCCTTATACCACGGCATGTTCACCGAACTATCGACCACATTGTCCCCGAGGAGAGCGCTCACCGGCACAAACCGCATGTCGGGAATGTCGAGCCGGGACGCAAATTCCTTGAACTGGTCGACGATTCGGTTGAACACCTCTTCGCTGTAATCAACCAGGTCCATCTTATTGACACAGATGACCAGATGTTGAATACGGAGCAGGGAGGCGATGAAAGCGTGGCGGCAGGTCTGCTCCACGACTCCCTTCCGGGCATCGATCAAGATGATCGCCAAGTTGGCCGTGGAAGCGCCGGTCACCATGTTGCGGGTGTATTGGATGTGACCGGGTGTGTCGGCGATAATAAACTTCCGCTTGGGCGTCGCGAAATACCGGTAGGCGACATCAATGGTGATGCCTTGCTCACGCTCCGCCCGCAGACCGTCCGTCAGTAGCGCCAGATTGACGTATCCGTCACCGCGCTGCTGACTCGTTTTTTCAACCGCGTCCAACTGATCCTCAAAAATCGCTTTCGTGTCGTAAAGCAACCGTCCGATCAAGGTGCTTTTACCATCATCGACGCTTCCGGCCGTCGTAAACCGGAGCAAATCCATGTCGAGATATTCGTTCTTCATAAAAAAATCCTAAAAGTATCCTTGTTTCTTCCTGTCCTCCATCGCGCTTTCCGACCGTTTGTCGTCGGCGCGCCCCCCTCGTTCCGCAACGCGGGCCGCCGCCACTTCACGAATAATATCGGTCACATCGGCCGCTTCCGAAAGCACGGCGCCGGTGCAGGTCACGTCTCCTACCGTCCGGAAACGGATCCGTTTATTCTCCACAACCTCCGCCGGCCCCAGCGTCAGGTGTTCGGAA
>LFIK01001658.1_pt1 | contig 17828 bp, 13 predicted proteins | sample 643401 | NCBI WGS metagenome assembly LFIK01 (sample SAMN03777447, study PRJNA286221) | soda lake metagenome | biome: soda lake; feature: Kulunda steppe; material: water; isolation source: sample T5-Br brine of Lake Tanatar-5 | place: Russia: Kulunda steppe | collected 2010-07
CCCGCCATGGCGGGCCCGCTTGTGTCCGGGTATCGAGGAAACGGGAACCGCAAACTCAACTCTCGGTGACTCGAAAACCCGCGCCTTTGAGCAGAGCGGCCAGGCCCTCGTTCGCTTCCGCCACAGCCACCTCCAGAGTGGCGAACTCTCGGCGCAGCGGGTAGCCCGCGCGGCAGGCGTCGAATCCCCGGGACATGCCCTGACGGCGACTCATGCGCAGCAGACTGTCATGGTCACGGCGCACGTCGTGGACGGCGCGAAGACAGAGCCGCAGCGCCTCCTCGGCGTCAAGCCCTGAGCCCAGCGCCAGCTTGAGCAGGGGCGGGGCCGGCAACAGGTCATCCAGTGACACCCGGACGGGCAGGCCAAGCTGCTCGCACAGCGCTCGATAGATCGTATGGGTACCCCGCCGCTTGCCGTCCAGGCTATGACCGGCAATGTGTGGCGTGGCGATCTCGGCGAGATCGCGCAGGGCGCCGTCGATGGCCGGCTCGTGTTCCCAGACATCGAGCACCGCGCTGATATCGCCCTGCCCCGCCAGCCGCTGGCGCAGGGCGGCACCATCGACGCAGTCGCCGCGCCCGGCGTTGAGCAGCACCGTGCCCGCCGCCAGGTCGGCAATGGCCTCGGCCCCCAGCAGGTGGTGAGTGGCATGGGGGCCTTCGCGCACCAGGGGAGTGTGCAGGCAGAGCACGTTGCAGTCGTCGATCAGGGTCTCCAGATCGACGAATCCCGGGAGATTCCGGCCCTCGACGCCCTCTTTCTCGACTCTGGGTGGGTCACAGGCCAGACACTCGATGCCCATGGCGGTCAGGCGATCCAGCAGCCGACCGCCCACGTTGCCCGCACCCACCACACCAACACGTCGCTCGCGAAGCTGCCAGCCCTGGCGCTCGGCCAGGGTCGAGAGGCTACCCAGCACGTAGTCGACCACCGCCTCGGCGTTGCAGCCGGGAGCGCTGGCAAAGGCGATACCGCGCTCTTTCAGCGCACCGATCTCGATATGATCGGTGCCGATGGTGCAGGTGCCGACGAAGCGCAGCCGGTTGGCCTGGGCGAGCAGCGATTCATCGACGCGGGTAATGGAGCGCACCACCAGGGCATCAACGTCACCCAGGGCATCGGCGTCGATCTGGCGACCGGGCAGGCGCACCATCTCTCCCAGGGCACCGAAACAGGCCTCGGCGGCGGGGACGTCGGCATCGACAAGGATTCGCATGGTCTCTTGTTCCCACTTCTCAGGCGATTACAATACTCTCCAACCTATCACTCCCCGAACGCCACGGGGAGCCTCTGCGCGCCAGGAGCCGAAATGATCGTCCGCTGGGAAACCGACCATGACTATGTGCTGGTGCATATCCATCAGGACATGTTCAGCGACTGGATCTTCAGCCGCGCCTGGGGGCAGATCGGCACCCAGTTCGGAGGCCTCAAGCATCAGCTGGCCGATGACCATGATCAGGCGCTGATGTGGCTGGCCGACGAGGCCACCATCCAGGCCTCCCGGGGCTTTCGCAAGGTGCTGGAGGTGGAAGACAACAGCCCCGAGGGCCGCCGGGCGGTCAGTCAGCTGTCGCTGCTGGATGCGCTCTAGCCTCAGCCCAGATAGCGCCGGCCGCGGCGCATCTCGGCGCCCTGAACCTCAAGGGGCGTCTCCTCGCTCTCCAGCTTGCACCGCAGCGCCTCCCAGGCCGCTTCGTTGCGCCAGCCCCGTTCGGCCAGCCAGGCCGCCAGCCGCGGCGCATCGAAACCGCGGTCCAGCTCCTGCCCCTCGTCATCCGCCAGTACCGGTATGCGCACCCCGTAGCGCTCCATGAGGGCATCGTCCTCGCTGATCTCGACCCGCGTGAGCGCCACCGGCTCGCCACATAGATGACCGAGCAGGCCCTCGAGCTGGCTACACAGGTGGCAGCCCAGGGTGGTGTAGAGCGTCAACGGAATCATGCCACCTCCCGATGACGAATCAGGAAGACATGGTGAAGTCCCGGTTTACGTGAAAAATCCGGGTCGAAGCTCCTCGACGAGATTTCCTCCACCGCGAAGTGCTCGGCCAGATCGGCGTCCAGCTTGAAGCGGCGCTGGTTGTTGGAGAACACCAGGGTGCCGTCCGGCGCCAGGCGCGCCATGGCCAGACGCACCAGGCGCCCATGATCACGCTGCACGTCGAGGGTCTCCTCCATCTTCTTGGAGTTGGAGAAGGTGGGCGGGTCCATGAAGATCAGGTCGAACTCGTCCCCGGCGGTCTGAAGCCAGCGCAGGCAATCGTCCCGCACCACCCGGTGGCGGCTGGGGTCGAGGCCGTTGAGGGCGAAGTTGTCCCGCGCCCACTCCAGGTAGGTGTTGGAGAGGTCCACGCTGACGCTGTCGCTGGCACCGGCTATCGCTTCGGCGGCGCGGGGCCCCAGTGCCGCCTGCACCGTCGCCGTGGCGGTGTAGCAGAAGAGATTGAGGAAGCGTTTGCCCGACGCCATTTCACCCAGCATCCGGCGCACCGGACGGTGGTCCAGGAACAGGCCGGTGTCCAGATAGTCACGCAGGTTGACCCACAGCCGGGCACGCCCCTCGCACACCTCGAAGCGTTCACCGCTGGCGCCCTGCTTCTGGTACTGGGCACTGCCGCTCTGGCGCTCGCGACGCTTGACCACCACCCGCGTCGGGTCAATCTCGAGCACCTCTGGGATCACCCCCAGCGCCTCGAAGAGTCTCTTCTGGGCCTGGCCGGCATCGATGGTCCGGGGGGCGGCATACTCCTGAACGTGAACGCGATCGCCGTAGACATCGATGGCCAGGGCGTACTCCGGCATGTCGGCGTCATAGAGCCGATAGCAGCTCTCGCCGCTCTGCTTGAGCCACTTCTTCAAGCGCTTGCGGTTCTTCTCCAGACGATTGGCGAACATCTGGGCCCCTTCCGAGCGGCGCGGGGCGACGCCTTCCCGGGAGGCATCCGCATCGAGCTCGGGCACCGCCATCAGCAGCAGCTTGGCCTCCAGGGGGCCGTTGAGCAGGGCATACTGCTTGTAGGCCCTCAGGCCGATGCGGTGACCGAGATCCGGGTTGCTCGTGAAGACCGCCAGCCGCCAGCCGGGGAAGGCCGCCCGCACCCTTTCGCCCAGCCGCGCGTAGAGGCCGACCAGTTCCGGCAGCTCGCCGAGACGCTCGCCGTAGGGGGGGTTGGTGATCACCAGCCCCGGCGGCTCATCGTCCAGCTTCTCGGGGCGCGAAAGTTCGGCAAGCCCCCCGCCGGTGAGCGTGATCAGTGCCGGGATGCCGGCACGCATGGCGTTGGCCTTGGCCGCGGCGATCGCCGCGGGGCTCTGGTCCATCCCGTGGAACCGCGAACGGCAGCGCTTGCGGCCAATACCCGCACGCGCCTCTGCCTCGCGTTTCAGTTCGCGCCAGACCGCCTCGTCGTGGCCCGCCCAGCCGTGAAAACCGAACCGCTCCCGGGCCAGCCCCGGGGCCACGTCGGCGGCCATCATCGCCGCCTCGATCAGCAGGGTGCCGGCGCCGCACAGCGGATCCACCAGCGGCGCCCCCTCACGGGCCAGGGCCGGCCAGCCGGCGCGCACCAGCAGCGCCGCGGCTAGGTTTTCCTTGAGCGGCGCATGGCCGACATCGCGGCGATAGCCGCGGCGGTGCAGGCTGTCCCCGGAGAGGTCCACGCCGATGGTCAGCCGCCCGCGATGCAGGTGGGCATAGAGTCTTAGGTCGGGCGACGCCAGGTCGATATCGGGGCGCGCCAGCCCCGCGGCCTGCAGGCGATCGACCACGCCGTCCTTGACGGTCTGGGCGCCGAAGCGGGTGTGGCGGATCGCCTCGGAACGGCCGTGGAAGTCCACCGCCAGCGTCGACCCCGGCGGCAGATGGCGGGACCAGTCGATGGCGGCCACGGCGGAGCGCAGCTGCTCGGGAGTCTCGATGCCCTCCTCCCGGGCCAGGCAGAGCACTACCCGGTTGGCCAGCCGCGACCACAGACAGGCACGGTAGGCGCCGGCCAGATCGGCGAGCAGGGTCAGCCCGCCCACCGTGGTCTTGCCGGGCTCGGCGCCCAGAGCGGCGAGCTCTTCAGACAACAGCAGCTCGAGCCCCCGGGGGCAGGTGGCCAGGAGATCCAGCGTGGTGTCGTTTAGTGGAGATGTCATCGCGTTGATACCGCTTGGCAGATTCTCGGGGCCCACCGTGTCAGGCAGGTGAACGGGTTGTTACAAATCGGGGGTCGACAAGCCCGCTCGAAGTGGGCTATCAATACTCTAGTAGCTACTGAAAAAACGCATGCGTTTCCCGTCAACGGGCTCAATATTCAACATTAAAGCCTGTGGCGTGCCAGGGCGTGGTTCGAGCCTTACGCTCAGCCTGCCAGGTTGATACCTTATCAAGAGGTAATCCGATGAAACGACAGAAACGTGATCGCTTCCAGCGTGCCTACATTCATGGCTACAAGGCAGGTATTACGGGTCGCTCTCGCGATGACTGTCCGAGCCAGGACGTCAATCTTCGCGAATACTGGATGAGCGGTTGGCGTGAAGGTCGTGGGGATCAATGGTCCGGAATGACAGGTGTCTCCGGCATCCACAAGAACCCCATGGTGATGTGAACTTCTATTCTTCTCTCGATGGTTCACACTCCTCGATGGAGCCCGTGGCAGTCGTCGCGGGCTTTTTGCATTTCCTCCTGGCGCTTCCCCTTTCGGAATCCCTTCTATCCACTGCCGTCACTGCGCGGTCCTCGCCTTCAGGGCCCGGGCGCACTCATTCACTAGGGCCGGGCCGCGGTAGATGAAACCCGAGTAGAGCTGCACCAGATCGGCGCCGGCATCGCACTTGGCGAGGGCCGCAGCGCCGCTGTCGATACCGCCCACACCGATGATCGGCATCTCGGGCAGCTGGCGACGCAGCTCGCGGATCACCGCGTTAGAGCCCTCGAACACCGGACGACCGGAAAGCCCACCTGCCTGCTCGGCATTCGGCAGCCCCGCCACCGCGTCGCGAGAGATCGTGGTGTTGGTGGCGATCACCGCGTCGATACCGTTGGCTGCCAGACAACGGGCCACCAGGCCGGCCTCTTCGGCATCCATGTCCGGGGCGATCTTCACCGCCAGCGGCACCCGACGGCCGCCGTCGCGATCGAGACGACTCCCCTCGTCGCGCAGGGCCGAAAGCAGCCCATCGAGCTGCTCACCGAACTGCAGAGTGCGAAGCCCCGGGGTGTTGGGCGAGGAGATGTTCACGGTGATGTAGTGGGCGTGGGCATGTACCTTGCGCAGGCAGATCAGGTAGTCGTCTACCGCCTGTGCCACCGAGGTGGTGAGGTTCTTGCCGATATTGATGCCGATCACGCCGTCGTAGCGACTCGCCATGACCTTCTCGACCAGATGATCAACACCGGCGTTGTTAAAGCCCATGCGGTTGATGATGGCGCCGGCCTCGGGCAGCCGGAACATTCGCGGCCGTGGATTCCCCGGCTGGGGCTTCGGGGTCACGGTACCCACCTCGACGAAGCCGAAGCCCAGCGCCCCAAGCGCGTCGAGGTGATCGGCGTTCTTGTCGAGCCCAGCCGCCAGGCCCACCCGGTTGGGAAACCTGAGCCCCATCACTTCCACCGGATCATCAACGCGACCGCCACTCAATCGGGCCGCCAGACCCAGGCGTTCGGCCAGGTCGATCCCCTTCAGCGCGACGCCGTGGGCGGTTTCGGCATCGAGGCGAAAGAGGATCTTGCGGGCAAGGGAATACATGACATCTCCGGATGTGGTGATCACGAGCGGCTGGGAGTATAACAGCGCCTCAGCCCCGACACGACGCCGTCCCGCAGCCCAGGAGACCCACATGGCCAAAACCACCTCAACCCTGGAGGACCGTCTGTCGAGGATCCACCGCGCCATGGGCGAGGAACGGCTGGATGCCGTCGATGCCGTCATCGCCGACCTGGAACCCGCCGAGATCGCCCTGCTGCTGGAGTCGCTGCCACCAGCGGCATGGGTCCGACTGTGGCAGCGAGTTCCCACCGAAGTCGATGGTGAGGTTCTGCTGCGCGTGCATGACGAGGTGCGCGGCACCCTGCTCGAGGACATGGATCACGAAGAGATCGTGGCCGCGGCAGCGGCGCTGGACACCACCGATCTGGCGGAAATCTTCGGGGACCTGCCACAGCAGGTTGCCGAGGACATGCTGCGCTCCATGGACGAGCTTCAGCGCACGCGACTGGAAGAAACACTCTCCTTTGAGGAGGACAGCACGGGGCGCCTGATGAACATGGCGGGCCTGGACGAGGAGGAGGACCTTTTTGCCGCCATCCTGCCAAGCGCCAGGCGCCGGGCGGTATGGCTGGGCATCAACCTGGTCACTGCTTTTCTGGCCGCCTGGGTCATCGGCCGCTTCGAGGACGCCCTGGACAAGATCGTCGCCCTGGCGGTGCTGATGCCTATCGTGGCCAGCATGGGGGGCATCGTGATCCCGCTGATGTTCAAGCGAGCCGGCATCGACCCGGCCCTTTCCGGGTCAGTGGTGCTGACCACCGTTACCGACGTGGTGGTGCTGTGACGTTCTGAAGCAACCAGCCGCGCGAAACGACGAACCCCGCCAATTGGCGGGGCTCGTCGTTTCGAGAGACCACAGGCGGGATCAGGTCTCCTGGCTGCTCTCCGCCAGATCCACCAGCTCGCGCACGGCCACGGCAAACAGCGGGAAGCCACCCTGGCCGCCGCTGCCTACCTGCGCGAGCAGCTTGCACCAGCGGCTGTGCATGCCGGCATGCAGCTCCAGCCACTGATCGACACGCTCGCTCGCCTCGCTCGCACCGCCCTCCATGCGCAGCACGCTGACGGTGAGCGCCAGCTGCTGGCGGTCGACGTCATCGCGAAAGGTGTCGCGAGCCTGGGCCTGCCAGGTGTCGCGCACCTTGAGCGCGGTGATCTGGCCGATCAGCCACGGTAGCTCCAGGCGATTGCCGATCTCGTAGTACACCTCGGACACCCTCTGGGGCTTCTCATTGGCCTGGCGAGCCGCCTGGATGATGCCCAGCCCCGCATAGAGGCTGGCAGCCGCCGCCGAGACATCGGCCAGCGCTTCGGGCACGCCGGACGCGATGAGCTCGGCTCGGCGGGCCTGCCAGGCATCGAGCTCCTCGCCGCGCAGGTGATCCCCGATACCCTCCTGGATCTGGGCCAGGCGCGGTGCGAAATACTCGATGGTGTCACGGGTATCCGCTCCCAGCCGGGCACGCAGGAACCAGCGGGTCGCGCGGCGAATCAGACGCATCAGGTCGGTCATCATGCCGTACTGCACGGCGCTCGGCACCCGGTTGTCCAGCGCCTCGATCTGTTGCCACAGGGTATCGAGCTTGAATACCTCCCGCGCAATCACGTAGGCCCGGGCAATCTCGGCCCGCCCGGCGCCGGTGGCATCGATCAGCCGACGTACGAAGACGATCCCCATGTGGTCAACCAGATCGTTGGCGACCTGGGTGGCGACGATCTCGCGTTTGAGGCGGTGTTGATACATCTCGTCACGGTATCGCTCCACCAGAACGCTGGGAAAGACCCGCTCCACGTGACGCTCGATGACCGAATCATCGGGCACCTCGGAGACGATCAGGTCGCCCTTGAGCACGCTCTTGGCATAGGAGATCAGCACCGAAAGCTCCGGCAGCAGCATGCCCTGCTGGTTGACGGCGCGCTCCTCGAGAACCTCGTCGGCAGGCAGGAACTCCAGTTCGCGGTCAAGCTGACCGGCCGCCTCCAACTCGCTGATGAATCGGCGGAAGGGACCGATTCCCTCTCGCGAAAGGGTCTCGGCCAGGTCCAGCGCCTGGGTCTGCCGGTAGTTACCGATCAGCACCAATGCGGAAACTTCGTCGGTCATGTCGGCGAGAAGCTGGTTACGCTGCTTGTCGGTCATATCGCCGCGCTTGACCACCTCGTCGACGAGAATCTTGATATTGACTTCATGGTCGGAGCAGTTGACCCCGCCGGCATTGTCAATGAAGTCGGTGTTGACCCGGACTCCCCGGGCGGCCGCTTCCATGCGCCCACGCTGGGTGAAGCCGAGGTTGCCGCCCTCGCCGATCACCCGGCACTGCAACTCGCGGCCATCGATGCGCAGGCCGTCGTTGGCCTTGTCGCCCACCTGGGCGTCGGTCTCCTCGCTGCCCTTGACGTAGGTGCCGATGCCTCCGTTCCACAGAAGATCCACCTGCGACTTGAGCATGGCGCGAATCAATTCGCTGGGCGAAAGCTTGCTCTCCTTGATGCCGAAAACAGCCTTCATCTGTGCCGAGATCGGAATCGACTTGGCACTGCGCTTGAAGATCCCGCCGCCCTCGGAGATCAACGAGGCGTCGAAGTCCTCCCAGCTGGAGCGCGGCATATCAAACAGGCGCTGCCGCTCGGCGAAGGTGGCCGCGGCGTCGGGGTCGGGGTCGATGAAGATATGCAGGTGGTTGAAGGCCCCCACCAGGCGGATCCTGTCGGAGAGCAGCATGCCGTTGCCGAAGACATCCCCGCCCATGTCACCGATGCCGACGACGCTGAACTCATCCTCCTGGGTGTTCACGCCCAGGTTGCGGAAGTGGCGCTTGACCGATTCCCAGGCCCCCTTGGCGGTGATGCCCATCTTCTTGTGATCGTAACCGTTGGCGCCACCGGAGGCGAAGGCATCGCCCAGCCAGTGGCCGTACTCGGCGGAGATCTCGTTGGCGATATCGGAGAAGGTGGCGGTGCCCTTGTCGGCCGCCACCACCAGGTAGGGGTCGTCCTCGTCGTGACGCACCACCGCCCGCGGTGGAACCAGTTCACCGCCCTTGAGGTTGTCGGTGACGTCGAGCAGCGCGCGAATGAAGATCTTGTAACACTCGACCCCCTCTCGCTGGAAGGCCTCGCGGTCCCCTTCGGGGAGACGCTTGCAGACGAATCCCCCCTTGGCACCCACCGGCACGATCACCGAGTTCTTGACCTGCTGCGCCTTGACCAGACCGAGCACCTCCGTACGGTAGTCCTCGAAGCGGTCAGACCAGCGCAGGCCGCCACGGGCCACCTTGCCGCCACGCAGGTGAACGCCCTCGACCCGCGGCGAGGAGACGAAGATCTCGAAGACCGGCCGCGGTTTCGGCATGCCGGTGACCTTGGAAGGCTCCAGCTTGAAGGCCATGTAATCCTTGGGCTGGCCATCCTCGCGGGCCTGGTAGTAGTTGGTGCGCAGGGTGGCCTGGATCAGCTCCACATAGCGACGCAGAAGCTGATCGTCGTTGAGGCTGGCCACCTCGTCGAGCAGGCGCTGGATGCGCTCGAGACACGCCTCCACCTCACTCTCGGCAGGGCGCTCTTCGGGATCGAAGCGCAGCTCGAACAGGGTCACCAGCTCTCGGGTGATCTCCGGATGGCTGGAGAGGGTATTGGCCATGTACTCCTGGGAAACACCGAAGCGAATCTGCTTCAGATAGCGTGCATAGGCGCGCAGCATGGCCACTTCGCGCCAGGTCAGATTGGCGCCGATGATCAGCCGATTGAAGCCGTCGTTGTCCGCCTCCCCGGCCCAGATGCGCTGGAACGCCTCGATGAAGGGCTCGCGCATCTCCTGGAGGTTCACCTCGACGCTGGTGTGGTGCTCTAGGTCGAAGTCGTGAATCCAGTAGTCGGCGTCGCTGGCCCCGATCTCGTAGGGACGCTCACCGATCACCCGCAGTCCGAGGTTCTCCATCATCGGCAACACGTCGGAGAGCGGAATCGGCTTGTCGCGATGAAATAGCTTGAGGTTTACCCCGCTGCCTTCCTCCTCCACCAGCCGGTAGAGCGACAGCGCCAGAGGCGCGCCTTCGTCCAGTTCGCCGATATGCTGCAGATCGTAAACCGCCGTCCGCGCGGTGAAGTCGTCGCGATAGCTGGCCGGGAAGGCATCCCGGAAGCGATCCATCAGCCGATTGGCCTGCTCCTCGCCGAAGCCCTCGATGCTGGCGACCTGAAGATCGTCGCGCCAGTTGCGGGCAAGCTGAGCCACCTTGGCTTCGAGCCGCCTGACGTCGGACTCCACGGGGCTGTCGCCATTGAACCGCAGGATGAACTGGATGCGCGCCAGCACCGACTCGGAGAGGTAGGTGTTGAAATCACCGAAGGTGGCATCGAGTTCCTCACAGAGCAGATTCTGGATGCGCTGGCGCAGCTCGGTGGAGAAGACGTCCCGCGGAACATAGGCCAGGCAGGAGTAGAAACGCCCGGGACGGTCCTCGCGGATAAACAGCCGCACCCGACGACGTTCGCGGATCCCGAGAATGCCCAGCGCAGTCTGGGCGAGCTCCTCGGTGTCGATCTGGAAGAGGTCGTCGCGGGGATAGACCTCGAGGATCTGCAGGAGCTGCTTGCCGTTGTGGCCCTTGGGGTTGAAGCCGGCAATCTCCATCACCGACTTGAGCTTGCGGCGCAGGATAGGGACGTTTCGCGGTGATTCATTATAAACGGTGGCGGTGAACAGCCCCAGGAAACGATGCTCGCCGATCAGGCTACCCTGTTCATCGTAACGGTCGATGGAGATGTAATCAGGATAGGTAGGGCGGTGTACCCGGGCATGGTGGGCGCTCTTGGCAAACGACAGCAGCTCGGGCACCAGCACGAACTCGCCGTCCTCGACGCCGAGCTCGGTGCGGATGCGCTCGCGGTAGCGCGGCTGATCGAGTTGGAAAACGCCCAGTTCGCTGCCCTTGACCCTGGAGAGATGCTGCTTGCCGCTTTTCTCGGTGACTTCGTAGGCGTCGTAACCAAGGAAGGTGAAGTTTTCGTGCAAGAGCCACTCGAGAAACTCGATGGCCTCCTGGTGGTCATCGGGATCGGTCTGAGGTGGGCAGCCGGCGCGCAGCCCTTTCAAGGCGGTCTTGACCCGATCGCGCATCGGTTCGAAATCGGTCACCGCGGTGCGCACGTCCACCAGCACCTCGTGAAGGCTGGTCTGAATCTCCTCGAGCGTGCTTGAGTCGGAGTGGCGATCGATCTCGATCACCACCAATGACTCACGCCCCCTCGGAGTATCGGCATCTCGAGTCGAAGCAACCCGCTGCAGCCGACCCTTGCCGTCGCGCTCCGTCGCGAGCACGGCATTGTGGATGGCGTGAACGGTAATACTGCGACGATTGAGCTCTATGCGTAGCGAGTCGACGAGGAAGGGCATGTCCTCGTGCAGTACCGCCACGAAGGTGTGGGGTGATTGCCAGCCGTGCTCCTCGTAATCCGGATTGAAGACACGCACCTTGGGATGGGACAGGTCAAACTCCTGCAAGAAGTGCCAGACCGACAGCGTGGCCCCATAAAGGTCGTCGAAGCGTCTTCCCTCGAGATCATCGACGGGCATGGTGGAGTAGAAGTATCCGGCGAAGGCCTCCACTTCCGCTGCCTTCCTGCCATCCAGCCGCGCGCTCAATCGCTCAGAGAGCTGCTTGATAAAATCCTGTCTGGCGTCGTTGTTCGCAACATGCTGCATCCATCACCTCGTGCCTGGGGTCGCGGATGCGACCGGGAAGTATCCACTTCGGCGCCCGCCGAGGGCACCCTGCGATCAGCTTACGCGACTCTCCGGTCCCGCCGCACTCCGATGCCAACATGCTCATGGAGCATGACGGTTGGGCATCGCTGCTTGACAGCTCTTCAACAGGCATCGGGCTTAGCTGCGTCGCACCAGCAACACACCGCACTCGCAGTGGTGGGTCCAGGGGAACTGGTCGAACAGGGCGAAACGCGTGATCACATGGGTCTCGCCGAGAATCTCCAGATTGTCCGCCAGCGACTCCGGATTACATGAAATATAGACGATGCGTGCATAGTCGCCGAGTTGGCGGCAACTTGCCTCGTCCAGCCCGGCTCGGGGCGGATCCACCAGCACGGTGGTGAAGTCATATTCGTCCAGGGCCCATTCGGCCACCCGCCGGCCGCCCTTCTCGCCCTTGAGCGCGGCGGCAAATTCCTCGGCGGACATGCGTCCCACGGTGACATTGCCGATGCCGTTGGCGACGAGGTTCTCACGGGCGCTGGCCACCGAGGTGCGCGAGATCTCTGTGGCCAGCACCCGCCGGAAGTTCTCGGCCAGGGCCACGGTAAAGTTGCCGTTGCCGCAGTAGAGCTCCACCAGATCGCCGTCCCGGCTGTCCCGGGTGACCTCCCGGGCCCAGGTCAGCATCGAGCGGCAGATCTCGGCGTTGGGCTGGGTAAAGCTGTTCTCCACCTGCTGGTAGACGAACTCACGCCTCTCCACCTCGAGCCGCTCCCAGACGTGGTCACGCTCGAGCACCAGGCGCTGCTTGCGGGAGCGCCCGATGATCATCACGCCCAGGGTCTCCTGCAGGCGGCGCGCCTCGGCCTCCCAGGCCTCATCCAGGGGGCGGTGGTAGATCAGGGTCACCAGGGCCTCGCCGGCGAGGGTGGAGAGAAACTCCACCTGGAAGAGCCGGCGACGCAGCAGCGGCACGTCACGGATGGCGTCGAGTAGCGCCGGCATCAGCGCATTGATGCGCCGGCTGGCCACCGGGTAGTCATCGAGGCGTACCACCGACTTCTTCTTGGGGTTTTCGGGGTCTACCTCGAACATTGCATAGAAGAGGTCATCGCCCTCATGCCAGAGGCGGAACTCGCAGCGCTCGCGATAGTGGCTCGGCGGCGAGGGATAGACCTCCAGCGGTGGCGGCGAGAAGCGCGCGAAGTCGCGGGTGATACGCTCGCGTTTCGCCTCGAGCTGCTGGTCATAGCGGGCGGGATCGACGACGGGAATGGCCAAGAAGCCTCCTTCAGAAAAAGACGGGAAAGGAGTGATAGGGAAGAGTTCAGCCCAGCGCCAGCAGGCGCGGCGGGGCAAATCCAAAGCGGGCCAGGCCAGCGATCAGCCGGGGGTCGAGAGCCGTCACCAGGCTCTCGCCCGGGGCCTCGCTCGTCGCCACGCCCGAGGCCACCTGGGCCGTGCGCCGGGCGATGGCGTCGCTCGAGTCGATCCACTGGATCTCGCGGGGAGCGGCGGCGGCCAGAAAATCGCGCAGCAGCGGAAAGTGGGTGCAGCCCAGCACCACCGTATCCAGCGCCGGATCCTCCCAGAGCGGCGCCAGGGCCCGGCCGATCACCTCGAGATCCGGTGTCTCACCGGCCAGCCAACGCTCAGCCTCGCGCACCAGGGCATCGGCCGCCACGCGGGTGACACGACAGTCGACGGCGAAGGCTTCGATCAGGCCAAGGGTATAGGGCCGCGACACGGTAGCGCTGGTTGCCAGCAGTCCGAAATGACCGCTGTGCGATAGCGCCGCGGCCGGTTTGATGGCCGGCACGGTGCCGACCACGGGGATCGACAGCCGTTCGCGAAGGCCCTCCAGCGCCAGGGTGCTGGCGGTGTTGCAGGCCACCACCAGGGTCACGCAGTGGCTGGCCTTCACGGCGGCCTCGCACACCCGCAGGATGCGTCCCACCAGCCAGTCATCTTCACGCAGCCCGTAGGGCAACATGGCGTTGTCACATGCGTAGGTCAGCGCCTTGCCGGGCAGACGGCCTCGAATGGCCTCCACCACGGAGAGTCCGCCCACCCCGGAGTCGAAGACCAGAATCGGCCCGCCGCTCATGAACAATAAACGCCTGCGCCGAACAAGGAGCGGCGATCAGGGCGGCGCGAGGACATCAAGGAAGGGTTGGGACGTGACATTGCAGAGCACCGGCTGGGGTTGGCGGCATTCTACCCCAGCTGGCGTGCCCTGGCAGCCCGGGTCAGGCGGGCAATGGTGCCTCGCGCAGCTCGGCATAGAGCTCCGGATAGGCCTCCTGGAGACGCTCCAGCTCGGCCGTGGCACCCTCCGGCAGCGCCTTGGCGAGGCGATCCATATCCTCGTCGTTGAAATGCCCACGAATCAGCGGGAAGAGCAGCTCGCGCTCATCTCGCAGATAGGCACGGTGGGCGTCGAGATACGCCTTGAGGTCTTCGGCGAAACGATCCATGGGTACCACCGCATCCATGAGGATCATGTCGATATCGTTCGACAGCCGCATCAGGCGGGCCTTGACCGCCTTGTAATCGGAAGAAAGGCGCTCGGTCACCTCGACGCTCTCGGGCGCGACTTCCTTGAGGCGTTCGCTGAACAATCGCTCCAGGGGCAGGGTGAAGCCTTCCATGTAGTCCAGAATGTAGTCGACTACCTCACGCACCAGTTGAAAGTTGGGGCGGTCTCCCCTGGCCAGGGTCTTCTGCTTCAGCTGCAGAACGTGCAACATGCGCGCCATGTTGGCATGATCCAGACGCAGTTGGGTCATCATGGGCATGTCGGGCCCTCCTGTGTAGTGACATCGGTACAGTGACATGGGGAACTGGCACACACCTTGTTGGATGCGCCATCGGGTACGAGGTTCATCGGCTGACTGGTTGCGATGATTCTCCCCCACTCTAGCAGCCGGCACCCCGCCCTGCCTCTGCGGAAGATCAACACAAGGAGCTGCCATGGACCTCTTCACCGACGAGAGCGATCACAGCGCGCCCCTGGCCTGGCGCATGCGGCCCCGCACCCTGACCGACTATGTGGGCCAGCAGGCGCTGGTGGGTCCCGGCAAGCCGCTGGCCCGCATGGTCGAAACCGGCACGGTGCGCTCGATGATCCTGTGGGGCCCCCCGGGCACCGGCAAGACCACCCTGGCGGAGATCCTGGCCGCCGAGTCCGGCGCCGAGCTCGAGCACCTCTCGGCGGTGATGGCGGGCGTCAAGGAGATCCGCGCCGCGGTGGAGCGGGCCCGCGCCCGCAGCGAGGCCACGCTGCTGTTCCTCGACGAGATCCACCGCCTCAACAAGAGCCAGCAGGATGCCCTGCTGCCCCACGTGGAATCGGGGCTGCTGACGCTGATCGGCGCCACCACCGAGAACCCCTCCTTCGAGGTCAATTCGGCGCTGCTCTCGCGAGCCCGAGTTCATGTGCTGACGTCCCTCAGCGAGGCGGAGCTGGTGGAGGTCCTGAAACGCGCCCTGTCGGACGAGGCACGCGGTCTGGGCGCGCGACGCCTGAGGGTGGACGACGACATTCTCGCCCTGCTGGCCCGGGCCGCCGCCGGCGATGCCCGCCGGGCACTGGGCCTGCTGGAAACCGCCTGCGACTTCGCCGAGCCAGACGGCAGGGGCAATGAACTGCTGCGCCGTGAAGCCCTGGCGGACGTGCTGGGCCATCAGGCCAGCGCCTTCGACAAGCAGGGCGACCACTACTACGATCTGCTCTCGGCGATCCACAAGTCGGTCCGCTCCTCGCGCCCCGATGCCACTCTGCTCTACATCGCCCGCTTCGTGCAGGGCGGCGGGGACCCGCTCGACGTGATCCGCCGCCTGGCGGCCATCGCCTCGGAGGATGTCGGCAACGCCGACCCGCGTGCCCTGCCGCTGGTGATGGCCGCCTGGGACGCCTACCTGCGCCTGGGCGACTACGAGGGTCAGCGCGCTATCGCCCACGCCGCACTCCATCTGGCAGTGGCGCCCAAGAGCAACGCCATCGACCAGGCCTGGAAGCGGGCCAAGGAGTTCGCTGCGAGCCAGCCGCGGCTCGAGGTGCCCGGCTACCTGCGAAACGCCCCGACCCGACTGATGGAGTCCCTGGGTCATGGACAGGGCTACCGCTACGCCCACCACGAGCCTCATGCCTACCCCGCTGGCAGCGCCCACGACTGCTGGCCGGAGGAGACCCCCCGGGAACACTTCTACCGGCCGACCGAGCAGGGCCAGGAGAAGCGCTATGCCCAGATCATGGCCTGGCGGTCGCAGCTCGACGCCGAGGCGGACGAGGGCGGCGGCGCCGGCGCGTAGCGCCAGGCGGCCTACCCCCCAAACGAAAGGAGCAAGCCAAGGGGGTTCCTTGAAGCTTGCTCCTTACCGCTTGCTGCCGGCCGAAGGCCTCAGTGCGTATCGCGAATCACGTCGGTGCCTTCGGGGATCTCGAAGGCGAAGCGGCTGTCGTCGATGGCGTGGTTCCTGCGCGCATCGCGAAACTCGATGTCGGTATGCTGACCCGTGCTGTCGATCATCTGCAGGGTGGTCAACAGCTCACCGCGAAAGGTCATCTTCAACTCCTCGAACAGGGTATCGGCCAATTTCGGCACCAGAGTGAAGGTCTCGGCGCTGCCCTGCTGCTGACGAGTCACGTCGTAGCTGTCGATCAGATCGCTGGCGCTGCCGGAGAGCAGCAGAGCCGGGGTGTGGGTCACACGATGATCCAGGGCCTGGATGGTAGCCTGCTCCAGATCCGGATCGTGCAGCATCACCTCCTCGCCGTCGGAGATCACCTCCTGCTGGTAGGGCGCCTCCACCTCCCAGCGGAACTTGCCGGGGCGGGCGAGCCACATCTGACCGTGGGCCTCCTGCAGACGCTCGCCGCTGGCATCGAGGATGTGCTGCTCGAAGCGGGCTTCAAAGGTCTCCAGCGGCTCCAGCATGCGGGTCAGGCGGTCAGCCCCTTCACTGGCCAGGGCCGCGAGGGGCATGGAAAGTGGCGCGACGACACACAATGCGACGGCGGCAAGGGTCTTCTTCACTGTCATGATGATCTCTCCCTGGACGGTTCCGACTGGAATCCTGTCACTCGGACTGCGGGGACGCCGGCGGGTTGCGGACCCGCCGGCGCTTTCATGCTGGTTGCATGGTTGAAACGCCGTCGTCTCCCGATGGAGACGTCGATGAGGGGACTAGTCGCCTGACGCCCGCGGCGCGAGCACCTCGCGGGAGCCGTTGGTCCCCATGCTGGTGACCACCCCGGCCATCTCCATGGCCTCCACCAGGCGAGCGGCGCGGTTGTAGCCGATCTTGAAGCGACGTTGCACGGCCGAGATGGAGGCCCGCCGCGAATCGATCACGAACTGCACCGCCTCGTCGTAGAGGGCATCCTGCTCGGCATCGTCGCCGTCGCCGCTGCCCTCGGCCTCCAGGCCGGTGAGGGCCTCGGCGGACACGCCGCCGGAGAGGATCTCGTCGATATACTCCGGCTCACCGCGACGCTTCCAGTCCTCCACCACCCGGTGCACCTCATCGTCATCGACGAAGGCCCCGTGGACACGGGTCGGCAGGCCGGAACCCGCCGGCAGGTAGAGCATGTCGCCGTGTCCCAGCAGATTCTCGGCGCCGCCCTGGTCGAGGATGGTGCGCGAGTCGATCCGCGAGGAGACCTGGAAGGCCATCCGCGTGGGAATGTTGGCCTTGATCAGGCCGGTGACCACGTCCACCGAGGGTCGCTGGGTGGCCAGTATCAGGTGGATACCCGCGGCCCGGGCCTTCTGGGCCAGTCGGGCGATCAGCTCCTCGACCTTCTTGCCGACGATCATGAACATGTCGGCAAATTCGTCGATCACCACCACGATGTAGGGCAGTTTCTCCAGTACCGGGGGGCTCTGGTGCATCTCCCAGGGCTGGGGCTCCCAGAGCGGGTCCGCCACCTGGGCGCCGGCCTGCTTCGCCTCGTCGAGCTTGGCGTTGAAGCCGGCAATGTTGCGCACCCCCATGGTCGCCATCAGCTTGTAGCGTCGCTCCATCTCGGCCACGCACCAACGCAGGGCATTGGCGGCTTCCTTCATGTCGGTGACTACCGGTGCCAGCAGATGCGGAATGCCGTCGTAGACGGATAGTTCCAGCATCTTCGGATCGACCATGATCAGCCGCAGTTGCTCGGGGGTGGCCTTGAGCAGCATCGAAATCAGCATGGCATTGACGCCTACCGACTTGCCCGAGCCGGTGGTGCCGGCCACCAGCAGATGGGGCATCTTGCCGAGATTGGCCACCACCGGTCCGCCGCCGATGTCCTGACCCAGGGCCAGGGTCAGGGCGGAGTCGGCCTGCTGATAGCGATCGGAGTCGATCACCTCGCGC
>LFIK01001660.1_pt1 | contig 17827 bp, 17 predicted proteins | sample 643401 | NCBI WGS metagenome assembly LFIK01 (sample SAMN03777447, study PRJNA286221) | soda lake metagenome | biome: soda lake; feature: Kulunda steppe; material: water; isolation source: sample T5-Br brine of Lake Tanatar-5 | place: Russia: Kulunda steppe | collected 2010-07
CTGCGCCCGAGACCGGTTTTGGTCATCTGGCAAGGCGCGGTGCCGGTTCGGTAGCCTTAGCTACCGGGCCGGTGGCGCAACGCCGCCAGGGGCCAAAACCGGCCGGGGTCTTCGACTTGGGCCGCATTTTTCCCGACTGCCGCGTTGCGCTGCTTGACCGCAGAATGACTGCGGCGCGGCACAGCGCGCCTTGCCTCGGAAAAAATGCGGACTCCAACGCAGGCATGCGAATCAATCAGTGTTGCCCTAAGGCGGCCGCGTTTAATGTTTTACGTTTTACGCAAAGGCTGCGCGCGTCAACGTTCCACGTGAAACACCCGCTTAAAACTTAATACGTTAAACATAAAACAGGAGCGTGAGCGACCCGTGGCCGATAACAATGACGCTTACCGCGATACCGTTCGCAAGCTGTCCGACCGTATCGTCGCGGCGCAGAAACCGATTCGAATCCTCGATGCGATCAAATGGGATGCCGGCATCAAGCAGGAATTCTTCGCCAACGGCTGTCGCCAGCAGCCGCGCGTCGATGCCGCCTACTATCGCGATCGGCCGCTGGGTTTCGATGCCGAGGACCTCGGTCACGAGTTGCACGCCATCGAGCGCGACATCGTTCGCCAACTGGGGCAATTCAACCCGGTGGGCAAGATGATGGGTCGGATGTGTCGGGAGTATCAGATGGCGATCCGGATGCTCCAGGCGCGAGGCACGCCGGCGTTCAGCGACCTCTCGCAGCAGCTTTACGGTGCTGCCTCGGATGCCTTCCATGCCGGTGATCCGTCCATCGCCGATCTGGGCGCGATGCTTGCCGAAACCCTGGGCAATATCGATCGGGAGAGCGACCTGTCCTCGGAACCGCGTGACATCATCGCCGAAGAAGCGGTGCGGATGCTGCAGCAACGGTTGTCCGCGGCTTTCTCCGAGGCGGACTCTTCGGTACGGGTGTTTCTGGATGACGGCATCGTGGCCGACGCCGCTGCCGGCGCCGATTATCTGAAAATCCGGGACGACGCCCGCTTTCGCAACCGCGATATCCGCCTGCTCGAAGTTCACGAGGGTTGGGTCCATCTGGGCACGACCCTCAACGGCCAGGATCAGCCGGTCTGTACATTCCTCAGCAAGGGACCGCCCTCGGCCACCGTGACCCAGGAAGGCCTGGCCATCCTGATGGAGATCATCGCCTTTACCTCCTATCCGGATCGCCTGCGCAAGCTGGGAAATCGGATCAGGGCGGTGTCCATGGCCGAGCAGGGCGCGACTTTTCTGGATGTGTTCGGCTTTTTCCGCGAGCAGGGCCTGGATGACGATGAGTCCTTCAACCATGCGTCCCGGATTTTCCGCGGCAGCGGCCCGACCTATGGCCCGTTCACCAAGGATCTGAGTTACAGCAAGGGCTTCATCATGGTTTACAACTTCATCCAGCTGGCGGTCCGCCACGGCCGGCTGGATCGGGTGCCGTTGCTGTTCTGCGGCAAGGTCACGCTGGAGGACATTCCGGTGCTGGCGCATCTGGTGGAGGAAGGCCTGGTCAATCCGCCGCGTTTCCTGCCGCCCCAGTTCAGCGACCTGAGCGCGCTGGCGGCCTGGATGGCCTACTCGGGCTTCCTCAACCGTCTCAGCCTCGACCGCATCGAGGCCGATTACGCACATCTGGTCTAAGGAAACGCTGACGCACTCGCACGCCAGCATTGGCGTCCGCATTTTCTCCGAGGCAAGGCGCCCTGCGCAGTGCTGGGAAAAAGCGGCCTTACGGGAGGCTTCGATGCCGAGCGGTCGGATGCCGGCTCCGGAACCGCTGCAAGGGCATCCATGCCCGAGAGGGAAACACCCGGGAAGGTTGGGTACCCGGACCGAAGACCAGAAACCGGTCTCGGGCGCAGACGCGGGAATACTTCAGCGTTCCTTGACGTCCGCGTTCCAGTGGAACCACCCGTACCGCGGCGGAAACCGCGTGCAAGTGCCTGCGCCTTTCTCTAAACTACCGGCCCCGTTGAGGAAACTACGTTTCCTTTCGCTTTTTCGGAGCACGCCCGTGGATTACCGTGAATCGTTCGAGGTCATCGTGGTGGGTGGTGGCCATGCCGGCACCGAGGCCGCGCTGGCCGCTGCGCGCATGGGCCGCCGGACGCTGCTGCTGACCCACAATGTCGAGACCATCGGCCAGATGAGCTGCAACCCGGCCATTGGCGGAATCGGCAAGGGTCACCTGGTGCGCGAAGTCGATGCCATGGGTGGCCTGATGGCGCTGGCCGCGGATCGCGGCGGCATCCAGTTTCGGACCCTGAACAGTCGCAAGGGCCCGGCGGTGCGCGCCACCCGGGCCCAGGCCGACCGCGTGCTGTACAAGGCGGCGGTCCGTCATGCGGTGGAGAACCAGCCGAACCTGTTCGTGTTCCAGCAGGCGGTGGATGACCTGTTGATCGAGCAGGATCAGGTGACCGGCGTGGTTACCCAGATGGGCCTGCGTTTCCGGGCACCGACCGTGGTTCTGACCGTGGGCACCTTCCTGGGTGGCCGCATTCACATTGGCATGGACAACTATCAGGGCGGCCGTGCCGGCGATCAGCCGTCCAATGCCCTGGCGCGTACCCTGCGCGAGCGGCCGTTTCGGGTGGGCCGGCTGAAAACGGGCACGCCGCCGCGCATCGATGGTCGCACCATCGACTTCGCCCGGCTGCAGGAACAGCCCGGTGATGCTCCGGAGCCGGTGTTCAGCCTGCGCGGCGACCGTGCCATGCATCCGCGCCAGGTCAGTTGCTGGATCACCCACACCAATGCCCATACCCACGACATCATCCGCGGGTCGCTGGACCGGTCGCCGATGTATGCCGGCGAGATCGAAGGGGTGGGTCCGCGCTATTGCCCGTCGGTGGAAGACAAGGTGGTGCGCTTTGCCGACAAGGACTCCCACCAGATCTTCATCGAACCCGAGGGTCTGGAGACCCACGAGGTGTACCCGAACGGTATCTCCACCAGCCTGCCCTTCGATGTGCAGATTGACCTGGTCCGCTCCTGCGTCGGCCTGGAGCAGGCGCACATCACCCGCGCGGGTTACGCCATCGAATACGACTACTTCGACCCCCGGGATCTGCGCCCCAGCCTGGAGACCCGCTGCATTCGCGGTCTGTTCTTCGCCGGCCAGATCAACGGCACAACCGGTTACGAGGAGGCAGCGGCGCAGGGTCTGGTGGCCGGCATCAACGCCGCACGCCAGGTCCGTGACGAGGATCCCTGGACGCCACGTCGGGATGAAGCCTATATCGGTGTGCTGATCGACGACCTGATCACCCGCGGCACCAGGGAGCCCTATCGCATGTTCACCAGCCGGGCCGAATACAGGCTGATGCTGCGAGAGGACAATGCCGATCTCCGCCTGACCCCGGCGGCGCGCGAGCTGGGCCTGCTGGAAGACAGGCAATGGGCAGCCTTCGAGCTGAAGCGAGAAACCATCGCCCGGGAACAGCTGCGACTGCAGGCAACCCTGTTGCGGCCTTCGGACCTGGATGCGGCCACCGCGCAGCGGGTATTCGGCGGCCCGCTGAAACGCGAGCAGCACCTGGATGAGCTGCTGCGTCGGCCGCAGGTCAGCTATGCCGAACTTATGTCGGTGCCGGCTGCCGGACCGGGCGTGAATGATCCGCAGGTGGCGGAACAGGTGGAGATTCAGGCCCGTTACTCGGGCTACCTGGAGCGCCAGCAGGACGAGGTTGCCCGCGGCCGCCGGCTGGAGCATCTGCAGATCCCGGATTCCATCGATTATGCCCAGGTGCAGGGATTGTCCAACGAAGTCCGGCAGTTGCTGCAGCAACATCGGCCGGCGACCGTGGCCCAGGCCGGGCGGATTGCCGGCGTCACGCCGGCAGCGGTTTCCCTGTTGCTGGTGCATCTGCGCCGCGGCGGCGAGCAGTCCGCGGCGCGCCGCAGCGCATGACCGAGCCGTTCCCGAGGGAACCGGCCCGCCAAGAGCTGCAGCAGGGGCTTGCCGTTTTGCCGCTGGGCGACACGGTGCCGGTGGATCCGCTGCTGGATTATCTGACGCTGCTGCACCGCTGGAATCGCGCCTTCAACCTGTCGGCGGTTCGAGACCCAATGGCCATGGTGCCGCTGCATCTGCTGGACAGCCTGAGTCTGCTTCCCTATCTTGAAGAGCCTTCGCTGCTGGACGTGGGCAGTGGTGCTGGTCTGCCGGGCATACCGCTGGCCATCTGCCGGCCGCAGATGACGGTGACCGTGCTGGACAGCAATGGCAAGAAAACCCGCTTCATGGAGCAGGTTCGACTGCAGCTCGGCCTGTCGGGACTGAATGTGGTGCACCAGCGCGTCGAGGCCTTCCGGCCGCAGGCGCGGTTTGCCACCATCTGCTCCCGCGCCTTTGCCCGCACGGATGCTTTCGTCACGGCCGCCGGCGCGCATCTCGCGACGGATGGCGTCATGCTGGCAATGAAGGCACGCTTCGACGCCACCGAGGAGCTGCGCGATCTGGGCAGTGGCTGGAGCACCGAGGCCTTGCCCCTGGCTGTTCCCGGGCTGGATGCCCAGCGCACCCTGGTGCGCCTGCGCCGCGCCGACCACTGACACGGGAGATCCCATGGCGCACACCATTGCCGTTGCAAACCAGAAAGGCGGGGTCGGCAAGACCACCACCAGCGTCAATCTGGCCGCCGCACTGGCCATGAACCGTCGCCGCGTGCTCTTGGTGGACCTGGATCCCCAGGGCAATGCGACGGTTGGCTCGGGGGTGGACAAGGACAGCCCGCAATACACTGGTTATGACGTGCTGATGCAACAGATCAGCGTGCGCGAGGCGATCATCGAGGTACCGGATGCCGGCTACGATCTGGTGCCAGGCAATTCCGACCTGACTGCGGCCGAGGTGCAGTTACTGGAAGTCGAGGCGCGCGAACAGCAGTTGCGCCGGCAACTGGTCCGACTGAAGGCCGACTACGATTACATCCTGATTGACTGCCCGCCGGCCCTGAACATCCTGACCCTGAATGCCCTGGTGGCTGCCCGCGGCGTTCTGATCCCGATCCAGTGTGAATACTATGCGCTGGAAGGCCTGACCGCTCTGCTCAACACCATTGGTCGGGTGCAGGAGCGGGCCAATCCGGACCTGCGCATCAACGGTCTGCTGCGAACCATGTACGATCCACGGAACAATCTGGCCAATCAGGTTGCGGCGCAGCTGATGCAGCATTTCCCGAAACAGGTCTACAGCACGCAGATCCCGCGAAATGTGCGATTGGCCGAGGCGCCCAGTCATGGCCGGACGGCAATCCAGTACGATCGGTACTCACGGGGGGCGCTGGCCTACATGGCGCTGGCCAGCGAAGTGATTCGACGCGACATGCAGGCGGCGACAGCATCATGACGGCGAAGAAGCGGGGACTTGGCAGCAAGGGATTCGATGTCCTGCTCGGCGCGACACGGACCGAGCCGGATGACGGTGGGCATTTGCGTAATCTGCCCGTGGAATGGTTGCAGCGCGGCGCTTACCAGCCACGGCGTGACATGGATCCCACCGCGCTGCAGGAGCTGTCCGATTCGATACGCACCCAGGGCGTTGTGCAGCCCCTGGTGGTGCGACCGCTGAGCGAGGAGCAGTTCGAGATCATCGCCGGCGAGCGCCGCTGGCGGGCTGCGCAACTGGCGGGTCTGGAAACCGTGCCGGCCATTGTTCGTGGCATCACCGACCAGGTGGCACTGGCGGTGGCACTGATCGAGAACATTCAGCGCGAGAACCTGAACCCCCTGGAAGAGGCCATGGCCATCGCCCGCCTGGTGGAGGAATTTGGTCTGACACATCAGCAGGCAGCGGAAACCGTTGGTCGCTCGCGGGTTTCGGTCAGCAATCTGCTGCGGCTGCTCGATCTCAATGATGATGTGCGGGAACGGCTGGGTCAGGGCGAGCTGGAGATGGGGCACGCGCGGGCCTTGCTTGGCCTCAAGGGGCATCGTCAGAGTGCAGTAGCGGCCGAGGTCGTGCGACGGGGTCTGTCGGTGCGGGCCACGGAACGGCTGGTACAGCAGGCGCTGGCCGGCGAAGACCGGGCGCCACGCAACAGCCGCATGGATCCGGATGTGCGCCGCCTGCAGACCGAGCTGTCCGAACGCCTGGGGGCCACGGTAACGATCCAGCAGGGGCGCCAGGGCAAGGGCAAGCTGGTGATCAATTACGGCAGCCTGGACGAGCTGGACGGCATCCTGCAGCACATCGGTTAGGCCATTGACACGTCTGCACCGGGTCCGCGTTGACCCTCCCTGGGTGAGTCTTTATACTCCGCCGCTCGTGCCGGCCTGGATGGTCGGTGCGTGGGCACAAAAAGACCCGTTGCTCGACCGCACCAATGCTGCCGCCAGAATTTAAAGGCGCGGGTGCCATGATCCTGCTCGACGTCCCAGGGGGGTGACAATATGCCCACCCTTTCGCCGGTCAGGTTCGTTTTCTTCGGTCAGCTTGTGGTGACGGGCGCAAGCGCCCTGCTCTGGTGGTTGTTGCAAAGCCCGGAGCATGGTGTCGCGGCACTGGTCGGGGGGTTGATTGCGATCATCCCCGGGGCCTACCTGGCGATGAAGGTTTTCTCGGTTCGCCCGGATGCGCCGCCGAAACAGATAATTGGTGCGTTCTATAGAGGGGAAGCGCTGAAGTTCGGTCTGACGGTGGTGCTGTTCATCATCGCATTGCAATGGTTTGCTGACCGCTTCGCCCCCCTGATTGTGACTTACATCCTGACAATTCTTGTTTTCTGGGTTGCGTTCCGTGTGGGCGCGACCGAACCAGCGGTGAGACAGCGATGAGCGACAACTCGGGCGGCGTCACGTATTACATCAATCACCACCTCACCAATTGGTCGATCGGCGATGGTGGCTTCTGGACCATTCATGCTGATTCCCTGATCGTCTCCATTCTGCTCGGCAGCCTGTTCTGCTGGGTCTTCTGGTTGGCTTCCCGTAACGCCACCGAGGGTGTTCCGGGCGGTCTGCAGAATTTCGTCGAGATGATGATCGACGCCATGAACAAGCTGACCCGGGATACCTTCAGCGGTCACAACCCGCTCGCAGCCCCGCTGGCGCTTACCATTTTCTGCTGGATCTTCCTGATGAACCTTATGGACCTGGTGCCGATCGATCTGGCGCCGGAGACCATGGGTGCCCTGGGTTGGGAGTATTTCAAGATACTCCCCACCGTGAACATGAACGTCACCTTCGGCCTGTCTCTGTCGGTGCTGGGCCTGATCATCATCTACAGCATCTACTACAAGGGCGCGAAGGGTTACCTCCACGAACTGTTCTTCCATCCGTTCAATCACTGGTCCCTGGCGCCATTCAACTTCGTGCTGAACTTCGTTGAGTTGTTCGCCAAGCCGATATCACTGTCGCTGCGGTTGTTCGGCAACCTGTATGCCGCCGAGCTGATCTTTATCCTGATCGCGACGCTGACCTTGAGCTATGGACTGTTCGAAGTCTTTACCAGTATTGGGGGTATCGCCCTGCTGCTCGGCCAGATCGTTCTGGCCACCATCTGGGCCATCTTCCATATTCTCGTGATTCCGTTGCAGGCCTTCATCTTCATGATGTTGACGATGGTCTATCTGAGTATGGCGGCGGAATCGCACTAAGCCGGACAGTGCGTTCGATTCACTTATTGTTTCTTTTTCTTTGACTGAGACCTACTTGGAGGTAACCAATGGAACTCGCTAGCCTGATCGCCAGTGTTCAGGGCATGACCGTCATCGCCGTTGCAATCATCATTGCTTCCGGCGCCATCGGCACCGCCCTCGGTTTTGCCATCATGGGTGGCAAATTCCTCGAAAGCATCGCCCGTCAGCCGGAGCTCGCTCCGATGCTGCAGGGTCGTATGTTCCTGCTGGCCGGTCTGCTCGACGCCGTGTCCATGATCGGTGTTGGTCTGGCCCTGTTCTTCACCTTCGCCAACCCGTTCGTGGGTGCCGTCACCGCCGCCGCTGGCTCCTAAGCGCTGACGCAAACCCACAACAGGCACTGGAGGTGATGGCATGGAGATCAATGCCACGCTCTTAGGCCAGATGATTGCCTTTGGCATATTCGTCTGGTTCACGATGAAGTTCGTCTGGCCCAACGTGTCCAAGGCCATGCAGGCCAGACAGGACAGCATCAGCGATGGCCTTGCCGCCGCTGAGCGGGGCCGCAAGGACCTGGAAACCGCCAATGAAAAGGCGGACGAGATCCTGCGCGAGGCCCGCCAGAAGGCCAACGAAATCATCGAAAAGGCCAACAAGCGCTCCAACGAAGCGATCGAGGAAGCCAAGTCCACTGCGCGCGCCGAAGGCGAACGTCAGCTGGCCGCCGCCCAGGCCCAGATTGAGCAGGAAATCAATCAGGCCAAAACGGAGCTTCGGGAGCAGGTTGTCACTCTGGCGATCACGGGCGCCACGCGCGTTCTTGAACGGGAAGTTGATGCGAAGGCGCACAATGACCTGCTCAGTGATCTCGCCAAGCAGCTCTGAGGCAGAAACCGATGGCGGATTTCAACACCATCGCCCGTCCTTACGCGCAGGCTGCCTTCAAGCTGGCCAGGGAGAAAGACACCCTGGCCGCATGGTCTGATCAGCTCGGTACGCTCGCGGCCGTGGTCAAGGATGTGCAGATGCAGGCCATCCTTTCCAGTCCGCGACTGTCACCGAGCCAGCAGCGGGATCTGATGCTCGACATCTGTGGTGAGCATCTTGATGACGGCGGCAGGAACTTTGTCGCACTGCTGGCGGAGAACAGGCGCCTGATTGCCATGCCGGACGTGGCGGCACAGTTCGAAGCCCTGCGCGCAGCCGAGGAAGGCACGCTGCAGGCGCGCCTGATCTCGGCCAAGCCGGTGGATGACGCGCTTCGTGATTCCGTCGCGGACGCATTGAGCAAGCGTCTCAAGCGCAAGGTCAGTCTCAAGCCGGAAGTGGATGAAGCGCTGCTCGGTGGTGCCGTGATTCGCGCAGGCGATTTGGTTATCGACGGTTCGGTGCGGGGTCGGCTTAATCGCCTGGCCACGAGCCTGAACCGCTAAGGGGTGATTCCAATGCAACTCAAAGCTTCGGAAATAAGCGATCTGATCAAGCAGCGCATCGAGAAATTCGATGCGGTGGCCGAAGCCCGCAACGAGGGCACGGCAGTGTCCGTTCAGGACGGCATCGTCCGCGTTGCCGGTCTGGCCGACGTCATGCAAGGGGAAATGCTGGAATTCCCCGGTGAGGTTTACGGCATGGCGCTGAACCTGGAACGCGACTCCGTTGGTGTCGTGGTTCTGGGCGACTACGAGAATATCTCGGAAGGTGATCCGGTGAAGTGCACCGGTCGCATCCTGGAAGTACCGATCGGCGAGGCCCTGCTGGGTCGCGTGGTCGACGCTCTGGGCAATCCGCTGGATGGCAAGGGTCCGATTGAAACCGACCTGAGTGCCCCGGTGGAAAAGGTGGCGCCGGGGGTTATCGCCCGGCAGTCGGTGGATCAGCCGGTGCAGACCGGTCTCAAGTCCATCGATTCCATGATTCCGATCGGTCGCGGTCAGCGCGAGCTGATCATCGGTGACCGTCAGACCGGCAAGACCGCGGTCGCCATCGACGCCATCATCAACCAGAAAAACAGCGGCATTAAGTGCATCTACGTGGCGGTGGGCCAGAAGGCCTCCAGTATCGCCAACGTGGTGTCCAAGCTGGAAGAGCACGGTGCCCTGCAGAACACCATCGTGGTGGCTGCTCCGGCCTCGATCTCCGCTGCCATGCAGTTCATCGCGCCGTACGCTGGCTGCTCCATGGGTGAATACTTCATGGACCGCGGCGAGGACGCATTGATCGTGTTCGACGATCTGACCAAGCAGGCCCAGGCGTATCGCCAGGTGTCGCTGCTGCTGCGTCGTCCACCGGGCCGTGAAGCCTTCCCGGGTGATGTGTTCTATCTTCACTCCCGCCTGCTGGAACGTGCATCGCGCATCAATGCCGATCACGTGGAACAGATCAGCGGTGGCAAGGTGAAGGGCAAGACCGGTTCCCTGACCGCGCTGCCGATCATCGAGACCCAGGCTGGTGACGTCTCCGCGTTCGTGCCCACCAACGTGATCTCTATCACCGACGGGCAGATCTTCCTGGAGTCGGACCTCTTCAACAGTGGCATCCGGCCGGCCATCAACGCCGGTATCTCGGTGTCTCGCGTGGGTGGTTCGGCGCAGACCAAGATCATCAAGAAGTACGGCGGCGGTATTCGCCTGGCCCTGGCCCAGTATCGGGAACTGGCGGCCTTCGCCCAGTTCGCATCCGATCTGGACGAAGCCACGCGGAAGCAGCTGGAACGCGGTCAGCGCGTGACCGAGCTGATGAAGCAGAAGCAGTATTCGCCGCTGTCCGTCGCCGAGACGGCCGTTTCGCTGTTCGCGGCCAACGAGGGTTACCTCGACGATCTGGAGCTGGACAAGGTCGGCCCGTTTGAGGAAGGCCTGCATCAGCACTTCAAATCGAACTACGGCGATCTCATGGACACCATCAACGACACGGGTGACCTGAACGACGAGATCGAATCCGGCCTGCGCAAAATGCTCGACGAGTACAAGTCGCAGGGCACCTGGTAAGCGAATTGAGGTAACGGCATGTCCGGCGCCAAAGAGATACGCACGAAGATCAAGAGCGTGCAGAACACGCAGAAGATCACCAGCGCCATGGAAATGGTGGCGGCGAGCAAGATGCGTTCGGCGCAGCAGCGGATGGCGGAGGCACGGCCTTACTCCGACAAGATCCGTAATGTGATCGGCAACCTGGCCAAGGCGGATCCGGAGTATCGGCATCCGTTCATGGCCGAGCGCGAAGTCAAGCGAGTCGGCTTCGTGGTGATCACCTCGGATCGCGGCCTCTGCGGCGGCTTGAACAGCAATCTGTTTCGGATGCTGCTGCCCAAGCTCAGCGAGTGCGAAAAGCAGGGTCTCGAAGTCGATGTCTGTGCCATCGGGAACAAGGGCGTGCAGTACGTCTCGCGCCTGAAGACCAACCTGGTGGCTCAGGCGACGCATATCGGCGATAGCCCGCATATCGCGGACCTGGTGGGCACGATCAAGGTCATGCTGGATGCCTACCGCTCCGGTGAACTTGATCAGCTCGTGCTGGTGTACAACCGCTTCATCAACACCATGACCCAGGAGCCTCGACTGGAAGCGCTGTTGCCCCTCCGCGATATGGCGGATGGTAACGGTGAGGGCCAGAAGCATTCCTGGGACTACATCTACGAGCCCAGCGCCGAAGAAGTGCTGGACGAGTTGCTTCAGCGGTATGTGGAATCGCTGGTCTATCAGGCGGTGGTGGATAACATCGCCAGTGAGCAGGCGGCCCGGATGGTGGCCATGAAGAGTGCCTCCGATAACGCCGGCTCCATGATCGACGACCTGAACCTGGTCTATAACAAGGCCCGTCAGGCGGCGATCACAACGGAGCTGACCGAAATCGTGTCCGGCGCAGCCGCGGTATGACCGGCGCGCTGCCCCAGCGGAACAACGCTGTTTTCTGGAATTGCTTGGAGAGGAACTGGGTATGAGCTCAGGAAAAATTGTTCAGATCATCGGGGCGGTGGTTGACGTGGAATTCCCGCGTGACAGCGTGCCCAGTATCTATGAAGCCCTGCTCGTCGGGGGCAAGGACCTCACGATGGAGGTTCAGCAGCAGATTGGTGATGGCGTGGTGCGCTGCATTGCCATGGGCACCACCGACGGACTCAGCCGCGGCCTGGAAGTCTCGGGAACGGGCAAGGCCATTTCCGTACCCGTGGGTCAGAAGACCCTGGGCCGGATCATGGACGTGCTGGGTCGGCCGATCGACGAAAAGGGCGACATCGGCTCGGAAGACACCTGGGAGATTCATCGCAAGGCCCCGGCCTTCGACGAGTTGTCTGCCAGCCAGGAGCTGCTGGAAACCGGAATCAAGGTTATCGACCTGATCTGCCCGTTCGCCAAGGGCGGTAAGGTTGGCCTGTTCGGCGGCGCCGGTGTCGGCAAGACCGTCAACATGATGGAGCTGATCCGCAACATCGCCATCGAGCACAGCGGCTACTCCGTGTTTGCCGGTGTCGGTGAGCGGACTCGTGAAGGTAACGACTTCTACCACGAGATGACCGACTCCAACGTGCTCGACAAGGTGGCACTGGTTTACGGCCAGATGAACGAGCCGCCGGGTAACCGCCTGCGCGTCGCGCTGACCGGCCTGACCATGGCCGAGTACTTCCGCGACGAAGGCCGTGACGTGCTGCTGTTCATCGACAACATCTATCGCTACACCCTGGCCGGTACCGAGGTGTCCGCGCTGCTCGGCCGCATGCCTTCCGCGGTGGGCTACCAGCCGACGCTGGCTGAGGAAATGGGCGTATTGCAGGAACGCATCACCTCCACCAAGACCGGCTCGATCACCTCGATCCAGGCCGTATACGTGCCGGCGGATGACTTGACTGACCCCTCCCCGGCAACGACCTTTGCCCACCTGGACGCCACCGTGGTGTTGTCCCGTGACATTGCGTCGCTGGGTATCTACCCGGCCGTGGATCCGCTGGATTCCACCAGCCGTCAGCTCGATCCGCTGGTCATCGGCGAGGAGCACTACAACGTCGCCCGTGCGGTGCAGGGCACGCTGCAGCGTTACAAGGAACTGAAGGACATCATCGCGATTCTGGGCATGGACGAGCTGTCCGAAGAGGACAAGCAGACCGTGGCCCGGGCGCGTAAGATTCAGCGCTTCCTGTCGCAGCCGTTCTTCGTCGCCGAGGTGTTCACCGGTGCTTCCGGCAAGTACGTTTCGCTGAAGGACACCATCCGCGCCTTCAAGGGCATCGTCGACGGCGAATACGATGATTTGCCGGAGCAGGCCTTTTATATGGTCGGCACCATCGAAGAGGCCGTGGAAAAGGCGAAGAACCTGTAACACGGACCAGATAGGGGGTTCCCCATGGCAACGACAATGCATCTGGACGTGGTCAGTGCCGAAGAAGAGATCTTCTCCGGCGAGATTGAGTTCATGGTCGCGCGCACCGTTGAGGGTGAGGTGGGCATTCTGGCTCGCCACACGCCTTTCCTGGCCAAGCTTCAGCCCGGCGAAGTCCGGGTCACTCTGGCCGGTGGCGAGGAGCAGTTCTTCTACGCTTCCGGTGGCATGCTGGAAGTGCAGCCGGATACCGTGACCCTGCTCGCGGACACCGCGGCCCGGGCCAAGGATCTGGACGAGGCGGCGGCGGAAGAGGCGCGGAAACGGGCCGAGGAAGCGATCCGCAATCGCACCGGTGAGATGGACTATGCCAAGGCACAGACGGAACTGGCAGCAGCAGCGGCGCAGATCCGGGCCATCCAGAGCCTCAGGAAGAAACGTGGAATGGGCAAGTAGGGACAGCATTGCCCGTTGTGCGATGAAAACCGCCACTGCGCCGCGCAGCGGCGGTTTTTTTATGCCTATCTACGCCGCGTGAACAGTACACTGCAGACTGTACGCCTGAACCGTGAGAGGGTTTCATGTCGATCCACGCCATCGTTCTCGCCGCCGGTCAGGGCACGCGAATGCGCTCGCGGCTGCCCAAGGTGTTGCATCTGCTGGCCGGCAGACCGCTGCTTCAGCATGTGCTCGAAGCAGCGGTTGCCGCTGGAGTCGACGCACGGCATGTGGTGATCGGCCACGCTGGCGACCAGGTTCGCGACACCATCGTTGGTGAGTCGATCCAGTGGGTGGAGCAGCGCCAGCAACTGGGCACCGGGCATGCGGTAATGCAGGCGCTGCCGGCGGTACCGGACGAGGCTACCGTGCTTGTACTGTACGGCGATGTGCCCCTGGTCCGGCCCGAAACCATGCGGCTGTTGTTGGATGCCGCTGCCCGGGGACCGGCGCTGCTCAGCACGTTCCTGCAGGACCCGGGGGCCTACGGTCGGATCATGCGGGCCCCGGACGGCAGCCTGCTCGGTATCGTCGAATACAAGGACGCGACACCGGAGCAGCGGGACATCCGTGAAATCAACACGGGTCTTCTGGCTTGCCCGGCAGCGATACTCCGTGATTGCCTGAACCGCTGTGGCAACGACAACGCCCAGGGTGAGTATTACCTGACCGACGTGATCGGGATGGCCGTTGCCGACGGGCTGCCGGTGTCCGCGGTGATCGCGGATGATGCGAGCGAGGTGGCCGGGGTCAACGACCGCGTCCAGCTAGCCGCGCTGGAACGCGTGCTCCAGCGGCGCCAGTCCGAGGATTTGATGCGCGGGGGTGTCACCCTCGCCGATCCGGCGCGCCTGGATATTCGCGGCAGTCTGTGTTGCGCTGCCGACGTCCGGATTGACATCAATTGCGTGTTTGAAGGCCGGGTCCGTATCGCCGAGGGCGCCAGCATCGGCCCGAACTGCGTGATTCGGGACAGCGAAATCGGCCCCGGCAGCGTGATCGAGGCCAACAGCATGCTGGATAAGGCGGTGGTTGGAAGCGGCGTGCAGGTCGGTCCCTTCGCCCGGCTGCGGCCCGGCACCGAACTGGGCGACAAGAGCAAGGTGGGCAACTTCGTCGAGATCAAGAAGGCGAGGCTCGGCGAGGGCAGCAAGGCCAATCACCTGAGTTACATTGGTGATGCCCTTATCGGTGCGGGCGTCAATATCGGGGCTGGTACCATCACCTGCAATTACGATGGAGTGCACAAGCACCAGACGATCATTGAGGATGGCGCCTTTATCGGCTCCGACACCCAGCTTGTGGCCCCGGTTACCGTTGGCGCGGGCGCCGTGGTGGGCGCCGGAACCACGGTTACCCGTGACGTTTCCCCGGACAGCCTCGCCACCCGTCGCGCCAGGCAGCGTGAAGTTGCCGGTTGGTCGAGCCGGCGTCGCAGTTGACCGCGAGGACTACCGCCTCAATGATAGGAATCTAGAGCCTGCTGGTTTTGCCTGCCTGGGCGTGGCCGGCAACCAGCATGATCAGGAGAGACGGATACCTTGCCGCAACGCGGTCTGATCGGTTTCCGTATTATCGAGGGAAAGGAGGCTGTTGATGTTCGAGCATGTGGTTGTCGCCGCGCATTTTGGATCTGCAAACCCCTTCAATCTGCGCAGTATCGAGCAGTTAAAGCAGCGCGGCATGCGCGAAATCACCCTGGTCGATGTGCTGCGCTCGCACGACACCAGTACAGGAGACGAGGCACATCGGAGGTCGGCCACGCAGCGGTTGGAGGAGGCCAGGGACAACCTGCAGGACGCCAACACCAAGGTGAACCTGGAACTGCGCGTCGGCCAGCCGGCCCACGAACTCTCCACCCTCGCCCACGCTCGCAAGGCCTCGCTGATCGTGGTTGCCTCCCGCGGCGAATCCGCCTTTCGTGAGTTCCTGCGCGGCAGCACCGTGCTGCAACTGGCACGCAAGACAACGGTCCCGGTACTGATCGAACCCGTGGGTGCCGACGGGGTATCCGCCACCGATCTTTCCCGCCCCTTCCTGGCCACGGACTTCTCGGAAAGCGCCGGCGGCGCCGAGGGAATCGCGCTGGAATTGATTGCCGCTGGCGGTAACGGCACGTTTGCCCACGTGGTGGACTACGATGCCATCGAGGATCAGGGCGAGTCGGAAGCGGAACGACATGCGCGGGAACGGCTGGACGCCCTCGTGGCGCGGGTTGCCGGTGGCAAGAAGCCCGACTGCCTGATTGGGCGCGGCACACCCTCAAAGCAGATCAAGGCCCTCGCCGATGAGGCGGATGCCGGAGTGGTCATCATCGGTAAACGCGGCCACAGTCCGGTTCGCGAGCTGATGCTTGGCGGCACTGCGGCGGCCCTGGTTCGTCGCACCGAGCGTTCGCTGCTGCTGGTGCCGTCACCACGTCGCGGCATCTGATCGCCTTCGGGCGCAGCCGCTCCGGCCGTCTGCGCCCGCTTACCCCTGCTGGATCCAGTCTGCCCGATTGAAAACGGGCTTCTCATTGCATGGGGAACGTCTTATGTGTGGAATCGTTGGCGCAGTCGCCCAACGCGACGTTAAACGTATACTGCTGGAAGGCCTGCGTCGTCTTGAATATCGCGGGTACGATTCCGCCGGACTCGCCGTGCTGGATGCCGACGGCACGATCCATCGGCATCGCGCTGTCGGCAAGGTCGCGGAACTGGAGGCCCAGACTGTCGATCTGCGGCTAGCCGGTCATACTGGCATTGCCCACACCCGTTGGGCGACACACGGCGTGCCCAGCGAACGCAACGCCCATCCGCACATCTCCCGTGACCGCATCGCCCTGGTACACAACGGCATCATCGAGAATTACCAGGCGCTGAAACAGCAGTTGCTTGCGGACGGCTACACGTTCGATTCCGATACCGATACGGAGGTGGTGGTCAACCTGATCCATCAGGCACAGGAAGGAGGTGGAACGCTGCTTGATGCCGTACGCCAGGTTCTGGCCCAGATCCGCGGGGCTTACGCCCTGGCCGTCATGGACCAGGCGGAACCGGGTCGCATCGTGGGCGCGCGTCGCGGTAGTCCGCTGGTGGTGGGCATGGGCTTTGACGAGTATTTCCTTGCCTCGGATGTGTTCGCCCTGCTGCCGGTGACGCAGCGTTTCGTGTTCCTGGAAGAAGGCGATGTCGTTGACCTGCGAACCGATGGCGTCACCATCTTCGACGCCTCGGGCGAGGTGACGGAACGCCCGATCCAGGTCTCCGGTATCGACCCGCAATCGGCCGACCGCGGCGCATACCGTCACTACATGCTGAAGGAAATCCACGAGCAGCCGGCCGTGATCGCCAATACGCTGCACGGTCGCCTTTCGGAGGGCCGGCTGTCCGGTGATTGTTTTGGCCCGGAGGGCGAGGCAATCCTGAAACGCATCCAGCGCGTGCAGATTGTCGCCTGCGGCACCAGCTACCATGCGGGCATGGTCGCCCGTTACTGGATCGAGGAACTCTGCGGCCTGCCCTGCAATGTGGAAGTTGCCAGTGAGTACCGCTATCGCGTGCGGCCGGTGGCCGACGAGACCACCCTGTTCGTGGTTATCTCCCAGTCCGGCGAAACTGCCGACACCCTGGCCGCGTTGCGGGACGCGCGTGAACGGGATTACGGTGCCAGCCTCGCCATCTGCAATGTCCCCGAGAGCTCGCTGGTCCGGGAATCAGATCTCGTGCTGATGACCCGCGCCGGCCAGGAGATCGGCGTCGCTTCCACCAAGGCCTTCACTACTCAGCTTGTCGCCCTGATGCTGCTTGTGCTGGCCCTTGGCCGCCACCGTGGCATGCCCGAAGCCGAGGAACGCCGCCTGGCTGCAGCCCTGCAGCAGTTGCCGCAGGCCGTGGAAGCCTGCCTCGCCCTGGAAGGTGATATTCAGGTCATGGCCGAACACTTCGCCGACAAGCATCACGCCCTGTTCCTGGGCCGCGGCAAGCAATACCCGGTGGCCATGGAAGGCGCGCTAAAGCTCAAGGAAATATCCTACATCCACGCCGAAGCTTACCCCGCCGGTGAACTCAAGCACGGCCCCCTGGCCCTGGTCGACGCCGATATGCCGGTGGTGGCCGTCGCCCCCAACAACGAACTGCTGGAAAAACTGCTCTCCAACCTGCAGGAAGTAAACGCCCGCGGCGGCGAACTGTTCGTCTTCGCCGATCAGTCCGTCGACGTCGGCGAAGTCCAGCACCACCTGCCCGTGGTCTCCGTGGACGACGACCTGTCCCCGCTGATCTACACCGTGCCGCTGCAACTGCTCGCTTATCACGTGGCGGTGTTGAAGGGTACGGATGTGGACAAGCCGAGGAATCTGGCCAAGTCGGTTACGGTGGAGTAGTACGGCTTTCCGAACGAATCTTTCCTTTCCACGGGTTGGGCCATTCTGGCCC
>LFIK01001661.1_pt1 | contig 17826 bp, 16 predicted proteins | sample 643401 | NCBI WGS metagenome assembly LFIK01 (sample SAMN03777447, study PRJNA286221) | soda lake metagenome | biome: soda lake; feature: Kulunda steppe; material: water; isolation source: sample T5-Br brine of Lake Tanatar-5 | place: Russia: Kulunda steppe | collected 2010-07
ATGCCCTCGCACCGCCCAGGGGCCGCCAATTACGGGTTCTTCACGTAGGCGTTGGGCCGCAGGTAGAACCACCAGTTGAGTATCAGGCACAGGGCGTAGAACACCGCGAACCCGTAGAATGCGTATTCCGGGTTGCCTGCCCGCAGCTGCTCGCCGATCACCTGCGGCGCCACGAAGGAGCCGTAGGCGGCGACCGCCGAAGTCCAGCCGAGTACCGGCCCTTTCTGTTCCTGGTTGAAGATCACGCCGATGGTGCGGAAGGTGGAGCCGTTACCAATGCCGGTGGCGGCAAAGATCACGATGATCAGCACCAGGAACATCACGAAGTAGTCCTCGGGCGTCGGCGAAACGTAAGCCAGCGTCAGCAGGTAGCCGACCGCTGTCGATGCCACCACCATCACCACAGCGATGATCTGCGTGACAATGGAGCCGCCCCACTTGTCTGACATCCAGCCGCCAATGGGCCTGATCAGCGCACCCACGAACGGACCGATCCAGGCGAACATGAACGCAGCCGGTGCATTCGGGTTGTCGGTATGCCCGACCAACTCGCCGTTCTCGATCACCGCGCTCTGGCCGAAAATCACGGTAATGGCCAAGGGCAGCGCCATGGAGAAGCCGATGAACGAGCCGAAGGTCAGGATGTACAGAATCGTCATCGACCAGGTGTGCTTGTCCTTGAAGATGGCGAACTGTCGCTTGAGATTGGCCTGAATGGGGCCAGGAATCATGCGCATCATGCCCAGCGTCAGCACGATGATCAGCAGCATGGTGAACCAGATATTCAGCACGCCCAGCCCCACCGGTGGGGGCAGGTAGAGGAACATGCCGATCGCAGCGGCCACGAAACCAATGCCGTACAGACCCAGGATCTTGCCGAAGGCGGCCAGCGGGTGCCCCGGGTCCGGGGTGATGGTCCGCAGGTTGTTCATGCCGAACCAGCCCAGGAACGCCAGCGGAATCAGGAAAATCAGCCAGATGAAGCCGGCGTTGGGGATGAAGGTCTCGGTGCCGGCGGGAATCCGGCCGATCAGGGTGCCGCTGGTGCGTTCCAGAATCATCGGGTCACCGGCCAGCGCCCCGAAAATGCCGACGGTCATCACCAGGGGTATCAGGATCTGCATGGTGGTCACGCCAAAGTTCCCGAGCCCCGCGTTGATCCCGAGCGCCAGGCCCTGCTGGTTCTTCGGGAAGAACGTGCTGATGTTGCTCATGGAACAGGCGAAGTTGCCCCCGCCGATACCGGAGAGAAAGGCCAGCAACTGAAACACCCAGAGCGGCGTATCCGGACTGCGCAAAGCCAGCCCGGCACCCAGCGCCGGGATCATCAGCAGGGCGGTGGAGAAGAAAATGGTGTTGCGGCCGCCGGCGATGCGGATGAAGAAGGATGCGGGTATCCGCAGCGTCGCACCGGTGAGCCCGGCGATGGCGGTCAAGGTGAACAGCTCGGCTTCCGTGAAGGGAAAGCCCAGGTTGTACATCTGGACGGTGATCATTCCCCACATCAGCCAGATGGCGAAGCCCATCAACAGGCTGGGGACGGAAATCCAGAGATTCCGGTTGGCAATGCGTTTGCCCTCGCGCTCCCAGAACTCCTGGTCTTCGACGTCCCAGCGCTCGATATCTGCGTTCAGCTTGCTCATAGCAGGGTCCTGTCCTGAATCAGCCATATTGATCGGTCACGGTGCACGCCTTGGTTCCGGCGGGCTTTCGTGAGGCTGAAGCTACACAGCACCCAGCCGGGCAAACTTGATCGAGAGCAAGATTATTCGTGCCGGAAAATGCACGTGGAAGAGCAACTACCCAATAAGTGGTAGTTCAGTTGAATGTACCTAGTTTGTTGTTTCTATTATTTTTTATTGGCTTTATCACGAAACGTAGCCTTGAACCTACGGCAACACTGACAACTTCGAGGTAGAAAGCCCGAACAGCCTCTTTGGCCCTTTCCCGCGGATGCGGAGCTGGTCACAATGCGCAGCGAAACAACACTGCAAAGGTTGCAGACCATGTATGAGCATTACCTGACGATCAAGCATGTCCACCAGGCCAGCGCCGGGCTGAGCCTGGCACTGTTCGTGCTGCGCGGAGTCTGGATGCTCGGCTGGCCGGCCTTGCTGCACAGGGCCTGGGTGCGCATCCTGCCCCACGTCATCGATACCGTGCTCCTGTTCAGCGCCATTCTGCTGGCGTGGATGCTGCAGCAATACCCTTTCGTGCATGGCTGGATCACGGCCAAGGTAATCGCGCTGTTGCTCTACATCGGCCTGGGAACCATTGCCCTGAAACGCGGCCCCACGCGCAACATCCGGCTGGCCGCCTGGCTGGCCGCCATCACCGTGTTCCTCTACATTGGAGCGGTGGCCTTCACGAAGCAGGTGATCCCCTTCTGACCACTCGGAGCCCCAGATGAACAGGCAGGGCGTGACTGCAGAACCCAAGCCACAGTTTCCTTACCAGCACTTGTGGCCGCATACGGCACAGTGCCCGCTGCTCGGCTTCGCGGCATGGAGCGGCACCGGCAAGACCACCTTGCTCGCAGCGCTGATCCCGCGCCTGCGCGATGCGGGGCTGCGCATTGGCCTGATCAAACATGCCCATCACGAGGTGGATGTGGACCATCCGGGCAAGGACAGCTACCGCCTCCGGCACGCGGGGGCCGGTCAGGTGCTGTTGAGCACCGGCCGACGCTGGGCGCTGATGACGGAACGAGACACGCCGGAGGATCCGGACCTGTCCGTCGAGTTGACCCGGCTCGATCAGCAGCGGCTCGACCTCGTGCTGGTGGAGGGCTTCCGGGACGCCCGCTTTCCCAAGATCGAATTGCTGCGTAACAGCACAAGGACCGATCGCGCGCCCCTTCACCTGCACGACAGCGCCATTATCGCCGTGGCCACGGATGGCACTCACGCGCAGCTGCCGTCGGCGCTCCCCGTGCTGGATCTGAACGATCCCTCCTCCATCGCCGACTTCATCCTGTCCCGGGTACTGGCCCGACCGACGCCGCCATGATGGAAAACGGGAATGCGTTCGACACCACACCGCTGCTGGCCGCACTGCCGGAAGCCGCGCGCCGGGAGATCGCGGGCCGCAGCAGACGTGTCAGCCTGCAGGCGGGTGACATCCTGTTTCACCAGGGTGACCCCGCCGACCGGTTCTTCCTCGTTCTGGACGGACTGATGAAGCTCTCGCGTATGAGCCCCAGTGGCCAGGAAAAAGTGGTGCATCTCACCGGCACCGGGGAGACCTTCGCGGAAGCCGTGATGTTCATGGAGGCACGCCAGTACCCGGTCACCGCGCAGGCAACCACCCGGACGGAATTGCTTGCCATTGCCAGCGAACCCTACCGCGAGGCACTTGCCGCAAGCCCGGAAACCTGTTTCCGCCTGTTGGCGGATCTCAGCACGCGGCTCCACAGCCGGCTGCGGGATATCGACCAGCTCACCTTGCAACAGGCCGCACCCCGGGTGGTGAACTATCTGCTGAACCAGGCGCCGGAGGATGACAGGCACCGCTGCATCGTGGTCCTGAAGGCACCCAAGCATGTGCTCGCCTCACGGCTGTCGATCACGCCGGAGACACTGTCGCGGATTCTCCACAACCTGGTGGATGCCGGACTGCTTCGCATGGACGGACGCGAGATCGAGATCCTTGACCTGGAAGGCCTGCGGGCACGACGCCGGGGCTGAGTGACGGCCTCAGCCGATACCGCCCGCAGGAAATTGCATCACCAGCACGGCATTGACCTGGATCAAGGTCACGCTCGCCCCTGCTGCCCAGACTTGCTGACAAACACCGCAGGGGGTCACCCATGGAACTCGTTTGCCCGGCCGGCAGTCTGCCGGCGTTACGTGCGGCCGTCGATGCCGGCGCCGACACTATCTACACCGGCCTGAAGGATGCCACCAACGCCCGGCATTTCGCGGGCCTGAATTTCACCCCGGAGAGTCTGGCCAGGGGGATCACGCACGCCCACGACCGGGGCAGACGCCTCCTGCTGGCCATCAACACCTACCCGCAGCCCCGGGGATGGGCTCAATGGACCGCCGCGGTGGACCGGGCGGCGGAGCTGGGCGCGGACGGCGTGATCATCGCCGACCCCGGGCTGCTGGGCTACGCCGCCGAACGCTATCCGGATCTGCCCAGACACCTGTCCGTCCAGGCCTCGGCCACGTCCGCCGAGGCGCTGCGGTTCTACCATGAACAGTTCGGGATCCGACGCGCGGTGCTGCCTCGGGTGCTGTCACTGGCGCAGGTCACACGGCTGGCCGAGAACAGCCCGGTGGAACTGGAGGTGTTCGGTTTCGGCTCGCTGTGCATCATGGCCGAAGGTCGCTGCCTGCTGTCTTCGTACGCCACCGGGGAATCGCCGAATACCGCCGGCGCCTGCTCGCCGGCGGCCCACGTGCGCTGGACCGATCTGCCGGACGGGGGGCTGGAAACACGGCTAAACCAGGTTCTCATCGACCGCTTCCACGCGAGCGAGAACGCGGGTTATCCCACGCTCTGCAAGGGGCGCTTCCGGGTCAACGGCGATCGGACCGGCCACATCCTGGAAGAACCCACCAGCCTGAATTCCATGGAACTGCTGCCGCAGCTTCAGGCGGCGGGCATTACCGCCATCAAGCTGGAGGGCCGGCAGCGCAGCCCCGCCTACGTGGCCCAGATCACCGCCGTGTGGCGCGCTGCCATCGACGCGTGCCTGTCTCGCGGCGAGGCCTTCCGCCCCGAGGCCGCCTGGCAACAGGCCCTGGCGCAACTTTCGGAAGGCAGCCAGACCACGCTGGGTGCCTACCATCGCTCCTGGCAATGAATGCCCAGCCTGAACCGGTAACGGAGTCCAGCATGCCGCAACCGCCCCGACTCTCCCTTGGCCCGTGCCAGTACTTCTGGCCACGGAAACGCATTGAGCAGTTCTATGCCCGTGTCGCGGACAGCCCGGTCGACATTGTTTACCTCGGCGAGACAATCTGCGCCAAACGCCGGGAATATCGCCCTGAGGACTGGATCGATCTGGCGCGGGAACTGGCGCATCTGGGAAAGGAGGTGGTGCTGTCGACCCTGACCCTGATCGAGGCCCGCTCGGAAATGGGCGTGGTGCGCCGGTTCTGCGACAATGGTGAATTCCTCGTCGAGGCCAACGACATCAGCGCTGTACAGCTGCTGCATGAACGCAAGCTGCCCTTCGTCACGGGGCCGTCGGTCAACATCTACAATGCAGCCACCCTGCGGCATTTCCACCGGCTGGGATTGCGGCGCTGGGTCATGCCGGTGGAACTGGGCCGCGATGCGCTGAGCGCAATTCTGACCGAAGCCGCGCTGCCCGGAGTTGAAACCGAGCTGTTCGCCCACGGCCGGCTTCCGCTTGCCTGGTCCGCGCGCTGTTACACGGCCCGCTACCATGATCTGCCGAAAGATCAGTGCGGATTGCGCTGCATCGACAGCCCCGAGGGCCTCCCGGTGCACACCCAGGAGGGCGAGCGCTTCCTCACCATCAACGGCATTCAGACGCAGTCGGGCCGGGTTGCCAACCTGCTACCGGACTGGCAGGACCTGGCAGATGCCGGGGCGGACGTTCTGCGCCTGAGCCCGTTACCGGAAGGTACCTTCGAACGCCTGCACGCCTTGCGTCAGGCCCTGGCAGGGGATGCCACGGCCCTGGCCGCGGTGGATGCAGGGCAGGCGGAAACCTGCAACGGGTACTGGTACGGCGCCCCTGGAATGGCGTTTGACGCCTCGAGCACGCAGGAACAGCGCCAATGACCGCGCGGCTGCCCACACTCCCCGTCCCCAGGCCGGCGCAATTGCTGGCACCGGCCCGGTTCCTGCCCGCTCCCCTGCTGGAGTCACTCATCGCCCGCCTCGCCCGGGACCTGCTGACGGAAGCGATCGCGGACGGCGCCCTGGAATTGCTGGAGGGGCGGTTGTTGGCGGTCCATGTCACCAACCCCACCATGCGTCTGCGCTTCACGCTCGCGGATAACCGGATCCGACGGGGTCACGCCGGCCCGGCGGATGTAACCATCATGGGACAAGCCGAGGACCTGATCCTGCTGGCCGCGCGCCGCACCGACCCCGACACCCTGTTTTTCCAGCGCCGGCTTAGCCTGTCCGGGGATACGGAGTTGGGCCTCGCCATCAAGAATGTTCTTGATACCGTCGCCCTGGATGCGCTGCCCCGGCCCCTGCCTGATGTGCTCGCACGCCTGGCAAGTCTCGTCGAAGGAACGCAGCCCCAACCCCCCGCTTCGTGAATACTTGCGCTGGATCAAATAAATCTTTGCTCGCGCCGCATTAACATGTATTTAATTTCCTTGTTACAAACTCAGGAGCCGAATCCATGTTGCGAGCCTTGTTTTCCATCGGTTTTCGCCCGTTCTTCCTGGCCGCCGGCTGGCTCGCAGCTGCGTGGATGCTGCTCTGGATCACCTACCTGCACGGAGGTTGGCCGGATATGGGCGGGCTGTCACCGACCCTGTGGCACGGACATGAGATGCTGTTCGGCTTTACCGCCGCGGTGATCGCCGGCTTCGTGCTCACAGCCGTGCAAAACTGGACCGGGCTCCCCTCCACCACGCCTGCAAGCCTGGGAACGTTGGTCGGCCTCTGGATGTTGGCGCGCGTGGGCTTCCTGTTTCCCGAGCTTGTCCCGCTATGGCTGACCAGCATCGCCGACCTGGCCTTCTTCCCGCTGCTGGGCGCGATGATGACCCGGGTTCTGCTGAAAGCGGGAAACCGGCGGAACTATGCCTTCATCCCCCTGTTCGCCGCTTTCAGCGTACTTAATCTGCTGATGCATCTGGAATTCCACGGACTTGCATCCGGTGTCGGCATGCCGGCCATGCAGCTCACGGTTTACCTGGTCACTGTATTGCTGGTTTTCATGGGTGGCCGCGTGATCCCGTTCTTCACCAGCCGCCGACTGCCGCAGCTGCGGGTGCGCCAGTGGCCTTGGTTGAACTGGGCCTCGACCCTGAGCGTGCTGGCGGTGCTTCCGGCTTACATGATACTGGGCCGGTCCCCGGCATTGGTCCCGGTGCTGCTCATCGCCGCAGTGCTGACCCTGGCCCGACTCCTGGCCTGGCAGCCCTGGGGAACCTGGCGCGTTCCGATGCTGTGGATCCTGCACCTGAGCTATTTCTGGATTCCCATGGGGCTGCTGGTCCAGGCCGGCCACCTGCTGGGGCTGGGCGTGAGCTGGTCCATGGGCGTCCACGCACTGATGGTGGGGGCCATGGGCGGACTCTGCCTTGGAATGATGGCACGGGTGTCCCTCGGCCATTCCGGCCGACCGCTGGAAGCGCATCCACTCATCGCCGTGAGCTTCGGCCTGATCGTGCTTGCCACGGCCAGCCGGCTGCTGATGGCGGTGCCTGGCAGCCCTGCCTGGCTCATGGGCGGCTCCGCCCTGCTCTGGGCCGGCGCATTCGTTCTGTTCGCGGCCTATTACACGCCGATCCTGGTGACGCCGCGCCAGGCCTGAGGCGGTGAAAACCAACGTGTCGCCAGGCAGGGTCAGCTGGCACCCGGTCCACGGGTCCGTTAGAGTCTTGGGGAATCCAACAGAAGAACAACCACGGGAGGCCTCATGCCGCAACGCCGTCGCAGGAGTCAACTGCTGATCGTCCCGCTGATCATCGCCTTTCTTTTCGGCGGGTTGGCCGCGCAGACCGCTGGAGCCGGCATCGTGGGAACGGACACGCTACTGGCCGAACAGTCCGGGAAGGACGAGCGGGCCAGGTTGGCCTCCCTGCTGGACCGCCAGGATGTCCAGGAAAGGCTGATCGAGTATGACGTCTCCCCCGAGGAAGCAGCTGATCGGGTTGCCGCGCTGACAGATGAGGAAGCGCTGGAACTGGCACAACGGATTGATGATTTGCCCGCGGGCGGCAGCACCGTTGCGTTGCTGCTGGTCATCATCATCCTGCTACTGCTGCTGCGATAGTCCGGCCGCGTGGTGCGCAAGCTGTCGCCCTGGTCAGGCTGGCGCCATGCTATTTCCGCTCTACTGCTCACGCTGGTGCTAAGCGGTTGCGCCTCGCAACCGCTCCAGCATCGCAGCCTGGATGCCGAGACACACGGGCTTGCGCCGAATACCGAACTGCGCGATGTGCCTTTCCACCCTCAGCAAGCCTTCCACTGCGGCCCCGCCTCGCTCGCCATGCTGTTGAACTGGCAGGGGGATCCGGCTGAGCCGGATGAGCTGGCTCCCCGCGTCTACCTGGAAGGGCGACAAGGCAGCCTGCAGGCGGAAATGCTCGCCACGGCACGACGGCAGGGCCTGTTGGCCTATGTTCACGAACCCGGTTTCGAGCCACTGCTGCGGCAACTGGATGCCGGCCACCCGGTGGTGGTGCTGAAGAACCTGGGCTTCCGCCGTTACCCCATCTGGCACTACGCCGTGGTCATCGGCTACGACCTGGACGCTCGGCAGGTGATCATGCGCTCCGGCACCACCGAGCGCAAGACACTGTCGTTCAGACGCTTCGAGCGGCGCTGGCAGGGCGGAGACTACTGGGCCATGACGCTGCATCGGCCCGGGGAATTTCCCGCTGATGCCTCCGGGCCGCGCTACCTGCGTGCCGGCGCTGACCTGGAGCAGGTCGGCAGACTGCCGGAGGCCATGGAGGCGTATCGGGCGACAACCCACCGCTGGCCCGATGCGGCACTGGCTTGGATGGCCCTGGGCAACGGCCATTACCGCCAAGGTGAGTACCTGGCGGCCGAAACGGCCTATCGGACCGCCCTATCCCTGGAACCCGACAGGGCGGCCGCTCATCACAATCTGGCGTGGGCGTTACTGAAACAGCAGCGGCCCGATGAAGCGCTGCCACATGCGCTGCGGGCCCATCGGCTGGCAGCAGACCAGGGAGCCCATTACCGCGGCGCCATGGAAGCGCTGCTGGAGGAAAGTGCACCGCGGAACTGAGCCCGTGTTTCCCGAGGCTCCGGGACCGCGGTGCGTCATACCGCTACCGGAACAGTCCGCGCACGCCTTCGCGTACACCGTCCCTCACTTCCCGGCGTGTCTCACCGGCAGCCTCGTCCCGGGCGTCCTCGCCAGTGCCACGCATCTGCTCGCCGAGCCAGCCCGGCTGGCTGTCCTCGTCCCGGCCGGCACCGCGCTCCCGCCGCTCCGATGCATCCGGCCGGCGGGCCTGCGTGGGCAGTTCCTGGTGCTGCACGTTGGGCGGCAACTGGAAGTAGCGATCGCTCCGAGACTCCGTGCTAACGCTGGTCAGGCGCATATCCTCGGCTTCCAGCAGACCGTATTCATTGATGTCGATTCCGATGGCATCGTTGAAGCTCGACTCATCGCTGACGTTGCCGAAAGCCTCAACCATCCGTCGGAACGCCCGCCCCAGATGGTTCACGCGCGGATCATCACTCAGCACCGCCTGCCCGTCCTCGCGCCATTCATCGGCCCACTCGTCACCGACTTCCACCCGGAACACTTCGCCGCGAACGCCGGCCACGGTGCGCCGCTCACCCAGCGACGTGAAACGGACCTGCTCGCCGGCATCATCGCCGCCCTGCACCATTTCGCGGATCTGATCCGCGGACACGGCGGTCCAGCGCCCCTCGTCCCGATGCAGGGCGTAAGCGTCACCGCCCGTGATCAGGAGGAATCCCCCGTCGGGCAACCCGTAACGGATGTGATCATCGTCACGGTAATCGATGACCAACTCACCGTCGGGAGTCTCATACACGGCGCGCTTGTCGGCGACCGCCTGCGACGAGAATGCGAGCGCCAGGGACACGGAAATTGCCAGACCCGAGACTGCGATTCGCATGATGCCCTCCGGAATTTGTCTTTTCAGCTGAATGCAAGGCCCAGTATGGAGTGTAAGGGCCCCACATGGACTCACCCATTCAGGCTAGCCCGAACAGGTTAGAGTCATGTCATTTTTCGTGTCATATAGCCGTCATCAAATTGTTACCTGCAGCAGTTAGGGTTGCCCACTCAAGCCAGACCCAAGGCAGCCACCAGCAACCGGATGAGGTCGATTCATGGCCACATTTCTCAGATGCAGCTCGTTGCGCAAGGCATTTGACGGGCAGACCGTTCTTGACGACGTGAGCCTGGACGTGGCGGCCGGAGAATGCCTGGTGCTGCTTGGTCCATCGGGCTGTGGAAAGACCACGCTGCTCAACATTCTATGTGGCATCGTCCCCGCCGACGGCGGTGAGCTGGCCTGCAACGGGCAGATTCTGGACGCGCCGGCGCAGGGCCTGCATGTGCCCATGCGACGGCGCGGTTTCGCCATGGTGTTTCAGGACTTCAGCCTGTGGCCGCACATGCGCGTGGCCGATAATGTGGCATTCGGCCTGCGCATGCAGGGCATCGACCGCAGCGAGCGTAAGCGACGGGTGGATGATGCACTGGCCCAGGTTCAAATGACCCACCTGCGGGATCGGCTGCCGGGCGAGTTGTCCGGCGGCCAGCAACAGCGCGTTGCCATTGCCCGAGCCCTGGCCGTGCGGCCCCGCCTGTTGTTGCTGGACGAACCCCTGTCCGCGCTGGATGCGCGCCTGCGGGAAGACCTGAAGCACGAACTGTCACGCTTGCTGAAGGAAACCGGCATCACCGCCGTCTATGTGACCCATGATCAGCAGGAGGCCTTCACGCTGGGCGATCGGGTGGCGGTAATGCACCAGGGGCGACTGGCCCAGGTGGATACGCCCGAGATGTTGTACAACAGCCCCGCCAACAGCTTCGTTGCGGGCTTCATCGGCAGTTCCAACCTGGTGGGCTACCGGCGTGTGAACGGGCACCTGGTGCTGGACGACTCGCTGCGCCTTCCCTTGATCAGCGAGCGGATTCCCGACTCGGGCCAGCTGATGGTGCGGCGCGAATCGGTCTGCGTGTGTTCTGACGATGCGTGCAGTGGGGATAACTGGATCAGCCTGCATGGAACCTGCGAGCAGACGCACTTCCTCGGCGACCGGCGGGAAGCCCACGTCCGCCTCCCCAACGGCCGAACCTGGCGCGGTTTCGCTGAGCCGGGCATCGATCCCGGTGCGCCGGTGCATGTGCGTTTTCCGCGCGACGCCATCCGCTTCCTACCGCAGTGAGCATGGGCCGCTTCCCGTTGCTGCTGGGACTTGCCGTCCTGGGTCTGACCTTGAGCGCTTGCTCGGACGACGGCCGCGCACCGGACGGCGAGACGCTGGTGGTGTATTCCGCCGGCCCCAGACCGCTGGCTGAACACGTAACGGAGGCCTTTGCGGAGCGTGAGGACGTGCGCGTTGAGTTGTTCGCCGCCACCACCGGGCAGGTCATGGCCCGACTGGAAGCAGAGCGCTACCGGCCGAGGGCTGATGTGGTGATTTTTGCCAGCCGGGTGGCGGCGGAGGCGCTAAAGGCCGATGGGCGTCTGCTGCGGTATCCGGACCCAGGCTGGCTGAATGAGACTCATGGGGAATGGCACGACCCGGACCAGTATTACTTTGCAACTTCGGCGGCCCTGGTGGGGATGGCCTTCCACGCCGATGACCACGATCCATCGGCCGACTGGAAGTCGCTGTTCAATGGCGAGATCCCGGGCCGGTTCACCATGCCCTCGCCGTCCCGCTCCGGGGCGGCCGGGGACTTTCTCGTGGCTTACACGCTTGCCAATGGCGACGAGGCCTTCGCCGATTTCGCGCGCGCCCGCCGCGCGGGGCTGGATTTTGCTGCCGCGAACTCCCAGGCCATCAGCACCCTCCTGGTTGGCGCCTTTCAGGGCATGGTGGGCGCCGTGGATTACCTGATCTACCGTCAGATCGCGCAGGGCGCTCCGCTGGTGATGCACTACCCGGAAGGCGGGTCTGCCCGCGTTGAACGCCCCATCGTGATCCTAAGGGACACTCCGGTGCCCGACCTGGCCCGGACCTTTGTCGATTTCTATTTCTCCACGGAAGCGCAGGAGGCGGTGGCCGCCATGCACCTGCTGCCAGGCCGCACGGACACAGCGGTCAGCGAGGTACGCGGAGACACGGAGCTGCCCCCGCTGCTCGACGTGGATGTCGGTGACGCCCTCGCGAATCAGAACCGCATCCTGCGACGCTTCCAGATCGAGATCGAGCGCGCAGAAGTGCTACGCGGGAAGCCCTGATGTCGCTGTATACCCCGACCCGCCGCTGGATACTGACCCGCGCACAGCTACTCGGCTGCCTGGCGGTGCTGCTGCTCGCCGCCGGCTACCCGCTGGCCGTGTTGTTTGCGCAAAGCGTGTTTCCGGACATTCTGGGCGGCAGCCTCGCGGGCTTCCTGGACGCCTACCGACGGATTGCGGAGACGCCCGATCTGCCAAGCATGATCGGAACATCGCTGCTGTGGGCCGGGTCGGTCACGCTGGTGAGTTGGTTGTTCGGGATTCCATGCGGATACCTGCTTGCCCGCACGGACCTGCCGGGAAAGCTCTGGGCACGGCTGTCACTGCTGGTGCCAATCATGACGCCGCCCTACATCCTGGCCCTGTCCTACATCCTGATCATGCAGCACGGCGGCTTCGCCGATGCCAGCCTCGGCAGCCTGCCCGAGGCCTTGCGCACGTGGTTTTTCTCGTTCTGGGGCGTCACCGTGGTCATGGCCCTGGCGTCTTTCGGCTACGTGGCGCTGGCCGTGGAGGCCACGCTCGCCGGCTTGCCGCGGCGGCTGGAAGATGCCGCCACCCTGCTTGGCGCCGGCTGGTGGATGCGTCTGCGGCATGTGCTGTTTCCGCTGTTGCTGCCCGCCATCCTCAATTCCGGACTGCTGGTGTTCCTGGAAGCCATCTCCAACTTCGGCGTGCCCGCGGTGCTGGGCACCCGCTCGAACCTGCCGCTGCTGCCAGCGGAGATTTTCTACCTGGTGACCAGTTGGCCGGTGGATCTGGCGCTGGCCACGTCCCTGTCCAGCCTGCTGTGCCTGTTTGCCCTGGTGGCACTGTATGGCAGCCGCTGGCTGGCGAACCTGGTGGCCGGGGGCAGCGTCAAACCGGGGCACCCCGAGATCCTGCGGTTACCAGGCTGGGGCAAGGCTGCGGCTTGGGCCTGGATCGGCGGCCTTTTCCTGTTCAGCTCCGGCCTGCCATATATCGCCATGGTGATTACCAGTCTGGCGGAGAGCTGGGGCGGCGGCATGCCGGCCCTCACCCTGGATAACTACCGCGCCCTGTTCGCGCCGGGGTCACGGGGCCTGCAGGCCCTGCTTACCAGCCTGGGATTGAGTGTCGGTGCAGCCACGCTGTGTGTTCTCATCGGTGGCTATATCGCCTATGTGAACATCCGCAGCCAGGGCCCGCTACAGCGCTTTCTGGACGGGCTCGCGACCTTGCCCCGGGTGATTCCGAAAATCGTCATGGCCGTGGCCCTGATCCTGGCCTGGAACGCGCCCTGGGTAAGGATCGATGTCTACAACACGGTGTGGATGCTACTGCTGGCCTACGTGGTCATTTACATCACGGACGCGCTCAACTACAGCCAGACCACGCTGCGCAGCATGAATCCGAACCTGGAACATGCGGGTTCGGTGCTCGGTGCAAGCCAGGCCACGGTGTTCCTGCGTATCGTACTGCCACGCCTGAAACCGGCACTGGCCGCAGCCTGGCTCACCACGTTTATCGTCTGCATGCGCGAACTGGTGGCATCGATACTGTTGCTGCCGCCAGGCGTTGACGTCACCGCCACTTATATCTTCAACCAGTTTGAACAGGGCGACATTGCCATGGCCATGGCCATGGCAACCGTGACCATTCTCCTGTCCACGGTGGTTCTGGTCGTCTTCCAACTGCGTCGGCGCGGCTGACCCGCCCGCTGTCATCGAACTGCAATCTATTCGTAAAGCCCCGTTTACAGGGTGGTCACATTCCTCCCCTAAGGTTGTCGTCGTCTTCGCGCAACACGCCCGGATAATGCGTTGTGCGAGGGCAACACCAAGGGACTTTCATTAGCCGATCCACGGGTTCGGACGCCTACTGCATGTGGAATCTGCGGCATATCCAACCGCCTGCAAAACAGAAAACAGGAGCCATCCTATGCAGAGCATCATCACGAAGGGAGGCTTGGCCGCGGCCTGCGCCGCAGGCCTCTTGCTTGTCCCTGTCAGCCAAAGCCTCGCCAACGACGCGCGCCTGATCGACCGCCTGGTGGAGCGCGGCGTCCTCACCGAAGACGATGCACGGGACATCAGGGAACAATCCACACCCGCCGACCCGTTCCCGGGCATGGATTACGAGCCCACCGACCCGATCGTCGGCGATGACACCAATATCCGCGTCCGCAACTTCCGGGTTGAGACGCAGGACGGCAAACACCGGTTCGGCATCCGTGGGCGCCTGATGGTGGATTACGCCCGCACCGATTTCTCCAACAGTCGCAGCGCCGGCAAGTACGACACCGTGGATGACCAGCGGATTGGCCGCGGGGAACTGGCGGACTACGGCACGATCATCCGGCGCGCACGCCTCGGGGCCCTGGGTCTGATGTATGACAACTGGGAATGGCAGCTGGAGGTGGATTTCCGGGACGAAGAAGTCCGGTTCGCCAACGCCTATCTGGCCTACCTGTTCGACCGGGGCCGGCTGGCTGTCGGGCACTTCAAGGAACCCTTCAGCCTGGAGAGTTCCACCAGTTCGCGCCGCATCACCTTCATCGAGCGGGCCACACCGATTGATGCCTATCGACCAAGCCGCCAGCTCGGGATCATGTACGAAACGCTGATCCCTGACTATTACGCGGCAGTCGGCCTGTTCGGCGGCGACGGTGTGGCCCGCGATCGCGATTTGACCGAAGGCTGGTCCGTGGCCGGCCGGGCTTCCATGGCCCCGGTCATGGATGCTGAGCGCAACATTTTCAGCCACCTGGGGGTCTCGGCAAACTATCGCCAGAACGCCTATGAGCGGGATGCGGTGGACGGCAGCCGGTCCTATGAGGATGTGCGCATGCGTTCGCGCCTGGGGACGCGTGCCGTCGACGGGCGGTTTATCGGCCGTCGCGACTACGAGGACGTGGAGGACTACTTCACCGTGGCTCTGGAAGGCGCCTACGGCATCGGCCCCTTCTCGGTGCAGGGCGAGTACGTCATCCAGGAGATGAACCAGCAGGGTGACCGGGACGACGGCATCGAGAACTCGGGCTGGTATGTCCAGGCCAATTACTTCCTGACCGGGGAAACCCGCAACTACCGTGCGTTCAGCGGGGACTTCGGCAAGACCCAGGTGCTGCGTCCGCTGTCCGCCGGCGGCCCCGGTGCCTGGGAGCTTGCCGTGCGCTACGCGGAAGCCGATTCCTGGATGGACAGCCCCGGCAGCGACGCCATTGAGGACGGCGGCGGTCAGGCCATGGATCACGTCACGCTGGGTCTGAACTGGTATCCGGAGGACGACATCGTCTTCAAATTCAATGCCATGTGGCTGAACTCGGAATACCAGTACGTGGAAAACTCGGAAGGCGATTTTGTCTCGCCGGGCAAACGCACCAAGGGCTGGGTGTACGCCCTGCGGGCGCAGTACGAGTTCTGACCCTCGATGCCGGTCAGCCGGGGCCTGCTAACACGCAGGCCCCGGTTTTCGTTTGACGGGCGTTACCCCGGGCATGGTGGCCGGTCGTCACTCAGACCCGTTCCCACCAGAAAACTCCTTCTCACGCAGCACCTTGCGCCGGATCTTGCCGGTGGGTGTCTTCGGCAATTCGTCGATAAAGGCGATCTTGCGTGGGTACTTGTAGGGTGCGGTCAGGGCCTTCGCGTGCTGCTGCAATTCCCTGATCAGCCCATCCCCGGCCTCATACCCGGCGCGAAGCACGACAAAGGCCTTCACCACTTCTCCACGCTCGGCATCCGGGCTGGGCACCACGGCGCATTCCTGCACTGCCGGGTGTTCCATCAGCACGTTCTCCACCTCCAGCGGCCCGATCCGGTAGCCGGAGGCGTTGATCAGGTCATCATCCCGCCCCTGGTAGAACAGGTAGCCCTCCGCGTCCATGACCGCCCGGTCGCCGGTGACGAAGTACTCCGCGTCGTCCACCTGCACCCGGGTGGCGGCCGTGCGTTCCGGGTCATTCCAGTAGCCGAGCATGACCTGGGGGTTTGGCAGGCGGATCACGAGCCGCCCCGGCGTGTCCGCGGGCGCCAGGGTATCCTCGTCGTCCAGCAGCACGGCGGCCTCGGTTCCCGGCAGCGGGCGCCCCATTGAGCCGGGTTTCACCGGCATGGCCTTGAAGTTGAGCACGGTCATCAGGGTTTCGGTCTGGCCGTAACCGTCCAGCAGCGGCGTGCGCATGGCATCCTGCCAGCGGGTGACCACAGCCGGGTTAACGGACTCCCCCGCCGATACGGTCAGCCGAAGCGCGGGATACCGGCGGCGATCCAGGTCCTCGTTCAATAACCTCCGCAATTCGGTGGCAGCGGCGCAGAACACGGTGACGCCATAATCCCGCAGCAGTTGCAGCCGGTGCTGCGGATCGAAGGGTCCGTTGTAGAACAGCACGGGCGTCCCACAGCTCCAGGGGCCGAACAGGATGCTGGTTCCCGCCTTGCTCCATCCGGTATCCGCAGTGCACCACATCAGATCCTGCTCGCTGAGATCCAGCCAGTGCCAGGCCGACACGCGCCAGGCGTAAAGCGCGCGCGCGGCGTGGGCCACGCCCTTGGGATGCCCCGAGGATCCGGACGTGTAATAGAGAATCGCGGGTTCATCCGCGGCCATGCGCACCGGGGTGTAATCCACCGATTCCGCTGCCATCAGCGCATCCAGCGAGTCCCAACCATCCGCATCACCCACAGCGATACGCGCCAGAGAACCAGCCACCGGAGCCAGCTTCGGCGTGTTCTCCGCGGTAGTGACCACTGCTCGCGCCTCCGCGTGTTCGATGCGATAGGCCAGATCCCGTTCGGTGAGCATCTCCACGCAGGGAATGGGAATGGCCCCACATTTCAGGCAGGCCACCATGGTGAGCTGCCATTCGGGAATGCGCGGCAAGGCCACCAGCACCCGGTCACCCTTCTGGATACCGAGCCGGTTCAGCGCATTGGCCAGGCGATTGCTCTGTTCGCTGACGTCCCGGAAAGTGAAGCGCCGCTCCCTGCCCTCGGCGTCCAGGCAGATCATGGCCAGGTGATCAGGGTCCTGCGCGAACACGTCCACCACGTCTGCACCAAAGTTGAAGCTCTCCGGGATTTCCCATTGGAAGTCCCGGACCACCTGCGCGTAGTCGCTCATCGCGATTCTTTTTGTCATGACTCCTCCGTACCCACGCCCCTACCAGGCGCTTTCCAGAATCTCCAGCACGTCCTCTACCTTTTCCACCGGCCTGGGATTGGTGCGCACCCAGATGTTTTCCAGCGCACCGTCGGCAATCTGGCGGAACTGGTCGCGCTTCACGCCCACATCCTGCAGCCGCGTGGGCAGACCCAGTGCGTTGACCAGGTCCTGCACGGCCTGCGCTGCATCCCCGTCATCGCGCCCCAGCGCCTGTGCCACGCGCTGTTGCCGCTCCTGGTTTTCCGGCAGCACCCGGTTCCAGCGCAAAACGGCGGGCAGCAGCACGCAGGAGGTGTGGCCATGGCTCACGCCTGCGGCCGCGCCAAGACTGTGGCCGATGCCATGACTGGCGCCGTAATGCACGCGCAGTATGCCCTGGCTGGCCAGCCAGGCCCCATGCATGGCCTGCATGCGCGCGTCCAGGTCATCCGGATGGCTGCGGCTGCGCGGCAGAGCCTGCTGCAGCAGGCTCAGGGCATGCAGCGCGCAACCATCCACCAGCGGCGCCGGCGCGATGGAGCAGATGGATTCCACCGCATGATCCACCGCGCGTATCCCGGTGGAAAGCCAGAGCCATTCCGGTGTGTGCACCGTGGCGGCCGGA
>LFIK01001662.1_pt1 | contig 17816 bp, 14 predicted proteins | sample 643401 | NCBI WGS metagenome assembly LFIK01 (sample SAMN03777447, study PRJNA286221) | soda lake metagenome | biome: soda lake; feature: Kulunda steppe; material: water; isolation source: sample T5-Br brine of Lake Tanatar-5 | place: Russia: Kulunda steppe | collected 2010-07
ATTCCATCCGCTTCATCGGCCAGGCCATCGAGCACGAGGCGCGCCGGCAGATCGGCATCATCGAGGATGGCGGCACGATCGACCAGGAGACGCGGCTGTTCGATCCCGGCAAGGGCGAGACGCGCTCCATGCGCTCCAAGGAAGAGGCGCATGATTACCGCTACTTCCCCGATCCGGACCTCCTGCCGCTCGAATTCACGCAGGATTTCGTCGACGAGCTCGCCGCGCATCTGCCGGAACTCCCCGACGAAAAGAAGGAGCGCTTCATCGCCGCCTATGGCCTCTCGCTCTATGATGCGGGCGTGCTGATCGCCGAGCGCGAATCCGCCGATTTCTTCGAGCGCGTCGCCGAGGGGCGTGACGGCAAGGCTGCGGCGAACTGGGTGATCAACGAGCTGTTCGGGCGCCTGAACAAGGAAGGGCTCGGCATCACCGAATCGCCCGTCTCCGCCGACCAGCTCGGCGCCATCGTCGATCTCATCGGCGAAGGCGTGATCTCCGGCAAGATCGCCAAGGACGTGTTCGAAATCGTCTGGAGCGAGGGCGGCGATCCGCGCGCCATCGTGGAAGAGCGCGGCATGAAGCAGGTCACCGATACCGGCGCGATCGAGAAAGCGGTGGACGAGGTGATCGCGGCCAATGCCGAGAAGGTCGAGCAGGTCAAGGCAAAGCCCTCGATGCTCGGCTGGTTCGTCGGCCAGGTGATGAAATCGACCGGCGGCAAGGCCAATCCGCAGGCGGTGAACGCGCTGCTCAAAGACAAGCTCGGCATCGAGTGACGCAGCCATGGGCGTGATCCGGCCCGTCGAGCCCCGTGATCTCGGGGCCGTGCGCGAGGCGCTCGTGGCGAGTTGGCACGCGACCTACGACGAGAGCCTCGGACCCGAGCGCGTGCAGGCCCTGACGGATGCATGGCACGCGCCGCAGACGCTGGCTGCGGAAGTGGCTCTGCCCGATGCCGCCTTCCTCCTCGCCGAGCAGGGCGGACATGTCGTCGGCTCGGCTCTCGCGCGGATCGATGAGGCCGGAGAGATCTGCCTGCGCCGGCTTTATCTTCTGCCAGAGGCGCAGGGGACCGGTCTCGGAACCCGCCTGCTCGAAGAGGCGCTGGGGCGGCTCGGGCCGCGCCCGGCCTGGCTCGAAGTCGAGGCGAGCAATCGCGCCGCTGTGGGATTTTACGCCGCACGCGGGTTTTCGATGCAGGAGCTCCGCGACACCTGCGGCGGCAGCGATCTGGCCTCGGCACTGGTGATGCGCAGGCCCCATGGCGTGAGCGTGCGCAAGGCCCGTGACGGGGATGCGCAGGATCTCTTCGGGCTGGTGACGCTCTGCTTCGCCGAATATCCCGGCTGCTTCACCGATCCCCACGACGACATGGCCGATCTCCTGCGCCCCGCGCAGACCGCGCTCGCCCGTGACATGCTGTTTCTGGTGGTCGAGGACGAGGCCGGGCGGGTGAAGGCCTGCATTGCGCTCGATTTCCCGGATGATTCCACCGCCGAGCTGCACCGGCTCTATGTGCGCCCCGATGCGCGCGGTCGCGGCCTCGCCACCCACCTGGTCGGCATCGCTGAAGCCCATGCCCGCGCCCGCGGCGCCACCCGGATCACCCTGTGGTCGGACACCCGCTTCCTCAACGCGCATGCGCTCTACGAGAAGCGCGGATACAAGCGTGCGTCGGGAGCGCGGGAATTGGGGGATGTGTCGGGCTCGGTGGAGTATTTCTACGAGAAGGCTGTGTGAACGGTAATTCCGGCGGCGCGGTTGCCGCTCCCGCATGCGCCCGGTAAGGATGTGGGAACAGCCACTCCATCCCGCGCTCACGAGGATCAAGCGCATGCGCGCGACATCCTTGCCGATTCCCCGACAGAAAGCCCGCTATGCCAGAGCGCCCCGATCCCGCCCGCCCTTATCCCACGCTCGCGGAAGCGACCCGAATCTGGGCACGGATCGGTCTGTTGAGCTTCGGCGGGCCGGCCGGGCAGATCGCGCTGATGCATCGCATCCTCGTGGAGGAGCAGCGCTGGCTCGGTGAGAAGCGGTTTTTGCATGCGCTCAATTACTGCATGCTGCTGCCCGGCCCGGAAGCGATGCAGCTCGCCACCTATATCGGCTGGCTGATGCACCGCACGCTGGGCGGGATCATTGCCGGCGTGCTCTTCGTCCTGCCCGGCGTCGTCACCATCATGGCGCTCTCCTGGCTCTATGCGATCTACGGCAATGTCGATGTGGTCGCGGCCCTGTTTTTCGGGCTCAAGGCGGCGGTGCTCGCGATCGTGGTGCAGGCGGTCCTGCGGATCGGCGCGCGGGTGCTGGGCAATCCCGCGATGATGACCATCGCGGCCTTGTCCTTCGTCGCGATATTCGGCTTCGGCGTGCCGTTTCCGCTGATCATTCTCGCGGCGGGCCTCGTCGGCTATGTCGCCGCGCGGGCGGATATCGAGGCGTTTCGCGCAAGCGGCGGGCACGGCAAGGTGGGGACGAGCGAGGTTCGCGATGCCGATACGCTGCTCGGCGAGGAATCCCCTGAGCATACTCTGGTGAGCCGTGGCCATGCCTTCCGGATCTCGGCGGCTTTCCTCTTCCTCTGGCTCGCCCCCGTGGCGGCATTGTTTCTGGTTCTGGGATCAGGCGACGTCTTCGCCCGGATCGCCGGCTTCTTCAGCATCATGGCCGTGGTGACCTTCGGCGGCGCCTACGCGGTTCTGGCCTATGTGGCGCAGGAGTTGGTCCAGAATTTCGGCTGGCTCGCGCCCGGCGAGATGCTCGACGGGCTCGGCATGGCCGAGACGACGCCGGGGCCGTTGATCATGGTCACGCAATTCGTCGGCTTCATGGGCGCGTTTCGCGATCCCGGCGCGATGCCGCCGCTGCTGGCCGCGACGCTCGGCGGCTTGCTGACGACCTGGGTGACCTTCGTGCCCTGCTTCCTCTGGATCTTCCTCGGCGCCCCGTTCATAGAGCGGTTGCGCGAGAACAAGACCCTGTCGACGGCGCTGACGGCCATCACCGCCGCCGTGGTCGGGGTGATTCTCAATCTCGCAGTCTGGTTCGGCATGCATGTCGTGTTCGAAGAGGTGCGCACGGTCACCGAATTCGGCCTCGCCCTCGACGTTCCCGTCTGGCCATCGCTCAACCTCGCCGCAGCCCTCCTCGCCATCTCCGCCATGGTCGCCGTACTGTGGCTGCGCGTGGGAACCCTGACGGTGCTCGCCGCAAGCGCGGGCATGGGGATCATGCTGGGGATTGTAGGGGTGGTGTGACGGGTTGTGGTAGAAGGAATTTTATGTTCTTCTTTTTATGACTGATTGAAGAAAAGCTATTACACAATGATAAGTAATCTTGAAATCATCTTTGGGTTGCCCGAAGAGCAGCATGATCCGTTCGCGCTGTCGGATGCGGTCTACGCCGCCGGCTTCCGTGATGCGGTCGTCGGTACGGGCAGGCCGGGGATTGTCGCGGTGGCGCTTGAAGCATCCAGCGAAGATGCCTCGGCGGATGCTGCGGCGCGGGCCATCATGGAGAAGCTCCCCAAGGGAAGCGTTCTGCGTGAAATCCGCCACGCCGTCTGACCCAATCTCACCCTGACAAACCCAGCTCGTCGATCTTGACGCCGCGCCGCTTCGCGCTTTCCGCCACGGCTTCGCGGATGGTTTCGCTGCGGGCCATCAGGCGGCGGAAGCTCGGTTCGTCGAGGACGAGCAGGGCGCAGTGGCTGATGGCGGTGACCTTGATGCGGCGGGTCTGGCGGCTCAGCAGGGCGAGCTGGCCGAACATGTCGCCGCGCCCCAGCCGGTTCTTCTGCCCCGCCATCTCCACCTCGACCGCGCCCGAGGCGATGAAGCAGACTTCATGCGGCGTGTCCCACCGGCGGATCAGGACCTCGCCCGGCTGGGCGTAGCGCGCCTTCAGGACGCGCGCGAGCCGGGCGCGGGACTTCTCGTCCATATCGGCAAAGAGCGGGAATTGCCGCACGAGCTCCGTCTTCTGCACGGCGAGATCGAGGGCGGGGCGGGTTTCGGCGCGTTTGCGCTTCTCGGCGAGATCCTGCTTGAGCGTCGTGAACAATTCACGCCCGATCAGCCCGTCCTGGCGCAGGATATCGTATTCCCGCTCTTCCAGCCGCAGAGCAATCCGCCGGATGAAGCGCCGCTCGATTTCCTCGGCATAGCCCGGATATTGCAGCCGCAGCCCCTCGAGTGCCGATTGCGTCTCGTCCTCGCGGCGCTTGAGCAATTCGTGCAGCAGATCCGCCACGCGCCGCCCATGGATGCGCCGGATCTTGCCGTCGATATAGCCGTGCAGGTCACGCAGGATCAGCCGCTGGTTGAGCATGATCTCGAACCGGTCGGCGGTCATCCGCGCGAGTGGCCGCGATATCCGCAGGCGATTATGAAGGAAGACCGCGAAGCCGTAACCGCGCCCGCGTGCGAGGCTCACGCGCCCCGTCGCGCGATACTGGTCGCGGCCTCCGGCGCGGGTGCGCTCGATCAGACGATCGGCATCGGAGAGCATGCGCTCGGCCAGCCGCGCCGAAATCAGCTGCTCGCGGAACGTGTCGAGGATCATGTCGCGCTCACGGCCCGCGAGCGCCACGAGGCCGAGGGTGATGCGGTCGCGGTCGAGAATATCGTCCACCGCCTCCGCCTTCTCCATGGCGCTGTCGAGGCGCTCGGCGAAGCGCTTGGCTTCCGAGCGGACGATTTCACGGCTCAGCTCGTGTCGTTTGGCCGTGCTCGCCACCTCCTCGCGCACATTCGCCAGCGCCACGGCGATGACCTGGTTCGACAGGGCGCGATCGAGCGGCGAGAGCTTGTCGAGGCCGAGCCAGGTGATCACCCGGCGCAGGGTGGTGCCCTGGACGAGCAGCGTGAACAGGGTGAAGCCCGTGGCGAGGATGCCGACTTCCCGCTTGATATCGATGGTGACCCGCAGGTTCTCCGTCACGGCCAATGCGAGGGCGAGGGTGACGGCCCCGCGCAAGCCGCCCCAGAGGATCGCGACGCGATAGGCGGGCTCGACCTTCGGCGAGAGCCCCATCCAGGTCAGCGAGGGCAGGACGGCATAGAGCATGAACAGCCGCGCCGCCGTGGCCGCTATCACGATGATCCCGATCAGCATCAGATCCCGCCACTGGATCTCGGCCAGAAGACCGGGCACGAGCAGGGCGGCGAGCAGGAAGATCAGCGCGCCCGCCCAATGCGCGAGCACATCCCAGACCTCGCGCAGCCAGGACCAGTTCGCCGGCGAGAGGCGCCCGGGGCCGAGATAGTTGAGCGTCATCCCGGCCATGACCACGGCGGTGACGCCCGATACCCCGAGCGAGCGCTCTGCGATCAGATAGGTGAGATAGGGCAGGGCGACGCTGAGCGAGATCTGTGCCAGCGGAAAGCGGCCGAGCCCGGCCATCGCCATCGTGCAGAACCGCGCCGCCACCCAGCCTACGGCGATACCGCCGAGAATCAGGATCGGGAATTCGACCAGCGCGTCGCGCAGGGTCGGATTGGGCACGCCCATCATCACGAAGGTGAGGAAAAAGCCGAATAGCGCGATCGCCGCCGCATCGTTCAACAGGCTCTCGCCCTCGACGATGCGGGTCAGCCGCTGCGGCGCGGCGATGTTGCGGAAGATCGAGACCACGGCGGAAGGATCGGTCGTGGCGACGATGGCGCCGAGCATCAGGCAGGCCATCAGGGGCAGGGTGGTGAAGGGCGTCAGCGCGAAGCCGATCGCGAAGGTGGCGACGACCACGGCGAGCACGGCCATGACCAGGATCGGCACCCAGTCATCCGCCATGCGCCGCAGGTTGAGCCCGAGCGAGACCTGAAACAGCAGCGTGGGCAGGAGCACATACAGAAAGACGTTCGAGCGGATGCTGAAATCGAAGATCAGCACGGTTTCGGGGATGCCGAACAGATACGGCCCGTTATCCACCGCATAGATCGCAAGGCCGCCGATGATCACGCCGATAATGGCCAGCACCACCGTGTAGGGCAGCCGTGTCCGGTCCGCCAGCGGCTCGCTGAGCGAAATGATGATGAACAGGCCGGCGACGACGCCGACGATCGTGATGACATCCATGATCTGGCCGAAAGCCGGGTAACGGCGCGAGAGGGGGCGCGAATCACGCACAATCTTTTCTGGCGAGCGCGGCGGCGTGCGTCAACTGCGGGATGCAGGTCCGGCGAGGGGAAGGTCCGGCGAGGGGAAGGTCCGGCGCGGAGATAGCCGCAAGCGGCTGAGCCGGCGCCAGCGGCAGCCGGTCACCTTCCCGGAACGGGAACCGCCCGCTACCGTTAGGTAACAACAGCTAAGCTGAGGAGGTGGTCGAGCATGATCGATGACAAAAACGAAATCCGCACCCTGCGCGAGGCGCTCGAGAAGCCGCGCAAGCACCGCGACATGGCGATCGCGCAGGAACCGATGCCCAATCACAGCAAGACGCCTGGCGGGCCGAACAACACGCCGCTGGCTTTTTGGGCAGCCTGGGATCTGAAGGACCGTCCGCGCCGCATCGCGCTCCTCATGGATGATTGCCAGGAGGAATATCGCCCCTATGCCGGTGAAATCCTGCCCAAGCTCGCCCGCATCGTGAACGCGTTTCGCGAACAGCGCGCGCGCAACGAGGGTGTCTGCATCGCCTGGAGCATCTGGAGCCGGCGCTTCGACGACGGTATCTCCAACGCCATGGACCGCTGGTACGGCCCGCGCGGGCTCGATCCCGACAATCCGGAGAACGCGGCTTATGTCTTCACCGGCGCGCCGGGGCTCGAGCCGCTTGCGGAAATCGCGCCGACGCCGCAGGAGCGCGAAGAGGGCTGGCTCTATCACGGCAAGCATCTCGACATGTTCTGGACCTTCGACGAGAAGGGCCGCTCCTATCTCGACGAGAAGCTGAAGGCGCTCGACATCGATACCATCGTCATCGTCGGATTATGGACGGATGAATGCGTGCTCAGCACGGCCTATGCCGGCAGTTCGCGCGGCTATGACGTGGTGGTGGTCGGCGATGCGGTGGCCACGGCGACGGACAATCAGGAGATCGCGCTCAAGGTCGCGGGCAGCACCGTGGCGAAGGTGATCTCGACCGACGAGCTCCTGCATTACCTCGAAGCGGATTTCGTCGCCGGCAAGCCGGGGGCGGTGAAGGGCAAGACGCATCCGGACGGGCGCAAGGAGGGCTAGGCGCCCGCCGGCATCACGGAATTTGCGTTGCAAATGCCGGGGGTTGGCGGATCGTTGCGATAGGTGATCAGCAGGGTCGGAATGCCGGCTTGTGCCAGCATGGCGAGATGGCGATAACCATCTTCGCGGGCGCCGGCAACGCCATGGACGTAGATCGCCGCGAGATCGTCCGTCTCGTCGTCCCGCTCCCCCGCGACCAGCCATGCGGGGGTCGGGCTCAGCGGCGTGGTGACGATGATCTCTTCGAAATCCAGCCCGAGCGCCTCGTGCGGGTCTCCGCGATAGCCGAGCACGAACGGATCGTCGGGCGGTGGCGCGTCTCCCAGCTCCGCCTCGATCGCCGCCGCCACGGCGCCGGCCTGCAGGGTCGACCAGGTCGAGTGTTGCAGGTAGAACGCCGCCCCCAGGATGTAGAGCCCGACGAGCAATGCGCCGGAAACGCCCGTAATCACGATGATCCTGCCTCTGCGTGTCATCGGCATCGACTCCTGTCTCGGCGATGGCTTCCGGTGCCGCGGGCGTCCGCAGCTTCCCGGAGCAGGCCTACTGGCCGGTCAGCACTTCGATTTCACGGTCGAGACCGCTGACCACGGCGAATTCGCGGGTGTAGACGGCCCCGTCGTGCCGGGCGATCACGACATATTCGCCCTCCGCCAGAGTGACGCTGGGAAACGCCCCGATCGCCTCGCGCACCACGTCGCCACCCGGCGTGAGAACCGAAAAGGCCGTGCCCGCATAGGCCTCGCCGCCGGCATATCCCACGAGTTTGAGCGTCACCGTCGCCGCGCGATGGTTGAGGGTCGCTTCGGTAATCTGGCCGGCTTCCACCTCGATATCGGTGCGCATGATCGAATTGCCGTCTCCGAAGGTCGAGACGATGTGGTAGGTGCCCTCCGGCAGGCGCACGATCTCGTCGCCGCGCACATTCGAGGCCACGAGGCGACCCTCCTGATCGTTGTCGATCGGCACGAAAACCGCATACCTGATTTCGGAAGCCGGAATCGGCGCGTCGCTGACCACGCCGCGGACACTGAGCGCCCCGGCGCTCAGAGGCAGGCGAGCCGAAACGTCGCTCCACAGCATGGTGACGCGCTGCGTCTGCGAAGCGTAGCCATAGGAGGCATGAACGATGTAATTGCCCGGCGGCAGTGGAATCTCGGATTGCGCCTCGTCGCTACGGGCGACGAGGGCCGGTTGATCGGATCCGGGGCGCTCCTCGAAAACCCGCCAGATCAGGCCGGATTCGATGGCGTCGCCGGTATCCGCGTAGACGGCATCGAGGCTCAGCGAACCGGTCTGCGGCAGCATCGGCTGGCGCAGACCCTGATCCCCGGGCTGCCCCAGGCCTTCCAGCAGAAAGCGCGGTGTCGCCTCGCCCTGCGCGGCTGACGGTGCCGGGAAGGCGAGGAACCCCACCACGATGAAGAGCAGGAAAAAGCGCAGGATGGTCATGGCATTCGCTATCGACCGCCGCTGGGACGAGGTCAACCTCCGGATTGGACGCGTGTAGCTCACGAGGCCTTGCAAGCCGGGCCGAATTATGACCTGCGCGCCTGTCACCGACAACACGCGATGATGACACCCCCTTAGATTGCGGAGTGCATTTTCCTACCGGCTATAAGTTCGGGCTTATTGACCTATGCATCTGGCGTATGAAATTATTCATGGCGGGGAGGCGAGGATGGTGCCACGAATCTGTTTTGAGGATTTTCTGCCCGGCGACGTCCAGGTTTACGGGCGCACCGAAGTCTCGCGCGACGCGATCGTTGTTTTTGCCCGGGAATTCGACCCGCAGCCCTTTCATGTCGACGAGGCGGCCGCCGAAGCGAGCTTCGTCGGCCGCCTGATTGCCTCGGGCTGGCATTCCTGCGCGCTCCTGATGCGCATGCTTGCCGACCATGTGTTGCTCGAGGCCAGTTCCATGGGAGCGCCCGGTATCGAGGAAACGCGCTGGCTGCGACCGGTCCGTCCCGGCGATACGCTGCGGGTGCGCCAGACGGTGCTCGAGACCCGCCCCTCGGCGAAGCGACCGCATCTCGGCCTGGTGCGCCTGCGTTTCGAACTCCTCAATCAGGACGACGAGGTCGCGCTCGACCAGACGAACTGGATCATGTTCGCGACGCGTGAGGGCTGGAAGGCGCGAGGCAATGCGCATTTTTCCCGGCCCGTGCGCCAATCCGCAAGCTTCCGGCTGCCGCCTCCGGCAAAGCCGATGCCTTACTTCGAGGATGTGGCGATCGGCGAAACCGTCGAGCTCGGTTCCTATGGTTTCACCCACAGCAATATTCTCGCATTCGCGCAGGCTTTCGACCCGCAACCCTTTCATACCGATCCGGAAGCGGCGCGTCTGAGCCAGTTCGGCGATCTTTGTGCCTCGGGCTGGCACACGGCGGCGGCGTGGATGAAGACCATGGTCGCCCATCGCATGCGCTCCCGGGAGGCGGCTGTGCGCGCCGGGCTGGAGGCCGCCGAACTGGGTCCCTCTCCGGGTTTCCGGGATCTCGTCTGGCGCAAGCCCGTCTATGTCGGCGATACCGTGACCTACCATTCCGAGGTGACCGACAAGCGGGCCTCGCGTTCGCGCCCGGGCTGGGGGCTGGTCTTTCACCGCAATACCGGCGTCAACAGCGATGGCGAGACGGTTTTTTCCTTCGATGGCTGCGTCTTCTGGCAGTGTCGCCCCTGAGCGATTCCGGCTGCGCGGAAAGATTGCGGTGCGCTTCGGCTTGGGCTAGACCCTGCGCGGGTGTGCCCGCGTCCCGTGTCGGGCCTGCATGACGAAATGGATCAAGGCCCGTGAGTGACAAATCCGAGCTGAAGCCGAAAAAAGACGAGAACTCGCTCTACGAGACCATCAAGGTGGTCGTCCAGGCGCTGTTGATCGCCGTCATCATTCGCACGCTGCTGTTCCAGCCCTTCAACATCCCCTCCGGCTCCCTGATTCCCACTCTGCTGGTGGGCGATTATCTGTTCGTCTCGAAATATTCCTACGGCTATTCGCGTCACTCGCTCCCCTTCAGCCCGCCGCTCTTCGAGGGGCGGATCTTCTCCTCCGATCCCGAGCGCGGCGATATCGCGGTTTTCAAACTCCCCACGGACAATACGACCGACTACATCAAGCGCGTCATCGGCCTGCCCGGTGACACGGTGCAGATGATCGAGGGGCGGCTGCATATCAACGGGGAGATGGTGGAACGCGAGCCGGCGGGGACCTACCGGGCCCGCGACGCCTTCGGGCGCTCCATGGAGGCGCCGCGCTATCGCGAGACGCTGCCCAACGGGGTGTCGTACTATATCATCGAGCGGGACGGTGATCGTGGCTTCTGGGACAATACCGAGCTCTATGAAGTGCCGGAGGGGCATTTCTTCATGATGGGCGACAACCGTGACAATTCCACCGATTCGCGCGACCTGCGCGCGGTGGGTTACGTCCCGCTGGAGAATTTCGTCGGTCGCGCGGAGATCATCTTCTTCTCGCTGGAGGAAGGGGCGTCCGGCTGGCGGGTCTGGGACTGGCCGGTGACGGTGCGCTGGAACCGCCTGTTCTCGACCATCGAGTGAGGGAACCGGCATGGGCGCACGTCCCGGCAAACCGGATATCGCGGCGCTGGAGGCCCGGATCGGTCATCACTTCGCCGATCGCGACCTCCTGCGCGAGGCGCTCACCCATACCAGCGTGACACGGCCTGCGGACGGGCGTGTCGTGAATTACCAGCGCCTCGAATTCCTCGGGGACCGGGTGCTCGGCCTGCTGGCTGCGGAGGGACTGTTCCACCGGTTCCCCGAGAGCAAGGAGGGGGAGCTGTCGCGCAGATTGTCCGAACTCGTGCGCAAGGAGACCTGCGCGCAGGTGGCCGAGGGCTGGGATGTCGGGCCGTTCATCGTCTTCGGCCCCGGCGTGGCGCGTGTGGCGAACCGGGCCAACCGCTCGATCCTGGCCGATATCTGCGAGGCGGTGATCGGTGCAGTCTATGTCGATGGCGGCATTGAGGCTGCGCGGCATGTGGTCAGCGAGGGGTTCCGGCATGCCTTCGAGGGCGCCGCGCGCACCCGGCGCGACCCCAAGACCGCCTTGCAGGAATGGGTCCAGGGCCGTGGCGGGCAGCCTCCGCTCTACCGGCTGGCGGATCGCAGCGGGCCGGAACATGCGCCGCAATTCACGATCGAGGTCTCGGGCGAAGGCTTCGCCCCCGTGCGCGGGATCGGTACCAGCAAACGCGCCGCCGAACAGGATGCCGCGGAAAAGGCCCTCGTCGCGCTGGGTTTGCGCGACGAGGGACCGTGACGACAGGAGAGCTCCGTGCCCGAAGAATCCACCCGCGCCGGTTTCGTCGCCCTGATCGGTGCGCCGAATGCCGGTAAATCGACGCTTCTGAACCAGCTGGTCGGGTCCAAGGTCTCGATCGTGTCGCGCAAGGTCCAGACCACCCGCGCGCTGGTGCGTGGCATCGCCATGGCCGGATCCGCGCAGATCATCTTCGTGGATACGCCGGGTATCTTCAAGCCGCGGCGCCGGCTCGACCGGGCCATGGTCACCTCGGCTTGGGGCGGGGCTGCGGATGCCGATGTGGTCTGCCTGCTGATCGATGCCCGCAAGGGGATCGACGAGGAGGCCGAGGCGATCCTCGCGCGTCTCGAGGAGGTGCGGCAGCCGAAAATCCTGATCCTCAACAAGATTGACCTGATCGCCCGCGACAAGCTCCTCGCCCTCGCCGCCGAGGCCAATGCGCGGACGGGTTTCGATCACACCTTCATGATCTCCGCCCTCAAGGGTGACGGCGTCGATCAGTTGATGGAGACGCTGCGCGCGCTGATGCCGGAAGGGCCGTGGCTATACCCGGAGGACCAGGTTTCGGAGGCCCCCCTGCGTGTTCTCGCCGCAGAGATCACCCGCGAGAAGATCTACGACCGCCTGCATGAGGAGCTTCCCTACGATACGCATGTCGTGACCGAGAGCTGGGAGAACCGCAAGGACGGCTCCGTTCGCATCGAGCAGACGATTTTCGTGGCCCGGGAGAGCCAGCGCAAGATCGTGCTGGGCAAGGGCGGCCAGACCATCCGGGCGATCGGTCAGGCGGCCCGCAACGACATTGCCGAAGCTGCCGAATGCACCGTACATCTGTTTCTGTTCGTGAAGGTCCGTGAAAATTGGGCTGATGATCCCGAACGTTATCGTGAGATGGGGCTTGATTTTCCCAAGGGTTGACCTACACGAAAGTCGAGCTTAGCCATTGAAAAAGATCGTATAATTTTTTTCGGAACATCCCCGCGAGAGATGAATTGTCAGGTCGAACTTCGCGAATGCAGCTTCTTCTCGACGCGCATTTGCCGAACATCTGAAATCTCTTGAGGGAGACCCATTATGAACATCAAGTTTCTTCCCGCCATTGCCGCCGCCCTGATGATTGGAGCCGCTCCCATGGCCATGGCGAATCAGGCGCCGGGCACGTCGCCGCAGGACGGTGAGGATACCCGGGTCGAGGAAACCGATCGCACGCCGGGCCCCATGGCTGACGAGGGTGATGTGGCCGAAGATGAGGCTATCGCTACGGAAGACGATCCGGATGCGCTGGTCGATGATCCCGACGATGTCGATCCTGACGACCCCGTGGCTGAGCCGGGTGACGTCGATGAGGATCGCGCGGTCGGTACGGAGGACGATCCGGCCGAGCGTGAAACCCAGTAACTGTCTCGCCTGATCGCAGGCGATCCGGCCAGGCCGGATACGCTTGCGGGCAAGGGGCATGGTGAGTTTTCACCGAACTGGGCCGTCCCGTTTTCTGCGGGGCGGCCTTCATGCTGATTGACGCGATGCAAGTCGGCGCACCGAGCGCCAGCCTCGCCAGAGCATCGGATTGTTCTTGATCAGCCGCTTCCCGTCCTCCGACATCCTGCGGGCATTGCCGTAGATCCAGCCTTTCGGGGTGATCGGCAGCGTCGCTGCGTAGAGCGCGACGCGGTCGCACCAGGCTTTCTTGTAGCGTTCTTCGCCGACACCCAGGTCGAAGATCCGGAAATCCTGCGCGCAGAGCGCCTCGATCAGGTCGTGCAGCAGAATGTCACCGGGGCTGTAGGCTTCGAACGCGGCATCGAAGGAATTCACGAAGCAGGAATAGGTCCCGTCGAAGGCGGCGCCGATATAGGTCGCGGCAACCGAATCGCCCGCCATAAGATAGTGCAGCTTGATCGCGCATGCGCTTTCGTCGCCGTGCCCCTGGCTGGTGAGGCATGCGGTCGCGCTTCTGCGCAGAAAGGGCTCTGCGCCGGGCGTGTCGAAGAAACTGGGGATGCCGCTCGCGACCCGGCGTGCCGCGCGATGGGAAGCTGCGGCGCGCAGCACCGTGGCACACGAGACTTCGTCGCGTGCTTCGAGAAAGCGCACCGAGCCCGTCAGAGCTTCGAGCTTTTTCCGTTTCCGGCGCAATTGCTGCAGCGATTTTTTCGAGCGCCGCGCTTCGGTAATATCGGAGAATGAGCCGGACAGCGGCAGGGCATAGGCCGGACTCGGGCTCTCCACGACGGATTCGAAAGCAAGCGGATTGGGATTTCCGGCCCACAGACGCGGCAGGTTCACGAGATCGAGCACATCCGCCCCGATCATGCGCGCGACGAGGCGCAGGGTCTGCGGGATCGTCGCGCGTGCGGTGTCGTCGAAGAGAGCGGGTTGCCAGAGCGGCATGTGGTAATTGAAATGCTTGCCACCGATCATCGCTGCGACATGCGCGCCCATGTGACGGCGCAGGACGAGCGGAATGATCGCAGCCAAAGCGCCGTTGCGACGCAAGAGCACGATGCGCGGCTCGCCGCCCTCACGGCACTCGACCTCGTCCCACCAGCCCCTCATCCAGGCCAGGCTCTGATAGGGCGAGGCGACGGCCTCTTTTTCGAATGCCTGCCAGAGCGTGGCGCAACGCGCGATATCCGTCTCGATCTGCAGGTCCCAGAAATCGCTCGCCATCACGTCTTGACATTGTCGGTTCATCGGTAAAGCGACCTTCGATTACGGCAGGGTGGCGACCACGGCAACGAGTTGAGCAGATCACGGTTAAGGTCGCGCTAAACCCGGAGCCCGGCGAATGGCGCATGCGTGATGCCCCTTGCCGAGGCGGTGTGAATGCCTACAACGGTAACGAGAAACCGCGCGCGGATCCTTGCCGCACGCGCCCATACGCGCCCGAGGAGCCTGTCCGTGAATTCTGCTGCCGCCTCATCGCCCGAAAACCCGCTTCTTGCCGCATTCGAGGCTCCGTTTGCCGCGCCACCCTTCGCGCAGATCACGCCGCAGCATTTTCCGCCCGCTTTCGAGGTGGCGCTGGCCGAGCACCGGGCGGAAGTCGATGCGATCCGCGATCAGGCGGCTGCGCCCGATTTCGACAACACCATCGCCGCGATGGAGCGCGCGGGCGAGCGGCTGAAGCGTGTCGCCGCCGTGTTCTTCAATCTCTCGGGCGCCCATACCAATCCCGAGATCCAGACGATCGAGCGCGATATCGCGCCCAAACTCTCGCGGCACTCCAGCGCGATCTATCTCGATCCGAAGCTTTTTGCGCGCATCGCGGCGATATACGAAGCCCGCGAGAAAGCCGGGCTGACGCCGGAGCAGATCCGGCTCGTCGAGCGCTACCATCTGGGTTTCACCCGTGCCGGGGCGCATCTCGGTGACGCGGAGCGCGAGCGGCTCGCGGCGATCGGCCAGCGGCTGGCTGAACTCGGCACTTCCTTCTCGCAAAACGTGCTGGCCGATGAGAGCGGCTTCACGCTCGTGCTCGAAGGCGAGGAGGATCTCGCTGGCCTCCCTGATTTTCTGGTCAAGGCGGCGGCCCGCGCCGCGCGCGATCGCGATCTTCCTGAGGGGCAATACGTCATCACGCTGGCGCGCTCCTCGATCGAGCCGTTCCTGCAATTCTCGTCGCGTCGGGATCTGCGCGAGAAGGCCTGGCGCGGCTGGATCATGCGCGGCGACGGTACCGCGCATGACAATGCCGCCATCATGAGCGAGACCCTGCGCCTGCGCGACGAGCGGGCGAAGCTGCTCGGCTATGCCGATTACGCTGCCTACAAGCTCGACGACACCATGGCGAAGACGCCGCAGGCGGTCTCGGATCTGCTGCAACGGGTCTGGCAGCCGGCAGTGGCGCGCGCCGATGCCGAGCGCGATGCGCTCGCGGCTCTCGCCCGGGCGGAGGGGGCGAATGACGCCATCGCGCCGTGGGATTGGCGCTATTACGCGGAGAAGGAGCGCCAACGGGCGCACGCTCTCGACGAGGCCGAGATCAAGCCGTATTTCCAGCTCGACAATATCATCCATGCCGCGTTCCATGTGGCGCAACGCCTGTTCGGCCTGCAATTTTCGCCGCGCGACGACGTTCCCGTCTACCATCCCGATGTCCGGGCCTGGGAGGTGGTTGACGCTGAAGGTGCGCATATGGGGCTGTTCTACGGCGATTATTTCGCACGACCCTCGAAGCGCTCCGGCGCCTGGGCCTCGAGCTATCGCGGCCAGCGCAATCTGGATGAGCGCGTGCGCCCGATCATCGTCAACGTGATGAATTTCTCCGCCCCCGCTGATGGTGAGCCGGCGCTTTTATCCTTCGACGATGCCCGCACGCTGTTTCACGAATTCGGCCATGCCTTGCACGGGCTTTTGTCGGATGTGACCTATCCTTCGCTCGCGGGCACGAATGTCTCGCGCGATTTCGTGGAACTGCCCTCGCAGCTCTACGAGCACTGGCTCGAAGTGCCGGAAATCCTGGAGCGTTTCGCTCTGCATGCGCAGACCGGCGAACCGATGCCGGCACAATTGCGCGAGCGCCTCGCGGCAGCACGCAATTTCAACCAGGGCTTCGCCACGGTGGAATATTGCGCCAGCGCGCTGGTCGATCTCGACATGCACGCCAATGCCGGGGATGCGGCTGCCGACCCGATCGCCTTCGAGCGCGCCGCGCTCGCGCGGATCGGCATGCCGGATGCGATCGAGATGCGCCATCGCAGCCCGCATTTCCAGCATATCTTCTCAGGCGACGGCTATTCCGCCGGCTACTACTCGTATCTGTGGTCGGAAGTGCTCGATGCCGACGCCTTCGCCGCCTTCACCGAGGCGGGCGATCCGTTCGATCCGCAGATCGCCCGGCGGCTGCATGATTACATCTATGCGGCTGGCAATCTGCGCGACCCGGAAGACGCCTATCGCGGCTTCCGCGACCGCCTGCCCGATGTCGGGCCATTGCTGGAAAAGCGCGGGCTGGCGTGATCGGGGTAGAGCTCTTGGCCAAAACGATTCTGTAGCGTGAACTTAGTACCGGATTGATTTGACTCTTTGGGCTTGACTTGTTACAAGGTATCTACGTAACTGAAGAGCGGAGGGCGCTATGCCAGTTGTTCGGATTTCTGATGATACTTGGGCAAGGCTGCAGCAGCATGCTCGCCCTTTTGAAGATACGCCAGACGACGTTATCAGAAAGGCATTGAGTGTCCTCGATGGATCTATGCCGTCGAAGAAAGAGATTGCTGCGGAAGGGAAAACAAAGGCGAAACCGAAAAAGAAGCTACCACAGAAGTTTTTCCGTGAGCCGCTTCTGCTTTCTTTGCTCGCTTTGGGCGGTACTGCACAGGCTTCAGATATTCGCCAGATGATGGAGCCGATGGTTAGAAAGCATTTGCTCGAAGGGGATGTTGAACCAGTATCGACAGGAGAGCCTCGTTGGTGGAACGCGGTGTGCTGGGAAAGAAGTGAACTCGTAAAAGAGCAGAGCTTTCGTTCAGATTCGCCCCGCGGGGTCTGGGAACTTTCCGAAAAGGGTAGGGAGTTAGCAAAAAAGATAAAGCATTCTGAATAATTTTAATCAGTAATTCGAGCTGACTTTACAGTTTTCCAGAGAATTTCGAAAAGTGGCGGGGCGCGCTGCCCCGCCACCCCCGCTCAGATATCCAGATCCAGATCGCTCGCGAAGGCGGCGCGTTCCTGGATGAAGCTGAAGCGGGCTTCGGGCTTGTTGCCCATCAGCCGGTCGATGGTGTCGCCGGTCGCCTCACGGTCATCGGCCTGCACCGCGACGCGCAGAAGCGTGCGCTTGTGCGGATGCATGGTGGTTTCCTTGAGCTGCGCCGGCATCATCTCGCCCAGACCCTTGAAGCGGCTGACCTCGACCTTGGCGTTGGGCTTGAACTCGCGCTTGATCAACTCTTCCTTGTGCGCCTCGTCATGGGCATAGACGGTCTTGGCGCCGTGGGTGAGCTTGTAGAGCGGCGGCACGGCCAGATAGAGGTGCCCCTTGTCGATCAGTTTGGGCATCTGCCGGTAGAAGAAGGTGATCAGCAGTGATGCGATATGCGCGCCATCGACATCGGCATCGGTCATGATGACGATCTTGTGATAGCGCAATTTGGACAGGTCGAACTCGTCGCGCCCGATACCGGTGCCCAGCGCGGTGATCAGCGTACCGATCTCCTGACTGGACAGCATGCGGTCAAAGCGCGCGCGCTCGACGTTCAGGATCTTGCCGCGCAGGGGCAGCACGGCCTGGTTCTGGCGCGAGCGGCCCTGCTTGGCGCTGCCCCCGGCGCTGTCACCCTCGACGAGGAAGAGCTCGGATTTCGCCGGGTCGCGCTCCTGGCAATCGGCCAGCTTGCCG
>LFIK01001663.1_pt1 | contig 17797 bp, 30 predicted proteins | sample 643401 | NCBI WGS metagenome assembly LFIK01 (sample SAMN03777447, study PRJNA286221) | soda lake metagenome | biome: soda lake; feature: Kulunda steppe; material: water; isolation source: sample T5-Br brine of Lake Tanatar-5 | place: Russia: Kulunda steppe | collected 2010-07
GGGGGGGGGGGGGGCCTTCAACGCCCCTAGACAGCCGGAGGCGCTTGCCGGAGCAAGGGAGGGGGCAGCATGATGGAGGCAGCTCCCTCATGGCCCACGGATGACATGGTGGTATGCAGCATGGATGGGGGCACGTGAGCATGGCCTGCTGCCCCAGACCCAGGGGAAGGCCCTGCAGCTGCTGCAAAGGGCACGGCACAGCAGGCTCGCTTGCACGGCGTGGGGCCAGCGGCCGGGCAGCACGCGCAGCAAGTCAAGGCGCCCACAACAGCCTCACCGGCTCCCCGTCCTCATACAACTTGAGCTTGTGTTGGAGCACCACTTCCCTGGCCCCACTGTCCATCGTCAGGTACACCTGCGTGAGGGCAGGGGGGGGCGGCGGCCAGGGTGCAGCACGCCTCCAGCCATGCACACACCACCAGTCGGACGAGGGCTTTGCGACCAGGCCCTTGCACTCAAGCTACTGGGCGCTGCCTGCCGTGCTTTCCCACTCAAGCCAGCACGCATGGTGGCCCACGCTTCCGAGGTTTTCGAGGAGCGGGCGCATGTGTGTGTGTGTGTGTGTGTGTGTGCACCCCTGCGCATGTGGCCATTGCCTCGCTGTGCTGTGTTCAGCACCCTAAGAGGATTTGTGGGCGCGCACTGCTGCCTTGCTGTGCTGTGTTCAGCAACCCCAGCGCGCATGCATCCAGCGCAGGCCCAACCCAGCCCACCACTTCCACCTCCACCACCACCATCACCACCACCTCCACCACCACCACCACCACCACCACCACTACTAACCACTGCCACTCACATGAATCAGGATGTCAAACTCGCCCCACCCGGTCTCTGTCACCTCGTACGGCTGCGCCTCCACGACGCGCTGGGGGTTGGCGAAGGTGTGGTGCAGGTCAAACCGGACCTGCAAGGGGGCGGGGGGGGCGTCCCCATGGATGCTGCCTGGACCTGGAAGGAACGAGCGCATCATGGCATGGATGCTGCCTGGACCTGGGAGGGAACGAGCACATCATGGCATGGATGCTGCCTGGACCTGGGAGGGAAGGAATGCATCATGGCATGGATGCTGCCTGGACCTAGAAGGGAACGAGCGCATCATGGCATGGATGCTGCCTGGACCTGGAAGGAACGAGCGCATCATGGCATGGATGCTGCCTGGACCTGGAAGGAACGAGCGCATCATGGCATGGATGCTGCCTGGACCTGGGAGGGAAGGAATGCATCATGGCATGGATGCTGCCTGGACCTAGAAGGGAACGAGCGTATCATGGCATGGATGCTGCCTGGACCTGCATCCCGAAAGAAACAAGCAAGGCTTTGCTGCCCGTGGCTAGCTGCACCGCGGGCGCGGCGCAGGCACTGAGCAAACGCGTCCAAGGACAGCACGAGCATGGGGGCGGCGGCGGAGCTGCTGGCTGGCTGGCTCGCACATGGAGCGGGCCTCCCAGCTCCTCCCCTCTCCCACTCCACAGCAACAGGGCCTATGCCTGCACATGCAGGCGCATTGAGGCAGGAGCGCTTCTGCACTCCGCCCCCCATCCTCCCCATCCTCCCCATCCTCCCCGCCCCTCGATCGCAGCCGTCCGTGCCCGCACCTGGGAGACAACGTGAGACATGTCCTCATTGCTTGGCCCCCGCAGGTACACGGTCCAGCTGTGCGTGTTGAAGTCCGAGGCCTGCGCGCGGTGAAGCAGTCCAAGGCAGCCGGATCATGTAACACACATCACCCTCAGGCCACCCCCTCCCCACTCTAGCCATGGGTGACCTAGGTCATTCATCACCGGGGACAACGAGTGTCATGGAAGCACTCGTTCCCATCGTGAGTGCTTAGGAAGGGCTTGGGGGAGACGGCCCCCTCTTGCCGTCTCATCACAGCCCCGCGTTTCGAAGTGGGGGTGTGTGCGGGGGGCGAGGTGGTGCGGAAACCTTGGGAGTGGGTGCACGTGGGTGGACCACAGAGGCCTGCCTGCCATGGGCGCCCGCCCAGTGGTGCTGTGCACCTAGTGCGACAGGTGGCGCGACAGGTGGCCCCCAGGACCCCTCCACCCCACCTTTTTGCCCAGCGGGAACGCCACTGTGCCCACCACCACAGGCACAACCAGCTCCGTGTCCTTCAAACGCTTGCTGCCAGCAGCCTGCATGCATGTGCGTGTGCGTGCGTGCGTGTGCGTGTGTGTGTGCGTGTGTGTGCGTGTGTGTGTGTGCGTGTGTGTGTGTGCGTGTGTGTGTGTGTGTACATGTGTGTAAGCCCGCGCACACCTACTAATCGTCTACAATCAGGCCTATGTGCTATTCCACAAGGCATCAAGTTGGTGTCTGCCAGCGCCATTTGCTCTGTACTCTGCCTTAAGCAATTGTTTTGTACTGATGCCTTGCTGGGAGCCTGATGCCTTGTTGGGGGTACCTTGTCTGCACCTTGTCAGCACCAAATGAATAAGAGGGAAGCAGAGGGGGATGTAGCAAGGCGGGTGTGTGCGTCCTAGGCACGGGTTCAAAAAGGAGAAAGTCAGTCGCATTTGCTTCACGGGAAGTGCAGCCGCTGCTGTTTCAAACAGCCTGTTTGCATCTGCGGATGGAGCGGGAACTACTCTAGAGCAGGGAATGGTGGTGCTGTTTCCAAAAGGGGGATCTTTGCACACAGGCGTGAGGGCCTTCAATGCTCTCTGGCGATGCCATCGGCCTTGGCTGTTGTTTGCCGAGTGTATAGGACCTACACCAGCAGTGCCTGCTGCACATGCAAGCCTCTACTCTCTGCCCCAGAGCAGCTTGATATCCTGTCTTTAAAATGCTGCAGCAGTGCAAAAGCCTCTGTTCTCTGCCCAAATCTGCTGCACGCACACATCTGTTCTCTGCCCCACTGCACTTTGATGTCCTGCGGTGCACACCTGCTAGGCAACGCAGCTGCCACGGCTTCAAGTGGAACAGATGCCCAGGGGTGGCCCCATCAAGACGTGCACTTGCTGCATGTCATATGGCACAAGCAGCCATGCTCTGGGCATGCATAAACTTTCATTCCTGCACCGTTTTCCTGTGGCAAACAACAGTTGGTGTCATGCAAGCATCTGATGAGATGTCACCTGGTGTGGCATCATGGTTGCACCTGATCTGACTTTACCTTGTTGTGCACATGCGCTTGGCTGTGGGCAACCGTGCAGGAGCTGGCAGAGGCACCGTCCTCGCGCCTAGGCGCGCCCGACGAGTCGGCGTTTTGGATGTCATACGGGTGCGCTCCTGTGTGCTGGATGACATGGCCTGCCACCTACAGGATGGGACAGCCTCACTTGTATGGCAACACAGGGCGCTGCACATGGCCTGCTGCCTCCTATCACATAGCCTGCCACCTCCTATCACATGGCCTGCCACCTCCTATCACATGGCCTGCCACCTACAGGATGGGACAGCCTCACTTGCATGGCAACACAGGGCACTGCACATGGCCTGCTGCCTCCTATCACACAGCCTGCAGCGCATGCTGGATGTCCCGCAGACTGACTCTGTGGACAATTGCACGGTTCGCAGGGACTGCCTTACGATTGCATGCGCAGGGATCTCATCTAGGCCTTCAAGCCGCTTCACGCATGCGCGGCTTTCAAGGGCTATTATTCAATCATGCATGCAGGGATTTCATCAGCACCTTCAACCGGCTGCACACGTGCCGCCTGTTCCCGCCCCACTGGCACCAGCTCACGCTGCACTGCGGGTGGCAGGGACCGTCCGCGGGGGGGCCCTACTTCCAACCTATGCAAGCGGGTGAGTGGCAGGGGCTGCAGGGTGGGGTTGCCTGTAACGGGTTATGTACATTAGCAATCGGCTGTCAGGAATCATCGATTTTGATTCGTTTTTATGGGCCTCACACCGCTACACTGCCGCTACCAGCCCACGCGAGCTGCTGAGTGGCAGGGGCTGCGGGGGGGAGGTTACTGCTACCAGCCCGTACAAGTGGGCGAGTGGCAGGGGCTGCAGGGTGAAACTTGCTGCAGATTTTTGAAAGGGGGGAGATGCCTTTTAATGCTCAGGTATGGGGGACACAAAGGCACGCCAGAGGTATTTTTCACAGTGAGCGGCTAGGGTACACAGAAACTGGGCACAAGGCAGGCTTAAGATGTGCTCAGGAAGGCCGCCACGGTGGGCCATAATCCACGCCAGTGGTTGGGTCGACCTTGCATTGAAGTGAGCCACGAGCACCACTTGCTTTCAGCTGAGCCACTGAGCTTGTGATGGCTAGGCTGGACACTGAGGTGGACAACCTGAATGGGTGTGTTGGCCTGCCAAGGAAAGGGCATGCTGGCCAGAGTGATGGCTGCGAGTCCTGGTGCTTGAGTGTTCCAACCACCAAACCAGCACTGGGCAAGAACCAGGCTGTCAGCAGCATGGCTCTGGGTTCAGGTTGTGTTTCAAAGCTGCGCCTTCAAGTCCTGGGCTGCTCTTCACTTCATGCCTTGCCTGTGGTCTATCCCCACCTTGTCCCCATGAACGTGCTTGCAGCTGCTGGACCTTTGTGCAGCCTGGCCTTGATTTGAATCCCGGCAAGCTCCTCCTCTCCCCATCCCAACCTCAACCCCTCTGCACTCTCCACCCACCCCCCTCGCTCCCCACACACCCAAACCCACGTTCCTGCAGGTGCAGAGCCCCTGCGCAGTCCGACCTGGTGCTTCAACCCGCAGTTCCGCATCACTGTGCGCAAGCCATGCGAGGTGGTGGTGTGCCTGGGACTGCAGGACCCACGCGTGGAGGGGGGCAGGCACCTCACCAAAGCGCAGCGCAAGCGCACCGCGGGGATGACGGTGAGGAGCCCGTGCATGTGCGCGCACTCCTCAAGCACTGGGGGGGGGCGCTTTGTGCATCTGCCGCGATTGTGTGTGTGTATGTGTGTGTGTGTGCGTGCTTGGGGTAGGACTGCAACTTGAAGATGAGTGCGGGCATGCATGCCATCATCGATGGCGCACATGGTGCTTTGTGGTTAAGGATCATATGCTTGATGGTGCATGCTCTGGGATCAGAAGGTTGAGCTGCCAAATTTGGTGCATCCTCCGAGCGCGCCGTGTGTACAGCAACCCGAGGCATGCTCTGATGCCAGTGTTTCGTTATGCTGCGTGGAGGAAAATGTGCCCTGTGTTGCCCCATTTGATGTGGCAAGGAGTGTGTGTGTGTGTGTGCTTCGTATGATGATGCCTCTCCGTCCTTGCTGCAGGTGCTGCGCGTGCCGCCCAGCTGCCTGGGCCGGCGGTGGGAGATTTCTGGGCCGGTGGAGGTTGTGGCCAGCACAGGCCTCAGCGGCAGCAGAGACTCATCCATCACCCTCCAGGCAGACAGCGCGGCGGCGTATGTGGTGGTGCCACACACCGGGTGAGTTCCACACAGGGTGATTGCCACACACGGTATGTGGTGGTGCCGCACACGGTATGCAGTGGTACCACACACCAGGTGAGTGACGTGGCGTGCAGAGGGGCCGAGGGTGAGACGAGGCAGCTAAGGCACGCCTGCATTGCTCCCCAGGTGGGGACTGACAGTAGACAGGCGCCTGTGGGCGCAGCAGTGTAGAAGCAGTGGGGCCATATGTGGAGCGCGGTGGTCTAGGATTCACCTATGGGTGTGTGGTGCCTGGGGAATAGGAGCACATTCCAAGTGAGCGTGGCCCTTATCCATGGCTTGGTGGAGGGGGGTGAGGAGACTTGTGTAAGGGGCGCAGAGCGCCGCAGCACGCTTGACTGCAGTGCATTGGATAGGGCATGCACTTCAACCACCAGAGCGATTGCGTGTATGTGTATGCGTGTATGTACGTATGTATAAACAAATGTATGTATGTACGTACGTATGGATGTAGGTAGGTAGGTAGGTAGGTAAGTAGGTAGGCCGGTAGGTGAGGAACCACTTTGGCATGTATCTGTGTAAATCAGCACCACAGGCCGCAGTGGTCCTGACCCTCAGGGCTTGAGGCTGGAGCGTAGCTGTGGGCTGTATTCTCAGGGGGCTTTAGTCTTGGCAATAACCATGAGGCAAGCCAGCACGTGCGGAGTACAAGTGTGTGTGTGTATGTGTGTGCGTGTGTGTGTGTGAGCGCCATGCCCGGCCAGGAGCAATGGAGTAGTTTACAGACACATGCCCCTGCACAGCTACCATGTGCTTTCTGCTTAAGGCATATGTACAGGGTTTGTGCTGAGCCTGCTTGCTCCAAGTACTCAAACATGCTCCATGCGTTGCCCTTATTGCATGCGCTGATACGTTAGTGTGCCATCTTTTAGCCTCTTCACTCGACGTTGCATGCAGAGTGTATATGCGCCAGCTTAGATGGCGCATTTGTGCACATGTGCTCACACATGCACACCACCTGCCCAGCCTGTGTCCCTGCACCCCCTTACCCCCGATCCGTGCTGTAGGCGCGCGGGTGAAGAGGCCGCATTCGTGCTGCGCCTCTTCAGCAGCAGCCCTTTGGAGGTGGAGCAGCTGCCGTCGCCGCTGTCGCTTGTGCTGGGAGGTCAATGGGCAGGGCTGCTGTCAGGTGGCCCCGTCTCAGCGCCCACTTTTGGATCCAATCCGCAGTACATGATCCGCACAAAGCATAAAACAGAGGTAGAGAACCGTGTGCAAGCGTAATCCAATCTGCAATACATGATCCACACAAAGCACAAAATAGAAGCAGGGTGTCTTATGCAAGCATGCGTGTGCCAACATACGTGCATATCAGCACGCACTTGTACCGTCAAATGCGCCCACGTGTGTGCTTGCTCACAGCCATGCACGTATTGGGCTCTGTGCAGATGCGCATGTGTGTGAGGATTGAAGTGTTGCCTTGAGCGTTTCTAGCTCTGAGACATTTCACAGCATGGCAATCAAACCCCACTGGGAATGAGCACTTTGTTGTCTGGGAATGATCACTTGGTTGTCTGGGAATGAGGTCCAGGGCGTGCCTTGCGTCCCCTCACTGGCCATTGATAAGGTGCCCCAGCTTGCACAATGTTCAGTCCAGCAGCCACTTCTTCCCATCAAATCACTCGCTGCCGGCTTTGAAGGTGAATTGTTTGAGCCTGGAGAAAGAGGGTGTCTGCGCACCGCGGCTCAAGGGCTGTGGTGCGCTGCTGCGCTTCTTAGCTACGGCTGCAGCAGAATCTGCCGCTGTGCCTATCCTGGTCAGAAACCTTGCTGAGGCCTAAGGAGGCCCTGGAGGTGCAATTCAGTGACCAATGAGCCCCGCACAGGCCTTCGACTTTGCCACTTTGCCACAACCTGTGATTGAAGCTCTGACCTCCGCAACCCCGGTTCTTGCTCTCCGGCATGAGCTGTGCTCGCTGTGTCTCGGCTGTGACCAAAAGGCCCTTGACTTTTGCAACTCCCGATCTTACATTCTGACCTAAATGGTGCTTTATGCTCTGGCCCTCAATCTGTGGAATCCCTGTGGTTTGGCTCCTCTGCGCAGGTGGTGATTGCAGTGTCCCGGCTGGACGTGCGCTACGCCGTCCTCAAGCCCCTGATCTCGCCAGAGCAGGTGGGCGGCCTGCAAATGGAAAGAAATGGATCCAAATTGGAAAAAGGCATATGGTCCATCAAAAATGTACTCAACTGTCGTATTGGCGATGTTGTTCCTGTTGACGTCGTAGAGCCCATCTGCATGCACATATTGCGACTGGGTAAGTGTCTGGGCTTTCCAAACAAACATTAATCCCTCTCAGTGCTAAAGTCAAACTCTGCTGGATTTGGGGATCTTCTGTGGGGACGACCTCACCCCAGCTGTGACGCCAGTCATTTGATCATCTGAGCTGGTGCCAAAGCATGCCATGCGTCTCCTCAGTGTGTGCATGCATGTATACATGCACACATGTGTTTCTGTTCATGTACATGCACATGCACGCATGTATGAGCAGCGGCTACCAGGGACAAGGGTGCCATTGGCGGGGAGGACATGCAGCCAAGCATTTTTCCTCAACCGCTGCAGGTGCATCAGGGGACAAACACATCCTTGAGCTTCGCAGCCTGTCCTGCCAGCTGAGGTAGCATTTGTCATGGGAGCACAAGCACAGCAGCCTGGATCAAGGCAAATACAAGTTGCCAGGCACAATGACCTTCCTCGTGAATGAGCAGACCCCAGGCTGGCACTTGGACATGTGGCTGTGCACGCTTGTCACTCTCTGCATTGTCCAGTGCGTGGGTATCTACCTGTGCCAGCCAGAGACGGGCGCAGACGGCACCATTGGGCGGCGGACAGGCATCTTCAAGAGAGAAGAGGTGTGTGTTTGTGGATGCAGGTATGAATACGTGGGATACGTGCATCTGTGTGTGAATGCGTTTGTGAGCATGTGGCAAGTCACATAATTACTACATGTATAAATGAATTCCCATAATTAAATTTTTTGCAAAAATATTTGACTATTTTTTTATTAAAGTTAATATCTTATTCTTTCTTTTTATATTTAAAATTAAATGAGTTTGAAAATGTTTTTGTCAATTTAGGTGAATGTGTTTGTGTGAATGTAGCTGAATATGTTTGCATGTCTGCGTGCATGTGCATACTTGCGAGTAAGGGGTGGGGATGTGCGTGCTGTCACAAGCTGCACCGCCCAACTAGCTGCCGTCTTGCTTCTACATGAAGCACATTTGATGTGCCGGTTTCGATTCAGGCATGCCCAAAATTGCCAGGCCTCTCAAAACCTTAACAGGCACGCACACGCGCATCCTTTTCCCAACCTTTATTGAACGTTGGAACCTTCTCTCCACATCCCCAACTTCGTCACCTCTCCATTAGCCTCGTTGGGGCCTCTCTGCCAAAAGTTCCCTCTCTGCAACGGTCCCTCTTTGCATCGGTTCACAACTCTTGACAACTCTATAGCCTGTTCCTCGGTGCCTCTCTACAGTCCTGATGCATTCCTTTTGCATCAGCAACTCTCTTGGCCCAGTTCCTGCTTGATGGTTACAGCAGCGTCTTCCTTTGCTTTATTCACTCACTTTGCTGCTCCTGCAGCAAAAGCACTGCCTTATCAGGTGACCCTTTTTCATGCTGCCACCAACCTTAAGGCAGATTCTGGATGGGTCCAGCCTTTGAAACCTTTACAGCCCTGCTGCTTTCATCTCTCATGTGTGTGATTCACATGAGCTCTTCCTCCTGTAGATAAAAAGGCTGGACCAGGCTTCCAACCCACCTCACTGTGCAGCTGCTCTGCTGTCTCCACAGGGCTTTGTCTACAGCCACTCTAAGCTCTCATGCTGCAGCTGCTTTTGTGCCACAAGTCTGAGCTATTTCTGCTGCAGTGCGGCCACACTGTTGCCGTGACAGGTGCTTTGGGAGCGCTACCCCTGTGGTACACACTTACACACAGATATACGCACAATGCGTGCCCACAGATCAAGGCTGCGTCTGGCTTTCTGCCCACCTTTACTCTTCCTGCCGCTCTGCAGTCTGCTGCTGCCTTTGTGGTGCGCTGCCTTGTTTGGTGCACACACACATACACACACAATTCAAACATACATGCGCGCACGCCGCGTGCCCACAGATCGTGGCGGAGTCCGGCTTCCTGTCTATGGACGATGCCGTCTTGACCGTGACCTTAGAACCAGGGACACCCTACGTCCTGGTAAATGAAGCACAGGGCGCACTGTCTAGTGGTGTCGTGGAGGCGGCCTTGCTTGTCTTCTGCTCTGCGTTGCTGAAGAGAGTGCCGGGCCTTTTCTTCTGCTCTCTGTTGAGTGGGAGGAGTCGGCGTCAGTGTGCCTGACCTGCGCATAACCAGCATAGGGCCTGCGCCGCTGCTGGTGTGGGGGTAGACGTGCACTGCAGCGCAGCTGTGGCTGCAGCATGGCGTGGCTGTATAGCTGTGGCTGCAGCATGGCTTGGCTGTGTCACACTGCCACAGCCCCGCGTTTTGCGTCTTCTCCTTGAATTCCTCAGGGGTTGGAGTAGGCCTGCTTTCATGACAGATAGTAACTAGCGGTACTTATGGGCTTGGCTTTTGTTCAGAGAGAGGCCTCAGGTGGTGCTCACACATACATATTTTTGCCTGGCCTACAAACAGACATTCAGAGCATCAATTCCTGGAATGAGCGCATGTCTCCCTGTGTTGTAAGTCACAAGGCTGCTGCCCACAACCTGTAGCAGGACTGCCCACACATGCTTGGCCCTTGATATGGGCATTAGGGGGCCATCAAGGCGTGTAAACCGTGAGCTTTTAGGCAAGCTCTTGACCTAGCATTCATGTGAGTTGGCTGGGCACAGGCAGCTGGTGCAATGTGTGTGTATGCGTGTGCGTGTGCGTGTGTGTGCTCGCGCATGCATGCTAGTGCTGGTGCTGGTGCTGGTGCTGGTGCTGGTGCCTGCGCTTGCGAGGTGGGTGTGAATGCGCAAGGTGGGGGTAAATCACACACGCGTGCAAAATTTTGCTTGCACTGGATGTTGCGCCTGTTGTCCCTGCAGGTGCCTGCGCTGGCCCAGGCGGGCCTGGAAGCGCCCTTTGAGCTGTCCATACTGAGTGGTGTGCCCGTGGAGCTGGTGCCCCTGCCGGAGCTGAAAAGCATTGTGTTGCAGGTGTGCCCGGGTGTGCAAGGCTGTCACACGGCAGTTACAGGGCTGTGACACGACAGGTGCCTGGCCCTCAGCAGGTAGGGAGTGGGGGCACGCATGCCTGCTTCCAAAGAAGCTGTTCATAGCCAGGCATCCTCACTTGAGGCCATCGCAATGCTTTGCAGATTGCTTATAGAGGTGCGTGTGAGGGAAGGGGGTTGCACAGCCGTACCTGCTGGTCTAGCGTGGCTCAGCTGAAGCCTCTATCAGGCCTGCAACGTGCATGTGGGCTGCTGCCGCATCATCTCCTTGACACACGCGCCTGTGCCGGCACAGCGCTCATGCGCTCGACACTGCTGCACACAAGGCGTATGCCTCGCGCATCTGTGGTGGTGTACACAGGGCATGTGGAAAGCCGAGACAGCGGGCGGCTGCGACTTGCATCCCACCTGGCGCAAGAACCCGCGCTTCCTGCTTGCCTTGCAGCAGCCCTGCGACGTCAGGTGTGCGCCTGTGCCTCTGCGATGCGGTGGCTTGCTTGCGCGTGCACGTGTTTGCGTCCATAGCAGCTTGTGCAGGCCGGCGAGCGAGCCTGTGCATGCCAGGAGATCCATGACAACAAAAGATCACACCGGCGCGGTGTGCCCATGGCTGCTCTGTCTCCGCCATTCAGCAAATGGGCCCTTTGCCCTCTGTCCATGACAACACAAGGCCGCACTGGCGCGGTGGGCCCACTGTTAGCTGCTCCGTCTCCGCTTGGCCACTCAGCAAAAGGGTCCTTTGCCCTCTGTCCATGACCCAAGGCCACCCTGAGGGGGTCCGCATCAAAAATGCAACGCGCCCCCTCCCAGCAGCTGCCCCCAAATGGAATTGGGTACACCTCCTCTGCACCTCTCCACCCCCACTGGTCTTGACGCACACGAACAAAACGGGTCCTGCTGGGAGCACCCACAGCGTTGTAGACCAGTGCTCAGACACACGTGCACTTAAGTGTATACAAATGTGCGCGCGCACCATGCATACACACGCGCGCATGTATGCACACAAGTCCATGAACGAGTGTACGCACGCGTGCGTTTGCACACACAACACACACACAAGAACACGCGCATAGACACACACACACACGCACACGTATGTGGCTGCTTTATGTTTTGGGCGTGCACAGGGTGACGCTGTCGCGCCAGCGCGGCCTTACCTTCGCCCCATCCCGGACCACTTCCATATCCGCCTCCCGCCCGGGCACGTCCGCCTCGCGCCTGGGCACGTCCAAGCCTGCCGAGCCCATGACCACCAGCTTTGCAGCCACCAACGGTGCCAGCTCTGCCTCTGCAGGCGCGCGGCCAAACCCTAAGAAGGCCAGCTGCGGCGTGGACGACATGCTGGGCTTCTACATCCTGCAAGCCAGCGACGCGTCGGGCGCAATCCGGGGCGACCTGCGCAAGTGCGGGGGGGATTTTTGTGTGTCATGCACAGGCTTACCCTTGTGTGGACTGCTCATGCGTGCGTGTGTTGAGTGAGGGCGAGGGATGCATGCCCCAGCGCCATGCCCAGTGCATCCATGTGCACACCACTGGCAGCAGTAGGTTTGAGGGCTGTTTTTTCCTCTAATGTGCCAAGCGCGTACAAACAGCAGTGAGCAGCTGTGTCAGCGCAAGTATGCCCACAAATGCCTTGGCTTGTCATGTAGACCAAGACGCATTCTCCTTATCTGCCCTCAATTACCTCGGATGGCCTACAACAGGCACCTTGAGTTGCCGCGCTGTCATGTTTGCCAGGAGCATGACTCGCTCAGGTCTTAACCCATGCCAAGAGAGACATCACCCTTTTTCACCCCTCCAGTTTGTACAGCTGATATGCCCTTGCGCTCGCTCACGTACACACCAACATAAGCATGCACCCCCTTTATCCATCTGCCGGCCTGCCTGCCTGCCTCCCTATATGTACATATGTGTGTATACATCACACACAAATGAGTGTCCACACACCCTTTTTTGCAGAGCTATTGTGGCTGAATCAACATTTGTAACATCCCACTCAAACAGCACCGAGTACAGCTTGAAGGTAAGCATGAAAGGCTGCACACATGCGTTTTCCAGACCTATTGTGGGTAAAAGGTAGCATGAGAGCTGCTTGTCTGGGCATGACCTATGTTTGTGCTTTGAAGCGTCCATGCCTGTTCTCCTCACCTGTCCTTGGAGCTGTGTTTGAGGAATATCTTATGTGTGCACGCTCATTTTGCAGGGTGGCACTCCCTACGTAATCATCCCCTGCACCTATAGTCCAGGCAGATCCGGTCACTTCACTTTGTCTCTTAGTGCCATTGAGGATTTTGAGCTGGTGCCATTGTGATCTTGCCATAGTAACACATGATGCTGCAACTTTCCTAAGGTTGTAGCTTTTAAACTGAGCATTTGCAGAAACGCATGCCTGAGAGGTGTTCCAGACAGCATCCTGAGCACTATGCAGATCCACAAGCGCTCACCTTTTGGCAAGGGTCGTGCCCGCAATGATCTTGCTGGCAGTAACATGCGTTCGCTGTGTCGGGGATGTGAAAGGCTGCGTCAGCGCGGTGAATTTGTGGCAGTTTGCGCGTCGAGGCAGCCTCATGAAGTGCGCTTGACTTGCAATCAATAAGGCGATCATTTTTTGTTATGAACCATTCTTATCATGTATAACTGGAAACGCGCATTACGGAGAGCTGATGTAGCTAAGAATCTGCAGACCACACCGCAGACCAGGCCAAAAGGAAAAGGATAAGCAATGCAAGCAGCTCGCTTCAGTGCTGGGTGTAAGCACTCCAAGCACTGCTGGGGAGGAAAATCGGTCGAGGAAAGGGATCATTCAATGATAAGTTATCAGTTATGGGTGCATAAGTTGTGGGTGCAAACACCAGGATTCCCCCTACTACTCTCAAAAATCCAGGCCATTAAAGGGAAGGTCACCTTACTTGTAAAGGTTACAAGGTAGGGTTAATTGCCAGCCTGGTGGTCAGGCTGATTGGTTTGTGGCTGCTTGCCAGCTACTAGTAAAAGGTAATCAAAAATGTCTGAGATTATAAAGCAAAGTTTGTTGAGCTGTTGAGAATAATCCATACATACATAATACATTCATGAAAGAAAAGAAGTAATATAGAGCCTTAAAATGGTCTCATCCATGTGTAGCGACTTGAATTTAAAATAAACCAATATACTTTCATAAAACACACACAAATGGTCTCCCTCCGCAAAAGCATACTCTTGCACAATCTCCACTGGGTAACTTCTGCCAAGTTGGCAACGAGAAGTTGGCAACTCTTCTCTTGATGTGTCTGCTTTTAAATCAAAACAGCCTGTTTACTGCATATGCACTACGGTGGCATCCTTTTCAATCAGAGATACGCTGTCCGCTTTAAAAAGTCCACTCCTAGCGGACTAGTAGTCTTCAATGTCCACTCTGTCAGCAAGCAGATAGTGCTCTTTAGATCCTTTCAGGTTGTCAACACCGTGTGACAATATGATTTCTGGAATGATTACCGAATGCCATAATATTGCCTGCGGCAGGCTCATCATGCCTGCCATCAGCAAAGGCTCTCTAGAAGGATGCTTGGTGTATTTGGATACTAACAGCACTGCACCAGTCTGTTTGACCCAACAGAGCCTTCAAATTCCTAAGCACGCTAATGATAGCACATTACCCAGCTGGCTTTTTGATGCCTGTTTATCCATCAGAGACAGACGAATCTCAAGTCACCCTGATGCCATTCTGGTAACTCCCGTTTTCATTAAATCCAAACCACTTTCCACTCCTCACTTACAGCAGGTCACCTGCACGGTGCAGCTCGCTAGATCTCATGAGGAATTGCACAGAGCTTACGACCTTAAGCTAATATGAAGGAGGTACACCTGATAGCAGTTAAATACTTGAAGACACCGTGTCTGGTGACCAGGCCTGGAAGCCAGCTGGAGGCCTCTAGCAAACAACACGAGACTATATGCTGGCGCTTAAAATCCGAAAAAGTCACCAGCGTAATGGTTACAATCCACATCATCCTTCTTGTTGTAGGAGTTTCAATCTATACCTATTCGGGGTATGGAGGGAATTGGATGGCGCAGACCCTAGGACACCCGCTCACAAACTGGCTGCTTATCATACGTGGACTGCCGCCTGCCCATTGGCTGCCTTGATGCCTACAGCTGGAACTGAGTAGGCATGTGCTTCGTAACACTGCCTGTTTTTGTTTGCGCGCCCATCCCCTGAGAGCTGAGACTGCCAGTGGATGATGGCAAATCCAGAACATGCACTGTGACAAATGTGACTTGCACTGCAAGTCCAGGATGAAAAACATGAAGTTTTTAAGCACTTGCTTGCAAATATGCTATTTGAGAAGGAAATTCGCAGAGCAATTTGCTGATTTTAAGGGATTTATATTGGTGACACATGAGCCTATTACTTCAAGTAAAAGTTTGTCAATATCAGTGCTGAGGATGCGAAATTATTTATCTTGAAGCAGACGTACAAATCAATTCTTTTCCTTTCTGAGACTATTTGATACGGTCAGTCGGTCCTGACATATTCCTTGACTGATTTTTCTTCAGTGCTGCAAGGTTCTAAAATTCACAGCGGCTGTGACACAGCCCTTTTTCCCCCTTGTTTCAAGGGTTCATTTCAAGGTAACCTTTCGTGGTGCTACTGGTTAAGACTCGATTTCATTTTTACTGTTTTTAAAGCAGGCCAACGTTCGAACTATTTGACTGAGGCCTTATTCTTGTAACCTTGTAACCTTTCTGAGACTATGGATATTTTTTCATCTGGCTGGCACTCAGCAAGCCCAGTATGCTACGTAGTCGACCCACCTGGCTGAAGGTCTAAACCCATTGTTACTTGCAACTTAACTTCATCATCACCTCGATGAATTACTTGCTTTCTTTGAGCAGGCTAGTTAAGTTACAATGGGGTTAGACCTTCAGCCAGATGGGTTGACTGCTGGGCTTGCTGGACATTGCCAGCTCGACAAAAAACATCCATAGTCTTAGAGATAAAAAGGAATGTTTTGTATGTCTGCTTCACAAGAAACAATTTCACATCCTCAGCTCCGATGTTGTCAAAATAAAAAGCGCCTGTGTCTCCAATGTAAGTCTTACCGCTGGCAGCAAAATCAGCAAATTGTTCTTCGAATCTCCTTCTTAGATAGCACATTTCCAAGCAAGGGCACAAAAAAAGGACGTGCTTTTCGTCCTGGACATCCCATAGTAACTTAATTTAACTTTGAGCAGGCTAGCAGTCACACCGTGTGACTTCTTAATGGGAGGCTCTATCCCCATTATCCTTGTAGTACTAGCTGCATGCTGCTCGTAAGTCTGGTTGTTTATTCAATACTTCCCTTTGCCAACCCCGTTTAAAAGGGCCAATTATGTATACACCAATAACGACAGTGACAAGCCAGGAAGTAAGCACTCAGTGCTGCTGCAGCCTGAGTCAAATCCCCCTCTCAGATCGTAGACGGATTTCAACAGGCCGCCAAGTTCAACAGCCATCTGACCCCACATATGGCCAGCTGAGAAAAAAGGGAGAGAAGTTTCTTGTATTCATACACAGATCACTACACAATGCTTAATCCTGTTAGCACATATTTTGCCAGTGGCTGCCTTGCCTATAGAGAAAGGATGGGCACAAACAGGAGTAGCATGCCCCAGCATGTAAAGCAGAACAACACATGTTACAATCTAAGAGCCCTCAACAAAAAGAAATGGCAACATTGCAGGAGTGTAGTACAGGAAGAGAAGGCTGCACGCCCAACCTGAGGGGGCCATCCACTGTGATCACAGTAGACAGGCCTAAACAAAGCAATTGAGCTGTGACGTCCTTGTACAATCAAAGAATCCAGCAATTAAGCATCCCACCACACGTGGAGACTGCAATGAGAGAGCACTCCCTCACTTTACCTCTGGCGCGTCTCCACGTCTCTTCAAATCCCCTTCTAGATAAACCTGGAGCCCAAAACGATCCACACTGCCGTGCGCATCTCAACGAGGGCAAAGTGCATTTGCCAAAACCTCCGGCCTAAAAATACAACAGCGATCAGTTATCCCTCTGCCTCAGCACAAGCTCGGAAAAGGACAATTCGTCCCTCAAGACATCCTTTGGCATGGATCCAGCTTCGCCCACCGCCACACGACACTCAGAAACAGCGGCAACAGTTGCCACACGCTTGCACGGTCTCAGAATGCAACCGGCACTGCATCCCACAGCCGCCGCGGCTGCCGCAGGCTGTCCGGCCCCTGCTGCTGCCCCTGCCCTTGCTGCTGGCTGGTGGTGGTGGATGAGGCAGGCCTGGACTGCTGTGCACGCGCCTCATTGGGATCCACGTTCTCGACCATGCGAACGGTGGCCCCGGTCAGCACACGCGCAACGTGGTACAGGATCCTGCAGGGACGGAGGACACATAGCGCACAATGCTGTGCCTGCCTCCTGTCACTAGCGCAGCTTTGCCAAGCCAAGCCGGTGAAGGCAAGGCAAGGGTTGCGTGGCTGCTGTGCCAAGTAACACCACTGCTCGTCAAGCGGCAGCAGCAGGGCAACTGTCAGGCTACACATACAACAAACGCGGAAGGCGGCAGCAGCAGGGCGGACTGTCAGGCTACAGCCAGACTGTCAGCCTGTCAGGCTATACATGTGACGTCAGTGGAGCGGCAGCAGCAGGACATCCTGTCAGGCTACACATGCGACGTAAGCGGAAGGCGTGGGCAAACACGGACAGGGCTTGAAGCCAGGAAAGGCAGCAGCATGGGGGCAAGCTTTTCTCTTTTCTGTAGGCCTGAACGTTGTGTGCAGTAGCAGGCCCTAATGCATGAAGGCCCGGCATACACAATGGCCCTCACACACAACATTCCTCATGCACTATGGCCCTGATACGCAGGGGCCCTGCACAGGAGTAGGCCGAGACAGCGTGCACAGGGTCGGGCCCTTGGCACTGTGGGCAAAGTGTGTGGCAGTGCTGGTGCTGGTGCAAACAGCGCAAGGATGCAGTGTAAGGATGTGCATGACGAGCATGCAAGGATGCAGTGTAAGGATGCAGTGTAAGGATGCAGTGTAAGGATGCAGTGTAAGGATGCAGTATAAGGATGTGCATGACGAGCATGCAAGGTGTGTGGGCCTTGTGTGCACAAACAAGGGCAAGGCGCACTAAGTGTGCACTATAGGTGTGCACAAGGTGAGCACTAAGTGTGCACTAAGTGTGCACTAAGTGTGCACTAAGTGTGCACTAGGTGTGCACAAGGTGAGCACTAAGTGTGCACTAAGTGTGCACTAAGTGTGCACTAGGTGTGCACAA
>LFIK01001664.1_pt1 | contig 17795 bp, 19 predicted proteins | sample 643401 | NCBI WGS metagenome assembly LFIK01 (sample SAMN03777447, study PRJNA286221) | soda lake metagenome | biome: soda lake; feature: Kulunda steppe; material: water; isolation source: sample T5-Br brine of Lake Tanatar-5 | place: Russia: Kulunda steppe | collected 2010-07
CATGCGGCGATGGTTTCACGCATTGTCGATTTCGGTTACGACGTGCAGCAGGCCATCGAAGCGCCGCGCTGGTTGATGGGGCGCACCTGGGGCACGAAGGTCCAGGATCTGGCGCTGGAGGGGCGCATCAGCGATCTGGTGGTGAACGAACTCAAGCGCCGTGGTCAGCCGGTTAAGCCGGTGGAGGACTGGAACGACAATATGGGGCATGCCCAGGCGATCCGAATCGACCCGGAAACCGGTCTGCTTGAAGGGGGAGCCGATCCGCGTGGTGATGGCGCGGCCATCGGATACTGAAAAAACGCTGCGGGGCCCCGCCTTTTGGCGGCGGGGCAACGAACGACGTCAATGCACCACCAGCACGGGGCAATTCGCGTGGTGCAGCACCCGCTGGGTGACGCTGCCCATCAATAGTTCGCGGGCCCGGGACAGGCCGCGCCTGCCCATGACGATCAGGCTGTCGGGCTGACGTGAGATCCGATCTACCAGAGCCGGTCCAGGTTTGCCGGTCAGGATCTCCTCGCTGATCTGCAACTGGTTTTCGCCGATGGCTTCGCGGGCACCGTCGAACGCCGAACGGGCCATCTCCTGTCGCAGCTGTTCGAACGCCTCCGGCTGAAAATACCGCAGCGAGCCCTCGTCGGACCTGCCGAACATCTCCAGTGGGTCGTCGGGCAGCGCAAACAAAAGGATCAGCGGCAGATCTGCGCGCCGGGCCAGTGCGGCGGCGTAGGCGGCCGCCCGGCGCCCCCCGTCCGAACCATCCACGGCAACAAACAACTGTTCCGGCACTGTTGCAGACATGCTTCCTCCGCTCAGGCCTCCCGGAGCCGCTTGATAATGGCGTCGGTGTACTGCCGGGTACTGGCGCTGCCGCCCAGATCGCCAGTGCGCACACCGTCATCGTCGATAACCCGTTCGATCGCATCCCGCAGCAGGTCGGCCCGCTGCTGTTCGCCGACGTGGTCCAGCATCATCGCTGCAGCCAGCAGCACGGCGGAGGGGTTGGCCAGTCCCTTACCGGCAATATCCGGCGCAGAGCCGTGAACGGCTTCGAAAATGGCGGCATCTACACCGATGTTGCCACCTGGCGCCATGCCCAGGCCGCCCACCAGACCGGCGATTTCATCCGACAGGATGTCACCGAACAGATTGGTGGTGAGGATCACATCGAACTGCGATGGGTTCAGCACCAGCTGCATCGCGCAGTTGTCGACGATCTTGTCCTCCACCTCGATCTTGTCGCGGTAACGCTCGGCGACCTCCATGGCGGTGTCCAGGAACAGCCCGGTCAGCACCTTCAGGATATTCGCCTTGTGCACGATCGTGACCTTCTTGCGCCCCTGCTCCAGGGCGTATTCGAAGGTCCATTCGGCGATCCGCCGGCAGCCTTCGCGGGTGTTGAACCCGGTACCCTCGGCTACTGCCCGCGGGTCGTCACCCACCGGAATGTAGTGCTCGAACCCCACGTAGAAGCCCTCGGTGTTCTCGCGAACCAGAATGATGTCGACGTTCTCGAAACGGCCGCCGTGCACGTAGGTGTGTGCCGGGCGAAGGTTGGCGAACAGCTTGAACTCCTCGCGCAGGCGCACGTTGACCGAGCGGAAGCCGCTACCGACTGGTGTCGCCAGCGGACCTTTCAGCGCCAGCCGCGTCTTGCGAATGCTGTCCAGCGTCGCCTGCGGCAGCGGATCCCCTGTCCTTTCATAGGCGCCGGTCCCGGCCTGCTGGTCATCCCAGTCGAAGCGGGCTCCAAGGGCATCCAGCACGTCCAGTGATGCCTCCATGATCTCCGGGCCGATGCCATCGCCACGGAGCAGGGTGGCGGGGATTGCGCGTTCCATCGGTCGCATGGCGATTCCTCCTTCTTCGAACGGGATTCGAGCATGTTGTTTACTGAGAGCATCCTACCCGCTCACGCGCGCCAGACCCACGCCGGATTTTTATGCAGGCGTCATGGCATACGTCAGCGTTCATCCACCGCGCCGTCTCGTAGTCTTAGGAAAGCATCTGCCTCAGTTTGCCGGCCAGATCAGCGGTCCGGTAGGGCTTTTGCAGGAGTTGCCGACCAGGGTCCAGGCGGCCGTGGAGGATTGCGGCGTTTTCGGTATAACCGGATGTGAACAGGATCGGCAGATCCGGCCGCAGCCGGCGTGCCCTGTCGGCGAGCTGGGCGCCGTCCAGGCCGCCAGGCATGATCACGTCCGTGAACAGCAGGTCCACTGCCTTGCCCGCAATCAGTACATCCAGCGCCTGTTGCCCGCTGTCGGCGGTGACCACGGCATAACCGAGCCGTTCAAGCCGCCGCACCGCAAAATCCCGGACCATCGGATCGTCTTCGACCACCAGGATTCTCTCATGGCCGCCGCGGATCGGCGAAGCCGGATCCGCTGGCGTCGCCGGGTCCGATGCCGAGTCTGCCTGGGCCCGGCGCAGGTACAGGTTGATCGTGGTGCCCGCATCCGGCTCCGAGTACACCTTGATGTGTCCCCGCGATTGCTTGATGAAGCCGTAGACCATGGGCAGGCCTAGGCCTGTTCCCTTGCCCTCCTGCTTGGTCGTAAAAAAGGGTTCGAACAGGCGTTCAAGATCTTCTGCCGGGATGCCAGATCCGTGGTCCGAGACACTCAGTCGCACGTACTCGCCGGCGGTGACATCGACATGCGCGGCGGCGTAGTCGGGCTCGAGTACCGCGTTGCCCGTTTCAATCAGAAGCGTCCCGCCGTCGGGCATGGCATCACGGGCGTTGATTGCCAGGTTGAGCACGGCGCTCTCCAACTGACTTCCATCCACCAGCGCCGGCCAGAGAGCAGGTGCCAGTGCGAGTTCCACCCGGACCGGGCCACCAAGCGTTCGCTGCAGCAAATCCCGCATGTCATCAATGAATGCGTTGATGTCCACTGGCGCCGGATCCAGCGGCTGTCGGCGGGCGAAGGCGAGTAGCTGATGGGTCAGTTCAGCACCGCGCTGTGCGCTTTGCGCGATCCGCTCGGCGGACGCACGCTGTGCCGGCGCGTTGGCCAGTTCTTCGGTCAACAGATCGGCGTTACCCAGGATCACCGTCAGAATGTTGTTGAAATCGTGGGAGATACCGCCGGTGAGTTGTCCGATGGCCTCCATCCTCTGTGCTGCTTCCAGTCGTAGCTCCAGGGTCCGGCGTTCGTTGATGTCCTGGAATGCGCCTTCGACCCGCACCAGTTGTCCGTGCTCATCGCGCACGGCGACACCGGTAGTGCGGATCCAGCAGGGTTCGCCTCCGACGCGGATGATCTGTAGTTCCTTGTCGAAAGGGGTGCCGTGGGTTGCGCAGTCATTGAAGGCATCGCTGATGATCGGTTGATGCTCGGGAGCGTAGAAGGAGATGGCCTGTTCCACCGGTGGCGAATAGCCTGGATCGGTGCCGTGGATCTCCGCCACCATGTCTGACCAGTTCACCACGCGTGTATGCAGATCCAGCGACCAGCCACCGAAACGTGCCACCCGACCGGCGATGGTCAGCATGCGTGACTGCCCGGCCAGTTCGGTTTCCTGTTGCTGAATCGTGCGTTCCGATTGCTGTTGTTCCTCCAGTAATTGATTGAAGGTTCTGGAGAGCTCGGCGAACTCGTCACTGCCGCTGACGGCCGCCCGGGCGGAGCGATCGCCCTGGCGAAGCTGCTGAATGGTCAATGACAGGGCGCGGGTTGGCCCGGCCAGTCGCCTGTACATCCAGCTGAACGCGAAAATGCAAAACAGGCCAAAGGCGGCCGAAGCCAGTGCCAGGGTCATGACAAACCGGGTGGTTTCCCGATTGATGTCTTGCTGCCGTTGCGCCAGCAACTGTTCGAACGCGCTGTCAATGGCGATGCCGTGGCCGGCCACCTGATTCATGGTGATCCGCGCTCTGCGGGGCACGCCCAGTGGCCCGACCCCCGGCTCTGGAGGGCTGGTGGACTGCTGCCGATGGATGCTCTCCAGCGATTCCAGCAGTTGCTCGATCTGGCGCGCGGCACGGCGCGCGTCGGCCTGCCTGTCGTCAGGCTCCAGCAGCTTGTCCCGGACCGCCTGGGCCTCGTCGACGAACGCGCGCCAGATCGCCGGGTCGGGCCTGAACAGAAGCAGGTTGTCACTGGCAACGGAAAGCGCATCGGCACGCCCCTTGAGGACGATCAGGTCGTCCATGGCGTCGCGCCGGTCGTACAGCCGGTCCAGTGACCAAATACCGATCAGGCAGAGCGCGAGCAACGCCAGCACGCAGGCGATAATGCTGATACTGGAGAGGCGAACCAGGCTCATCGGTTTCGGGCCCCGGGAAGGCTGACTGCCGCGGGGTTGATACTGAGCAGCGGTCCCGGTTCGATCCAGGAGATGATGTCTGGCGGCAGTTCCGCCCCGTCTTTGCCCTGGGCTCTGGCCCATTCAAGGTGCTGTTGCAGATCGGCGAGCAACGACCAGTCCAGGCTGAGACCGAACACGGGCAGCCGTTCGGGAGTCGCGGTGGACCGGCTCAGGCCCGCATGATCCGCATAGCGGGTCAGTGAAGCGTCCGGTTGTTCCTCGATAAGATCCAGCGCCTTCATGTAAGCGCGAAGCAGTTGGATGGTCGCCTCGGATTGTTGTCGGACAACGTCCCTTCTGCCCACCAGCAGCCACTTGGCGGTATAACCCTCGCCCACTGAAAGGATGCGCAAAGGTACATCCGCAGCCTCTGCCGCCAGCTGACTCCAGGGCTGCCAGATCACTGCGGCGTCCACCTCGCCGCTGGTTAACAGCGTGCCGGCGGTGTGGTTGGTTGCCTCGACCACCGTGATGCGGTCCTGATCCAGGTCGTGGAACTGGCAGAACAGCCACCAGAGGTATTCGGCGTTGGTTCCCCCCATCAAGGCCACGCGCCGCCCCAGCAGATCGGCGGGCTGCCGGATGTCGCTGTCATCCCGCACCATCAGGGCCTCGAGGCGCGTTGCATGGACCAGGCTGGCCAGTATTATGGGGTCGTTGGCGTCTTCCGTGCGGTCCGCCTGGAGTTGATGCAGCACGAATGGGGTTGGTGCCATAAGGGCGAAGTCGGCGTCACCGGCGAGCAGGCCCTGCAGATTCTCGCGGCCGGAGAAACCCAGGCTGACATCCACCTCAAGACCCTGTTGCCGAAACAGCCCCTTCTGGTCGGCGATCAGCGTTGGCAGGTCGCCGAGGTAGATTGCGCCGAGAAGGCGCAGGGGACGCTGCTCGGCCAGCGCGCCGTTCAGCAACAGGGCACAAAGCGCCGTCACCAGGACCCCGTACGGCGCGGTCCCGCTCTTGATCAGCATCGGTGATATCCCCTGTGCCCCATCTGCTGCGTCCATTCCGAACCAGGGCAGAGGAACACCGATCAAATCGCACGTCTGCGTTGGAGTCCGCATTTTTCCCCGAGGCAAGGCGCTCGATATTTCCATTGCAACCGTTCACGGCCACGGAATCCGTTTCGGTCACCGCTTTCGAACCCGTTCACGGCGTTCTGGTCAGACTGGCGGTCTCGAGGAAAAGTGGATCGATTCCCTGAATGAGGATGCTGAGATGTCTGGGCGCTTGATCCCGGTTTTTTGCCTGCTGGCCTTTCTGTTGACTGCCTGCAGCCGGGTCGAACTGGTCTATGAAAATGCCGACTGGCTCGGCGCTCGTCAGGTTGCCAATTACCTGGACCTGAGTTCTGACCAGCGCGGATTGCTGCGTGAGGAAATTCAGGCTTATCGCGAGTTCCACCGCGCCCAGCGCCTGCCCGAGATGATCGCCTGGCTGGATCAACTGGAAACAGTGCTGGCCCAATCGCAACCCAGCGACGAAACCGTTGCGATGCTTTTCGATGATGGCGAAGCTCTCTTGCGTCGGAAGGCGGCAGACGTTATCCCCCTGACTGCCAGCACCCTGCGAAGTCTGGATTCATCGCAGCGGATAAACCTTGCAGAGCAGTTGGCGGAAGGTCGACGGGAATACGCCGAGGAACGGACGCCGGAACGCGCAGAGCGAACCGTGCAACGGGTCGAGGCCTGGGCCGGTTCGCTGGGCGCAGGGCAACGCGCACATCTGGAGCGCTGCGACCAACGACTGCCCGATGTAACGGCGGACTGGCTGAGTTGGCGTGCAGCGCGTGAAAAGGCCTTGTTGACGCTACTGGAAACGAAGCCGGAGCAGGAGGCCGTCGAACACTTCCTGCATGACTGGTGGCTCAATGACGCCGCGCGCGGTCCTGTGCTAGAAACCGCCCGGATCGAGTCGCGGGTCGTCTGGCAGGAGTGCAGCCGGACCCTGTTCGCGACGCTGACAACCGCGCAACGGGATGCCGTTCGATCTCAGCTGGAACGCTACCGCGGCAACTTCACCAGCCTGGCCGCCCGCTGATCAGATGTCGTCGGAGGTGACGCGGCTGCCGAGATAGGCGTCCCGCTCCTGTTCCGCCAGGTCGGCCTCGAAAGTCGCGTCGGAATCGATCCATGCCTCTGCCGCGGTGCGCTCATCCGCATGCTCCAGGCTGGCGACCAGGGCCAGAAAGTAGCGCATCGCATTGCGTTCCATCAGGCCGCGCAGGTCGGTAACCAGCTCATCTGTCTCCGGATCCCGGCTGATGCCCGGGCGACGGCCCGCCGCACTCCGCAGGTAGGCGCCGGTTACCATCCGGCTGCGCAGACTGCTTCGGTAGCCGTAGGTCAGCGCCATCCGGAGCATGCCATCGCTCTGCCTGGCTTCCAGCGAGAGCCCCGCATCAGTAACGCCCAGGGGCGCGGCTGGCGCAATGAGTTGCGCCTCCAATCCTTCTGCCGTGCGCCTGTGGTCGAAGCGATGATGCACCTCGCGTCCGCCGTCTCCGGAATTGCTGCGCAGCTCCAGCACCAGCGACCCGGGGTCTTCGCTTGCACGACAGTCCCGGACGTCGGGCACGAGACGGGCAACCCGGCACCAACCGCGGGCCTTGCCCACGAGATGCTCCAGTGATTCGATGCTCTCGCCCGGCAAGTCAATCCGCGCCGTTACCGCATAGCGCCCATCCCGATCCGACCAGCCCAGTGGTAGCTGAAAGCGGTTTTCGGCCAGAGAGAGGCCGCAGGTGCAGAGGAGAAATGCGCCGATGGAAACCCGAAACCACTGTCGATGAAATGGCGACATGGGGCTCAAATCGGTGCCAGATGGTTCAGGAATTGTTCCGCCGCCGCGCGCCAGTCGGCACCACAGGCAGCGGCACGCACACGCTCCCGGTCGAGCCTCAGGGCCTGGTCGCAGGCAATTCCCAGGTCCTGATGGAGAACGCCGCTGACGCCCTGTTCGACCACGTCCAGCGGCCCGGTCACCGGAAACGCGGCAACCGGCAGCCCTGATGCCATGGCCTCCAGCATGACCAGCCCAAAGGTATCGGTCCGGCTCGGGAAGACGAAGACATCACCGCTGGCCAGGTCGGCGGCCAGTTCCTCGCCGTGCCGGAAGCCCGCGAAATGCACGTCCGGGTGCCGGCTTCGCAGTCGTGCGCCATCCGGCCCGTCGCCAATCACCAGCTTGCTGCCCGGCAGGTCCAGATCCAGAAAAGCCGGGAGATTCTTTTCCACCGCCAGGCGACCGGCGTAAACCCAGATCGGCCGCGGCAGCCCCGGATCCCGGCGCCGGCACGGATGGAACAGTTCCGTGTCGACGCCACGCGTCCACAGGCCGAGTTGCCGAAATCCACGAGCCTGCAGCGTTTGCAGCATCTTCGGTGTCGCCACCAGCGTGCGGTTGGCAGCATTGTGAAAGCGGCGCAGCCAGGCGTAGCTGAGTCTCAGGGGTACGGGTGCCCGTGCTCGCACGTATTCAGGAAACTGTGTGTGATAGGAGGTGGTAAAGGGCATACGGCGCCGCCGTGCCCAGCGTCGGGCCGCGAAACCGATCGGACCCTCGGTGGCGATATGCAGGCAGTCCGGCGCGAGCGCGTCCAGTTGCCGTGAGAGCTTTCGATGCGGAAACAGAGCTACCCGGATTTCCGGGTAGCCGGGCAGCGCCATCGTGCGGAACCCGTCATTCGGCGACAGCACCTGGACCGCATGTCCCAAATGCCGCAGCTCCTCGGCAGTCTGCCGCAGCGTGGTTACCACGCCGTTGACCTGTGGATCCCAGGCGTCCGTACACAGGGCGATTTTCATGCCGTCAGAGTCTGCCTGTCGGAGATGACGGTGGCGTGACAGCGCGCGTTGTCATCGAAGCGTCAGCGAAGCGCCATCGGCCGGTCGCATTCCGCGCCTAGCCTGCAGCAATCGAGTGAGTCTGCTGGAGGCATGTATGGCCATCGCTCGCACCATTGCCCGTTTCGATACGCTGGAACTCCATCTGTGTCGGTGGCTGAACAACTGCTCCCGGCACGCGCCAACCTGCCGGCTGTTCAGCACCGTCAGCCGACTCGGCAACGGCCTGTTCTGGTACAGCCTGATGCTGACCCTGGCGCTGGTTCCGGGTGAGCCGGGCCGGGAGGCGGCGATTCAGATGGGCCTGACCGCACTGGTCGGGGTGCTGCTCTACAAAATGCTCAAGGAGTCGATGGTGAGGGAGCGGCCCTTCATCACCCACCGCGGCATCGTCTGCGCCACGGCGCCGCTGGATCGCTACAGCTTTCCGTCCGGCCACACGCTGCACGCGGTGCTGTTCTCTACGATTGCCGTTGCCTGGTTTCCGGCACTGGTCCTGTTGCTGTTGCCGACGGTCATCCTGATTGCCCTGTCGCGGGTGGTGTTGGGCCTGCATTACCCGACGGACGTTCTTGTGGGTGCGTTCATCGGCTGGGCGCTGGCCGCGACTGCTCTTTGGGTCTATCCGCCTGTTGCATGAGGGCGAAAAAAACGGGCGTCGCGATGACGCCCGCTGGTCTTCATCGGTTGGTCGCGCTCAGGCGGCCTGGATATCGATGCGCCGCTTGCGGTGGGTATCCCGCTTCGGCAGGCGTACGTTCAACACGCCGTGACGGATGGTCCCCTCGATGCCGTCGGTATCGATCTCGTCGCCCAGCGTGAAATGCCGGGCGTAGCGACTGCCCCGCAGATCGGCATACCGTGCCGATACGCCATCCGGCATCTGCACGGCAATCTCGCCCTCGATGGACAGCGTGTGGTCCTTGACCTCGACCCCGAGGGACTCCGTGTTCACACCGGGCATATCCGCCAGAATCGTGATGGCGTCGTCCTGCTCGAAAATATCCACCGGCGGCACGATGGCCCGATCGTTCCGGGTCTGTTCCGCCGCCTGATTGGCAGCCTGTTCCGGCTGCATTTCACGATTTTCGACTCTCTGTACTTCGCTCATGATCAATCACCTCCCCCGGTTCAGGCAGCCTGGATATCGATGCGACGCGGCTGGATTTCGGCTCGCTTGCGCAGACTCACCGTCAGCACACCGTCCTTCAGGCTCGCCGTCACCTGGTCTGCGTCGACGCCGTCGGGCAGCGTAATGGCCCGATTGAACTCGCCGCTGAAACGTTCCCGGCGATACCAGTTGCGGTTGGTGGCGCTGTCGTCTTCGACGACGCCGGCCCGCGTGCCGCTGAGCATCAGCACATTGTCCTGGACGCTGATCTCCAGGTCCTTCTCCTCGACACCGGGTGCGAATACATAGACGTTGTAGGCATCATCGGTTTCGCCGATGTTCAGCAACGGGAAGCTGCCACGGGGTGCCGAGCGAAGGTCGGCGCTGCCCACGTTGTCCCAGTTGCCTTCCATCATGCGAAGCAGACGGCCCAGGTCACCGAACAGCGGATCGTTTGTCCGCCAGAGATCACGAAACATGGTCACTCACCTCCTGAACGATGTCCGGCCCTTGCCGGTTTGTCCTCATCTCAAAACGGAAAATAGGGGCATCGCAAGTCTTTTCAAGACCCGGAGAGTGAATTTTTATTCCTTTTAAAAACAGTGACCTGCGTTGCTTCGGCCGTGAAGGGCCGCTGCGGTGGCTACCGCGGCGGCCCCTGGTTCAGTCGCGCACGAATTTCAGTGTGAAACGGTCACTCTCGCCGATCGCGGCGTAGTGCTGGGCGTCTGCATCATCCGGTACCCGCGATTGCGGCGGCAGCATCCAGACGCCTCCCGGATGGTCAGCCGTATCCTTCGGGTTGGCGTTGATTTCCGATTTCTCGGCAAGACGGAAGCCGGCGGCTTCGGCGGCCGCGATCACCACGCTTTCCTTCACATAGCCAGTGCCTGCCTCCGGGTCCTGCTCCCGATCTTCCGGCAGGCGATGACCGACCACGCCGAACACGCCGCCCTCACGCAGCATCGAATGCGCCGCCGCGAAGACATCATCCAGCTGGCCGTCGCGCAGCCAGGAATGGATGTTGCGGAAGGTAAGCACCAGATCTGCCTCGCCCGGCGCCACCGCCTCGGCCTGCTGCGGCGGATTGAAGGGCACGGTCTCCGCGCCGGGGAAGCGCTCCTGGTAGCCCGCCAGGACACGTTCATAGAACGGCGGCAGCGGCTCCCGTTCCAGACTGAAGTGCGCGGCAACGAATCGCCCCTGTTCGGCGAGATACGGCTTCAGGATGGCCGAATACCAGCCGTTGCCGGGAAACAGCTCGACCACGGTCTGGTCCGGCTCGATTCCGAAAAAGCGCAGCGTTTCATAAGGGTTCCGGTACACGTCCCGCGCCCGTTCCTCGGCCGGCCGGGACTCGCTTTCCACGGCCCCTTGCAAATCCGATCTGGTTTCCGCGCTGACCGTCAAGGGCATGATCAGCAGACTCGCTATGACGATTTTCCAAAACATGACAGACCTCACAAAAACGTGGACTGAATTTTGACACCCGGCGGTCTCGATCTAGGGTCATATTAGTGACGCTCACGCGCCGCCGGAAATCCGTTTTTCCCTATCTGACAGCATAACGGCTCAATCGGGGGTTAAGGGGTGCCGACAAGGCAACGCATACTGATCGATTCGGTGGGAAGCGCCCGTCCGGCCATGGCTGGGGCGCTGGCCAAGGGTCTGGGCATGGCGCCTGAACGGGTGGCTCAGGTTCTGTACCGGACGCCCGCCGTGTTAATGGACAATGTTGAGCCGACACTGGCCGAGTCGCTGGTGAGGCTGCTGCAGGACGCCGGGATCGAAGCGCGGCTCGAGGATACCGGCGAGCCGCCACCTCCGCCTCCCGCCCTGTTTGATATCGCCCTTTCGCCGCTGGATGTCACACGCCTGCCGGAGATCGCGGACAGACTGGCGGAATTCCTCGGAACCCGGCCACAGCAGGCGCTGGAACTGCTCCTGATGCCCCCCGGACTGGTTCTCGGCCAGGTGTCGGCGGTGACCGCCGACCTGCTTGCATCTGAATTGCATGGCCTGCCGGTGCAGGTGCTGCGTTCGCAGCGGATCGGGGCCCGTTACTGCCTGGCAGATACCGGTCTCTCCGGCGATCTCCGGCAGCGGTTGCTCCGCGCTTGCCCGGCCCCTGCGCGCGACGTGGCCGGCCTGCTCGCCACCGACCTTAGTGCCGAGACCGCGGCTACGCTTGTTCGTGAGCATGCGGCCGGGGTCCATCTGCCCATCATCGACCAGGCATTTGCGAGGTTCGAGATTGAACTTCTGGCAGCCCCGGAGTCCGACGCGGCTGCCGGGCAACTGGCTGCGTTATCGGATGTGCCTGAGCGCGTTGCCCCCCGCGTGCTGCAGGCATTGCCGGTGGTTGTTCAGGACAACGTGAGCTGGTCGGAACTGGTTTCTCGGCTGGATGCCCTGGCGCGTCAGGGGTTCGGGGCCAGGGGCCGCCTGACAACGCTGGATCGCTTTCGGCTGCGGCGGATCCAGGCGCCCGCTGACGTCGACCTGCCCGGACTGCTGGGGAAACTCGGCCTTTGTGATGCCGCATCCGTGCCGCCTGCCGGCCCCGTCGATGTGCGGGAGGCCTATCCGGCGCTCCAGGCCGAATTGCTTACACGCAGTCTTCGCAGTGCCGGTTGCGCCGTCGAATTGCAGCGGGAGGTGGCATGAGCGATTCGTCCGACAACCATGCGGCCCTGCATCTGGGGATCGCCGAGCAGGGCAAGCTCCACGCCCTGAAGGGCGCCCATGACGAAGCGCTACGCCATTACCAGCAGGCCCTGCGCCTGGCCGTTGATGAGGGGGCGCCGGAGGTCTTTTTCCGGCATTACACCCAATGCGTCATGGAAAGCCTGGAGGCGCTCGGTTCCTACGACGGCGTCCTGCGCTTTTGCGAGGATGCCGACCGTCATTACCAGGCCTTGGGCAAGGAGGGGCCGCTGTTTGCCCTGGATCACGGATCCATTCTCGAGCGCCTTGGCGTAGTGCAGATGAAGGCGGGGGACATGAATGCGGCGCGATCCGCCCTGGGTCGCGCCCTCGATCTGGCAGGCCCGGGACGTTTGCCGCTTGCCGCGCAGGTGCTGGGCTGGATTGAGCGGGGCATGACGGTGAGCCACCGGCATCTGGCGGATGCCCAGAAGCGCCACGGCTATTTCGTGGTGACCCGCGAACGGGTTGACCCGGAGCGTGCGATTCCGCTGCCGGATGGCGTTGAGAGCAAGCCGGCGGGGCTGGTCTGAGCAGGAGAGAATCATGGCAGATTACGATGACATGACACCGGGTGAGGTGCTGGCGGATGCCAGTGTCGCGGATTTCATTGCGTCCCTGGGGCGGGGGATTGCCGAGGCACAGCAAGACCTTGATCGCAATTCCATCGAGCAGCTTGACTCCTTCACCGCACCTCTCGACGGCCTGGGCGGCAAGTCCCTGATGGAACTCGGATTCAGTCCGGCCTTTTACCATTACCAGCATGCCGATCTGTCCTGCTCCCTGAACATTCGCCTGAGGGTGGAGAAAGAAACCGGATTCGATCTCGGTGTTGCGGGTGCCTTCGGCCAGGGGGATTCCAGCGTTGACGCATCTTCCAGCAGCGCTACCGAGACGGCTTCCGGGTCACGCACCGAGCGCTCCCTGCGAACGGCTGACATCCGGTTGAAGAACGCCTCCGCCGGCAGTCTGCAGATCAACGGTCAGACCTATCAGACGGATTCCGGTGCCGGTTTCATGGATCGGGCCAGCGATCTGGCCGAGCAGTTGCGTTCGGGGGATCTGGTCGACGCGGTTCGTGTGCTGCGCAAACCGAGCGAGTTGTCCATCGACACCGATGCCGATCCGGAGCGAGTCGCGGTTGGCAAGAACACGGTCGCCTTCATCGCCCGCGACCACCCCGGTGGTTTGATTCGACTGGACAGCAATGAAGAAACCACGATCAAGCTAAGCGACGAGCATGAAGTCACCGTGGCGGCGAAGGACAATCTGGCGGCTTTCGCTGATGCGGTGGGTGATGCGATCGAGAACCTGTCCGGTTACACCGCCTTGGTCGTGCCACCTGAGACGACCTGGTTGCGGGTCCACTTCAAGCTGGATAGTGCCGACGTGCCCGAGGAAGACCACAAGATGCTGGACAACGTGGCCTGGCTGCTCGAGGAAGTGCCGGCGCTGAACATGCAACTGGTTGGTCACGCTGACCGAACGGGGCATGAAAACTGGAGCAAGGACTACAAGCAATCCTACAACCTGGCGCTTTCGAAGCAGCGGGCAGAGGCCGTGGAGGAAGTGATTCGGGCCTTCGGACCGGAGCTTGGCGCGGGTCGGATCAGCACGGACGGTGAGGGTGAGACGCGTGCCGTGGACGAGGACAATCCGGTCAACAACGCGTCGGACCGGGTGGTGGAGATCGCGCCGGCGGGAGATGCCGCAGCCTACATCATCGTCCAGTCCGAAAACGACGAACTCGCCGACGTTTCTCCCGACCGCAAGGACGGATCAGACGGAAACGGGTGGCTCGGCCTGTTCAGCGCCGGATCACTGACGGATCTCAGTGGCGATAAGGTAACGATCGAGGGTGAACCGTTTGACCTGTCCGGTGAAGCCGTGGCCGGGGCCGATGAGAATTCTCCGGAGGCCTTCGCCCACAACCTCGCCAGGGCGGTCAACGATGAGGCCGATTTCAACGTCGTCGCCAACGCCCGCGGCCGGGTCTGCCATCTGGCGCCGGCCGCCGATGCGATTGAACTGCAGTTGGTGACCACATCGCAATCGGATATCCAGATGACCTCCAGCGAGGGTGTCGCGGTGCAGGAGCAGTTCAGCCGCACGAGCAGTGAGCGCGAGGTGCGGCAGCGGACCGGTAACCGGACCGTTGCCGTCGGCGCGTCCGTTGACGTCCGCTATTCCCGGCAGTTCGAGCTGGACGTCACCGGTAACTCCTCGATTACTGCGCGCCTGGTCTCGGTGCCGGCACCGCCGGAATTCCTCGACACCATTCGTGCGTTTCTGAAGGACTGAGCCGGTGAGCAAGACACCAGAAGTCACGCGTTCCCTGCTGAATGCACCCTTGCCCCGGGTCATCGAGCGGCTGGGCGCTTCCATTGCCCAGGCCCAGGCTGAACTGGACGGCAATTCCATTGCCATCGCCCGGGAGATGGCATCCACGGAGGTGGAATTCGGCGACGGCGATTACACGCTGCTGTCGCTTGGGTTCACGCCCAGCTTCTACGCCTTCACCGAGGCACTGGTGGAGGCGAAGCTTTCCTTCTCGATGGCCGAGACGCGGCAAACCGGCGTCGAAGCGGGTGCGGAGGGCGGTGTCGTCGGTGGCATCGGGTTTTTCTCGGCGAGCGTTGACGTGTCCTATGCACGCAAGTTCTCGGTGTCCAGCGAGGGCACCAGTTCGATTTCGGCCCGTCTGGTGTCGTTGCCGCCGCCGGAGGCATTCACCGAAGTGCTGCGCCGGAATATGGATTCCGAAAACGAGTAGCCGGTTTCAGGCGCGAAGCTTGAACGGAGTCTGCGCCGCCGTCGCTATCCTGCTCACGACTGATGGGGAGAGTCGATATGACAATAGGTCGCGATCTGCTGAATGTGCCGATGGGGGACATGATTCGCGAGATGGCGTTCGCCATTTCCGATGCCCAGATCAAGCTCGACGAGGGCTCGATGAAGGTCGCCGAGATGATGGGTGGTCGCCAGACCGTGCAGACCCGTGCCTCGTTGTTCAATAGAAACCCGAAAACGAGGATCCACGACACACGGGTTTTTTTCGGCCACGAGTTCATGACCCGCGGCCAGGCGGAGGCGCTGCGGGACTCGATTCCGGAATCAGCCACGGGCGTCGAAAAACTGCAACGGGAGATGCTCGACGAGGCGGCCAGCGGCAGTAACAAGGAAGAGGAGGTTCGGATTCCGAGCCTGGTGTCGATGCTGGAGCTCGGTTTTTCGCCGACCTTCTATCAGTTCGTCGACACCATCATCGAGGTCAAGATCGCGATCAAGATGACGGAGACCATCACCGAAGACGAGTCGGAAACGGAAACTGTCCGCGATTCGGAATCCGAAGGCGAACATCGGGGTCTTCGTCAGTTGTTCTCGGGCGGTTCCTCGTCGCGCAGCAGTCGTGTCGAGACAACGCAGGTGGATGCCAGCTACTCCTCCAAGTATTCCTATTCCGCCGAAGGCTCCAGTCTGTTGCGGACCAAGCTGGTGCCGGTACCGCCGCCTGCCGCGCTTGAAGAGCGGGTGCAGATGATGATCGAGGCGGAACGCCGGCATCTGGCGGCCCGGGAAGAGAGTTAAGGAGACAGCCCATGACAGTGGCGACGGATCTATTGAACGCACCCTTCCCGATGCTGGTGCGAAACCTGGGCGTTGGCATCGCCGAGGCCCAGCTCGAACTGGACATGGTGTCGCTCAAGATCGCCCGCATGATGGCGGGTGAGGATGTCGAACTGGATGACGAGAACGCGACCACCTCATCCAGCAGTGATGCCGGTACACGGCGCGTCCAGTTCTCGGATGGCGAGTCGTACACCTTGCTGGAACTGGGATTCACGCCGACCTTCTATCAGTTCGTGGATACGGTGATCGAGCTCAAACTGTCGATTTCCATGTCCCGCGAGACCGAGCAGAGCCGCCGTAGCGCACGGCTCTCGGCTGGCGGCGGCGGCATCTCCCTGCCGATTTTTGCCGCGGGCGGGGTCCGCGCCTCGGCGGTCAGTGCCAGTTTTTCCAGCAAGTATCAGTATGCGGCCGAGGGCAGTTCGGTCATGCGCACCAAGCTGGTGCCGTTGCCGGCGCCGGCCCTGCTGGAGGAACGCATCCGTCAGATGATTGATTCCCAGAGCAGTTGATGGCACCCAGGCACTGGCGCGAGTTTGACGACGAGACGCCTGCGGACGAGGCAAGCGGAGGCCGCGGCAGCCCCGATCCGGCCCAGGCATCGCCGGAGCTTGCCCGGCTGATGGAGGAACGTCAGGCCCTGGAAGCTCGCATGCACCGATTGACCGGGCAGCCCTCCGAGGACGAGAAGCGCGAGGCGCCGGGTTTTCCGGTAACGCCACTGGCCGAACGTCGCCGTGCCGACAAGCAATGGCAGGAACGGCGACAGCAACGGCAGGAGGCCTTGCGGCAGCGGCGTGCGGAGGTGGCGCGGGCTCTTCGCGATCCGCGATCCGGTGACGATCCCGATGAGGGTCCAGCAGGCGACCGGCACAAGCGGCGGGCAGGTGGTGCGGCTCGCTTGCGCAGGAAGGCCAAGCGGGCTGACGAGGTGCTGGAACGCCTGGATGAACGTGTCGACAGCGGCCGCCGCAGGATACTGAACGCCAATGCCCAGGGACGGGAGCTTGAGCGGCGTCGCCAGCTGCTGACGGATGTGGGGCGTGACTTGCCCGGGGAACTGGAGCAACGCCTGGACCGCTCCACGGAGGTGATCGCAACAGGTCGGGAACGCCTGGACAAGGGTGCCGACGCCTGGGCCCGAGCCCGCGACCGAATGCGGGGCTTCGGAGACACGGCCGCGATGCTGGCAAGGCGCGCCGATCGGCTGCTGGGCGTGGAGGTTGGCAGTGTGGATGAGCTGGGTGCACGAATGGCCCGCCAGCGGGCAGCGGCTGCCGCTCGACGCCAGGCTGAGCGGGAAACCGAACGCGACGACGACAATCGCCGCCAGCGTGCGCTTGCACGCTGGCGGCAGAAACGCCAAGAGGAGACACGGGGACGATGAGTGCGCCGCACAAACACGTAGCAGGCACCTTGCAGGAAATCCTTGTGGCCATGGCGGATGGGCTGCGCGAGGCGCAGGAGGCATTGAATGAAGTGCCCCCGATCGACGCTTTCGGTCGGCCGAGCAACAGTTATCACCTGCCGTATCTGGACTTCGCCATCAAGGTCGTGGCCGAGACCACGCGCGGCGATGAAGAGAGCGCTGAGTCGCCACTGCCGCAGCTGCATTTGGCGAGCAGACGGTCCCGCACCGTGATGCGCAGCCTGCCGCAGCTGACGTTTCACACCTATGAGCCGGGCTCGCCGGTCAATGAAACCTCGAGTCTGGAATTGACCAGCACCCTGTCCGGCCGCTTTGTTTCCGTGCCGCCCGGCGAGGGCATGCCGATTGTTCGACTGCAGGCTACCGCTGAAAAGGGGGATGGCGCGCGGGACCACGATCTGGAGGTCACGGTGAGTAATAGCGCCGGCGAGCGGCTCGGCGATGTCGACGTCGAGTTCAATATCGATGTCGCTGCCACACGCGCCCTGACGAACGCGGGTGGCGTGGAATTCGAAGACAGGAAGCCGGCCACGAAGCTGGAATCCGGCGTCGTCGCGACGAATGCAGAGGGAGTGGCGCGCAACACGCTGGTTTTCTCGCCGGCTGAACCGAAAGAGGCCACCTACGTCATCGTGATCAATGTCGGCGCCGTGTCCACGAACCTGACGGTGACGGTGTAAACCATGCAGGCACAGATTCGAGGCAGATTGCTGACCGCGAGCGGGAGGCCGGCCGTCGGGGCGACGGTCCGCGTCGA